>ERZ773190.2094-NODE-2094-length-16599-cov-30.515111_pt1 | contig 16599 bp, 7 predicted proteins | sample MGYA00511111_ERZ773190 | MGnify/ENA primary metagenome ERZ773190 (study PRJEB29015, sample SAMEA2737777) | human gut metagenome | biome: human gut; feature: human-associated habitat; material: faeces | place: China | collected 2012 ... | reverse complement strand
GCCGCCGAAGCGGTGCTTAAGCCGTAAGGCGGGAATTGTGCGGTGTTGCCATAAGGCTGCGGAACGGTCAATCCCGTTCCCTACAGCATTTTTTCAGCATGTGGCTAATGATACAGTGCCCTATCGTGCTTTTCATCCGCTCCCCCCACCCCAAAACAAAAGGCATGTGCCCCCTTATCTCTATCATAAGGTGGGCACATGCCGTTACATTATCATGATTTTATCACGCCAAAGTCATCAGGCAATGCAGCCATCGGCAAAGCTGTTGCGCTTGGCTTTCTCTTTCTGCTGGTTGCGCTTGGCGATGATTTCTTTGCTCAGGCCAATACGGTTGGTCTTGAAGTGGAAGAACGGGCGTTCCGGTATGGTGAAAATCTCCACCGGACGCATGTAACGTTCCGGCAGGCAGGCATTGATCTTATCGCGCACATCGTCCAAGGTGTAGCCATCTTTGAGCTGGACGTACAGGTACGGCAGGAAACAGCCCTCGTGCTCATCATCCGGCACGATAACAAAGAACTCGTCCTTGATGCCCTTGATGTCGGCATCGGCCACGATGTTCTCCAGCGGCTGCACCATCAGGTCGCCGCCGCCAAAGCGCGGGGATGCGCCGCGGGTCATCGTGTAGAGCACACCGTCCTCGGACATATAGCCAATATCGCCGGTGTGCAGCCAGGTCTTGCCGTCTGCGTGAACCTGCAGTGCCTTGGCGGTTGCTTCGGGGCGGTCATAGCCCAGCATCACGCCGGGGCCCGTGATGCAGATCTCACCGGGGGTATTGTAGGTCAGCTCTTCCTGGGTGCCGGGCTTGAAGATGCTGATGACGCTGTGGATCATCGGCACACCAACGTTGCCGTCACGCACCGGGAACGGAGCCATGGGCAGAGTGGCGTTGGAGCCGGCCTCGCTGCTGCCGTAGCCGGCAGTAAAGCGCAGGTTGCAGTTATGCTGCTTGAGGAACTCCTCAACATTGCGCAGCTGCTTGTTGTTGAATGCCTCGCAGCCGGCGCCGATGGCCAGCATGTGGGACATATCATAGTCAGCCGGAAGACGCTTGCTGCGGCGGATAACCTCCACAAACATGGGGATCAGGGGCCAGTTGTTGGGGCGGTAGCGCATCATTTCCAGGTCAACATCGTACACATCCACAAACGGATCCAGAATGAGCAGCATACCGCCGGCCAGGGGCAGCAGCATCATGGAAACCACAACAGCGATCAGAGCCGGGGGCAGGATGGTCAGCAGCCAGGTGGGGCGGAATTTATCCGAAGCGCCATAAAAATTCATCTGGGCCAGCACGCCGATGATGCTGTGTGCAGAATGGATGACCTGCTTGGAAGGGCCGGTGGAACCGCTGGTGTAGGCGCGCAGCAGCGGGCGGTCAATGTTGACAGGAGCGGGCACAAAGCCGCGAAAACGCTGGCCCATGTTACAGAAATCAGCCCACATCATGGTATCAGAGCCACGGGCGGGAACATCCGGATACAGGGCATCCAGGGAATGCTGCAGGTAAACCGGCATAGCGGCGCGGTCGCCGCTTTCCAGAGCGGGAACGATAACATAGGTATTCACGTTGGTCTGCTCACGGTAGGCTTCGATTTCGGCCTTGGAGAAGAAGTCGTGAACAAAAATCACCTTGGCATTGGCTTTCTGAACAGCTTCAATGTTTTCTTCCAGGGTGTTGTCACGGCACAGCAGCGAAGCGCCGATGCGCTCGGCTGCCAGCAGCAGATAAATGAATTCCGGCACAGAACGCAGGAACACGGGGATCTGGTCCCCCTGCTTGACACCAAGCACCTGCAGAGCGCGGGCGGTGGCGTCCACCTTACGGAACACGGTACCCCAGGTGATATCCACGCCATAGTAGTGCATGGCAACCACGTTAGGGTCTGCAGCGCGCACAGAGAGGTACTGCTCCACGGTGCAGGCCGGAACCTGGATACCGCGCAGAACATCCGGATAGAACTTCATCCAGGGGCGGTCAATGCTGGGCTTGCCAGTCAACATCGCGTTTTCATTCATTGCAATTTCCTCCAAATGTCTTTCCCTTATAGTTGCAGGGAATTAAATTATCCAAATCAAATCACGCCAAACCTTTATGGCGCTTTCCCCTGCTGTGCACATCGTTGCACAGCGTCGCCGAACCATAATGCTATAATTATCTTCGGTGCTGAATATAGTATACCATTCCTGTTTACGGAAAGCACGAGAATCCCATGGCACAAATTTCCAGAAATTGATTCCGCATGATTCACTTTTTTCACATGGATTTTCACGCTTTGGCATGGAGTTTTCTTGCAATTTCATTTTTCTCGGTGCAACAAAAGCCCCAGCTACCGCAGCAGCCAGGGCTTCATGTTTATGCGTATGTATGTTGTATTTTTAGATTTTGCTCATCCAGCTCTCTTGCAGTTCTTCCATTCCATCACTTTTGGCGCGGGTAATCAGATGGATTCCCTGCAGGACATGATGGATGTGCTCCGCAATGGCGTTGCGCTCTTTTGTCACGTTCTGGTCATCCAAATTCCAGACCTGATCAAAATATTCACTCAGGCGGTCTTCCATCACACTGTTGTTGACCATTGCAATCCGGTTGACGGGGCAGTTGTTATCCAGCCGAAGATACGATGCAGCGCCAGAAAGAAACATATTGGGGTCCGCCACATACTGGAAATCGTTCACAATGCGGCCGCTGATCAAGCGGAATTCAAGTTTTTCACGCTGCTTGCAAAGCTGCAGCACATAGCTGATGCACCGGCTGCGCTGATCCGGGGTAAGGCTGACCTTGTAACTGAAAAAGTCCAGCTCGCCGGAAACCGCCATAGAGGAAAACGCAGCTTCATAAATCAGGATGCGGATGTTTGTTTCCTCCACCACACCTTTGGCAAGGTTGTGTACGCTACGCAGCTCCGCAGGGGTAGCACCCAAAAAATCTTTCAGCTCGGCCTCGTGGGCGGTCAGGATCTCTTCAAACAAGTCATCCGGCAGCAGAAGCTCATTCAGGTGGCCGAACATCCACCGCAGATTGGAGGCCAGCAGCGTGTGCATATAGTCGTACTGGCTGATCAGCTGGCGCATGCTGGTATCGCGGAAAAGCTGGTCATCCCGCACGCAGAGCTTGGAGAAGTTATCATACAGGCTTTCGCAGTTCTGCGGGTCCTCGGTGGCGGTAACGGCAGCGCAGCGGCTGTGGCTGACCAGCAGGCCGGTAATGGCAAAATCGCCCTTGACCACAAACACCGCGCGCCCGGCAGCCGCGGTGCTGCCAAACAGCTTGAAATGAATATGGCTGAAGTTGGTCAGCACGTTGATAATGAGCGCGGCATCATAGATGGGGTCCCATTTTTCGCGGCTGATATCGATCATCAGCTTGAAATAGACGTTATCATAGCTGCGCTGGTCCACCAGCTGGCCGTTTTGCAGGTTGGCAACTTTCAGGCGGTATTCGCGCGCCATTTCCATCAGGTCCATCACAGCCACAATGTCCAGCTGGCTGACGCGGCGTAGCACGGGGTGCGCCATTTTGGTCAGGTATTGCAGCATGTTCAGCTCGGCCCAAAAGTCCGTATAGGGGCCAATGCGCGCCTCGCCGCTGTCCAGCTCCTCTTGCAAATAATCATATTCAGCAATCAGGTTATCATAAATGGCGGCTTTCAGGTCACTGGGGATGCTAACGCTGTATTCCCGCAGCAGCAGGTTACGGCCATCATCGGTGGCTTCATCCACCACGCAGGCACTGATGCCCTCCATCACGCGCTTTTCAGTCTTTTTGGCAGGCAGCATGCGGCCGCTGACCCATTTGCTGATATAGGAAACATCGTATTGCAGGCGCTTGGCCAAGGTATAGTTCTTGACCTCCGCAACTTCTAGCAAATGCTCCAGCAGAATGCTGAATCTATTTTTATCTTCCATTGCACCAAATCCTCTTCACCCATTTAGTTTGCACTTTTCCTTTATTTTATTATACAAGTTCCATATTTCGATTGCAAATTCAAATGATAACAGGTAAGGAAAAAATGAAGAAAATATATTAAAATTTTTCACAATTCGCGGCCGCATTCTTTGGCATCCATGCCAGTTTGTTGCTTTTTTGTTGTTTGAACTGACAAAGTTTGTTTGTTCTGCTTGTGATATCCTCCAAAAATTATACTTCGCGCGCCATATTTGCCAAATTTAGCCGCAGCTTTTTAGTAGGTTTTGCCCTTGCACCGGCCTGATGTGTTCGCCATGTTTTTGTGTGTTGCCTTTATTATGCGGGTAAGGTAAATTGCGATTTTTTAATCGTGTACTATTGGGTGGGGTCACCCCGCCCTACTGATTGTTTAAGGGTGTGCTGCCCATTATAATTTGTTCTGTAGGGAACGGCCTTGACCGTTCCGAGGCCTTGTCCGATTGGTCGTGATGGGATTTGTGGCAGGGCAAGGTGCCTGCGGGCGCAGTGACTGTTCCAAGGCGTTGGATTCGATTGCTTTAGGTTTGCGGCAAGGAACCACCCCTCAGGCCGCTTCGCGTCCAGCTCCCCTCCAGGGGAGCCACCACAAGCATGGGGTCCCCCGCCCTACTGGCCTGGCAAATATTTCACCGAACCTATGCCCCAAAATACAAAAATGCCGCAGCAGACTGTTACATCTGCTGCGGCATTTTTATTTAGAGGTTAATGGGCTGGTTACAGCTCATTGTTCGGCTGTGGGATTACTGCAGAACGCCGGTGTTCTTATCAAAGTGATAAGTGCGGCCATCGATGACTGCATCGCCCTTAGCCATGGTGCCATAAATCGGGTCGAAATAGTAACGCTTGTCAGCGCTCCAGCCCTTGATCATGTGGCCCTGTGCATCGTAACGGACCCACTTGCCGGTACCATCGGCGCGGTCAGCCCACTGGCCAGCTTCGGATTCCTGATAGACATCCTTGCTGGTGGCTTTCTTGCCCTGGTCAACGGCATCCAGCCAGTACCAAGCGTCGGAAGCCGGGTCATAGATTTCCTTGCCGCGGCCATCCAGGCCCTGGCGAACGCCCTTTTCGTACCAGAAGTCAGCGCCTTTGATGGTCAGCCACTGGCCGTCCAGAGCGATGCCGGTGTACTCGTCAAATGCGCAAGGTACACCGTCAATATCGCCTGCGCCCTTAGCCATAGCGCCGGTGATCAGGTCAAAGTAGTAGGTGCCCTTATCGGTCGTCTGCCAGCCCTTGACCATGTGGCCGTTCTCATCGTAACGGACCCACTTGCCGGTGCCATCGGGCTTATCAGCCCACTGGCCGGCGGCGGATTCCTGATAAACGTCCTTGCTGACGGTCATTGCGCCGCCCTGGACAGCATCCAGCCAGTACCAAGCGTCGGAATCGGGATCATAGATCTCTTTGCCGCGGCCCTCAGTACCCTGCTTCACGCCGTTTTCGTACCAGTACTTCTTGCCGTTTTCTTCAACCCAGCCGTTCTTCTCGCCGTACTTGGCGGTGTAGTCCTTGCCGTTGAAGGTGACAGCAGCGGTGGTAACGCCGCTGGTCTGCTTTACAGTTGCATCCACGAACTGAGCGCTTGCGCAGTTCTTATCGGTGCAGGTAAAGACAGCCATTGCGGTAATGGTGGTCTTTTCAGCGGCACCATGAACGGTGCGCTCCTCGACCTCAAGAGCCTCGGTTTCGGTGTTGTCGCCGCCGTTCTCATCCGGAGTGGTGGGTTCGGTGGGCTCAGTAGGTTCAGTAGGCTGAACAGCAGTGAAGGTTGCTTCGATCTTCACATAGTTTTCAGGCATAGTGAAGGTGTAAGTGTTGCTAGCTTCCTTAACCTTGGCTGTAATGTCTGTAGGTTTGTTGCCTTCCTGATAAGAAGCACTAGCCAGCTCATATCCAGCCTCTGCGGTAAAGGTAGCAGTAACATTCTCGCCAACCTTGAAGTACTTCTTGCCGCCCTCAAAGGTAACAGAACCATGTTCAGTCGGTGCAACCTCAACACCATATGCAACGATTTCAAACGTTGCGGTGACAGTTACGTTGTCGGCAGGCATGGTGAAGGTGTAAGTGCCGTCAGCACCAGCGGTGCATGCAACTGCAGCACCCTTGCTGTCAGCAACTTTCAGGCCGTCCTCAGCCAGCACAGCCTGAGAGTACATAGTCTCGTCTGCCTCAACAGTCAGGGTAACGGTATCACCTGCTGCGGCGGTTTCCTTATCAGCGGTTACAGTGCCGTTGGTAGCTTTGTTCACTGTCACAGTGTAGGCTTCCGGTTTCTTTTCGACATACTCTGCAGTGACTTTGACATCAGCTGCGGGCATCTTAAAGGTAGCCTTGCCTTCTGCGTTCGGGGTCAGCTTTTCGGTCTTTTTATCTTCGCCGATCTGATAGCTGTAGGTCAGGCTGTCAGCCTTGAGCTGGTAGTTATCAGCTGCCTTAACGGTAACGGTAACGTCGGTGCCTTCAACAGCTGCGGTCGGGTCTACGGTAACAGTGCCGTTCTCAGCAGGAGCTGCGGTAACCTTGTATTCCTTAACAAACTCTGCGCTGACGTTGACAGGGTAAGCAGGCATTGCAAAGGTGTAGGTGTTGGCTTTTTCGGTATCAGCCTTCACTTCAACGGTCTTATCGGTGTTGTCAGCGTCTTTGTAGGTAACCTTCACGCTGCCAGCCTTCAGGGCATAGCCGGTTGCGGGCTTAGCAGTCAGGGTTACGGTTTCCTTCTCAGCTGCTTCTTTAGCGGAAGCAGTGATCTCACCATTGGTCAGGGTAGCAACATTGACCGCATAGGTCTTGGCGTCTTTGGTAACGCTGATGGTCACATCGCCGTCCGGCATGGTGAAGGTGTAAACCGTCTTAGCCTTTTCGGTGGTAGCCTGGGCTGCGGCTTCGTCCTGCGCTGCTTCCTGAACTTCAGTCAGAGCAACATCGGTATCGCCGTTCTTTGCGGTAACGGTAACGATATCGGTGCCTTCCTTTTCTACGGTCAGGGTAACGGTATCGTCCTTGATGTAGGTGTTGTTGATGGTGCCCAGGGTCAGCTTAACACCTTCAACTGCATCGGGCAGGGTAACGGTGTGGGGGGTGCTTTCGGTTGCAGTATGGCAATCAGAGCACAGGTACACATTGTTGCCAACGGACTTGGTTTCCAGCTCGTCCAGCTTCCAGTCATGGCCCTTGGGCAGTGCGCCGTCAGCGTACACCTTTTTGTCCTTGGTCAGGCCGTACTTGGTGGTGCGGGCCTGGGTGTAAGCGGGGGTATCGCACCATGCTTCAACGGTAACATCGGTGGTTGCGCCGCTGCTCAGGTCGCTGACCATGTCGGACATCGGCATGGTTTCAACCAGGTTAGCGCACCACATGAACTCTTCGTTCTTGTTCTTCTCGTCAGAGCTGCTCATGTTCTGGTTGTAACTCGGGTTGTAGTTCCAGGACTCGGTCTTGTAGCTCTTACGGTTTGCATAAGAAGTGCCGGAGGCATCGGTCTTGACTTCTGCCTTGCCGTCCACCAGTTCCTTATAGGTGTTGGACAGGTTGGTGCCGACAGAAACGACCAGCTGATCCTTGGTGGTGTTGATGCCGGTGATCACAGTCTGGCCCTGCTGGGTGGTGGTAGCAAAGCTGTAGCTGTCACGCAGGGTCAGGCCAGCCAGAGGATGGTTCTTGAAGGTGCCCAGATACTTCACACTGCTGGTATCCTGGGCGCTATCCATGATAACCATGCTCATGCCGGGAAAGTGGGTATCGGGAACCATGTTGCCGTCCTTATCCTTGGTCAGCTTAATGCCGCCATAGACGGTGTTGTATTCCTTCACTTCTTCCACTGCGCCGGTGGTCGGGTCCATACGGTAGATGGCGTTGTTGACGTTGAAGTACAGCTTGCCATCATACAGTGCGGTAGAGTGTACCAGTGCGGGGTAGATCCGCTTTGCAGCAGCGTCTGCCAGGCACTCGGTGTTCAGGTTGTTTTCAACCTTGGTATGCTTATCTTTTGCACTGGTATCGATCTTATAGATGGTGCCAGCTTCGGCCAGAACCTTGGCATTGCTGTCGTCATCATTGAAGTTGCTGCTGGTTTCCTTCAGATCGTTGTAGTACATCAGGATGATATCAAACGGGTCATCCGTCTTGGTAAAGCTGCTCATGCTGAAGCCGCCGGGTTTGCTGCTGGTATCCTCTTTGCGGATATAGTAGTTCGCATTACGCGGACGTGCTTCCAGAGTATCGGGGCCCTGGTTCTGCATCTTCTTCATGAACTGCTGCATCATCTGGGCGTTGTTACCAGAGCTGCCGGAACCAGAGCTGCCGGAACCAGAGCTGCCGTTGTTGCCGTTCTCGGCCTGCTGGCGGCGCATGTTGTTATACAGGTTCTGGTTGGTCGTGGTATCAACGTAATAGAAGTAATTATCGTCGAAGTAGATGGGGCTGCAGATAGAGGTGAACCAGGTATCCTCGTAGCAGGTATCGGTGTAACGTTTCTCGTTCTTGTTTTCCGTCGGGGTGTAAGAGTAATGCGGCTTGCCGTTGTTCAGAATGACATTGCCTTTATCGTCCTTATCAGGTTCCTTGTTCTTGGTGTAGGTCTTGCCATCGTACAGCGAGTCAATGTAATCATAGTACTTGCTGTAACGGCCTTCCAGACCGGAGGGAGAAACCAGGAAGTTGACATGGCGCATGTCGCCTGCGTTCTCAACGCGGGTCTGGGCCATGCACTCGGTGTTCACGTCGTCATAGCAGACGTCAACATAGTACCAGTTCTTGTTGGGTTCGCCGGTGGTCATCGTAGCAGACTTGCTGTCGCCCTGCAGCTTGTTGACCTTGACTGCGTTGAAGTAGTGGACGTTGTTGAACATGCCGCCGCCGAACGCATTACCGGCAACACTGGTATCAGAAGTATCGCAGTAATACAGGATCTGGGCAAAGTCAACAACAGCGTTATCGCCTACTTCATCAGCGGTCTTCCAAACTTCTTTGCCGTCAACGGTCTTTTTATAGATGCTCTTGTTGTCAGGCAAATTCTGGACCATGTAGTTAAATGCAGACGCATAGCCCAGGCAGATGCAGCCATACTCAACGCCCTTAGCGCCGATCCCGCCGCCCAGCAGGGCGCCGAAAGCAGTCATCTGGATGGGGTCGTTGTTGCCGCCGCCGGTGATATCGCCCATGGAGCCCATATCGAATTCTGCAACCTGGGAGATCCAGTCGTGCAGGATCAGCAGCTTGGTGACATAGTCAGCGCTGTCACCCAGCTTGGCAACCTGTGCCAGGCCTGCATCACGGATGGCTTTCAGAGCTTCGCCATAGTTCATGACGTAAGACATGAACGCCTGCGGCAGCATGTTCAGCATGAATGCCATGGTGGTCGGCGGGACATCATCGTTCGGATCAATGCTGCACAATATCTTGATTGCGCCCATGGTGCCGGTGATGCTGCCATCCTCGCCCTGCTTCTGAACGCCCTTGGAGGTCCAGAACGGGGCAACCACGCCGAAGTACTCTGCTTCGTCTTGGTTGAACTGCGACAGCTGGAAGTAGTAGTAGTTCATCTGCGCAGTGGAGACATCGTAAGTATTGGTGACCTGGTTGCCCTGGTCGTCCACATACACGGCAGTCTTCTGGCTGTCGTACAGCAGCAGGCTGTTCTTGCCCTTGTTGTCGCCGCTCTGATAGGTGAAGTTCACCTTGCTTGCGTCAACCGGGTTGTTCTGCATATCGTACCAGTTGCCGTCCTTCATTGCGGACACCAGGGTAACGCCGGTGCCGCCGGAGGTGGTATCCAGGGTCGGGGTGCCGCCCACATTGATGTAGACGGAATTGTCATTCTGGTCTACCACAACGCTGACCGGCATGGTCATTACCGGCTGGGTTTTGATTTCTTCGCCGCAGACAGCGCACTTGAAGGTGACGCTGGTGCATTCCCAGTCAATGGTAACGGGAGCGCCGGCAGAAATTTTGCCGGTTTCGCTGTCATAGAACAGCTGGGCGTTGCTGTAGTCAGCGGCCAGCTCGCCCTCGACCTTCTTCATTTCCCAGTTGAAGGTAGCAACAAAGTTACCATCTGCATCCTTGGACACGACATGGCTCTGGCAGGGCAGGGCGGCAATGTCGTCGGTGCGGGTGGTGGGTTCCTTGTATTCCTTCTTAACCGGGCTCTTGTCAGCGGGCACGCTGGCAGAGTAAACGGTCTTGCCGGCAACGCCGGGCTTTGCCTCGGTGGTATCCTTGGTTACGGTGCCTTCTACCTTCTGGTAGGCATCGCCCTTTTCACAGGTATACACAGCGGTGTAAGCCCAGCCGTCATCGGTCTTGGTCCAGTAACCATCGGGGGTTTCTTTCCAGGTATGGGTATGGCCATCCTCCGGGTTGGTGTCATTCCAGTACCATTTCGGCTCGCCATAGGTATGGCCGTCCGCAGCGGCGCTGGCGGCAAAGGTATCGGAGTTTTCAGCAACGTAAGCCTGTGCGTAGCTGTCAGCCTGCTGCGCAATCACTTCATCATCGCTGTTGGTCATGGACTCCATCGCAGAGGTCATGCCGGAGCTGCCGGTAAAGGTAACGGCGGTCACAACGCCTGCGGCGTTCGTCTCATAGCCCAGGTCGGTAACGGCGCTGGACAGATGATACGTTTTGATGGTGGCAGCCATCACCGATGCCATCTCGTCCTTGTTCAGGCCATAGGCTTCGGTGTTGATCTTGCCGGTTGCGGCGTTGGCGTACATGGCATCGGCCAGTGCATTTTCCAACGCTGCAAGGCTCATGCCCGCCTTGCTCTGTGCAGTCGCTTCCAGCTTGGCATCGTCCTGCTCCAGTTCATGCACTTCGCCCTGGGCAGCCAGCGTTTGGGCTGTCTGCTTGATCAGGTCTGCGGTGCTGGTGAACTTGGGCAGGGACTGCACAGCGCTGGCCGCGCTTGCTGCGCTAGCTGCAACAGACTGCGCTACCGAAGAATCAATCTTGGTAGTTTCGGCTGCTGCGGGAAGCGCCACGCTCTGGGCAACCATGGCTGCTGCCAGCACGGATGCACCAAAACGCTGAAGGTTTTTCTTCATAGTTTTATCCTCCCTTAAGTGTTACTACTTTCCCCTTTTGTGTGAAAAGTGGTACGGCAGATGTGCGGCACTTTGCAGGTGTTGATTGCAAAACGCCTGGTTGTGCTCCCTCGGTCTGGCGATCCCCTGCCGGGCTGCGGCCTGCTTTTGGGGCTTTTGGCCCCGGCACAGCGGCTGACAAAACGTTGTACCGGCTGCATGCCTTGATCCCGCAAATGATAACCTTTCCGACACATCTAGGTATATACATTATATCACAGTTGCCAGAATTTGCATAGTTAATTAGAGCGGTTTCTAGGTAAATTTTTGTCCTTGAATCAACTGAAACCTGTTTTTCGCACATTATTTGCGTTGCGGTGCGGTGACCCTTTGGCGGTATCTATTAACATTTTTGAATGGTTTATTCCTGATTTTATCAAATGATTAAACATTTACCCCGATAATGTTCTTTGCAATCTCTTAATCCAATCACCCGGTATTGTGATCGCGCATTTTTTGCCATTTCGGTTTGGCTTGTTGTTGAGAGATTTGGCAGAGATTGGAGGAAACTTGAAGGGAAAATTGGAGGTTGAGAATTGCCCATTATAAATTGTACTGTAGAGAGCGTTCCTGACCGTTCCGAAAACTTAGGGATAGATCAACCCTTGCCCCTTAACCGCGACCTGAAATACACCTTCCCAAGGCAGGGCGGTGTGAGTGCCCCCTCCTGCTCCACTTTTTCAAAGTTCCGAATGGTGTCCTCTCCCCTATCTACAATTCCTGATGTTTTCATAATGCCTTCCTTGGTCTTCCACACCCGGCCTTTGCCCCCTCCCCGTCCCATAAGTCGTACACAACAAAAAGGCCCCTGCCTTAACAGCAGGAGCCTTGAAAGCTATATCACAAGCCGAAAATTACTTCTCGATCTTGGAAACAACGCCGGAACCAACAGTGTGGCCGCCTTCGCGGATAGCGAAACGCATGCCTTCTTCCATGGCAACCGGGGTGATCAGCTCAACGTGCATATCAACGTTGTCGCCGGGCATGCACATCTCAGTGCCTTCGGGCAGGGTGATGATGCCGGTAACGTCGGTGGTACGGAAGTAGAACTGAGGACGATAGTTGTTGAAGAACGGGGTATGACGGCCGCCTTCTTCCTTCTTCAGGACGTAAACATGGCCATCGAAAGTGGTGTGGGGATGAACAGAGCCGGGAACAGCCAGAACCTGGCCACGCTCGATCTGGTCACGGTCAATACCACGCAGCAGAGCGCCGATGTTGTCGCCAGCCTGAGCGAACTCGAGGCTCTTGCGGAACATTTCCAGACCAGTGATGGTGGTGGTCAGCTTCTCTTCCTTCAGACCAACGATTTCCATCTGATCGCCGACATGAGCAGTACCACGCTCAACACGACCGGTAGCAACGGTGCCACGGCCGGAGATGGTCATAACGTCCTCAACGGGCATCAGGAACGGCTTATCAGCAGCACGGTCCGGGGTCGGGATGTAGCTGTCAACAGCGTCCATCAGCTCCCAAATGCACTTGTATTCCGGAGCATCGGGATCCTTGGAAGTGCTCTCCAGAGCCTTCAGAGCGGAACCACGAATGATCGGGGTGTTGTCGCCATCGAAATCCTGGCTGTCCAGCAGTTCGCGAACTTCCATTTCGACCAGGTCGAGCAGCTCTTCGTCGTCAACCATATCGCACTTGTTCAGGAACACAACGATCTTGGGCACGCCAACCTGACGAGCCAGCAGGATGTGCTCACGGGTCTGCGGCATCGGGCCATCGGTTGCAGCAACAACCAGGATAGCGCCGTCCATCTGAGCAGCACCGGTGATCATGTTCTTGATGTAGTCAGCATGGCCCGGGCAGTCAACGTGGGCATAGTGACGCTTCGCGGTGTGGTACTCAACATGAGCGGTGTTGATCGTGATACCACGAGCCTTCTCTTCAGGAGCCTTATCGATGCTGGAGTAATCCATGAAATCGGCGTCGCCCTTCAGAGCCAGAACCTTGGTGATAGCGGCAGTCAGAGTGGTCTTGCCGTGGTCAACGTGACCGATGGTACCGATGTTGACATGCTCCAAAGAGCGGTCAAATTTTTCCTTTTCAGCCATTGGAAGTATCCTCCTTTAATTCAAACAGATAAAATAGCCTGTTGTAAGGCTATCATACTAGATTTTTCAAGAAAAATCAAGTATTTTGCGCGAAATTGTGCAGAATCAGCCCTTATTGCGCTCGGTCATGATCTTATCTGCAACACTCTTGGGAACCTGCTGGTAATCAGCCGGCTCCATGGAGTACTGGCCACGGCCCTGGGTCTTGGAACGCAGGTCAGTAGCGTAACCGAACATCTCGGACAGAGGAACCATAGCGGTGACACGGGCAGTGCCATCGGTGGATTCCTGGTTCTGGATCGCGCCGCGGCGGCTGTTCAAGTCGCCAATGACGTTGCCCATATACTCGTCAGGAACAACAACGTCAACCTTCATGATGGGCTCCATAATGACGGGATCAGCCTTCTTCATAGCATCCTTGAATGCCATGGAGCCGGCGATGGAGAACGCCATTTCAGAGGAGTCAACTTCATGATAGGAGCCGTCCCACAGAGTGACCTTGACATCCACGACGGGATAGCCAGCCAGAATGCCGGACTTCATCGCGCCCTGGATACCGTTGTCAACAGCGGGGATGTATTCCTTCGGGATAGCGCCGCCAACAATACCGTTGACAAACTCATAACCCTTACCCGGGTTGGGCTCAATCTTGATCTTAACGTGACCATACTGGCCCTTACCACCGGACTGACGTGCGTACTTGGTTTCCTGGTTAGCATCCTTGCGGATGGTTTCACGGTAGGCAACCTGAGGTGCGCCAACGTTAGCTTCGACCTTAAACTCGCGGAGCAGACGGTCCACGATGATTTCCAGGTGGAGCTCGCCCATGCCGGCGATGATGGTCTGACCGGTTTCTTCATCGGTCCAGGTACGGAAAGTCGGGTCCTCTTCAGCCAGCTTAGACAGGGCAATACCCATCTTCTCGCTGCCAGCCTTGGTCTTGGGCTCGATGGCAACGCGGATAACCGGCTCGGGGAAGTTCATGGACTCGAGGATGATGGGATGCTTCTCATCGCACAGGGTATCACCAGTGGTGGTGTTCTTCAGACCAACAGCAGCGGCGATATCGCCAGCGTAGCAGATGTCGATATCCTTACGGTTGTTTGCATGCATCTGCAGGATACGGCCGATACGCTCGTCCTGATCCTTAACAGAGTTGTAAACAGTGGTGCCAGCCTCAACGGTACCAGAGTACACGCGGAAGAAGCACAGCTTACCGACATACGGGTCAGTCATAATCTTGAATGCCAGTGCAGAGAACGGCTGATCATCGGAAGAAGTGCGATCTTCTTCCTCGCCAGTCTCCGGGTTGGTGCCCTTGATGGCCGCAACGTCGGTCGGAGCAGGCATATAATCAACGATTGCATCCAACAGTTTCTGAACGCCACGGTTCTTGTAAGAAGAGCCGCAGACAACAGGAACGATCTCGTTGGAAATAGTAGCCTTACGCAGAGCAGCCTTGATTTCTCCCTTGGTCAGCTCTTCGCCTTCCAGGTACTTCATCATCAGCTCTTCGTCGGTCTCAGCAACAGCTTCGATCAGCTTGTCATGATATTCCTGAGCCTGTTCTTTCAGGTCTTCAGGAATTTCCTCAACGCGCACATCATTGCCCATATCATCATAGTAGATATCGGCTTTCATGTCGATCAGATCGATGATGCCGCGGAAAGTGTCTTCCTGGCCGACAGGCAGCTGGATAGGCACACCGTTGGCATGCAGACGATCATGCATCATCTGTACGCAGCGGAAGAAGTCAGCACCCATGGTATCCATCTTGTTGACGTAAACCATGCGGGGAACCTTGTACTCGTCAGCCTGGCGCCAAACGGTTTCAGACTGAGGCTCAACGCCACCCTTTGCGGCCAGAACGGTAACAGAACCGTCCAGAACACGCAGAGAACGCTGAACTTCAACAGTAAAGTCAACGTGGCCCGGGGTGTCGATGATGTTGATACGATGACGGTTCTTTTTGAACAGAGCCGGATCGTGCTGGGTCTCGGTGTGGCTCCAGTAGCAGGTGGTTGCAGCGGAAGTGATGGTGATACCACGTTCCTGTTCCTGCTCCATCCAGTCCATCGTAGCAGCACCGTCATGAACTTCGCCGATCTTATGGTTAATACCGGTGTAGTACAGAATGCGCTCGGTGGTGGTGGTCTTGCCTGCGTCGATGTGGGCCATGATACCGATATTTCGGGTCATTTGCAGGGATACGTCTCTCGGCGTTGCCATGGCTTAAACCTCCTCAGTAAGCAGATCAATAACGGTAATGCGCGAAAGCCTTGTTGGCTTCTGCCATCTTGTGGGTATCTTCGCGCTTCTTGACAGCGCCGCCAACGTTGTTGGTAGCGTCGATGATCTCGGCGGCCAGGCGAGCGGACATGGTCTTTTCACCACGGCTGCGGCTGTACAGAGTCAGCCAGCGCAGGCCGAGGGTCTCGCGGCGGGCGGGGCTGACCTCCAGGGGGACCTGGTAGGTGGAGCCGCCGACACGGCGGGCCTTAACTTCGAGGCTGGGCATGATGTTTTCCATGGCCTTCTCGAACATTTCGAGAGGATCGTTGCCGGTCTTCTCTTTGACAGTCTCAAAAGCTTCGTAAACGATCTTCTGAGCGACGCCCTTCTTGCCATCCAGCATGATGCTGTTGACCAGACGGGTGACGAGCTTGGAATTGTAAATAGGATCAGCCAGAACTTCGCGCTTTGCGATTTTACCTCTTCTGGGCATCTTTCTTCCCTCCTTCACATTAATGATATCATCGGTACTCGAAAGTTAAAGAAAACTCCCGTTATGCCACAAAAGGGTCAGCTGACCATTTTATGGCGAAAAGATGTTTCCTTACTTCTTGGCACCGGCCTTGGGACGCTTTGCGCCGTATTTGCTGCGAGCCTGGTTACGGTTTGCAACACCCTGAGTATCCAGAGTACCACGGATAATGTGGTAACGGACACCGGGCAGGTCCTTAACACGACCGCCACGGATCAGGACAACGCTGTGCTCCTGCAGGTTATGGCCGATACCAGGAATGTAGGAGGTGACCTCGATACCATTCGTCAGGCGGACACGGGCAACTTTACGCAGAGCAGAGTTGGGCTTTTTGGGGGTCATGGTACGAACAGCGGTGCAAACACCACGCTTCTGGGGGCTGTTCATGGTGGTGTACTGCTTCTTCTGGGAGTTGTAGCTCTTCTGAAGGGCAGGAGCAGTGCTCTTGGTTACCAGGACCTCACGGCCTTTGCGTACGAGCTGGTTAAAAGTAGGCATTTCTTTTCTCCTTTCTTGATTATTCCGCGCAGTTTTTTGCGGGGGTTGTGCTTCCATTTTGGCCGCACTTGACCCCTTAACTCACGCATTTATTATAATAGCGGATAAACCACGCTCTGTCAAGAGTATTCACAAAAAATATTTCAAATAATCGTGCAAGATGCTGATTTTCTGCACTGTGGGTTCTAAGGCAATACCGCACAATTCCCGCCTAACGGCTCAAGCACCGCTCCGGCG
>ERZ773190.2090-NODE-2090-length-16615-cov-5.319143_pt1 | contig 16615 bp, 14 predicted proteins | sample MGYA00511111_ERZ773190 | MGnify/ENA primary metagenome ERZ773190 (study PRJEB29015, sample SAMEA2737777) | human gut metagenome | biome: human gut; feature: human-associated habitat; material: faeces | place: China | collected 2012 ... | reverse complement strand
TAATCAGAAAATATTTGAAGAATGGCGCTGCGAGCGGAACGGAGTGGAGCGAGCCTACACGAGAAAAATTTGGAAAATCGCTTTGCCTTTCTGGAATTTTTCAAGTGCCTCTCCATAACAAAACCAACAGCCCCGACCTGCCGGCCGGGGCTGTTTTTATTGTCCGTCTTACTGGTATACGATGGCACTCTTGACCTTGTTGGCGGCGTCTGCACCGGCCAGCATACGGGCCAGCGCCAGCGCAAAGGGGATGGCTGCCCCCAGTGCCTCACCGGTGACAATATTTCCGTCAATCGTGATGGGCAGGCCTGTGTAGCTGGCCCCGGCGGCGGTCAGGTCGGCGTCCATGCCGGGGTAGACCGTTGCCTTTTTACCGCTCAGCACACCGAAGGCCGCCAGTGCCGTAGGCGCTGCACAGATAGCCGCAACCAGTTTGCCGCCCGCGGCAAAGTCCTGACAGACCTTTTTGACCGTGGCATCGGCCTTGAGATTCGGCACGCCGGGGATACCGCCGGGCAGGATGCAGGCATCAAAGGCCGCATAGTCCAACTCCTCAGCCAGCGCATCGGCCACCACATGGATGCCGCGGGCGCTTGTGACAATCTTTTGCCCGCCCACTGCGGCGATCGTGACCTCCACACCGGCGCGGCGCAGAATATCCACGCAGAGCAGGCCCTCGCATTCCTCCAGCCCGGGGGCAAAAAAGATAACAGCTTTAGACATAGCAAACATCTCCTTATTCAGTCAAACGGATGGAATCCTTTAGTAATATTGCGCACGCCCGGCAGCGGGGCTTTGAGGCCGCGCAGGGTCTGCACCAGCCCTACCAGAGAGAGCGCGTCCACCAGCAGCGTCAGGGTCAGGCCCATCTCGCTGCCGTGCGGCAGAAACCCAACACAGGCGCAGACGGTGGCAAGCGCGAGCAGCACAAGGCCCTGATTCAGATGAAACTTCACGAAATCATCGTGCCGCCACCGGCTGCAGGCAGGGATCAGGATCAGCACATTCAGGTAGCAGAGCGCACCCATCAGCTTCGCGGTGCGGGGCGGCTGCACGGGGCAATCCGCCGGGGTGCGTTTTTCTGCGGGCTGCGCAGCGGGTGCGGGGTGTTTTTTCTTTTTCTTGTTGGCCACAATGAACCTCCGTCCCGGCAGTATGTAAGGCAGCGGGCCGCCGGACTCCCCTGCCACGCTTTATTTAATTGTACCGCATTCGGTTTGCTTTTTCAACAAATCTGTGCAATTCGGCACATTTGGGGGAAAGCGGTTGTATTCCCCAACGCAAAATGCTAAAATTTCATTATTATCGGAAAGAGGAGAGTACAAATGGAAGATCTTCGTTCGTTTTTCAAGCGCAAGGATGTCATCATCTCGGCGCATCGCTACGGCATTGACGCCATGGGCGCCATGGCACAGGGCCTGTTTGCCAGCCTGCTCATCGGCACGATCATCAAGACATTGGGCCAGCAGACCGGACTTGCTTTTCTTGTCACGGCGGGCGGCTATGCGGCTGCCGTGGCAGGCCCGGCCATGGCTGCCTCCATCGGCTATGCGCTCCATGCACCGCAGCTTGTGCTGTTCAGCCTGATTGCCGTGGGCGGTGCCGCCAATGAGTTGGGCGGCGCAGGCGGCCCGCTGGCCGTCTACTTGATTGCCATTGTAGCGGCCGAGGTCGGCAAGCTGGTCAGCAAGGAGACCAAGGTCGATATTCTGGTCACCCCGGCGGTCACGATTCTGGTTGGCGTAGGGCTCAGCGCGCTGTGTGCCCCGGCTATCGGCGCAGCGGCGTCCGCCGTGGGCAGCCTGATCATGTGGGCCACCGAGCTGCAGCCCCTGCTGATGGGCATCCTTGTGTCGGTGCTGGTCGGCATGGCACTGACGCTGCCCATCTCGAGCGCGGCCATCTGCGCAGCACTGGGGCTGACCGGGCTGGCCGGCGGTGCCGCCGTGGCGGGCTGCTGCGCCCAGATGGTCGGCTTTGCCGTTATGAGCTACCGGGAGAACGGCATCGGCGGGCTGGTCAGTCAGGGGCTTGGCACCAGCATGCTGCAGATGCCCAACATCCTGCGCAATCCCCGCACATGGGTCCCGCCTACGCTGGCAGCCGCCATCACCGGGCCTGTTGCCACCTGCCTGTTCCATCTTGAGATGAACGGCCCCGCCGTGTCGAGCGGCATGGGCACCTGCGGTCTGGTCGGCCAGATCGGCGTCTATACCGGCTGGGTCGAGAGCGGCCGGGCCATCACGGCCTTTGACTGGGCCGGGCTGGCGCTCGTCTGCTTTATCCTGCCCGCCGTCCTGAGCGTTCTTTTCTGTGAGCTTCTGCGCAAAAAAGGCTGGATCAAGGAAGGGGATCTGAAATTGTAAGTAAAGACGCTTCCCTCGAGAGGGAAGCTGTCTGCGAAGCAGACTGATGAGGGGCGGGTTTGCCATTATTGCCCATAAACGGGTTATAACGGCAGGCCCGCCCCTCATCCGGCCTACGGCCACCTTCAGTCTCCGCGCCAAGAGCCGCCTTCGGCGGTTGCGCTCCGACACGCGCCTGCGGGCGCAGCCCCCAGGGGGAAGGCTTTTCACACGAAGCCGCGCCAGGTCTGCTCGGCCTCGCTCTGGAAGCGGCCCAGCTCATGGCAGAGCTGCATGGCCCCGGGGCTGGCGGTGGGGTAGTCCTTCTCGGCGCGCTTGCAGTCCAGCACACCCTGCCCGCTGCCCTCGGCCAGCATCGTGGCCAGATTGCGTGTGGATTTGTCCAGCATCGTCCGGGTGCGGATCCCCATGCTGACGCTCATCCTTGCGGCGGCGCTCTGGCCGTGCGCCTCGGCACCGATGGCGTCCAGCGCTGTGTGGGCAGCCTGATTGAGACGGCGGTACTCCCGCTTTTGGCGCAACATCTCGTCCTTCAGCTTCTGGTCATGGGTCAGGCCCATCAGCTCATCCAGCGTGTTTTTGCCCATCTCGGTGTTCTGCACGATTTCCTGCAGCATCTTTTCATTATCACTCTGCATAACAAAATCCCCCTTGTGTACATTTGGCGGTCAATGCCAGTATGTACACAAGGGGGTTGTTTTATTCGGTCACAGGCGCTGCTGTGCGAGGGAAAGCATCATATCCCAAGAGGCGGTCTCACCCCACTCGGCCGAGGCGATCGCCACGGTAAAGCTGCCGCGGCGGGAGAGCGAGATGTTAAACTCCCGGCGGGAGTCATTCATCGCCTCGCGCACGACCTTTGCCATCTTGGCGGCGGGCGTACCCAGCGTGACCACGGCAAAGAAGCCATCGTTCAGGCGGGCCAGTACGGCCTTTTCACGGTCGGGGCCCACAGCCAGCTGCAGGATGCCGGCGGCCATATTCAGGCAGCAGTCGGCTGCCGTGCTGCTCTCATGCTCACGCAGCTGCCAATACTCATTGACGCGGAGCATCACAACGCCCACAGGCTGGCCGTCCATGGCGGCGCGCTCGGCGTGGGGGCGGAACTCCTCATTCAGGTAGACCGCGTTGTAGACACCGGTCACATGGTCGCGGCGCAGATCCTCCTGCATCTGGCTCAGGGCGCGGGTAAAGGCGTCCTCGTTGCCGTCCGCCTTGAGGACGCGGGGCAGCGGCATCTGCATCATCAGCACGCAGGGCGTGCCCTCCACGCGGATGCCCTGAGCCAGCACGGTTTCAAGCCCGGACGCCGCCTTGATGATCCGCATACCGCGGCCATCGGCGTCCAGCGCAGGCACCGCTGCCACCTTGTCCAGCGGCTGCAGGGTTGCCGGGTCCAGCAGCCCTCTGCAGGGGTCTGCCAGTGTAACACAGTCAAAAAGCTGCTGCAGCGCGGCGATCTCCGCCTGCAGCTCGGCAATGGTGTAGTCCTGTTTCATATCGTTTCCTTCTGCCGGTTGCCGGCACAGCGCATCTTAGCCTTTGTATAATACATAGACAATTTTACCACACTGCGGCCCTTTTTCCAAGGCTTGCGTTGCACAAAGATTGCAAGCTAAAACGGAAAAATATCCTACGAAGTCAACAAATTATCGCGCAGTACGGAAATACCGCTCCGACAGCTCGCGGATCTCACCGGCCAGCGCGGGGGTCAGCTTCTTTGCATCGGCGCGCCACTGCCAGTTGTCACGGGCCTTGCCGGGCGTGTTCATCCGGCTGGCGGCAGGCTCCTCCAGCCAATCCGCCAGCGGAATGATAGCGAGCGCCGCCGCGCTGGCCAGCACACCGCGCAGCAGGCCGCGCACGTTGCCCTCCCGCCCGGTCAGGGCAAAGTAATCGGTCGCCTGCTTGCGCTGGGCGGCGGTCAGCTCCCCGGCAAACCAGCCGGCCAGCGTGTTGTTGTCATGGGTGCCGGGGTAGGCCACACAGTTGCGCGGGTAGTTGTGGGGCAGATCCACGCTGTCCTCGCCGGTAAAGGCGAACTGCAGCACCTTCATGCCGGGGAAGCCGCTCTCCGCAAGCAGCTCACGGACCGAGTCAAACATCTCGCCCAGATCCTCGGCCACGATGGGCAGGCTGCCCAGAGCGTTGTGCAGCGCGCGGAACAGCTCCATGCGGGGGCCCTGCTCCCAGCGGCCGTTGCGGGCCGTGGTCTCCCCTGCCGGGATCGCCCAGTAGGTGTCAAAGCCGCGGAAGTGGTCAATGCGCAGGATGTCATAGATGGACAGTGCATGGCGCACGCGGCTGATCCACCACGCATAGCCGGTTCGGCTGTGGTACTCCCAGTCGTAGAGCGGGTTGCCCCACAGCTGGCCATCCTCGGCAAAATAATCCGGCGGGCAGCCTGCTACGCGGCGGGGGCGGCCCTCGGCATCGGTCTCAAACAGTTCGCGGCCCGCCCATGCATCGGCGGAGTCCGCCGAGACATAGATGGGGATATCCCCCATGATGGCGATGCCCTTCTGCTTGGCATAGGCGTGCAGGGTGCGCCACTGGCGGTCAAATTCATACTGAACAAACGCCCAGAATTCAAGCTCCTCGGCGTGCTCGGCGCGGAAAGCGGCCAGTGCCTCCGGCTCGCGGACGCGCAGGGCGCGGGGCCACTGCTGCCAGTCCACCATACCGTTGGCCTCCTTGATGGCCATGTAGAGGCAGTAGTCGGGCAGCCAATCGCTGCTCAGGAACTGGAAGCGGTACCAGTCATCGGGGTACGGGGTCTCAAAGCCGGGCACGGGGCGATTTTTCAGGAAGTTCGCGTATGCCTTGCGCAGCACGGCGAACCGTTTCTCGTAGAGGGTGCTGTAATCGACCTTGGCGGCATCGCTGCCCCAGTTGATGTTCGCGTAGTCCTTTTGGGTCAGCAGACCATCGGCAGCCAGCAGGTCCAGATCAATGAAATAGGGGTTGCCTGCAAAGGCGGAACAGCTCTGGTAGGGGCTGTCCGCAAAGCCGGTGGGGCCTACGGGCAAAATCTGCCAGATCGTCTGGCCGGCCCCGGCCAGAAAATCCACAAAATCGCGGGCGGGCTTGCCCAGGCTGCCGATGCCGTACCCGCCGGGCAGGCTGGAGATCGGCATCAGAATACCACTGCAGCGTTTAAATTCCATAGTGTTTTTCCTCTTCTCTGTATGTATCGCCTTTCGGCGTTGTGTGCGGTTTGCGTTGCGATGGTTTCCCCCTCGGGGGGGGAAAAGCCTTTATTCCCCTGCCCCCAGCGCGGCCAATGCACCATCCACAAAGGCGGTGCGCTCGGCTTTGGTGTGCTTTTCGCTGCCCTGCAGGCTCAGCTCGTTGGCGGTCAGGGCCTCAGCGGTGGCCGTGTCAAGCACCGCACCGGGCAGGATGCCGGTACCGACCTGCTCGATCTGCATGGCCAACACCGCGGTCGAATCAGCAGCCGTGTTCCACGGCGTGACAACGCCAAGCGTCTCGGTCAGGGCATCCTCGCCCGCACCGTTGGAGTAAAGCCACAGCGCGGCGCTCTTGGCCGCCTTCAGCCCGGCGGCATCGGTGTCGGCGTTCAGGGCAAGGCAGCCCGCATCGGCCAGCACCGGGTAATCCAGCAGTCCGTCCAGATTATACTCCTCGGTCGTCAGGTCGCTGTCCTCAAAGTTGCATTTGAAGGGTATCAGCACCAGTCCGCTGCAGCCTTCACTGCCGCAGTCCGCCAGCAGGTCGGTCAGCTTGGCGCGGCGGAACACTGCATTTTCGGCGCTGTCGGCCATGTGGTCCCACTCCAGCGTGACGGCGCTGTAGACGCCATTGAGCGGGCCTGTCAGCGCGTCTGCCGTGCGGCTGCCATCGGCAGCCAGCAGCGCGGCCGTGTAGCCGGACGCCCGGTCCGCCGGGGCCGCAAAGACGCCGGTAGCCGTCACGCCGTCGGGGCGTGCCTCGGGCAGGGTGTAGTCGCTGCCGCTCAGCGTGACGGTTGCGGCCTTCGGCTCGTCCAACCATGCGGAGAGTGTCTCCACAAAGTCGCTCCATTCCTCCCAGTCTGCGCCCTGCAGCGCTGTGAGAGCGCCGTCACCCAGCAGCGCGTTCAGCACCGCGCCGTTGGCCCAGTAGCCGTACAGGCTGCGCCCAAGCGGCAGGGTGCTGGCGTTCCCGGTAATGTCCGCCCGGGCGGCGGCCGCCGCCAGCAGCGTGTCGCTTGTGACATCCAGCAGGCTGCCGCCGGGAGCATGGTCGGTCAGCAGCAGATCCGCCGCGGCGGCATCCGCAGTCATCGTCAGCGTCACGCCCTGCGCCTCGGCATAGGCACGGGCCGCCGGGGCCAGTGCGTCCGAGGCATACACCGTCAGCGTCTGGGGGGCGGCGGTGGGTGCCGTCTCGATCGTAGCGGTATTTTCAACCGGCAGCACGGCCGTTTTTACATCAGCCAGCGAGCAGCCCGCCAGCAGCAGCGCCGGAAGTACCAGCGCCGCAGATTTCATAATACGCATCGAATGGTTTTCCTCATAAGTGGTTGTAAAAATTCAGTCTATCCTTTATTATATAGGATAAGGCAGTTTTTTTCTACACCTGTTTTATGTTATAATAAGAAAAATCCCAAAAATTTGAAAGGAACTCCGGTTCGTGACACAAAAAATATACGAAACAGATTCTTATGTCCAAAGCTTTACCGCCCGGGTGCTGCAATGCAGCCCCGCCCCGGGCGGCTTTGCCGTTGTACTGGACCGCACGGCCTTTTTCCCCGAGGGCGGCGGCCAGCCCTGCGACACCGGCACGCTGGGCGGTGCCCGGGTACTGGCGGTATCCACAGACGGCGAGACCGTGACCCACACGACCGATGCCCCGCTGCCCGAGGGCACCGAGGTGACCGGCTGCCTGAACTGGGCGGCCCGGCTGGATGCGATGCAGCAGCATACCGGCGAGCATATCCTGAGCGGCACGCTGCACCGGCTTTTCGGGGCCGAGAATGTCGGCTTCCACATCGGCACCCCCTATGTGCGGATGGACACCAGCATCCCGCTGACCGCTGCGCAGCTGGCCGAGGCGGAGGCCGAGGCCAACGCCGCCGTGCGGGCCGACACGCCGGTGCGCTGCTGGGTGCCCGACCCCGAGGCGCTGGCCCGCACCGACTACCGCAGCAAAAAGGCGCTGGAGGGCCCTGTGCGGCTGGTTGAGGCCGGCGGCGACCGCTGCGCCTGCTGCGGCACCCACCTTGCCCGCACCGGCGAGGTCGGACTGATCAAGATCATCTCTTACGCCCACTACAAGACCGGTATGCGGCTGGCCGTGGCCTGCGGGCAGCGTGCCTATGACGCTGCAGCAGCCTGCTGGGCGGACGCCGAGGCTGCCGGCCGGCTGCTCTCTGCCCCGGTCGGCACGCTGACCCCGGCGCTTGCGCGCCTGCAGGCGGGTGAGAGTGCGCTCAAGGCCCGGCTGGCCGCCCTGCAGAACACCTTGGCCGATGCCTACGCCGCCGCAGCCGTACCCGGCGCACCGGCGGTGCTGTGGGTGGACGGCGCAGACGGTGACGGGCTGCGCCGCGTGGCGATGAGCATCGCCGCCAAGACCGGCGCTCCCTGCTGCACACTGGCCCCCGGCGGGCAGGGCCTTGCCTACGCTTTGGCTGCCGCCCCGGGCGGTGATCTGCGCGAGACCTGCAAGGAGCTGAATACGGCATTTCAAGGCCGCGGCGGCGGCAAGCCCGCCTTCTGTCAGGGCAGTCTTGCGGACGGCAGTTTTGAACAAATCAAGACATTTTTGTTGAAAGCCTTTCCATGAGGGGCAACGCGGCCTCTATTACTCGTTAAAGGGTTCCTGCCGCAAAGCCGCCCCTCATCAGTCACCTTCGGTGACAGCTTCCCCCGGAGGGGGAAGCCTTTACTCTACTATCATATAAGGAGATACCTACCATGCGTATGCGTTTTAAACCCTATGCCCGGCCGGAGCTGCTGGCCTGCGATTTCCATGTTCACGAGCCGCTGGCCCACGGCGGCCACTGGCATGAGCTGTACGCCCGGCCCGACCAGCCGTGGCACCTTGAGCTGGGCTGCGGCAAAGGCGGCTTTCTCGCCCAGATCGCACCGGCCCACCCCGACATCAACTATCTGGGCATCGACATCACCGACAAGGTGCTGATCCTCGCCAAGCGCAAGGTCGAGGCCGCCTACGCTGAGCGCGGCCTGCCCGCCGACAATGTAAAGATTGCCAGTCTGGACATTGAGCGGCTGGGCAACGCCTTCACGCCGGAGGACCGCGTTTCGCGCATCTACATCAATTTCTGCAACCCGTGGAGCAAGAATGCCGGCAGCAACAAGCACCGCCTGACCCACCCGCGCCAGCTTTTGCAGTATCGCCGCCTGATGGACGAGGGTGCCGAGATCTGGTTCAAGACCGATGACGATGACCTGTTCCGGGACAGTCTGGCCTACTTCCCCGCCGCCGGGTTTGAGATCACATGGCAGACCTTTGACCTGCACAAGGATGAGCCGGACTGGAACCTGCGCACTGAACATGAGGGCATGTTCAGCGAGCAGGGCATCCCCATCAAGGCGCTGATTGCCCGCAAGGGCCCCGACAGCAGCGTGACCTGGGTTGAGCCCAAGGCGCTGGCCAGACAGCAGGAGGCAGAAGATGAATCTGACTGAGCTCGCCGTCAAGACGGTGTACTGGTTCTTCCTGTACGGGTTCATAGGCTGGGGCGTTGAGGTCGTCTACGCCGCCGTCAAGACCCATGCGCTCGTCAACCGCGGCTTTCTCTGCGGGCCGATCTGCCCGATCTACGGCTTCGGCATGGTGGGGCTGGTCTACAGTGTCAACCTGATACCGCTGCCGGACAGCGGCAGCCTGAGCGCCGTGGCCGTCTTTTTCATCGGTATGGCGCTGACCACCGCCATTGAGCTGGTCGGCGGCTGGGCGCTGTTCAAGATCTACCACATCCGCTGGTGGGATTACTCCAACATGAAATTCAATCTGGGCGGCTATATCTGCCCGCAGTTCTCCCTGCTGTGGGGGCTGGGCAGTGTACTGATGATCAAGGTCTTTCATCCCCTGCTGGCCCGCGGCTCCAATCCGATGCCGTTCAAGGTCATGCTGATCCTTGACATTGTGCTGCTTCTTATCTTTGCAGTGGATGTCGGGGTCTCGACCGCCGCCGCCATCGGCCTGAACAAGTACCTGCGCGAAATTGACGAGCTGCGCGCCCGTCTGCGCGTGACCAGCGACAAGCTGACCACCGTGCTGGGCACCGGTGCCATGACCGCCGATGCCGTGCTGGATGAGCAGAAGCTGCAGCTGGCGCTGGCAAAGCTGGAGGGCCGCGAGAACGCTGCCGAGCTGCGCGCCGAGGTCACGGCCCGTGTCAGCGACCTGCGCGACAAGCTGGCCGCTGCCGAGCATGACCACATCGGTGCACGCCGCCTGCTGCGCGCCTTCCCCGGCATGAAGAGCCTGAAATACGGCGAGACGCTGGCCACCACCCGCGCCGCCATGGTGCGCCTGCGCGAGCTGGCCGCCAATGCCAAGGAAACCGCCGCCACCGCTGCTGCCAATGCCAAGGAAAAAATCAAAAAGGTGTAAGCTTTTCAACAAAGTTGCCCCGGACCGTTAAAAGTCCGGGGCTTGTTTTATGCGTGAATGCCTTCCCTCGTGGGGGAAGGTGGCCGAGGCCCCGACCGAGGCCGGATGAGGGGCAGCGCGGCCTCTATTACCCGTTAAAGGGTTACTACCGCAAAGCCGCCCCCTCATCAGTCACCTGCGGTGACAGCTTCCCCCACAGGGGAAGCCTTTTGGCTTTTACGCCTTCTTCTTATCAAACGCAATTTGCAGCACCAGCCACGCCGCCACAAGGCTGACCAGTGAGATCAACCCCAGCATCTGCCAGGAGTGGGTCAGGTTCTCGACCGTAGCGTCATACATGGGGCCGTCCAGCCCGGCCTGCAGCCACGCCATGCGGCTGTTCAGATCGGTGGAGGCGCCCAGTGCACCCATACCCCAGCGGCAGACAATGATGGTGGAGATCGTTGCCGCTGCGCCGGTCAAGGTGAACATGACATTACTGAATACGACCTGACCGATCATCAGCACCAGTACCGCCAGAATCGCGCTTTCGCCATTGCTGAAAAGCGCCGAGATCAGCAGCCCCACACAGCTTGAGGAGAACATCGTCAGCAGCAGCGTGACAAAGATCTCGATGTCGGTCTCCAGCAACAGATGGTTCTGCGGCACATGGACGATGGCCACAAAGCCCATCGCCAGAATGACCGCCTGCAGGATCTCGATCAGGAAAAGGACCACTGCCTTGCTCAGCACGACCGCCGGCAGGCTGACCCCGACCGAGGCCTCGCGCAGGATGATCTCGCGCTCTTTACAGATCTCGCGGTAGGAGTTGAGCGTGCCCATAAAGGTTGCCATCGCCGCCAGAATAAAAAGCGCCGTGCGGCTGCCGATGTTGACAAGGTTGGAGGTAAAGCAGTTGGGGTCGGCTGTCAGCTTGATGACCAGCACCATAAACGGCGATTGCAGCGCCAGACTGGCGAGCAGCAGCTTGTCGTTCCAGATCAGCTGCAGGTTGCGCTGCACCAGCACGCCAAGCTGGCGCAGGAATTTCAAGATTTTTACTGGCTGCATCGCTTGTCCGCCTCCTGCGCCGCCTCCGGGCAGGCCGCCAGCAGGCGGTTGAACTCGGGGGTCGTAAAGTATTTTCTGCGGTAAAGCTCGACCTGCTCGGCGTCCCGCAGCTTTTCAAAAATATCGCTGGTCATCTCCACATCAAAGTAATCGTTCAGCTGCTCGGGCGCGCCGTAGTAGCACAGCACGCCGCCCACGCCCAGAAAAGCGATCTTATCGCAGAGGTTGATGTTGGACATGTTGTGGGTGACCATCAGCACCGTGCAGTTCTGGTGGCTCAGGCGGCGGCAAAGCTCCATCATGCTGCGGTCCAAATCGGGGGAAAGCCCGCTTGTCGGCTCGTCCAGAATCAGCAGCCGCGGGTTAGCCAGCAGCTCCATCGCAATGGAAACGCGCTTCTTCTGCCCGCCGGACAGCTTGGATATGTAGGTTTTTTCGCGTCCCTGCAGGTCCACCGCCTCGATGGCGTGGGCCACGGCGGCGGCGATCTCGGCCCGGGTAGCGTCGTGGGCGATGCGCAGCTTGGCCGTGTAGGTCAGGCTTTGCTCCACGGTCAGACTGTCGTGCATGATGTCCTTCTGCGGCACATAGCCCAGTGCCGCCTCAAAGGCGTTGCGGTTGGAGCCTGTGTCCAGCCCGTCAAACCGGACACTGCCCGCCGTGCAGGGGGCCGTGCCGGTGATGCAGGTCAAAAGGCTCGACTTGCCGGTGCCGGAGCCGCCTACCAGCACCACAAAGCTGTTCGGCTCGACCTGAAAGCTTGTGCCGTCCACAATGTTCAACGGCTTGCCGGTGTTGGCATTTTTTACCGTTTTGTACACATTTACAAGCTGGATACTGATGCCGCTCTGGTGGGCGTGGTAGTGCAGCATCCCGCCTGTAAAGGCAAAAACCTGCGCAGGCACATTGATGACCGCCCCATTGCGCAGCACGGCGCGGCTGACCCGCACCCCATCCAGATAGGTGCCGTTGGTGGAGCCGAGGTCGTGCAGCTCATAGTGGCCGTCCTTGTACAAGACCTCGCAGTGATGGCGGGAGACGCGGTCACTGACCAGCTTGATGTCGCAGTCGTCCCCGCGGCCGATCAGCACCCGCTTTTTGCGGCGTATATCCACCTCGCGCAGGACGGCCTCGGTGGTCTGTTCTTTTATCGGGGCCGCGCCGTCACCCTGCACATTGGTGATCTCCTCCACGCGGAAGGTGATCTCCTGCGTGTCGGAGTTGCCATCGGTGTTCAGCCCGATGACATCCCCCGCCTGCAGCACGCTGGTCTCCCCCGGCTCAAGATAGCGGTTGTTGTACCATGTGCGGTAGTCGCTGGCACCGTCCGTCACGACCCAGCCATCCTTTTCATAGGAGACGGTAAACTGGTGGTCGCCGACACTGTTGCGGCGCAGCACATACTCACACTGCGCACTGCGGCCGAACCGGTAGGCGCCGGCGGGCAGCGTAATGCGCTGCTTGTTGCGCAGCTCGGTGATCAAAATGACGATCTCACTTGTCATGGCGTTGCCCCCTTACCAGTGGAATGCGCCGCCGCAGAGCGGCACAAAGGTAAGTGCCGCACCGCCGAGGCGGAGCGTTTCGCCGCCGGTCAGCGGGCTGGGTGCAAGGACCGCCTCCTCCCCGAGGTAGCAAAGCTCCTGCGAGGAGCCGGGCAGCAGCACAAAGCTGTTCTTCTCGGCATCGTAGACGACCACGGCCTGCCGGGCACTCAGGGGGGCATCCGCACTCAGGGTGATCGGCGCACCGGCGTCATCCAGCCCGAGAAAGCTGCGGCCGATGCCAAGGCGCAGGTCGCGGCCCCGTGCGGGCCCGTCCAGCACCACAAGCCAGCCTGTCACCGGCCCCGCCGGGGCGGCCGCCTGCGCAGCGGCAGCCGGCGGCGCTGCCTCGCCCTCATGGACGATGGCGTGATCCTTCAGCAGATCCGTGTTGCAGTAGGGGCACTCAGGGTATTTGTCGCTGTCATAAAAGTGGCCGTTTGCACATTTGGATAGCTTCATACTAAATAACTCCTTTGGGGCGGTGCGCAGCTGCGCGGAAGATCGCAGGGGTCGATGCGGGCAGCCGCCCCTACAAAACCAGCCGCAGCGTCGTCTTTCCGATGCGCAGCGTATCGTTATTCTGCAGCCGATGCTCGCCGTCTATGCGCTCACCGTTGACATAGACCCGGGCACGATCCGTCAGGGGCTGCACCAGCAGCGAATCCCCCTGCACCGAGAGGGCGCAGTGCTGCGGGCAAAGCTTGCGGTCCGGCAGACAAAAATCGCATTGGGCGGCATCGCTGCCGATGATGAGGCTGCTCTCGACCATGCCGGCCCAGCGGCTCTCGGCAATGGAGGAGCGCTGGCTCCAGAACAGCGTGACCCAGCGGCGCGGCAGGGCATCCGGTGCCCCAGCCCCGGCCAGCAGATGCTCGGCCTCCGCCTCCTGCTCGGCAGCACGGTCGCGGCGGCGCACCGCCCACCAGCTGCCGCAGAGCGTCAGCAGCAGCAGCGCACCAAGCACAAGCGGCACCCGGAACCGCGCAAAATAGAACTCCCTGTCCCGCGGCCAGACAACCACCCGGAAGGCGGTCGTATTGCGGCTGCTGCTGACATTGGCGGCGCTCATCCGGCTGGATACCCGGTTCAGCGCGACGGTATATTCGCCCTTATACAGCGGGTCGATCTGCAGCACCGCCGTGCGGCCGTCCTCCCCTATTTTGACCGAATGGACGCCGACACGCCAGTTCCATATGTCCTTGGAGCGTATCTCATACAGCTGGGTCTTGTCGGCATTCTCGTTGATCGGCTGGTTGAAGGTCAGCCGCAGCTGGTCGCGGCGCAGCGTTTCCACCCCGGTGACCTGAGGCTTGGCCAGCTTGTGGCCCATGTAGACCGTCTGAGAGCTGCGGATAGCGCTGCCCAGCTGCGGCATGGCGAGCGTCAGCGTCTCCAGCCGCTCTCCGTACAGGCTTTCGGGGACCTCGGTGCGTATCTCAAGCGCCGTGGCAAAATAGGCATGCTTTGCCTTCAGCTCGTCCCCCAGCCCGGCCGCCTCACAGAGAATCAGCCTGCCGCCGGACGCCTGCTGCAGCGTCTCAAAAAGCTGCGGCTTTTCTGTCATTAAATAGACATAAGCGGCCATGCCGATCTGGTCCCCGAAATCGCTGGCCAGCGTGCCGACCAGCGCCATATTCGTCAGCACCTGCCCGGCATCGGTCACGATCATCGCAGCCTTGCGCGGGGCCAGCGCCTGAAAATCACTTTGTATGTCGGTGTAGACCGCCGACACCAGCTGGGCACTATCCATGCGGCCCTCGGCCTGCTGCACGGCACCCAGCGCCTTGTACATCAGCGCTTTGTCGGAGGTCGCGGGCAGCACACACTCGGCCGCACCGGCCGTTGTGTAGAGCATAAGCTGGTCGTCCGCGTCCATTGCGTTTATCAGCTTGCGCACGCCGCCCAGCATCGTGTAAAAGTCCGCAGCGGGCAGGTCGGCGCTGTTGTCCAGCGCAAGGATATAGCAGATCGGGTCGCTGGCCACTGCGACAGAGCGCACCTCCAGCCTGCGGTCCCCCAGTGTCAGCTCAGGGCCGGCCGCCTGCACCTTGATCGAGGAATAGGGGTTGCCGTCCCCGTCCAGCGCATAGAAATAGACATCCAGCTCCGGCACATTGACATAGACCTGCTCCATCCGGAAGGTCCCGGCACCGGTCATGCCGACGGTGGTGTCCGCCGCCGCGCCGTATGCGCAGAGCAATGCCAGCATCAGTGCCAGCGCTGCGCAGATGCCGAGCTTATGCGGTCTCATGGTTGCCTCCTGCTCCTCTTGCGGCCCCGCCGCAGCTTCCGGCGGGCATCGTGCGGCAAGGTCTTATACACCGATCTTTCTGTTCAGCGCGCGCAGGGCCATCACAGCCTTGCGGCGGCGCTTGGGCTGCGGCTTGCCCGGTGCCGCAGCGGGCGCGGGCAGCGCGTCGTCCGGCTCATCCTCATCCGCCAGCGTAAAGCTGGGCATTACCGGCTTGTGGGGCACCGGCTGGGGCGGGGTTTCCTCGTCCAGAATCGGCTCCCCCTGCTGGCGCAGGATCGGGTAGGAGAAGATCGCACCGGGGATCTCGACCTCCTCATGCGGGTCGCCGGGCTGTTCCTTGGGGTCGGTGTCAAAATAATCCGGTGACGGCGTGATGACAGTGTTCGTCCTCGGCTCGGCATCGTCAAGGCCGGGGGCTACCACACGGTTCGTATCCGGGTCTGCGGGCGCGGGCTGCGGCTCCGGCTCACTGCCGCGCAGCGCCGAGGCTGCCGCATCGACCTTGTTGGCCGAAAGATCGAGCTTCGGCTCGGCATCGGCCTCGGCCAGATCCTCCGTATGGGGGACGAGCGGCGCGCTCTGGCTGGCGTAGTCCTGCGTTTTTTGCAGCTCCTCGATCATTTTTGCAAGGTAGTCCATCATCTCGCCGCGGGTCTTTTCCATCTCGGTAATGCGGCTCTTGAGGTCCTGCAGCCGCAGCCGGTGGGCGTTCTGGATCTCCCTTGTTTCATCGGTGGCGGATTGGACCATCTTGCGCGCCTGTGCAATGGCCTGCTCGCGCGCCAGCTGGTCGATGGCCTCGGCCTTGAGGTTCGTATCCTTGAGGATCTTGTCGGCATCATCGCGGGCCTGCTGGCGGATGCGCGCGGCATCGCCCTCGGCCTCGGCAATGACCTTATCGCGATCGGCAATGACCTGCTGGCGGGCCTGGTCATGGGCGCGGCCCTTGACCCGCAGCGCAGAGTTTGCCTCCTCACACTGCTCGGTCAGTTCCTTGTTTTCCCGCACAAGGTCGCTGTTTTTCAGGCGCAGCACATCCAGCTGGTTTGTCAGTGAGTGGTTGCGCTCCTTCGCGGTGGAATACTGCGTTTCCAGATTGGTGCGGTAGCTCTGCAGCTTGTCCACCTGCCCGGCCAGCGTTGCATTCTGGGCCGAAAGGTTCTGGTTCTGCATCACAAGGGTCTGGGCATGACGGCGCAGGGCGTCATTCTCCTGCCGGACGGTGCGCAGCTCGGCGGCCGCCGCTGCAAGGTGCTGCTCATAATCGGCACAAAGCTCCCGCATTGCCTGACGCACATCGTCCGGCTCATACCCGCCGAAGCGCGCCTTGCGCATACCGCTCTGCTCTATGTAGTTGTCGATGTCAATTTTGGGCATTGGTGATTTCTCCCAAGTAAAAATTTACATATACTCGATTTTATTATATGCCATAGGGCGGCGTAAAGCAAGAGAAAAGCGCAAAAAAGGCTTCCCCCCAAGGGGGGAAGCCTTTCAAACACAAAAACCGCCCGCTCCATTGCGGAGCGGGCGGCGAAAAGCCTAATGGTTCAGTTCAAATCAAGCGTTAGCCTGAGAAGCAGCAACAGCGCAGGCGACGGTCATGCCGACCATCGGGTTGTTGCCGGCGCCGATCAGACCCATCATCTCGACGTGAGCCGGGACGGAGGAGGAGCCAGCGAACTGGGCATCACCGTGCATACGGCCCATGGAGTCGGTCAGGCCGTAGGAGGCAGGGCCGGCAGCGACGTTGTCGGGATGCAGGGTACGGCCCGTGCCGCCGCCGGAAGCGACGGAGAAGTACTTCTTGCCGT
>ERZ773190.2077-NODE-2077-length-16721-cov-4.240970_pt1 | contig 16721 bp, 14 predicted proteins | sample MGYA00511111_ERZ773190 | MGnify/ENA primary metagenome ERZ773190 (study PRJEB29015, sample SAMEA2737777) | human gut metagenome | biome: human gut; feature: human-associated habitat; material: faeces | place: China | collected 2012 ... | reverse complement strand
AGGGCTTCGCGTACCTTGCGGCGGATGTCGCCGTGCGTCCTCACGTCTCCGATGGGATGGGAATTCACGTCGAGATAGTATTTGTTGTACATGCCCGCGCGCATGAAATGGCTGTGGCAGTCGTAGAAGCCCGGCATCATGAACCGCCCGCCCAGATCGACGATGCGGGTTTCCGGGCCCTGGAACGGGGCCACTTCGGCTTCCGAGCCCACGGCAAGGATGGTTTCGCCGGATACGGCAAGGCAGGAAACGATGGAGCAGCGGGAATCCATCGTCAGGATGGTGCCGTTCCGGTAGATGTGAGTCGCTTGTTGCATGGCTGGCCTCATAAGGGTTGCGGGATCAGGCGGCGCTGGCGGCGCGGTACTTCTTCCATTCCTTCCAGAGCAGGTTGAACAGGATGAAGAGGCTGATGGCGAGGAACGACGCGCAGACAGGACGGGTGAAGAATACGGAGAAATCCTGATTGGAGATGCTGAGCGCCCTGCGGAAGTTGGTTTCGATGATCCCGGAGAGGATCATGGCGAGGAGCAGGGGGGCGAGCGGGAAGCGCGCCTTGGTCATGATGTAGCCGAGCAACCCGAAACCGGCCATGACGGCGAGGTCGAAGTTGGAGTTGTTCAGGGCGTAGCCGCCCACCACGCACAGGGTGGTGACGAGGGGCATGAGGATGCCGCCGGGAATGAGCACGACCTTGGCGAACAGGCGCACCGCGTAGTAGCCCAGAAGCAGCATGAAGACGTTGGAGACGAACAGGGCGATGAAAATGCTGTAGACGAGCGTGCCCTGTTCCTGGAACAGCAGCGGACCGGGAGTCATGCCCTGGATCATAAGCGCGCCGAGCATGATCGCCGTGACCACGTCGCCGGGCACGCCGAGGGTCAGCAAGGGGATGAGCGCGCCGCCGGTGACGGCGTTGTTGGCGGATTCCGTGGCCGCGATGCCTTCAAGCGTGCCTTTGCCGAAAAGCTCTGGGTGCTTGGAGTGGCGCTTGGTTTCGCTGTAGGCCGCGAACGAGGCCGTGCCCGAGCCCGTGGCCGGGACGATGCCGATGAACGTGCCGAAGAGGGAACCGCGGATCAGGGCGGCACGGTTGGCCCAGAGATCGGGTAACGAGATGCCCTTGCGAGAGATTTCGGCGGTGGAGAGCTTGCGGCCCATGAAGACGTCTTCAATGGTAACCAATACCTGCGACAGGGCGTACAGGCCGACGAGCGCCGGGACGAGGGAGACGCCGTTGATGAGGTCTGGCGAGTCGAAGGTCATGCGCAGGTTGCCGGAAAGCGGGTCCATGCCGATCATGGAGATGAGCATGCCGAGCAGCGCCGCGATGCAGCCCTTGAGCAGCGCGCCTTCGGACAGCGTCGCCACAATGGTCAGGCCGAAGATGCCGAGGGAGAAATATTCCGGGGCGCTGAAGTCGAGGGCGAAGTGTGCGAGCTGCGGGGCGACCGTGGCCAGCACGATACAGGAAAAGATGCCGCCGATGAAGGAGGCGATGGTGGTCATTTCCAACGCTTTGAGCGACTCCCCGCGTGCGGTGAACTTCGGCCCTTCAAGCATGGTCGCGGCGGCGGCCGCCGTGCCCGGAGTGCCGACGAGGATGGCGGTGATGCTGCCCGCGTAGATTGCGCCGCAGTACATGCCGAGCAGGGCGGAAAAGGCGATGACGGCGGGGAAGCCGAAGGTCAAGGGAATGAGCAGGGCCACGCCCATGACGGCGGTGAGGCCGGGCAGCGCGCCGAAGACGATGCCGAGCGCCACGCCGATAAAGTTGGCGACGAGGGCTTCCATGCTACAGGCCGAGCTGAAGGCTGATATGAACATATCGAACATGGGATACCGCCTTTTTAGGGAAGAGGAACTTTGAAGAAGATGGCGAACACGGCGTACAGGAAGGCTGATATCCCCGCGGAAATGAGAAAAATGTAGAAAGGATTGCGGTATCCGGTCAGCACCTGCGCCCCGGAGAGGAAGATCAGCGTGGAGATGAGGAAACCCGTGCCTTCGGGCCACTCGGCGTCATAGGCGTACTCTCCGAGGAAAATGAAGCCGACCACATAGGCCAGGATCCACGCGGCCATCAGCCCCACTTTGACGGCGAGCTTCCTTTCGGGCCAGCAGGCCGTGTCTTTGTCTTTGCCTGTGATCGTCCTTCCCACAAGGATGAGCGAGAGCAGGGCCAGCGCGATCGTGACACCCGTGGGGAACGAACCCGCCGAGAAGAAATCGAGCGCCGCGGGTTCCGGGATCAAATGTATCTCGTATCCCATGACGCAGCAGAAGGCGAGCAGCGTCAAGCCGATGAAGAAATCCGTCTTGTTTTTCATGAAGCGACCCCTCGTCGTGAAAAGGAAGGGCGGGGCGCACCCGCGCTCCGCCACAATATCCGGTTAGTCAAGCGACTTGCGCCCGGCCAGCACTTCGTCGGCGAGGTCCGAGGACGACTGGATAAGCTGTCCGAATTCCTTGGCGGGGAGATACCCGGCATCAAGGCCGATTTTGTTGAATTTTTCGATGACTTCGGGGTCCTTCATGGCCTTTTCGATGAGGGGTTCGAGCGCGGCGATGCGATCGGTGAGCTCGCTTGTATCCACGCCGTGATCCGAGAGAAGGCGCGCCCAGTCCGGCCAGTTCTCCCTGACCAGTGTGCCGATGCTCTTGAGCGACGCGGCAAGCTGCGGCAGCGCCAGAACGCACAGCAGTACCACGACGATGACCACGCACAAAAGCGTCAGCAGCAGGCTGAGAAGGTCAATGTGTTTTTCCTTTGCCTTTGGCATCAGGCGCGTCAAACGTCCTGCGATGCCCTGCATCGGCACACTGAGGACAAACGCCATCAATAACCCTATGATCACCGGCGTGAAGAGGGTAGCGAGCCTCGTGAGAAACGCCGCGACTTCGTTGAGATTCATCAGCGCGGCATAGAGCGCCACGCCGAACGCGACCAGAAGAAATTGCTGTTTTCCTTTTTTATCCATTGTTCTTTTCTCCAAAAATTACCAGGTTACTACACGACACAAATCTAAAGAAAAAATGCACTGCCTTTTCAGACAATGCATCTTAAGCATTGCAGCTGGCTGTCATTTTACAGACCCTATAGCTTTGCGTCTCAGCCTTTCGACTGATTTGCCGACGAATCTTTTCATTGTATTATATTGTGCTTTTTTTCATTGAAGCTGTCTATTATAAATATTTCATCATTGTTGGCACAAGAATGTTCATATCAACAGGCTTTGCAACATGAGCATTCATTCCAACAGAAAGAACCTTTTGTATATCTTCTGCGAAAGCATTGGCAGTCATCGCAATAATTGGGATCCTGGCTTTTTTCGTATCCTTCATCTTTCGGATAGCTAATGTAGCATCATATCCATTCATAACCGGCATCTGAATATCCATAAGGATCAGCTTGTAATAATCAGCATCAGCTTTTTCCATCATGTCTATGCATGCGACACCGTCATTTGCAGTCTCAACAATGCATCCTTCATCCGTCAATAGTTCTCTTGCGATTTCGGTGTTGATCTCATTATCTTCGACCAGTAAGATCCGGACACCGTTCAGGCAATTTTTATTGCATAGATTACTATTTTTCTTCACCAGAGAATCTTCCTTTGACGCTTTCCTGCAAGGAATCGTCACTGTAAAGGTGGAACCTATCCCCTGCTTACTTTTCACTTCTATTGTGCCATCCATGAGCTCTACAAGCTTTTTGGTAATGCCCATTCCGATGCCGCTGCCCTCAATATGACTGGATGTAGTGTTACGTTCTCTTTCAAAAGTTTCAAAAATACGCTTTTGGAATTCTTCAGACATACCAATTCCATTATCGGTAATGGTAATGATCATATTGCACCAGTCTTCTTTTTCACAAGATTTCTGTACAACATTACAGGATATCGTACCTCCTGTATTTGTATACTTTATTGCATTGCTTATAATATTAAGACAGACTTCTGACAGATGCGGTGCATCCATATATACATACGGATACATGATTTGTTCTGTCAGAGAGAGAGTCTGATTTTTACTTTCTGCCTGTTGTTGGAACATAGTGACACAATTTTCAAAGCTTTCATGGACATTCAAAACAGTGTATTCCATTTCGACCTTATTATTTTCAATTCTTGCAAGATCCAGAACATTACCAAGCATCGACAAAAGTTCTTTTCCGCATATTTGAATTTTTTCAAGATATCTGCCAAGTTTTTCTGTTTCTTTCAAATGTCTGGACGCCAGTTCTGCATAACCAATGATTGCATTCATAGGAGTTCTGATATCATGAGACATATTATACAGAAATGATGATTTTGCTTTATTTGCACATTCTGCTTTTAATTTAGCTTCCCGCAATTCTTCCTCTTGTCTTAATTCCCGCATTTTTTCATCTGTCACATCTCGATTCGCAATCAATACTGATGTGACATTTCCATTTTTATCATAATTCTGAGGAACTACCATAGAAAGAAACCATGATCCTTCCTTCAATTTGAATTCGGAAGACATAGATTCTTTATTATGAAGCCGTGCCGCCATGGTTTGTATATCAAAAAAATCTATATACTTCTGTACAAACGGTTCTGCTATCACATCTTTGATGACCTCAAACTGCGAATCCCAGTCCGCGCTTTTTTTCGAAATGCCCAGCTCCATTTTCCGGGATCTTTTCACAAGTTCGATCTTCTTTGTCTTTAAATCCAGACGTGAGATATGATAATAAGCGGTACCTAATGCACTGATTGCCCGGTGTGCCTCTTCCACCTGTTTTCCCAGCGTAACCGGGAATTCTTCCCCTGTCATCTGGTCTCTGTCCGGTACTGACTGATGCAGATGCTTAACCAGCCATTTCCCGTTCACCTTTTTATAGATAATGCTAAACCGTGTGTCCATCTCAAAACAGACGGATCCATCTTCAAATAAACCGGTAAAGACTACCGATCCATACGCAAGGATCTGGTCATCACCAAGCTCTGCTTCTTCCTGCTGTAAATCTCTTATTTTAAGTCTGATTTTTCCTCTTTGTTTTACATCGAATTTATATGATTCCTGAAATTCATGCAGATTCCTGAAAAACTCATGCTTTCCTGTTCCGATTATACTACTGTTATCATCAAAGAAGTTTTCAAAGCCTATATCATCTACGGATTCCGTGTCGATATAAAATTTTAAAAGCTGCTCTGTAAGTTGTTTAAAATCATCCATAACCAATCCCTCTCATCCCGTATATCTTGAACAACTTTTTGTTTTTCCAGTTTTCTTGTTTACTTCATTTTAACATAATATCGCAGCACTGGGGACGGTGTTTATGGCTTTTTTACTGTCTTTTTATGTAATGCACGAATACAAATATAATACAGACTAATCACCGGTGGAAGCAATAATGCCGAAAACTAAAATTTATTTTACACACGCTTTTGCCGTATACGAATCTACATTTATTTCAATTACACATACCGCATTTATCATTTTTTCATTAATTTCATGTTCCTCTCCGGTTTGCTCTCTCATAAGAATGCGAAGTGCCGCGCACTTATCCGCTGCATTCTGGAGGATTTTTGCTTTCCCTCGGCACATGACACTCGCATATTCAGCACTATATTTGCAGGGAACATCTGCTTCTATAAGTTTTTCTCCGTAATCAATTTCCACAAAAACACTGTTATTTTTCCGAATGCAATCCAGTTTATGCCCCACTTTCGCACTATGAACATAAAATGTTAGTTTCCCGCCGTTTATCTGATAACCGTAATGAAGCGGCACAACATATGGGTATTCATCATCTAATACCCCCAGATGTAAATACTTTGCACTCGACAATATTTTTTCAATCTTGTGTATATCTGTGATTTCTCTATCTTTTCTTCTCATATTATTCCTTCCTTATAATCACATGTCAGTTCTACAATCAGAATTTGCCATTTCACTTATTACTATTTTTTATTTGAAAACTAATTTTATTTTACATCCTTATTTCTTTGCATACAAGAAAAAACACATTGTCTTTTTTGTGGAAACTTATAAAGGAAGAGGCACCGTTTAATACTTGGTTTGAAAACTGATGGAAGAATAACACGATACTGTGATAGAATAAGGAAAACGGTTAAACTAACTATTGCTGAGTGAGCAACAGCAAAAGTAAGCATGACTGGAAAGTGCTTGTGATCTTAGGGATTAAGAGAGGATACAGATTATGGAAGATTCTTACGTATTACAACTATTAAAACCAAAGTTTAAAGATTTTCATTTGTGTTTCTGCGGATTTGCAGAATGTAAGCCATTACATAGCTATGGACCGGCCGCAAGACCCAATTATATTTTGCATTATGTAATGAAGGGCAAAGGTATCTATCAGGTTGGTGAAACGAAGTATCCGCTGAAAGAAGGACAGGCCTTTCTGATTGAACCGGAAAGCCTTACCTTTTATCAGGCAGATAAAACGGCCCCATGGTCTTACCTTTGGGTAGGATTTGGTGGTACGGAGGCACAGAGATTTGTCAGAGATCTCGGACTGAACAGTCGTCAGCTTACATGCGAGTGTGAATATGGAGAAGAACTGAAAGAAATTGTATTTGAAATGCTTCATCATACGAGTTCAACTGCAGAAAATCTTTATTATCTCCAGGGAAAGCTCTATCAGTTTTTCTCAGTACTGGCTCGCGGGATTGAAATTCAGCAATATGCGGATGATACAAAAGAAAGTATACATGTGCAGAAAGCAATTGCCTATATAAAGAATTACTATTCACAGAAAATCACAGTGGAAGATATAGCTGATTATCTGGCACTTAACCGAAGTTATTTATATACAATATTTCAGAACAGTCTTGGAATCTCGCCGAAGGATTTTTTGACGGAATTTCGAATTTCCAGAGGAAAGGAGCAGCTCGCACTTACAGATCTATCTGTGGAGGAAATCGCAGTTTCTTGTGGTTATCGCAATTCACTTGCTTTCGGCAAAGTATTTAAACAGAAAATGGGAATGACGCCGACCCAATATCGTAATGATAACAGAAAGGCTGCCCGAGAACAATTGATCAGTGCACAAAACGAACTGAAAGAATACAAGAAACATAAAAAAATTTATGTAGGAGACATCGAAAAAGAATAGATAAAATGTTAAAAAAAGCATCTAATACCTAACATTTGAGATACAACTCTTAACAAAAAGGTATAACGGATGCTTTTTTTTGTACGCTATACTTGTATCAACAAACATAAGGAACAAGTGCACAGGTTTCTTCACTCAAATAAAAAATAAACAAAGGAGTATTAGAGGAGGAGAATCATGGAAAATCAAAAAGATACTCAGAAAAATCCGCAATATAAATATGCGTCTACAAGAGAAAAATTATGTTTTGGAATTGGGGCAATCGGTAAAGACGCGATTTGCAATTTAGTAGGAGCATTTTTAATGCTTTATTTTACAGATACATTGTATCTGGCACCGGCATTTGTCGGCGTACTGTTTTTTGTGGCAAGAATATGGGATGCGATCAATGACCCGATGATGGGTATGATTGTTGACAATACACATACACGTTTTGGTAAATTCAGAATCTGGCTTGTAATCGGAACATTGGTAAATTCAGTTGTATTTGTTTTGCTATTCCACAGTTTTAACCTGTCAGGAACAGCATTGTACGTATATGTATCCGTTATGTATATCTTATATGGAATGACTTATACGATCATGGATGTCCCTTACTGGTCATGGCTTCCGAACTTGACAAATGATCCGCACGAACGTGAAAAAGTATCCGTAATTCCAAGATTTTTCGCAAGTCTTGCAGGATTTTCAGTAGCAACATTTGGGCTTTATATTATCAATTACCTGAATAAAGCAGCAGGCGAGAGCAATCTCTACGCAGAAAAAGGATATACACTTTTCGCAATCATTATCGCAGTTATTTTCATCGTTACAATCGGCATTACTGTATTTAATGTAAAAGAGGAATCAACAGTAGGTATATCAGCAGAAAAGACAAGTCTGAAACAGGCATTTCATGTAATTGTAAAAAATGATCAGTTGCTTGCATTTATCGGATTACTTTTGACATTTAACCTTTGTACACAGATTGCAAAAAGCTTTGCTGTATATTATTTCAAATGTGTATGCCACGATGAATATCTGTATTCTATCTTTGGATTTGCGATCATTGCCGAGATGGCAGGACTTTTATGCTTCCCCAAAATCGCAGCAAAAATTAGCCGTGAAAAAGTATACGCATTTGCATGTGGACTTCCAATTGCTGGATTTGTACTGCTCGGTGCAGCAGGATATGTAGCACCACAGAGTAAGGTGTTAGTTGTTGTATGTTGTGCACTGCTTTTCTTCGGATCAGGTCTTTCACTTGGAGTAACAACATGCTGTATGGCAGATGTTATCGACTATGGAGAAGTAAAATTTGGTGTACGAAATGAAAGCGTAACATGCTCTGCACAGACATTTCTTATGAAGGCAGCTACGGCAGCAGCAGGTGGATTAACAGGAATTGGTCTTCAGATTGTAGGATACAACGCAAAAGCGGTAACGCAGAGCGCAGCGACCGTAATGGGTATTCGCGTGTTAATGCTTGTGATTCCAATCATTCTTGCATTTGCCAGCTTTGGTATTTACAAAAAATACTACACTTTAAAAGGTGAGAAGATGGAAGAAATCACAAGAAAAGTAAATGAAATGCATGCGAAAAAGCAGACAGCTTAAGAGTTAACAATTCAATTATAAAAGGGGTAGTATATGAGACATATTATTTTTCATGAAGAAACGAAAACTTTTCATTTATACAATGAAAAAATTAGTTACATCTTATGTGTATTAGAAAATGGACATCTGGGACAATTATATTTTGGAAAACGACTTCATGATAAAGCAGATTTTTCTTATCTGGTTGAGAAATGTGAACGCCCAATGACATCGTATATATATGAGTGGGATCGTACTTTTTCATTGGAACATATCCGACAGGAATATCCTGTTTACGGTACGACAGACTACAGACATCCGGCAATTGAATTGTTGCAGGAAAATGGCAGCAGGATCAGTGAGTTCCAATATGACAGTTATGAGATTATTGCCGGAAAACCGAAACTCTCCGGATTGCCGGCAACTTACACAGAGTCCGAGGAGGAAGCGCAGACATTGCGCATCTTTCTGAAAGACGCTTTGACTGGTGCAAAACTGGCGCTTTTATATACGATTTTTGATGAATATAGTGCAATTGCAAGAAGTGCTTATATTGAAAATGCTGGTGAGAAAAATCTGCATGTATTAAATATGATGAGCTTAAGCCTGGATCTTCCGGATAAGGATTATGAATGGATGCAGTTGTCCGGTGCGTGGTCCAGAGAGCGCTATATTAAGAATCGAACATTGGAGCAAGGCATAACAGCTATCGACAGCATGCGCGGAAATTCTTCTCACGAACATAATCCGTTCCTTGCTTTAAAACGTCACAACACAGATGAAAATGCAGGAGAAGCAATCGGAATAAGCCTTGTATATAGTGGAAATTTCCGTATGCAGGCAGAGGTAGATACACATGATGTGACACGAATTACAGCCGGGATCAATCCGGAAGGATTCGATTGGAAATTAGAACCGGGAGAAAGCTTTCAGACACCGGAAGCAGTTCTGGTTTACAGTGAAAATGGATTAAATGGCATGAGTCAGACATTCCAGAAGCTGTATGCTAAGAGACTCGCAAGAGGGTACTGGCGTGATAAGGCAAGACCGATTTTAAATAACAACTGGGAAGCAACTTATTTTGACTTTACAGAAGATCGCCTTGTAGAGATTGCAAGGAAAGCAAAAGAATGTGGAGTAGAACTGTTTGTCTTAGATGACGGATGGTTTGGCGCAAGAAGAAATGACAGAGCCGGTCTTGGTGATTGGGTGGCAAATGAAGAGCTTCTGCCAAATGGCATCAAAGGCCTGTCAGAAAGAATTGAAGCACTGGGATTAAAATTCGGTCTTTGGTTTGAGCCGGAGATGGTAAATAAAGACTCTGATCTTTATCGAGCACATCCAGACTGGATCTTACAGACACCGGGAAGAAATACATCACACGGCAGATACCAGTATGTACTCGATTTTTCAAGAAAAGAAGTAGTAGATCATATTTACGGAATGATGGCAAAGTTATTATCGGAGTCGAAAATCTCATATATTAAATGGGATATGAACCGAAGCATTACAGAATGCTACAGCAGCAAACTTCCTTCAGACAGACAGGGAGAAGTGTTCCATCGTTATATTTTAGGTGTATATGATCTGTATGAACGTTTGACAAATGAGTTTCCAGAAGTATTATTTGAATCCTGCGCCAGCGGTGGCGGAAGATTTGACCCGGGAATGCTGTATTATGCACCACAGGGATGGACAAGTGATGATTCGGATGCAATTGAGCGTCTGAAGATTCAGTATGGAACTTCTATGTGTTATCCGCTCAGCAGTATGGGAAGCCATGTGTCTGTTGTCCCGAATCACCAGGTATTTCGCAATACCCCATTACATACAAGAGCGAATGTAGCATACTTTGGAACTTTTGGATACGAACTGGATCTCAACAAATTGACAGAAGAAGAGATCAAAGAAGTAAAAGAACAGATCACATTTATGAAAGAATACCGAGAAGTGTTACAGTTTGGAACATTTTATCGTCTGAAAAGTCCATTCGAAGGAAATGAGACGGTATGGATGGTGACAAATGAAGACCGCACGCTTGCAATCGTAGGCTACTATCGTGTTTTAAATGGAGTGAATCAGCCGTATAGCCGTGTCAGATTACAGGGATTGAACCCGGATATGGTTTATGAAAATGTATGGAATCATACAGAAAATTACGGAGACGAATTGATGAATTATGGATTGATCACATCCGATGTGACAGCTGGTGAAGTGCCAGGGAATGTGACTCCTTGTACCGATTTTGAATCTAGAATATATATGCTGAAAGGCAAAAAAGTTCAGGAGGTAAGATAGAAAATGACGAAGACAAAAAGTGGACTTCCAGAATAGGCAATATTCCATCGCAAAACAGGCTGCAGAACCTCCTGCTCTTGATATGCGTTTTAGTAACTGTTATATATAAACAAAGGGCGAAAAGCTGATTTTTCAAGCTTTTCGCCCATCATTATCATAGAAGAATCTAATTTACAGACTTTTCTTCATAGTCTCCTTTGCCACATCCTTTAAGGTTGCCATACTTCTTCCTCTAAAACCTGTATCTTTTCTATACTTCCCTTATGAAGTGTTTCTCCTCCGGCAGTCCGAGCATCTTATGATCATTTACAATGCCGCTTCCGGAAAACATCGTTCCGGTCTCGTCTGATTATTTCATTTCCAACATTGTAAATCCGTTTTTATCAGATATAACTGATAAAATACTTAATCATGAATACTTGTAAAGTGCTCTTTTGCAAACTGCATATCCTGTACCACCTCTACTGTTCCAAGATAAATATCATTTTTGTCTCTCACTGCATAATAAGTAACTAAAAATGGTTTACCTTGCTTTTCCATCCAAACCGGAACGCTATCCATGGCATGATTTTTAAAACTTTCTATAATGGAACGAACCATTGATTCTATCTTAGGCGGATGACAAGAGAATACTTCTCTGTCAATTGCCATGCCAGGGCGTTTGAACACTTTCGCTCCTTCGTTAAAGTAACGATTTATATTATTATCATCGACAAATGTAATCTCTATTGGCAACGTATTAAGCATAGCTTCCAGCTGTGCTACGCTCATATGTCCACCGCCCATTACTATTTCACCTTCATAAATAGCCGCCTCATGACGATTCTTTTTATCCTGAATATATTTTTCTGCTTCTTCCCATCTATTCTCAATGCCATACACTAATGTATAGTCTTTGGCATCTTCATAGATTCCATACCATTCTTCGACTGTAAAATTCACTGCGCAGATAGGAAACAATATATTAGCCTCTTTATAAATCATTTCATCCGCTCTTGTTAAAACAGCCTGTACTCTATTAATCCATTCTTCGTCATGATTGCTTTCTTTATCTATTGCTGCTAATTCATCTCTGATTTCATCATCAACAGTCCACATAACATCCGATGGCCCTGAAATTTCATAGCGAACTTTAAGGAGTGGATAAATCAAATCACCCTTTTTTGCATAGTGTATTGCTATTTGTCTAAAATCTGATATTTTTTTGCTTACATCTTCGCCCTTTTCCAGTGCACCTCTGATATCTGCTATTTCTTTGCTAAACCTTTCATTTTCTTCTGTAAAAGAATAAAGAGGATGCCCCTTTGTTTCTCTGAGTGCTTTTGCAAGCTCATGTTTTCTGACATACGCATCCGGCATAATTTTCATTTCGGATCTTTCTTCTTTTTTCAAAGATTCTTCGACTGCCTTTTCAGCATTTGCTATTTTTTCTTCTTTAGTTAAGCCATGAAACAATGCACTATGCACATCACACAGTTTCTGCACCTCTGTAATAGGTGTTCCCTCTTTTATAAGTTCCTGCTCTGCCTTCATAATTTCAGAAGCATCTACATCAGAAAAATTTTTAACAAAATCTTTTTTAACACTTTCTAAATCTTCTCCATTTCCAAGCCTCTTTAAATACTCCTTCAGCAATTCTGTATTGCCGGTCTCTTTGACTTGAAATTCTTTGCTCGCCATAGAAGAAATATCCGGCATATTACCGGTAATTTCAAAACCATTTTTTATAAGTTCTGTTATAATAACCGGAATCGAAATTCCTTTTGCCTTTGCACCCTTAGGAATTGTCATAATTCGTCCAACGGAGTTTAGCATGGCCGGCTTCTTAATTTCGTCAAACCCAAGATTTACCATAATATCAATCACTTCCGGATAAGTTTTCGTAATATCATACACCGATTGGTTTAAATCAATTTTTTTACTCATAATATTTTCCCACCTTTCACCTATTTCGTTTTAAGAAAAAATATCTCTTAATTGTAAATTTAGTGTCTTTTTCCGTTCCATCCTGATTAATTATTTAATAACTTTTTTAGATCCTCTTCCGGTGTACTTATTGGAGAAATACCATAATTTTCTACCAGGAAATTCAACACATTTGGCGAAATAAATGCCGGTAATGTTGGTCCGAGGTGAATGTTCTTTATTCCAAGATAAAGAAGTGTAAGTAAAATACATACGGCCTTCTGCTCGTACCATGAAAGTACCATTGATAGCGGTAGTTCATTTACATCACATTCAAATGCTTCTGCTAAAGCGATTGCGACCTTGATTGCACTATAAGCATCATTACACTGTCCCATATCCATGATTCTTGGAAGTCCTCCGATTGTTCCTAAATCTAAATCGTTGAACCTGTATTTTCCACATGCAAGCGTCAAAATAATGCTGTCTGCAGGAGACTGTTTTACAAACTCTGTATAGTAATTTCTTCCTACTCTGGCTCCATCACATCCACCAACCAGGAAGAAATGTTTAATATCTCCATTCTTTACTGCTTCAATCACCTGACCTGCTACAGATAATACAGTTCCATGTGAGAAACCGGTTGTTACCTGTGCTCCACCATTAATTCCGGTCATATGCCGTTCTTTGGTATATCCACCTAAGGCGAGTGCCTTTTCAATAACCGGTGTAAAATCCTTTTCTTCTCCTATGTGTACAATTTCCGGATAAGATACCACTTCTGTTGTAAATACTCTGTCTGCGTAGCTTGGTTTTACAGGCATAAGACAGTTCGTTGTATAAAGAATTGCTCCAGGAATATTATCAAACTCTTTCTGCTGATTCTGCCATGCTGTACCAAAGTTTCCCTTTAAATGAGAGTACTTCTTGAGTTCCGGATATGCATGCGCCGGGAGCATTTCGCCATGTGTATAAATATTAATCCCCTTATCTTTTGTCTGCTCTAATAAAAGTTGTAAATCCTTTAAATCATGACCGGTAATAACAATAAATGGTCCTTTTTCAATTGTAAGAGGTACCCTTGTTGGTACAGGAGTTCCATAAGTTGTAGTATTTGCTTGATCTAAAAGCTCCATACATCTTAAATTAACTTTTCCAACCTCTAATACGATAGGAAGTAGTTTATCCATTCCCCAATCTTTCATTCCGATTGCAAAAAGTGCCTTATAGAAGAATTTGCTGATTGTTTCATCGGTATATCCAAGCACACTTGCATGATATGCATATGCAGCCATTCCACGAATTCCAAAAAGTATTAAGGATTTTAATGAACGAATATCTTCATCAGTAGTCCAGAGAGTACTCATATCAAAATTATTGTTTCTTCCACATGAGTCAGAGCATGTAAAGCAATTTGGTACTAATTTCTTTTTTGTGTCTTCTATCTTATTAATCAAAAGCTTTAGTGTCTCATCATTAAAGCTTACATTTGTAATAGTTGTAAACAATCCCTCAAGAACTAATTGATTCATCTCTTCAGTTACAAGGTGCTCATTGCCCTCGGCTGCACGAGCAAGTCCAATTAATGCTCCTGTAAGCTCATCCTGTAATCTTGCAGTATTGGCAGACTTTCCGCATACTCCTGTATTTCCGGTACATCCTGTGCATCCTGCTGTCTGTTCACATTGATAACAAAACATCTTATTTTCCATGTTCTTCTCCTTTTCTATTACTTTATTCATCATCTTTTGTTGCTTAATGGAACTATATCAAACTTACATTAATCATTCTGTTGTCTAGGCAACATTTTCGTATTATTTTCAACTTTTGTGATATACTAAGGAAAATATGAAAAGAAGGATTAAATATCTCATGGAAAAATATATTAACATCTTAAAAAATACACCTTTGTTTCAAGGAATTTCAGAAGCGGAAATTCTTTCTATGCTTAAATGTCTATCTGTCAGCATTAAAAATTATTCAAAAGGCGAATATCTGTTAAGAAGTGGAGATAATGTACAAACTATCGGCATGATTCTATCTGGTCAGGCTCTCATAATAAATGATGATGTTTGGGGGAATCGCAATATTATTACAGAACTATCATCAGGAATGCTCTATGGCGAAAGCTATGCCTGCATCAGTAGTGTTCCTGCTCAAATCAGTGTTATTGCCAATGAAAATCTCACCGTCATGCTTTTCAATATAAATCATATTATTACAACCTGTTCTTCATCTTGTAGTTTCCATACAAGATTGATTCATAACCTTTTAGAGATAATAGCAAGAAAAAATGTAAGATTAATGAACAAAATAGATCATGTTTCTAAGAAAAATTTACGTGACAAGATACTTAATTACTTGTCTGGCGAATCTATGCGTGCCGGTTCTAACACATTTACAATCCCTTACGACAGACAAGGGCTGGCAGATTATCTGAATGCAGACCGAAGTGCTCTATCTAATGAATTGAGTAAATTACAAAAAGAGGGTGTCCTCTCTTACAAGAAAAACACCTTCTCTTTGAGGGTATAAAACCCTTCTGGGAAAGGGAATGGATGTGGATTGGTCAAAAACAAATCAGGGGCGCAAATACTATAACACACAGTCGGCTGTGGATTTTGCGGCGTCGGGGATTTCGCATGTAAGAATCCGTATTGCGGACAAAGTGGATCAAGAACTGTTGGAGGGACTTGACCGGCAGATTCGGGACTGCCTTGATAATGGGATTATTCCCATTATAGCTTATCAGGCGGATGCATTCAAAAATGACCCAAGTGATAAAAATATAGAAAATGTTGTTACGTGGTGGTCGGAAGTGGCCGAACACTATCAGGATAAATCTCTGATACCATCTCCAGCCACAATAAAATGAAGAGCAGCCAATATTATACCGATAACTATCAATATAATTCCATACGATTGAGCTGGGTAGATGCCACCCAGCTCCTGTAGAGTCTCCTGTACATACATTTTTAGTCACTATAATGCCTTCTTAGGACATGCTTTGACGCATTCCATACACAGAATACACTCTGTTCCATTTTCTCTTTTACGGGAATTATCTGTTACATCAACATTCATCGGACATACTCGCTTGCACTTTCCACAGGAAACACATCTTTCCTTATCACACTTCACACGAAGTAGGCTAAAATAACTCATAGGCTTTAAGAATACGGTAATTGGGCAGATTATCGAGCAAATTATGTTCTGGGCATTTCTTGTTGGCAATATCCTGTATTATGCCATTGGAATCATTCTGGCATTTGCGTTTCGGGATAATAGGGCATTCTGTAAATATATCTCCACGTGGCATAAAAACAGTGCTCCCACAAAAACAAGTGATGCGGTAAAGGTGATATATCGAATAAAACCGATTTTCTTTCTCGGAGCCTTCGGTGTCTTATATGGCATGAAATCCAAGACCATTGCAGTCCAGCAGGCATACCCACACCAGCCTCTTCCGAACAACAGTGGTCCAAAGATCTTCGCAACAGCATAATGTATGGTTGCAGCTTCAAAAACACCAGTGAACAGATAATACCAAAAGCCTTCTATCTGCATGTTCTCCTGACATATTAAGCCAAGATAAACCAGCATATATAGTCCGACCAGTAGCTGCACAATTCTTCTGGCATATCTATAGTTTAACTGAAAAAGTAACAGCCCTAACGCTATTGCCGAGCCTATATAACTGAAATTCAGAAGATAAAACAGATTATCCTTGGTCAACCATAATGTAACTGCAACAATTTCAAATACAAGCCACATTCCAAGTGGAATCAGCCATTTTTTCTTTGTATTCAATTTCTGTTTCCTCCGTAACTTT
>ERZ773190.2076-NODE-2076-length-16732-cov-4.666727_pt1 | contig 16732 bp, 15 predicted proteins | sample MGYA00511111_ERZ773190 | MGnify/ENA primary metagenome ERZ773190 (study PRJEB29015, sample SAMEA2737777) | human gut metagenome | biome: human gut; feature: human-associated habitat; material: faeces | place: China | collected 2012 ... | reverse complement strand
TTTACTAAACAGTAATATATCTGAAATAAAAGTATGTGTCAACGCCTTTTCTTAAATTAACAGTTTTTTCACAAACTATCGATCAAAGCTTTTACTTTCCTGGCAGCATGTTCTAAACGAATAAAAAATGAAAATATCTTATTTCCTATATTAACATACTCCCTGCGCTGGCATTGCATCTGCAACTTTCTCAAATCCGGCAATGTTGGCTCCTACTACATAGTTACCTTTAAATCCGTATTTTTCAGCTGCATCAGCCATGTTATGGCAGATATTTACCATGATCGACTGCAGTTTCGCATCTACTTCTTCAAATGTCCAGCTTAAGCGCTCGCTGTTCTGGGACATTTCCAGAGCAGATGTTGCGACACCGCCTGCATTTGCTGCTTTTCCCGGTGCGAAGAGGACTCCGTTCTCCTGAAGGTATTCTGTTGCTTCCATCGTAGTCGGCATATTAGCGCCTTCTGCAACTGCCATACATCCGTTTGCAACAAGCATTTCTGCATCTTCAAGATGAAGTTCGTTCTGTGTTGCGCAAGGAAGAGCGATATCAACTTTTACTGACCATACACCGCGTCCTTCATGATATTCTGAATTTGGACGGTAATTCTTGTATTCTGTAAGTCTTGCTCTCTTCACTTCTTTGATTTCTTTCAGTGCTGCAACATCGATTCCTTCCGGATCATAAACCCATCCTGTAGAGTCGCTGCATGTTACAACTTTTGCACCCAGCTGCTGTGCTTTTTCAATTGCGTAAATAGCAACGTTACCGGCTCCGGAAACAGCAACTGTCTTGCCAGCGATGTCTTTTCCTGCAAGTTTGAGCATTTCGCGTGTAAAATACAGAAGTCCGTATCCTGTAGCTTCTGTACGTGCAAGAGATCCACCGTAGCTGAGTCCTTTACCTGTCAGAACACCTTCTGATAATCCACGGATTCTCTTGTACTGTCCGTACATATATCCGATCTCTCTTGCACCTGTTCCGATATCTCCGGCCGGTACATCTGTGTCTGCTCCGATATATTTGCAAAGCTCTGTCATAAAGCTCTGGCAGAATGCCATAACTTCACGATCTGATTTTCCTTTCGGATCGAAATCTGATCCACCTTTACCTCCACCGATCGGAAGACCTGTCAGAGAGTTTTTGAAGATCTGTTCGAATCCAAGGAATTTGATAATTCCGATATTTACTGAAGGATGAAGACGCAATCCTCCTTTATATGGTCCAATTGCACTGTTAAACTGTACACGGTATCCTGTATTAACCTGAACCTGACCTTTATCATCTACCCACGGTACGCGGAATTTGATCTGTCTTTCCGGCTCAACGAGTCTTTCAAGAAGAGCGTCTCTTCTGTATTCTTCTTCATGAGCTTCTACAACTGCACGAAGAGATTCCAGAACCTCTTTTACTGCCTGATGAAATTCTGGTTCATCTGGGTTTTTCTTTACTACAAGTTCAATTACTTCATCAACATAAGACATACTACTCAATACCTCCTGAATGTTCTTTTACAAAAATGTGACTTTGCACACTTCTTTGCTAAAAAAAGAGGGACAAACAAATGTCTGTCCCTCCGGAACACCTTTGTTCTTTAACAGAGTAAAGCATTCAGGCGCCTGTGTCAAGATTTTTTTTCATATTTTTCAATTTTTATGAATTTCCACTACATTTTTGTTTCAAATACAGCTGATTTTCATTTTTTTTCTTGATACTTCTTCTCTTTTTTGCAAGTTCGTGTCGACAATCTTGCATTTTCGTCTCATTCGAAGCATTTTATGCCAGATTTCCCGTCTTATTTGAAATATTTCACACCGGATTCAAAGATCTTCATATCCTGCTCACCATAAATATTGATTGCCACGGAATCTGCACGACGCTCTGAATGTGCCATCTTACCAAGCACACGGCCATCCGGACTTGTAATACCTTCAATTGCGCGATAAGAGCCATTGACGTTCCATTCTTCGTCCATAGATACATTTCCGTCAAGGTCACAGTACTGTGTTGCAACCTGTCCGTTTGCAAAGAGCTTGTCAAGCCATTCTTCACTTGCAACAAAACGTCCCTCTCCGTGGGATGCCGGATTGGTATAAACTCCGCCAAGCTCTGCCCCCTGCAGCCATGGTGACTTGTTGGTAACAACTTTCGTGTAAACCATCTTGGAAATATGGCGTCCGATGGTATTGTAGGTCAGTGTCGGAGAATCCGGTGTCTGTCCCACAACTTCTCCGTAAGGAACCAGACCAAGTTTAACCAGTGTCTGGAATCCGTTACAGATACCAAGTACAAGACCATCTCTTTCGTTCAGAAGTTTTTCTACTGCTTCTTTGAGTTTTGCATTCTGGAATGCAGTTGCAAAGAATTTTGCTGAACCATCTGGTTCGTCACCAGCTGAGAATCCGCCCGGGAACATGATGATCTGGGATTTTGCAATTTCTTTTTCAAATGTATTCACAGAATCTACGATATCTGCTGCATCCATGTTACGGAATACTTTTGTGATGACCTTTGCACCTGCTCTTTCAAATGATTTTGCACTGTCATACTCACAGTTTGTTCCCGGGAATACCGGAATAAATACAGTCGGCTGTGCAATCTTGTGTCCGCAGATCACAATGTCTTTTGTATCATACAGCGGAGATTCTACCTTTTCGTCAGAAGCTTCGTCAGATACCGTACGGAATACCTGTTCCAGAGTTCCTGTCCATGCATCTTCTGCTTCTTTCAGTGTGATTTCTGTATTTCCAAATGCGAATTTCGCATCATCTGTCACTTCACCGATCACAGTGTAAGAAATGGAGAGTTCCCCAACCTTGTCTGCCGGAACTTCTGCTACGATGTCACCGAATGCAGGTGCAAAAAGTTCTCTTGCATCCATGCTGTGTTCGATCTTCACACCCATTCCGTTACCGAATGCCATCTTACTGACAGCTGCGATCACTCCATGGCGGTCAAGTGCGTAAGCCGATACGATCTTTCCGTTGTGGATATCATCAGCGAACTTACCGTACTGATCCATTACCTGTTCATATACCGGAAGCTCATATTCATCTTTTTCAATCTTCATCCATACAAGTTTATTACCTGCTTTTTTCAGTTCCGGAGTAATGATATCTCCTTCTTTGGCAATGTCAACTGCAAAGGATACCAGTGTCGGCGGTACATCGATATGTTCAAATGTTCCGGACATGCTGTCCTTTCCTCCGATTGACGGAAGTCCGTAAGCAATCTGTGCCTTATATGCACCAAGCAGTGCTGCAAATGGCTGACTCCATCTTTCCGGATCCTCTGTCATTCTGCGGAAATATTCCTGGAATGTAAAACGGATCTTGCTGTAATCTCCACCACAAGCCACGATCTTAGCCATAGACTCTGTGACAGCATAGACAGCTCCGTGATACGGACTCCAGCTTGACAGATACGGATCAAATCCATAACTCATCATCGTAACGGTATCGCATTTACCATGCATAACCGGAAGCTTTGCAACCATACTCTGTGTCTCTGTCATCTGGTATTTTCCACCGTGAGGCATGAAAACCGAGCCTGCTCCTATGGATCCGTCGAACATCTCAACCAGACCTTTCTGCGAGCATACATTCAGATCTTTCAGAGTATCCAGCCATTTTTCTTTTACATCGCCAACCTCAACCTGTTTCTTAAGGATGGTATCTTCTCTTGAAGGAATATCAACTTTAACCGTTGTCTCCTGGTGTGCACCGTTAGTGTTCAGGAAGGCACGGGAAATATTTACAATCTCTTTTCCTCTCCATGAAAGAACAAGTCTCGGATCTTCGGTAACAACTGCAACCTTTACCGCCTCAAGATTCTCTTCTTTTGCATAGCCAAGGAATTCATCTACATCCTTCGGATCTACCACAACAGCCATACGCTCCTGGGATTCAGAAATTGCAATCTCTGTTCCGTCAAGACCTGCATATTTTTTCGGTACTTTGTCCAGATTGATCTGAAGACCATCTGCAAGTTCTCCGATTGCAACAGATACTCCGCCTGCTCCGAAGTCATTACACTTCTTGATCAGCTTGCTGACTTCTTCTCTGCGGAACATTCTCTGGATTTTACGTTCAGTCGGCGCATTACCCTTCTGAACCTCAGCTCCACATGTCTCGATGGATTCTTCGGTATGAACTTTGGAAGAACCGGTTGCTCCACCACAGCCATCACGTCCGGTACGTCCGCCAAGAAGAATGATGATATCTCCCGGATCCGAATTTTCACGGATAACTGCACGTCTCGGAGCAGCACCCATAACCGCACCGATCTCCATTCTCTTTGCCACATAATCCGGATGATAGATCTCTTTTACCAGTCCGGTTGCAAGTCCGATCTGATTACCATATGAGCTGTATCCATGTGCTGCACTACGCACCAGTTTCTTCTGCGGCAGTTTTCCTTTCATCGTCTCTTTTACAGATACGGTCGGATCTGCTGCACCGGTTACACGCATTGCCTGGTATACATAAGTACGTCCTGACAGCGGGTCACGGATTGCTCCACCAAGGCAGGTAGCTGCACCACCAAATGGTTCGATCTCGGTCGGATGGTTGTGCGTCTCGTTCTTGAAGTTGACAAGCCACTCTTCTTCCACACCATCTACTTCAACCGGGACAACGATACTGCAGGCATTGATCTCATCGGATTCTTCCTGATCCTGAAGTTTGCCTTCTTTTTTCAGCTTCCGCATTGCCATCAGTGCAAGATCCATCAGGCATACAAATTTGTCTTCGCGTCCTTTAAAGATCTCACTGTGTGTCTGAAGGTATTCTTTATAAGTATCTTCCATCGGCTTTCTGTAATCGCCATCACCGAAGGATACTTCTGTAAGTTCTGTTGAAAATGTAGTATGACGGCAGTGGTCAGACCAGTAAGTATCCAGAACACGGATCTCTGTCATAGATGGATCTCTGTGTTCCTCCCCTTTGAAATAATTCTGGATGTGCTGGAAATCCTTGAATGTCATAGCAAGTCCAAGAGAACTGTATAACTCTTTCAGTTCCGCTTCCGGCATATCTTTGAATCCGTCAAAAATCTTTACATCTGCAGGTTCCTCGAATTTCGTAACCAGTGTCTCCGGTTTTTCAAGTCCTGTCTCTCTGGAATCCACCGGATTGATGCAGTGCGCCTTGATAGCTTCCATCTCTTCTTCGCTGATCTCACCTTCGATCACATAAGTGGTCGCTGTCTTGATAACCGGCAGCTCATCCTCTTTGATAAACTGTACGCACTGAACAGCAGAATCTGCTCTCTGGTCAAACTGTCCAGGAAGAAATTCTACAGAAAAAATGTGGTCACTTTCTTCGCGCGGGAAGTCCTCTCTGTAAAGCACATCTACCGGTGGTTCTGCAAACACACCGTTGCATGCTCTTTCAAATGTTGCATCAGAAAGATTTTCCACATCATAGCGGATCAGTACACGTACATTCTTCACCGTCTTAATTCCAAGATAACTCTTCACCTCATGGCGAAGTTCTTTAGCCTGTACTGCAAATTCTGGTTTTTTCTCCACATATACACGTTTTACGCCCATAATTTCCTCCATTAGCTTTGGTAGTAATATTGAAACCGCATGCCTTGATCCGGCATAACGGCAGTTTCCTCGATTTTTATTTTACCACATCACCTTTTATAAGTACAATAAATATAACTAAATCTTTTTATAAGTATATCTTATTTATTACAATTACCGTGAACCGCATCTCTTATTTATCTTTTTCTGAACAATACTGCAGACAAGAGATATGATTAAAAACACAGCAAAAATACTTCCGATCCTCATCACCATATCATAGAAAAAGCCCTCCGGAAGCATCCGGATCATATAGTCTTCTGCCGGATCAAGGATCCATAGGTTATTACTGAAGAAAATATGATGAAAGATCACAAAATATTTGTTAAAGTCTCTTGAAAACAGAAATCCTGCCACCGCGGTAAGTGCCAGAAATACCGCCAGCACCCGCTGATACATCTGCGGGATCAGCCTCTTCCAGTCTGCTTTCATAAGCACAAGTGCCGCCATTGAAAAAAGCAGTACGATGATCGCTCCCCTCCGGATTGCAAGTCCGCCAAGAAAAAGCCCCTGCACATCTGCCATATGAAGCCGGTCCTTCTCATTGAAAAAATCCTGTATATTTCCTTCCACTTCCGTCTCAATACTCAGTTTCTTCTCGTTGCCCCGCAAATAAGACATCATGAATTTTGTCACCTTCATGATATCCGGCATCTCCATATAAAGTTCATCCGCTACCTTATATTTTTCATATTCTTTTTCATAAAAATTCCAGTCTCCGTATGCACCGATCTCAAAACTGCTGATCAGCAGGATCACGATCAGTGAAATACTCGGCAAAATCGCCAGGATTTTATGCAGCCATTTCTTTTTTGCCATCCTTTTTCTCCTTCTCTTTTTTGTCTATAGTTTAGCAACCCTGTCTTCATTTGTCAAAAATGGTTTTCTCTTGAAATTTTATTTTTTATCACTTATAATACTAATAGGTTTTATAAGGAGGACTAATAATGGATATCAACTATGAATTATATAAAGTATTTTATTATGTTGCAGACACACTCAGCTTTTCTGAGGCTTCCAAGCAGCTCTTTATTTCACAGTCCGCTGTCAGCCAGTCCATTAAAGCACTGGAAAAGAAACTGGATCAGGTTCTTTTCATCCGAAGCACAAAAAAAGTTCAGCTCACCCCGGAAGGTGAGATCCTTCTGCGTCATATCGAACCGGCGATCAATCTGATCAAGCGCGGGGAATCCCAGATCATGGAAACAGCCTCTACTGGCGGTCAGATCCGCATCGGTGCCAGCGACACCATCTGCCGGTATTTTCTGGTCCCTTATCTGGAACGTTTCCACAAAGCTTTCCCTAACGCACATATAAAAGTGACCAATGCCACTTCGATCAAGTGTACGGAACTTCTGGAGAACGGTCAGGTAGATCTCATTGTCGCTAACTATCCGAACGTTTACCTTGGCAGTCTTGCCTCCTTCCGAAAGATCCGTGATTTTCACGATGTCTTTATCGCAAACCAGTCCTTTGCGGAACTGCAGGGGAAAAAGCTTTCCCTCAAAGAACTGCAACGTTATCCGATCATCATGCTGGACAGAAAAAGTACAACCAGTGAATTTCTGCATTCTCTCTTCCAGCAGCATCAGTTGGATCTGGTTCCTGAAATCGAGCTGAGCAGCAACGATCTTCTGATCGATCTCGCACGGATCGGACTTGGCATCGCTTTTATTCCGGACTACTGTGTACCAAAGAATTCCGACCAGCTCTTTGTCGTCCAGACCGAAGAACAACTTCCAAAGCGTCAGCTGGTTGCCGCATGGAACGGACATGTTCCGGTTTCACGCGCGACACAGGCATTTCTGGATTACTTTAATGCATAAAAAGTTTCTTAATTATCCGTCTGTTTTTCCCAGAACAGACGGATTTTTTCTTCCACAATGTCTAACCGGCATCTTTCACAGTCCGCCCATTCTTTCGGGAAAATCTCTTTCCCCTTCTCCCTCTGAAAACGCTCATCCAGAAGAAGTATCACTCCGCGGTCATCCTCTGTTCGGATCACCCTTCCTGCCGCCTGCAAAACCTTGTTCATCCCCGGATACCGGTAAGCATAGTCAAACCCGTAAAGTCCCTTCTGGTCAAAATAGCTTTTCAGGATTTCCCGCTCATTGCACACCTGCGGCAGCCCTGTTCCGATGATCAGTGTCCCGATCAGCTTCTCATTTGTCAGATCGATTCCTTCTGAGAAAATCCCGCCAAGAACTCCAAAACCGATCAGACTTTTCTCTCTTCCCATTTCAAATGCACGCAGGAAATTTTCCCGTTCTTCTTCATCCATGTGCTTCTGCTGAATAACCAGTTCCATCTCTTCTTCATCTGATGCAAGAAGCTGTGTAAATTCCTGATACACATCTTCCATAAACTGGTAAGACGGGAAAAAGATCAGATAATTCCCCATTTTTGCTTTCACTACCCGGAAAATGTATGTCGCATATCGTTGATACATTTCCCTGGAACGCATGGTGTAACGGGTACTCACATCCACACCATTCATAAGCAGTCTCTTCTTTGTATCAAACGAAGAATCAATGTAGACCGCATAGTTGTCTTTTTCCGTACTCAGAAGTCTTTTGTAATACTGGATTGGCAGAAGTGTTGCCGAAAAGAATACAGCACTGTTCCCCTTATCCAGACATTTCTGCAGATTTGCCGCCGGGTTAACACAAAACAACTTCAGAACAAATCTTCCATTCTCCTGATACTCCGTATAGATGACATAGTTCTCATCCAACCCATCATATATATTCAGGAAAGACCTCACTTGAAAATAAAAATCCAATACGGTTTCCCGGACTTCTTTATCCACACATTCCTCGAGATACCGGTCTGTCTCAGATAGTACATTCATAAGCTGGATTCCAAAATGCGAAATATTGTCCAGCACCTTATAGTTTTCACACTCTTTTTTCATTGCCAGAAGAATCTTATTACATGCCTCCAGTCTTTTTGCAAACCGCGGTGCTTCTCCCTTTACCAGTTTCTTCACCGCAAGAAAGTCCTCCTTGCATAACTCTGCACTGTACATCTGCCGTCCACGTTCTACCAGATTGTGTGCCTCATCGATCAGAAACAAATATCCTCCAGCGCCACCTTCTGCAAAGAAACGCCTGAGCCGGGCATCCGGGTCAAACACATAATTATAATCGCAGATCACACCATCCACCCAGGTCGACACATCCAGTGCCATTTCAAATGGACAGACCTTATGCTTTCTTGCCTGCGCTTCCAACACTTCCCGGCTCATCACATCTTCCTGCATCAAAAGCTCATAGACCGCGTCATTTACCCGGTCAAAATGCCCTTTGGCATATGGGCAGTCATCCGGATTGCAGCTTGTCTCCTCACAGAAACAGATTTTTTCTTTTGCCGTTAAAGTGATCACCTTGAACTTCAGATTCTGTTCCCGTAAGGTTTTGAATGCCTGCTCCGCCACCGTCCGGGTGATTGTCTTTGCCGTCAGATAAAAAATCTTCTCACCCAGTTCTTCTCCAACCGCTTTCACTGCCGGAAATACCGTTGAAATCGTCTTCCCCACTCCGGTTGGTGCCTGGATGAACAACTTTTTCTTCCGAAGAATCGTCCGGTAAACAGATACCGCAAGCTCTCTCTGCCCTTTACGATATGGAAACGGAAATTCAATCCCTTTAATAGATGCATTTCTTGCCTTTCTCCATTCAATCTGGAACTTTGCCCATTTTTTATACTGTCGAATCACTTCATCGAACCAGACTTTCAGTTCGTTACTCTGATAAGAATACTGAAACCTTTTCACCTCTTCCGTCTCCATCTGGCAATAGGTCATCTGTACCCCGATCTCATCCACCCCTTCCTGTTCTGCTACCATGCTGGCATAACATTTTGCCTGTGCCAGATGAATGCCTGACGGTTCCTGCACCCGGTCAAGTTCCCGCAGAACACCCTTGATCTCATCTACCATGACCTGCTCTTTTGTATGAATCAGTCCGTCGGCACGTCCTTCTATTTTCAAAATAAACCCATCACAGACGATCTCTGTCTTAAGAGGTACCTCCGCCTGATAATCCGATCCCATCTGTCTCTGGATCTTCCGGTGAATCCGACTTCCCATCTGCATATTCTCCGGATCTTGTCCGCCTCCTGTTCGATTGTCAATATCCCCTTCTCTTAAAATAAACTCCACAAGGTTTCGCACCGAAATCCGGATCACCGGGAGATTCTCGTCCATGTTCTTTCTGCCTCCGCTTTTTGCTACTTGTTATCATACCATAAACACATGTTCCTTGCCAATTGTATCCGTCCTGTCATGATATGGCTTTTCACATTTTCCGTGCCTCTATAGCTAAAAAGCCCCGGCGATCATCACCTCGCCGGAGCTTTCTTCTTAATTGAACTTGTCAATGATGTTTTTAAGATACTGGTTGTCTGCCTCATAGAACTTCTCCTGTTCTACAATCTCGGCAAGTTTCGGATCGATCGGCATCTTTCCGAGTACTTCTACCCCAAGTTTTTCTGCAATCTCGTCAATGTGGCTTTCCCCAAATACAGATATTTTCTTTCCACAGTCCGGACATTCCAGATAACTGTAGTTTTCCACCAGTCCGAGAACCGGTATGTTCATCTTCTTTGCCATATTGTAAGCTTTCTCTACGATCATCTGTACCAGATCCTGTGGCGAAGTCACGATCACAACGCCGTCTACCGGAAGTGACTGGAATACCGTAAGAGGAACATCCCCTGTTCCCGGTGGCATATCAACAAATAAGAAATCCAGATCTCCCCACATTACATCAGTCCAGAACTGGGTTACTACTCCTGCGATCACCGGTCCTCTCCAGATGACAGGATCTGATTCGTGTTCCAGAAGCAGATTAACCGACATGATCTTCGTGCCATCTTTTGCAACGCACGGGAACATTCCCGCCTCGCTTCCGACTGCACTTCCATGCACTCCATACATCTTCGGGATAGATGGTCCTGTGATATCCGCATCCAGAATACCAACTGAATATCCCTGCTGTACCATCATACGTGCAAGAGATGCTGTCACCATTGATTTGCCGACTCCACCTTTACCGCTGACTACTCCAATTACTTTTTTTACCTGTGAATACGGATTTGCCGGTGCTTTCAGATCTTTCTTCGCACTGCTGCATGAACCCGCATGTGCACAGGAAGAACATGATTCCGGCGAACATCCGCTGCTTTTTTCTTCTGCCATAATGCCAAACCTCCTACTTTTTCAGGATATCTCTCTATCCTATTCTTCCACTGCTGCGATCACTTCAATTTCGCAAAGAAGGTTCTTCGGAAGTGTCTTAACAGCAACACAGCTTCTGGCTGGTTTTGATGTGAAATATTTTGCATAAACTTCGTTAAATGCGGAAAAATCTCCCATATCAGCAAGGAAACAGGTTGTCTTTAATACTTTGTCAAAAGAAGTTCCTGCTTCTTCAAGGATTGCTCCGATGTTCTTGCATACCTGGTCAGCCTGTCCTTCGATAGTATCAGCTTCTACAGTATCTGTAGCCGGATTGATCGCAATCTGTCCTGCCGAATAAAGAATTCCCCCATGTACATATCCCTGGGAATATGGTCCAAGTGCTTTTGGTGCTTTTTCTGTTGATACTAATCTCATGTTGCAAATCTCCTTTTCAAATATATTCTTTCTATATCATATCACATCTGCCTCAAAATTCCAAATTTATTTTCGCATACAATGTTATGCCAGCTCTGCTTTTTCTCTCGTCACATTCTGAATCCATTTATAGCTTCGGTAGCGCATGACTGTGATCGGTACTTTGATCACCTCATCACTCATCAGAAGGATATAAACAACCTGCACCGGCGCATGAAAGACAAAGGCAGCGATCATACCCAGCAGAATAGAGCATCCCCACATGGTAGACACATCCAGGATCAGACCAAACCTGGTATCTCCTCCTGCCCGGAATACACCCACCACAAGGGTCGTATTGATCGCCTGGCAGAGTGTAAAGTAAGACATAACAAAAAACATAAAATAAAGATACCCCTGCGCTTCCTGTGAGAGTGTCATCACATGATTTGCAATCGGAGCAGCTATCAGAATGATGCCGCCTCCTACCGCACCGGTAATAATACTCAGCCACAAAAATCTTTTTCCATACTCTTTTGCCAGATGAAACTCTTTTGCACCGATGGTCTTACCAAGATAAATGGCAGTCGCATTGGATACACCAAAGGCAACCACCGTTGCCAGCTGTCTTGCGACCTGAGCAACAGAATTTGCTGCCACCGCTGCACTTCCCAGATGACCGATCACTGCTGTATTCGCAGTAGAACCAAGTCCCCACATCATTTCATTCAAGATCACCGGACTCGCATAAATCAGAAAGTCTTTTAGAAGCACCTTGTCGATCTTACGCATATAGACCGGGTGAAATCTAACGTCATGGTTTTTTACTTTTGCATACCAGATTACAATGATAAGTTCTACGATCCTTGCTGTCAGAGTTCCGATTGCCGCACCCATAATTCCCATCTTCGGTAAACCAAATAAGCCAAAAATAAGAAGCGCATTTACCAGGACATTACAAATTAGTGACGCGCTGTAGACAACCGTTGCAATCACAACCTGCTCGATACTCCGCATAATGTAAAGATAGACCTGCGTTGCCGCCATCAGGACATAGGAAAGCGCCACGATCCGCAAATATTTCACACCTTCTGCGATCACGGCCGGGTCACTGGTATAGATATGAAGCAGCACTTCCGGAATGATTTCCGCAACAATGGTAAAAAGAGCTGCACAGCTGACACCGATGGTCATTCCCATTCCAAGGATTTTTTCAATCGTCTGTGTATCTTTCTTTCCCCAGTACTGTGCGGTCAAAACCGTTGCACCTGATGTTGTACCGAAAAGGATCAGTGTCATGACAAACTGTATCTGCCCTGCAAGGGATGCACCAGAAAGAACTTTTTCGCTGACTCTTCCAAGCATCAGCACGTCTGCCGCCGTCACTCCCACATTGATCAGATTCTGAAGTGCCATTGGGATTACAAGTGCGAACACTTGTCTGTAAAATTTTCTCTTATTTATTTCCATCTTATTTTCCTGCTGCTTTCCGAAAAATCTGGTATACATCTTCGGCAGTAAGTTCTTTGATTTTTGAAAGTTTTACAGTATCATTTAATGTCGCAGCCATAGCAAGTTCCCGCAGATCTTCCTCTGATACTTCTCCGATCTCCAGTTCCTTTAAATTTGTCGGCATATGAATCTCACGGAAATATTCTACCGTCCGGCGAATTCCCTCTTTTGCGGCTTTCGCCACATCTTCTTCCTCTACGCCCCATACTTTTTTTGCGTAATGCGCAAATCTTTCTTCATCGTTTTTATAGACATATTCTGCCCAGGATTCCCAGACAGCTGAAAGGGTTGCACCATGCGCCTTATCATATTTTGCACCAAGTGCATGTCCGAGCTTATGTACAGAAAAATCTTTTGCTCTTCCGAGACCTGTCAGACCATTATGTGAAAGACTTCCTGCCCACATGATTTCACTCATGGCATCGTAGTCTGTCGGATTCTCCAGACCTTTCTTTCCATTTTCAATCACAACCCGCAGAACTCCCTCTGCAATCTCATCTGTCATCTGATTTCTCGTATTCGGAATAAAATAACGTTCCAGCGTATGCATCATGATATCTACGACTCCACATGCAATCTGATATTTTGGAAGCGTATAGGTAAGAACCGGATTCATGATCGCAAACTTCGGGCGGTTCAGGCCGGTGCTGATTCCTCCCTTTTTCCCTGTTTCTTCGTTTGTCAGAACTGCGGAATCGCTTGTTTCACTTCCTGCTGCCGCAATCGTAAGTACGCATCCTACCGGTGTCGATCTGGTAAGTATGATTTCACCTCCCCAGATTTCCTCCAGAGACCAGTCCGGGTTTGCCACACCATGGGCGATCGCCTTTGCTGTATCAATAGAACTTCCACCGCCTACTGCAAGAAGAAAATCCGCACCGAACTCAATTGCTTTCTCAACGCCTTCCTGTGCATATGCCATCCGGGGATTTGGCTTTACTCCGCCAAATTCCGCATAAGCAAGTCCTTCTTTTTCCAGTGCTTCTTCTATCTGCGCAAGAAGTCCGCTTTTTTTTACACTTCCACCGCCATATACGATAAATACACGGCTTCCGCCCCATTTCTTAACTTCTTTCCCAACTTCTGCCTGTGTGTTTTCTCCAAACAGGATTTCTGTCGGGGTATACTGTATAAATTTTTGCATTTTACCTCTCTCCTTAAAAAAATCCGAACCGTTCAATAAAGATTGCGGTTCGGACTAAATCTTTCAGTCTTATCTTATAACCATACTTTTCCGGTATGTTCGCCATTGATTACATAGTATACTGCATAATCTTCCGGTTTTACATAAAGCTCAATACTCTTGATCTCGGAAATTTTATGTTTCTGTTTTGTCCAGTCTTTTTTTACTGAAGCAATCATATCTTTTGTGTTTACTTCTTTTTCACCATACTGAAGAACAACTTCTGTTTTGATTTCTTTCTTTGCCGCAGATTTTTTTGCTGTTGTTTTTGGTGCTGCTTTCTTTACTTCTTTTGTAACTTTCTCTGCAGTTTTCTTCACTTCTTTTGCAGCTTTTTCAGCTGTTTCTTCTACTGTTTTTTTCACTTCTCCTGCAGCTTTTTTTACTTCCTGCGCTTTCTTTTCAACAGTAGCCTTTACTTCTTTCGGCTGTGCTTCTTTTTTAGCAGTTTCTTTTACTTCTTCTACTTTTTCGCTGACTTTATCTTCTGCTGCTTTAACTGCTGTTTTTACTTCTTCTTTAGTTTCTGCCGTTGCCTTTACCTCTGCTGCCTTTGTTTCTTTTATCTGTTTTTTCAGTGCCATATTGGTTTGCCCTCCTTAACCGCTAAGCCTTACTATTTTAAATCCGCAAAACTGACAATACGCTGTGTTATCATTTGCTCTTTGACATTATAGCATACTAAATGAAAAAAGTCACATTTTTTCATTTAATTTTACATGCCTCCGTGTTATACTATAAAAAGGACGAGAAAAGGAGGTACGTGTTATGGGTATTTTATTAGTAGCACTGATCGGTGTAGCAATCATCGCCGCTGTCGTTGTTGCTTCTTTCACTGCCGTTCTCGGAGGTGTCATCGGAGGAGAACTGGAAGACGAAGAAGAATAGTAAAAAAGTGGCTGCGAAAAACTCAATCGGGTTTTTCGCAGCCACCTTTTTATTATTCTTCAAATGTTTCTTTTAACTTATCCATGAACCCTTTTTTCTTAGCTTTACCCTTCGATTCAGAAGCCGGCTCTTCCTGGTTCAGTGTATTTCCTGTCAACTGATCAAAATGTCTAAGCACTTCTTTGGCTTCCGGACTTAATTTTTCCGGGGTCTGAATAACCAGCGTCACATAATGATCACCTCTGACCTGAGGATTTCTCAAAGAAGGTACCCCTTTTCCTTTCAGGCGTACTTTTGTATCAGTCTTAGTTCCCGGTTTTACGGTATAGATCACATCACCATCAACCGTCTTGATTCGCACATCACCACCAAGTGCTGCCTGCGCAAACGAAATTGGTGCAGTTGAGAAAATATGAACATCCTGTCTCTGGAAGATTGGATGTCTGGAAACCGTAACTTCTACCAGAAGGTCTCCCCTCGGTCCGCCATTCACACCTGGTTCACCTTTCTCACGGATTCTTACGCTCTGACCATTGTCAATACCTGCCGGGATTGTGACTTTGATCTTCTTGCGGCTTGAAGTATAGCCTGTTCCACCACAGTCCGGACATTTCTCACGAATGATCTTACCTGTTCCATGACAGTCCGGACAGGTCTGCACATTCTGCACCGTTCCGAAGAACGACTGTGATGTATAAACAACCTGACCTTTTCCACCACATTTTGAACAAGTCTCCGGACTTGTTCCCGGTTTTGCTCCTGTTCCGTTACACTTTGTACATGGATCTTTCAGAACGATATCCAGTTCCTTCTCGCATCCAAAAATTGCTTCCTCAAATGTAATCCGGACACCTTTACGGATATTGGCGCCTTTCATCGGACCATTGTTCGCACGTCCGCCTCTTCTGCCACCGCCAAACAGATCACCGAAGATATCACCAAAAATATCACCAAAGTCTGCCCCGTTAAAATCAAAACCGCCATATCCACCGGCTCCGCCTGCACCGCCTTCAAACGCTGCATGACCAAACTGATCGTACTGACGCCGTTTGTCTGCATCACTCAGAACAGCATAGGCTTCAGAAGCCTCCTTGAACTTCTTTTCGGCTTCTGCATCTCCTGGATTCATATCCGGGTGATATTTTTTCGCCAAAGCTCTGTATGCTTTTTTCAGAGTCGCATCATCCGCATCTCGTGATACGCCCAGGATCTCATAATAATCCCTTTTTGCCTCTGCCATAATCCTACCTCACTTAGATATTTCTCAAAGTATTTTAATACAGAATGTACCCTGGCACATTCTCATGCCCGCGCCGGCTCTCTGCAACATCTTCTTTGCACATGCAGTTCACCTAACCGGAGGCTTTTTATGTCATAAAAAACTATTTTTATTTATGATACATGAAATCTGCAAGACGGTATAATGCCGCCTTGCAGTTTCTCATCTTATCTTACGGATTAAACTTCTTTGTAATCTCCGTCAACTACGTCATCTCCGTTAAATCCTTCCGGAGCCGGTCCTGCTTCTGGTGCAGGTCCAGCCTGTGGTCCTGCCTGACCAGCCTGTGGTCCTGCCTGACCAGCCTGTGCGCCTGCCTGTTCGTAAACCTTTGTGAACAGTTTCTGAGCGCTTTCCATCAGTTTTTCTTTTCCTGCTTTGATTTCTGCAACCTGAGCATCTGTAAGTTCTTCTGTATTCGCTTTTGCAAGCAGATCTTTCAGAGCCTGTACGTCAGCTTCTACTGCTGCTTTGTCTGCTGCATCGATCTTATCTCCAACTTCGCCAAGTGCTTTTTCTGTCTGGAATACCATAGCGTCGGCATCGTTCTTAGCATCGATTGCTTCTTTACGTTTCTTATCCTGAGCTTCAAATTCAGCAGCTTCTTTTACAGCTTTGTCGATATCTGCATCAGACATATTAGATCCTGCTGTAATTGTGATGTGCTGTTCTTTTCCTGTTCC
>ERZ773190.2063-NODE-2063-length-16802-cov-3.650206_pt1 | contig 16802 bp, 19 predicted proteins | sample MGYA00511111_ERZ773190 | MGnify/ENA primary metagenome ERZ773190 (study PRJEB29015, sample SAMEA2737777) | human gut metagenome | biome: human gut; feature: human-associated habitat; material: faeces | place: China | collected 2012 ... | reverse complement strand
TTTAGTCCAAGCGCCGTAGATTTTTTTGCCCTGCGACTGCTTATAGGCACGAATTCTTACATAATATTTTTTCTTTGATTTAAGCTTTGATATCGTTTTTGAGGTTGTGCTTTTTTTATTAATCGTGATAGTTTTTGTCGCTTTTTTAGTATATTTTTTGGAGGTGGAATACTGAATTTGATATCCCGTAACGGTTGAATCCTTTTTCCACTTAAGGGCTATTTTCTTTTTGCTCTTGCTTTTAATCGAGGATATCGACTGCTTTTTAGGCTTAATTGTCAATCTATATGACATTGAGCCTGTATAAACTCCCTTGAACTTAATGTTAACCGTGGCAAATCCGGGTTTTGTATTATTCTTGTAGCTGACGGTGTAATTTGACGGCGAAATAATATTTCCCACCCTGTCATAAACCGTAATCTTGGTTGTTTTTTTCTTTTTATTATATGTAAATGTTTTTGTTTTAGCCTTTGCCTTGCCCGGTGCAACATAATACGCTGTTATCGTATTTGCAGGGCAAAAAGCACAAATGCTCTCGCTGTATCCGTCATAGCTCAAAGCGCTGTCATTTTGGTCAAAATGAGCAGGATATGTTTCAACTGCGCCGAAGCTGTGAGTATGCGTTCTGACGCTTACAACACTTGAAAAAGCAGGCTGAGAAGACTCAAGAACATAATAATAAGTTTTTCCTGCCATAAGCTCCGCCGCACAAAGCAAATTCGGATTATAATTATCGTTAATAACACTGTTGTCCGTTTCGCCGTCGAAATCCACTATCGACGCCATTATATTTCCGTCATAGCTTTGAGTGAAACAGTAAAACTCATAATATCCCGTTGTGGTGGGAGTAAATTCAACATAACTTTTATTATTTACATCAACATAAGCCTCAACGGTTTCATTCAAAATGATTTTAGGCGCCGTTTGTTTAGTGTTTGCAAACGCAGTCACCACCCCAAACGACAGACTTGACAATGCCAAAACAACACTTAATGCAAGCGATATTATTTTTTTCATATATATTCCCCCGATAAATATCGTTTTTATTTATTTTATCACATTATGCTCTATTGTCAATAAAAATAAGAGGCTGTCCTTCAACAACCTCTTATGTATAAAATTATTTATTATGCTTTTTGCTCTACGGCGTCAGCTTCGGATTTTGCCTGTTCTTTTTTAGCCTTTTCAGCCTCTCTGCGCTCCATAATTTCCTTAATCATTTTTCTGTGTCCGTCGCCTGTGATATTATAAAAATGCATAGGAACAAGCATAAGAAGATAGCCTATTATCGGGAACACGGTCGTCATAAGGAAAAGGCCCAAAAGTGTTGAATGATTTTGAACGGTTGAAACATCGCTTGTATGCTCAACATAGCCTGTTCTTGCAAGCACCTGAAGGCAGATAAACGACGAAAGCGTACCCTCAAGCTTGCCTGTAAACGACATAATCGAAAGCATTGTGCCTTCAACACGTCTGCCTGATTTCCATTCAACATAGTCAACTGTTTCGGCTTCCATTTCCTTTTGCATAAGGTTTTTAAATTCAAGCGGAAATGTAACAAGCATAGAAAAAACAAGAACAATAATACCCGTAAGCGTTGAAACAGGCTTATCGGCAGGCTTATTCATAATGCCGTTATATGTTAAAAGTGCAAAAAGACCGTTGAGAATTATACCCATAACACAGCAAACCTGATAGAATTTTTTGCTGTCGCTCTTTGCGCCCAATCGCTCAACAATGATAGGAACAAGCACACCTGCCAAAGCAGAACCGGGAGCTTTAACAACATCGAGAAGTCCGTTATACTTTGCATTGAAAAGTGAGTCATACGCAAAATAAAACGAACACTGCTCGGAAACCTTGATAATAACAAAAAAGATATTACAAAGGAAAAGCATTAAAAGCGGACGGTTTGTCAAAAGCAGATGGATACATTCATTAAGCGACGGAGTATCCTCGCTATGTTCCATACGCTCCTGACAGTTTGCAAAGGTAAATCGTGTTAATACAATAATAAATACTGCGGATAACACTGCGGCAACCAAATATGCCTTATCAAGATTTGAATTAAAATAAGGAAGCCAAGCGGCAAATGCAACAAGAGCCGCAGGAAGAGCGCCAATAATCATTCGACCGATAGACGCAATGCCGTAAAGCTTCGTTCGTTCCGTTCCGTTAGGCGTCATAGAAAAGGCAAGCGCTCCCATAGGCACGTCAAATGCGGTATAAGTAACATCAAGACCTACAAAAGCAAAAACAGTAAGCGCCATCTTAAATCCGTATGACAAATCGTTATTGCCTACAAAGAAAAGAATCATAAAAAGGGAAACAAAATAAGGTGCAAATTTGATATAGCCTCTCATTTTGCCCCAGCGTGAACGTGTTTTATCAACAATTACACCCATTATAGGGTCATTAATTGCATCAAAAATACCGCAATAAAGACGAATGTTACTTGCATGACGTGCTTTAATATGAAGCACATCGGTGATAAAGAAGTTGACATATTTAGAAGCCGTCATACTTGTGCTCATACCTTGAGCACCTCTGCCCATTGCATAAGACAATGCCTCTTTCCAGGTAAGATATGTCGGCTCGCCTACATCTTTTTTAACAATTTTGCTGTTAAAAAAAGATTTAACCTTTCCCATAAGGACACCTCGGTTCATAAAAAATTAACAATTCAAGTATATCACAAATAAAATGATAGTAAATAGATTTTACAAAAAATTAATAAACACTTGATATTTATTTGATATTCATTTGATATAAAGTTAAGCAATTATATTCTCAACTGCATTTATTGTTGAAAAGGGTGTAACTTTGTGTTAAAATACCGTTAGTTTATTTTGAAAGGGCTGTTATTATGTCGCAATGGGATAAAGATTATTTGTGTTTATGCAGAAGAATACTTGAAGAAGGCACAGAGGTTGTAAACCGCACGGGTACAAACACAATCAAGGTGCCGTCGCACAATTTTCATTTTGACTTATCAAAAGAATTCCCTATTTTAACAACAAAACAGTTATTTCTCCGTCAGGCAGTTCTTGAAATGCTGTGGATATATCAGGCGCAGTCAAACGATGTGCGCTGGCTTCAGGAAAGGGACGTTAAAATTTGGAACGAATGGGAAATTGACAGCGAAGGCTATTGGAATGCATCTCAAATGCTTCCCGACGAAAACGGCAAGCTTGTCAAAACCCCTGTTCACAAGTTTTTCGGTAAAGAATGGGCGCATACAATCGGCACGGCTTACGGCTATATTGTAAACAAATTCCAAATGACGCAGCAGCTTATTGATAAAATCAAAAATCACCCAGAGGACAGGCGAATGGTAATGACTCTTTGGCAAAACGATTACCTTGACACCGCCGTTCTTCCAAGCTGTGTTTGGTCAAGCGAATGGGATGTAACAGACGGAAAGCTCAACTGCTGGGTTCATCAACGTTCTTGCGATGTGCCGCTCGGCTTGCCGTTTAACGTCACCCAATATGCAACACTTCTTTGTATGCTTGCTCAGGTTTGCGGCTTAAAGCCCGGCACAATGGACTGGAGCATTAAAGACGCTCATATTTATGTTAATCAAATTGACGGAATTAAAGAGCAGCTTAAAAGATTTGACGAACAAGGCGATTTGCCTGCGCCGAAGCTTTGGCTCAATCCCGAAATTGACGATTTCTTTAAGTTTGACAATTCAAGAGATTGCAACGACGTTAAGCTTATTGATTATAAACATATGGGCAAAATCAAATTCCCTATTTCGCAGTAAAAGCAGGAGAAGCGTATGACAATTTGTATGATAGCCGCAGTAGGCAAAAATCTTGAACTCGGCAAGGATAACAATTTAATTTGGCATTTTAAAGATGATATGGCTTTCTTTAAAGAAACCACAACGGGCAGTTCAATTATCATGGGCAGAAAAACATTTGAATCTCTGCCGAAAGTCCTTCCACGGCGCAAGAATATAATCATCACCAAAAAAGAAGATTACAAGGCGGAGGGCGCAACCGTTGTTCATTCAATCAGCGAGGCACTTAATGAAGTTGAAAGCGACACGGCGTTTATCATCGGCGGCGGTGACATTTACAGGCAGTTTTTGCCGAAGGCTGAAAAGCTTTATTTGACCGAGATTGAAGCCGAATGTCCTGATGCGGATGCATATTTCCCTGCGTTTAATAAGGCTGAATATAAAAAAGAGCTTCTTGCAAGCTATCATGATAAAGGCATACATTTCTCCCACGTATGCTACACAAAAAAATAATACAAAAGAAAAAGACCGTCACCCGACGGTCTTTTTTATACCTATTTACAATTCTTGTCTCTGCGTTTATAAATCAACCAGCCTAAATAATAAGGCATAATTATTGCTATCAATAAAAACAGCAAGCGGAAAATTTCAACAATAAGCGGTGTTGCGCTGTCATAATAAAACACGCCATACAAAAAACAGTTTCCCAAAGCGAAAAATTCAGGATATTCGCTCTTGCCTGTCAAAGCGATTTGAATAATTCCTGACAGCAAAAGCTGAATGAACAGCGCCAAAATGCCCCATTTCATTTGCTTTGCATTTACAAAAGAAGCCACAAGCAAATTAACGATAATCATTACCGCAAGCAAAGCGTGATACCAATACCCCGACGGCAAATCGAAAACCAAAACAATAAAAAATCCAACCGCAAAAGTAATCCAATAAAGAGCCGGCGGAATTAAATTTTTCAAAATCTTTTTCATAATGAAAACCTCCTTTGTCCTTTTGTCAATTATATAGTCGCATATACTCGCTCTATAATCAATAGAATAAAGAAGGTTTTTATTAAAATGTATTCTATTTTCGGTTCAATTAATTATTTATTAACACACTTGCGCAAAATTATGTATATAACAGTCAAAACGGTCTGAAGCCTTATGCGTTTTTGTTTTTAACCGATTTATATATAACAAACAAAATTATCATCAAAACCGCAACAGCAAAAACAATCACTGCCAAAATCTCCCAAAGCGGAGCAGACAAAACAATATTTTTTTGATATACCACCGCTACAACAATGCTACAACAAGCACATGCGGCTATGCAAAAATCAAGAAAAGCAAGTTGCAATTTTTGCCTTTTTTCTAAAACAAAATCTTTCAAAAAACTCAAAATTATCGGCACGATAAGAACAACACCGGTCAATCGACTAATCTGCGCATTATCCGTCAGTTGCTTTTCGCCGAACAGAATGTAAATAACAGCCTCGCTTGCAATCAATAATATTGCTAACAATGCGGAGTAAGTAATATGAAATTGTTTTTTTGTCATAATAATCACCCATAATAAAAAGTAAGTATTATTGTTTTCCTTTTCTTTAAAATTTTTAATCAAAACAATACATAAATAACGCTTGCTATAATTCCTGCAAAAACCACACTAAAATTCCAACTCGCTGTCGCTTATTCTTGTTATCTCATACGGTGAAAAGGCTGAATCCGTATAATAATACTTGCCGTCATTAATATAAATCATTGCGCACGGCTTATCGTTTTGATAAAGCGTGGCTGATTTTTTATCGCTTGAAATAACATATTTTCCGCTTTGCGTCAGCTTGTTGTCACGGTAAATTTTATAATTTCCGCCGCTTTCATTTTTCTCGTCAATAACGCTGAGTGCAAGCACATTTTTACTGCCCGTACCCTCGCCTGCCATTGAATAGCTGCCGCTGAGGCTCAAATCATTTCCCTTATTCATAACCGAATATGTTATCCCTGCGCTCAGTGCGGCAATCAAAAACACACATATCGCAGAGATTATTATAATAACTGATTTTTTTGATTTGCTCATAATATTTTTCCTCTACACGCTATATCTAAATTCCGATTTTATGCCGTTTTATTATGCTTTGTTAATTTTTTAACTCCGACACCTATTAACACCGTCAACGGCAGAAGCATTGTTATAAAAGCCAATAAAACATTAGGTTTATCAAAACAAGCAAGCATAAGATTGCAATATGATACTATTTTATCGGCTATCGTGAGCGTTGCGGGCTTCGATTTCGGCGCCACAACAAGCATATAAATTATCCCGCATATAATAAATTGAAGCTCAACTATTATAGTACCGATATAAATCTTTTTTAATTCATTGAATATACCGACAAGTATATTAATAATCAAAAAAGATACCCACAAAATAATACAGGTGCTTTTAAAACTAAAAAAATCGAAAAAGCTTATGATATAAAAAATCATAACGCTCGCCCAATATGCCATAATCGGTTTCAAGTTTTTCATAAGTTCACGCTCCCTTCATTGCTCGTCGAACTGTTAAAATCAAATTATATATGTCTGCGTTTATTTATAACTATTTTTTCTTTTAGTCGTCAACTTTTTTAAACCGATACCAATACCGAATAAAACAGGAGAAAGCAAAATAGATATAATGCAACTTAAAATATCATTTACATTTTCAAAATAAGTCGAATAAAATATATTGCCTGATGAAGCGAAAGTATTTATGCCTGACGATACTGTATTTATGGAAAAAATAATTGCGCATATTATTAATTGCAATTCAAATAAAATTATTCCGGGCAGTATTTCTTTTATATCTTGAGTAAATCCTATTAGAACATCCGAAATTATATACACAACAAAGAAAACAATAATCAAAGCTTCAATGTTCAATATTTCAAACGAACTAATTATCGCATAAACGGCAAAAGAAATCCAATAGACGATAAAAGGTTTTAAATTATTTAAAACTGTTTTCATAATAATTATTTCTCCTTTCAATAACAACAGAAAATAAAATTGCAAAAATCTGTTTTACCCTTATGCTTTGCGTAGGCATAATTACACCTCATTTGTCCTTTTGTCAATTATATAGTCGCATATACTCGTTCTATAATCAATAGAATAAAGAAGGTTTTTATTAAAATGTATTTCTATTTTCGGTTCAATTAATTAATTATCCGCTTCGTCATTCTTATCGCTGTCTGACTTGCAGGTTGTAAACAAACCGATACCGAACAAAATCATACCTATATACGGAGTAAACATAGCCAAAAAACAAACTATATCGCCCCAAACAGGAATATTTTTATCAAATTCACTATTAAATGTAAAAAGCATACACATAATTCCTGCAAGCATCAGCTTAACCTGAACACCGTCTAAATTACTGATTTTCAATGCTGTTCCTCCTTTCCAATTAAAGCTCTCATTATACACAATCCTAAAAAAAGGTCATTTTGTGACAAGAAATTTAAAAAAAATTGGAAATTTGGCATTTTGCCTAATTCATCACTCTGCGTTTTGTGCAATTTTAACAAGTTCTTCCTTGCTTATATTGCCATGAATATTATAAATATAATTACCGTCATTATATATTATTGTTCCAACGTTATTATCAGTAATATAATAAATCGCCTTTGCTCCTTTTATTGTAATATTTTCGGTTTTGCTTGTTTCGTTATCAAAAGCTATTTCAGTATCTAAGCTCAGCTTATCTACATAAATATATTTATTTGCATTTGTATAACCGTACGAGCATTTTTTATAACTATAAGTTTTTTTAAAGCCTTTTGGAATATAATTTACTTTTAAATCAGTAAGCGCCGGAACATTTTTGATATCACCAACCCTATATTCACTATGGTTTGAAAAATCTTTTAAAGTAAATTGCCTGAAAGCAGGGGAAGCAATGGCAGTAGTTGCGAGCGCAAGCAAAACAGCCGCAATAATGATAAACCTGACTGTTTTCTTTGAAAGCTTTTTAACCTTAACCGCAGGCTTTGGATATATAATTTCATTTATGGCGTCAATATGCTTTTGGCTGAATTTATGCGCCTCAACCTCGTCGGGAAAAGAAGCTACCCATTTTTCAGCCGACATTTTGCAGGCTTCTTCAAAATTAGTCATTTGTTTCCTCCTCAAAATATTTTTTTAGTTTCGCTTTGGCTCTTTCAAGTTTTTTGCGCACCGATATATCCGTAACATTATAAATTTCCGCAATTTCGGCGCTCTTGTAGCCGTAAACATATTTGAGATAGATATAAATTTTTTCTTCCTCGCTAAGCACGTTTTCAATTGCAGAAGAAAGCTCAACGGTTTCGATATTATCAAAACACGATAAATTTTCCGCCATGTTGTTATTTTCAATATCAATGAAGCCGTATTTTTTTGATTTATTATAAACGTCAATCGAAAAACCCGTTACAATCGTTGCAAGATAGCCCTTGGTTTGGCTTGAACTGACATCGCCGATTTTTTCAAAATGCTTTGCGACATAGAAAAACGTTTCCTGAACGCACTCCTCGGCATCCTGACAGCTTTGCGTTTTTCCGTACGAAATCCAATAAAGCATATTTTTGTATTTATCATACAGCTTTATGAATTTGTCTTTTTCACTTTGAGTATCAAGCAGATTTAAAAAAAGTCCTATCATTATACTATATCCCTAAAAAAATTGATTTTGTGACAAAGATTTCTAATTTTATTAAAAAATATTTTCCGCCGTTTGTCAAGAGATATAAAAAAAACAGGGCAAATCGCCCTGTTTCAAACTGTCGATAAAATAACTTTCATCAAAAAATTCGTGTTTAAGATTGTTCGCTTAAACCAAAAGTTGCCGCACTTCTGTACGGCAACTTCGGCATCCCCTAAAAATTATACAGTTCATCTTCTGTCCATTTAATCGGATTTTCATCAATGTATTGATATTTAATTTGATAATCCTCATCATCACGAATAATATGGTCGTAAAATCCTTTTTGCCAAACAGACATTCCTACTTCTTTTGAAACAGCACCTTTAAATTGTTTTATAACCGTTGCGATCGTAGGGGCGACCATTGGTCGCCTAATGGTATCAATTCTTAAAAGCAAATGTATATGATTCGGCATAATTACGTAACTGTCAACAAAAATGCACGGGTAAATTTTTTCGATTTTCAAAATATCTTTTTCAATTATTTTTCCGATTGATGACGGGCGAACAATGTTCGCCCCTACGATTTTTGATAAACATTGCTCTTTATTTTTCGTGCATATTGTTATAAAATATGCTCCGTCACTTGAATAATCAAAACCCTTTAACCTATTCGGTTTTCTTTTTGGCAAATCATTCTTCATTTTCAAATTCCAAGCCGAGAATTTGGTCTGCCTTATCGGCGGAGAGTGATTCGACGGATTTAAGATTTTTTTGAATAATGCGGTTTCGGCTTTCGGCATCCTCAAGCGTTTTGCCTGCCTCTTCAACCTTTTTGCGAGCCTTGGCAAGAACTATGCCGAACTTATCGTACTGCGCCTTTGCCGCACCGAGCACCTTATAAACCTCGTTTGCCTTTTTATTAATCGCAACGGTTTTGAATCCCATGGCAAGGGAATTGAGAAGCGCCGTAATTGTTGACGGACCTGCCACCATAATTCCCTGCGCCTGCAAAGCCTCGGCAATTCCCGTTTTAGACGAAATAATTTGGGCATAAAGTCCCTCGGTCGCAAGATACATTATTGCAAAAGGAGTTGTATTCGGCGGGCAAACATACTGCTTAATCAGCTTCGCCTCGTCCTTAACCCTAACTTCAAGCGCCTTTTTCGCCTGCGCAAGAGCGTCAACGTCCCCTGCCTCGCTTGCGGCGGCAAGGCGTGCATAATCCTCCATCGGGAATTTTGAATCAATCGGCAAATATGCAAATTCGTCATTATCGCCGTTTGGAATTTTAACCGCAAATTCAACCCTGCCGTTATAATTCGGGTTGGTTTGGACGTTCGTTTCATACATATTTGCAATCGTTTGGTCGAGAATATTTTGAAGCTGAACCTCTGCCCACGTGCCACGAGCCTTAACATTAGTCAAAACACGGTTTAACGAGCCGACACTGTCTGTAATATTTGAGCTGAGTTCTTTCATTTCGCCAAGACTTTTATAAACGTCTTTAAGCTGTTTTGACACGGTTTCAAACGAGGAATTAAGCCTTTGCGTAAGCGTTTCGTCAAGCTTTTCATCAACTGTTTTTCGCATTTGCTCAAGCTTTTTTTCATTATTTTGCTGCATACGTTCAAGCGACTCGGCTGTCATTTGCATTTGCTTTTGCGTGCCGTCGTTAAGCGTTTTCATAAGTTCGATTTGCTGTTTATAATTCTTATCCGTCAGCGTATTCATTTGCTCGCTGAGCCTTAAAATTTTGTCGTCCGTCGCCTTTGACGAAAGCTCAATTTGCTGCTTTAAAAGCTCATTTGACGAGCCGTCTTTTTTTGCGCCGAGCCTTATCAAAAGCACCAGACACACAATAAGCAAAATTATTATAGCCGAAAGTAAAACAGTATTCATAAATTCACGTCCCTTCAAACAGATTATATCACATATACATATTATATATAGCATTTATTTTTGGCAGTTCAATTTTTTGGACTGTCAATATTTTTTAACTTCAAGCACAAGCCTGCCTTTTTTGGTAGTTTTGATTTCTTTATCAAAAGAAAATCTGCCGAAACCACGAACGGATACAATATCGTTATCGCAAAGCATATATGAATTTGACGTCACAAGCCTTGAATTAACAAAAACCTTTTCTGCCTTGATAAGCTTAGATGTTTCATTTCTCGAAAGGTTATAAACAGCGGCAATTACAACGTCAATTCTTTTTGAAGCGGCAAAAATCTCCGCCGGCTCAGGCTCGTTTTTCAAGTCATTTGGCAAATTGCTTTTCTCACACTTAACACTCGTATGGCGCACACGTTCAAGATTTTCGCAAATATAAGGCGCAATATGCTCAAGGCAAAGAATATAGCCGCAGTTATCCTTAACGATTATATCGCCCAAAAGCTCCCTTTTAATACCCAAATTCATCAGCGCACCCAAAAAATCACGGTGAGAAAGCTCATCTGCAAATTTTTGCATAAGCGGCTTTACGCAAATACAAACAATGGGGAATTTTTCATCGTTCAAATCATCGCCAAAGCCTGCCACAACCCGCTCCGCCATAGGATATCCGCCGAAAAGAACGCACGGCAAATATGTTGATTTCAGTACGCTTTGCTCCTCAATATTAAGAAAATCGGAAAAGGTGTTATACCCTCTTTCGTATGCCCTTTCATTTAATTCTTCAAATCTCTTTTCAATCATATTAACCGCCCTCGCTTTCTTATATTATAACGTTATATATAAAATTTCGCCACAGTTTTTTAAATTTGGAACATATCCTGTTTTGGCAACAAAAAAACAGGGGCACCGAAGTGCCCCTGCAATTGATTATATAAAGCTATATAAAAATTAGTCCATTTCTGCAATAGCAGCCTGAGCGGCAGCAAGTCTTGCGATAGGTACTCTGAATGGTGAGCAAGATACATAATCAAGACCAATCTTGTGGCAGAATTCTACTGAAGATGGGTCGCCGCCGTGCTCACCGCAGATGCCGCAGTGGAGTGAAGGACGGGTAGCCTTACCATTCTTAACAGCCATTTCCATAAGCTGGCCAACACCTGTCTGGTCGAGCTTTGCAAACGGGTCGCTTTCAAAGATTTTAGCGTCATAGTAAGCGTTGAGGAACTTACCTGCATCGTCACGGCTGAAGCCGTAAGTCATCTGAGTAAGGTCGTTAGTACCGAAGCAGAAGAATTCAGCTTCCTTAGCGATATCGCCTGCTGTAAGAGCAGCACGAGGAATCTCAATCATAGTACCAACTTCATACTTCATATCACTGCCTGCAGCAGCAATTTCAGCATCAGCAGTTGCAACAACGATATCCTTAACATACTTAAGTTCCTTAGCGTCACATGAAAGAGGAATCATAATTTCAGGAGCAACAGTCCATTCAGGATGAGCCTTCTGAACATTGATAGCTGCACGGATAACAGCCTTTGTCTGCATCTTAGCAATTTCAGGATATGTAACTGCAAGACGAAGACCACGGTGACCCATCATTGGGTTAAACTCGTGAAGAGAAGCGATGATAGCCTTAATCTGCTCAACGCTCTTGCCCTGTGCATCAGCAAGCTTCTTAATATCTTCTTCCTCTGTAGGAACGAACTCATGAAGAGGTGGGTCAAGGAAACGGATAGTTACCGGACAACCTTTAAGAGCTTCATAAAGCTTCTCAAAGTCGCCCTGCTGATAAGGAAGAATCTTCTCAAGAGCAGCTTCTCTCTCTTCAACAGTGTCTGAACAAATCATTTCTCTGAATGCAGCAATTCTGTCCTCTTCAAAGAACATATGCTCTGTACGGCAAAGACCGATACCCTCGGCGCCGAGCTCACGAGCCTTCTTAGCATCAGCAGGAGTATCAGCGTTTGTACGAACCTTAAGCTTTCTGAACTTGTCAGCCCAGCCCATAATTCTGCCAAACTCGCCTGCGATAGTAGCATCCTTTGTAGGAATGATACCATCATAAATGTTACCTGTTGAGCCATCGATTGAAATATAGTCGCCCTCGTGGTATTCCTTACCAGCAAGAGTAAACTTCTTATTTTCTTCATCCATAACGATATCGCCGCAACCTGATACGCAGCAAGTACCCATACCACGAGCAACTACTGCTGCGTGAGATGTCATACCGCCACGAACTGTGAGGATACCCTGTGAAGCCTTCATACCTGTGATGTCCTCAGGTGAAGTTTCAAGACGAACGAGAACAACCTTTTCGCCTCTCTCGTTCCAAGCCTCTGCGTCGTCAGCTGTGAATACAACCTTACCGCAAGCAGCACCGGGAGATGCGCCAAGACCCTTACCGATTGGAGTAGCAGCCTTAATAGCAGCAGCATCAAACTGAGGGTGAAGAAGAGTATCGAGGTTACGAGGGTCGATCATAGCAACAGCCTCAGCCTCTGTCTTATGGCCTTCGTCTACGAGGTCACAAGCAATCTTAAGAGCAGCCTGAGCTGTTCTCTTACCGTTACGGCACTGGAGCATATAGAGCTTCTTGTTTTCAACAGTGAACTCCATATCCTGCATATCGTGGTAGTGATTTTCAAGAGTGTCACAAACCTTGATAAATTCAGCATAAGCTTCAGGGAATTCTTTTTCCATCTGAGCGATTGGCATTGGTGTACGAACACCTGCAACTACGTCCTCGCCCTGTGCGTTGATAAGGAATTCACCCATCAACTTGTTTTCGCCTGTAGCAGGGTCACGAGTGAATGCAACACCTGTACCTGACTGGTTGTTAAGGTTACCGAATACCATAGGCATTACGTTAACTGCAGTACCCCATGAATAAGGGATATCGTTATCACGACGGTATACGTTTGCACGAGGGTTGTCCCATGAACGGAATACAGCCTCGATAGCAAGCTTGAGCTGGTCAACAGGGTCTGACGGGAAGTCAGAGCCAAGCTGCTTCTTATATTCATCCTTGAACTGATGAGCAAGTTCCTTAAGGTCAGCGGCAGTAAGCTCAACGTCATACTGAACGCCCTTTGCTTCTTTCATCTTGTCGATAAGCTGTTCAAAATACTTCTTACCAACTTCCATAACTACATCAGAGAACATCTGGATGAATCTTCTGTATGAGTCATATACGAAACGCTCGAAAGCAGGGTCATCGTTACCTGCAATCATAGTTGCAACAACTTCGTCATTAAGACCGAGGTTGAGGATAGTATCCATCATACCCGGCATAGATGCTCTTGCACCTGAACGAACAGATACGAGAAGAGGATTCTTTAAATCGCCGAACTTCTTGCCGTTGATTTCTTCCATCTTCTTAACGCCTTCCATAACCTGAGCCATGATTTCGTCATTGATTTTGCGACCGTCTTCATAATACTGAGTACAAGCTTCGGTTGTAACAGTGAAACCCTGAGGTACAGGAAGACCGATTTTAGTCATCTCTGCAAGGTTTGCACCCTTACCGCCAAGCAAGTTACGCATTGTCATGTCGCCTTCTTCAAACATGTAAACCCACTTGTTTGCCATTTGAGTTACCTCCTAAAAAATATTATAGCTTTATTATTCTTATACTCTCAATCAAGGCCAAAAATCCACTTTAGGACCAAACAATTCTTGCCTCTACAGTATAATGCGATAGAATTATAACACAATATAATGCAAATTACAAATATTTTTATAAAAAAAATTAAGAATTTACGTATATTTTAAATAATACTTGCAAATATTTGCTTTTTGTTGCATAATTAGATACAATTAAAAGTATGGATTTTTATAATTGAGAGGATTTTAATATTATGAAATGTGCAATAATTATGGCAGGCGGAAAAGGAACAAGAATGAAAGCGACCTGCCCGAAGGTTATGTGTAATGTGCTTTTTGAGCCTATGATAAGCTATGTTGTTGACGCAGTAAAAGAGGCAGGCGCACAGGATATTTGCGTTATTACCGGATATAAGCACGAATTGCTTGAAAAATATCTTGCAGAAAAAGACGGAAAAATCGAAACCGTACTTCAAGAGCCGCAGCTTGGCACGGGCCACGCTGTTATGCAGGCGCAAAGTTTTATTGACAGGCACTTGGACGATGATATCATTATATTAAACGGCGACGGTCCGCTTATCGACGCCGAAACTATTAACAAGGCTTTTGATTATCACAAGGAAAACGATAATTCAATCACTCTTATCAGCGCAATTGTTGACGATACAAACGGAATAGGTCATATTCAGCGTGACGAAAACGGCAAACTTTTAAGAATAATCGAGCATAAAGACGCTAATGACGAGGAAAAGAAAATCAACGAGTCAAACGCCGGTTTTTATTGGTTCAACGGCCGTGACCTATCATATGCACTCAGCAAAATCACCAACAACAATGCTCAAAACGAATACTATATTACAGACAGCCTTGAAATTCTTATCTCGGCAGGCAAAAATGTAGGTGCGTATGTTGTTGAAAATAACGAGGTTACCTTAGGCGCTAACGACAGAAAACAGCTTAACAATCTCAACAACATTATGAGAAGAAATATAAATGATAAACACATGATTAACGGGGTTGACATTCCGTGCACCGACGGAGTTATGATTGGCAAAAACGTTAAAATCGGCTCATCAACAGTTATTTTGCCTAACACAATTATTTTAGGCAATACAGTTATCGGCGAAAACTGCACAATAGGCCCTAACACATATATTGACAATGCTACAGTCGGCGACGACGTTATACTTGACAATTGCAAAATCCTTGACAGCGAGATTGAAAGCGGAGTTGACGCAGGTCCGTTCGTTAAGGTAAGGGCTAACTCAATTCTTAAAAAAGGTGTTCATATCGGCAACTTTGTTGAGGTTAAAAATTCAATTGTAGGCGAAGGCACAAAGAGCGCTCATTTAACATATATCGGCGACAGCGATGTCGGTGCCGGCGTAAACTTCGGCTGCGGAACGGTAACATGTAACTACGACGGAAAGAACAAGATGAGATGCAAAGTCGGCGACGGCGCATTCATAGGTTGCAACACCAACCTTATTGCACCTGTTGAGGTTGGCGAAAAGGCATACATTGCGGCAGGCTCAACAATTACTGACAACATTCCCGAAGATGCACTTGCAATTGCGAGAGCAAGGCAGGTAATAAAAGAAAATTGGGTTAACATTAAAAAGCCATACAAGGAGAAAAAATAATTGAAAAAGATAATTGCCGTATTTTGCACGGCAGTATTAATTACGTCAATGCTTGCAGCCTGTTCAAATTCTCAGCAGGCTTCGGGCAACAACGTGCAAAGCTCGGCTGGCTCTGCAAGCACAACCGAATCAACAACAATGAGAACAACGGAAGACCTTTCAACCACGTTTAAAGAGGCTGAAACAAACACTGTCTATCCGGCGCTGAAAAAGGATTTTGATTCAAGCTTTCCTTATGAAATTGCAAGCTATTCGTCATATTATCTTTCGTCTAATGAAACGAGAACGAAAAATACTTGATGTAAGCCGTTATGATGAAAATACAGAGTCGGGTATAGGTTCATCTGATAACTGCGTTATTCCGGCAGGAAAAACATTTTCCTTTAACCAGACAGTCGGCAAAAGGACTGTTCTTGCAGGATATCAAGCGGCAAAGGTAGTTCAAGGGGACGAATTTGTTGACGGGCTCGGCGGCGGAATTTGCCAGGTAAGCTCAACCGTTTTTCAAAGCGTACTGCGTGCAAATCTTCAAATAAAGATAAGGGCGTGCCATTCGCTTGAAATAAGCTATGTTCCGCTCGGCGGTGACGCTACGGTGCAGTGGAACAGTCAGGATTTTCAGTTTGTGAACAATTCAAATTGCGATATAAGGCTAATTGTTACGGCAAACGACGGAAAGCTCACCTGCACGGTTGAAGCGAAAGAGGACATAAAGCCCAACAAGGTTGACATAAAAATCAAAAAAGACGGCAAAAGCTATGTGCTTACCCGTACGGTTGACGGCAACGTAAACTACACGACATACAGCAAATATGCAAAGCCGAAAAGTGCAACCACAACAAAAAAGAAGGATAAAGACAAGAAAAAGACAACCAAGAAAAAGAGCGATAAAAACAAAGACAAAAAATCGACTAAATCAAAAAAGAAAAAATCTTAATAAGCCTATAATTTGCAAAAAGAGGTGAAACGGTGAGCAAATATAATTATTTTGACGATGAAATTGAGGAAGAAAACGAAAAAAGAACAAATAAAAAAAGAACAAGGATATCGTTAGACTCAATTGAAAAAAACTTCTTAAATTAACAAAGTTTGTCAGTGTAGTATCTAGGGGGAGAAAGAGTATTTAATTAAATTACGTGTTAAGTTTGAATTTAGTGAAGAGGTGTAATTATGAAGTTGAAGGTATTATTGGCTGTTCCTTACAAAGGTAATAGTATATATGAACTAAGAAAAATTCTTTCTCAAAATGATGTA
>ERZ773190.2058-NODE-2058-length-16848-cov-3.439409_pt1 | contig 16848 bp, 10 predicted proteins | sample MGYA00511111_ERZ773190 | MGnify/ENA primary metagenome ERZ773190 (study PRJEB29015, sample SAMEA2737777) | human gut metagenome | biome: human gut; feature: human-associated habitat; material: faeces | place: China | collected 2012 ... | reverse complement strand
TTGATGAAATTCGGGTGCAGCTGGCGGAAAATCGGCCGTAAAAGCAAGTGCAGAAAGGCTCCGAGAGTACATTTTATACTATTCCTTTTTTCCCCGTTTTTATACAGAACTCAGGGACAGCAGGAAAACAGCCGCCCGATCTCCTGCCTAGGAAACCAGACGGCTGTCTATTCCACATTACTGTAATGCTTTCTCCAGTTTTTCAATCATCTCATCGATGTCATCTTTCGTAATCACAAGCGGCGGTACCATACGAAGAACGTCGCTTCCGGCGGAAATCACAAGAAGTCCGTTCTCAATCGCGCGGTTAATGACTTCTCCGACCGGACGGCCCGTTACGACAAGGCCCTGCATAAAGCCTTTTCCACGGCGTGCTGCGAGGCAGTCATATTTTTCCACCAGCTCGTCCAGCTTTTTCTCCAGATACGGAGCCGTCTCTGCTACATGCTCTACGACATGCTGTTTCTCATAGCATTCAAATACAGCATTGACAGCCGCGCAGGCCAGCGGGTTTCCGCCGTATGTCGTTCCGTGGTCTCCCGGAACGAGCGAATGCTCTGCCGTCTTTTTATTCAGCACGAAGGCGCCGACCGGAACGCCGCAGCCAAGTGCTTTTGCACACGTCATGACATCCGGCTGTACGCCGTAATCCTGCCATGCGAACAGTTTTCCCGTTCTTCCCATACCGCACTGGATCTCGTCGAGAATCAGCAGGATGTCGTGCTCGTCACACAGATCGCGCACGCCCTGTAAAAATTCTTTCGTTGCCGGATAGATACCACCCTCGCCCTGTACAGTCTCCATGATGATCGCACATGTCTTGTCGGTAATCTGTGCCTTTACGCTCTCCAGATCATTAAAATCCGCAAATTTAATGCCGCCAATCAGCGGTTTGAACGGATCCTGATAATGCGTATTTCCTGTTACAGAAAGCGCTCCAAGGCTTCTTCCATGGAAGGAATGGTTCATCGCGATGATCTCGTGATCGTTGCTGCCGTCTTTTAAGTAAGCGTATTTTCTCGCTACTTTGATGGCTCCCTCGATCGACTCCGTACCGCTGTTCGTAAAGAATACTTTATCCATGCCGGATGCCTTCGCCAGCTTTTCTGCCGCGGAGCCCATCGGAACATTGTAGAACAGGTTGGAAACATGGATGACTTTGTCCACCTGGTCTTTCACTGCTTTTTTGTAATCGTCATTGCTGTAGCCGAGCGCATATACCGCGATACCTGCCGCAAAGTCCAGATATGCTTTTCCGTCGGTGTCATACAGATGAACGCCCTCGCCGTGGTCGATCACAAGCGGGAACCGGTTATAGGTGTGGAGCACGTACTGCTCGGTCTGTTCCATATACTCATTCGTTTTCATGATTGAATTTCTCCTTGTTTTCCCCTAAAATAGCCGTACCAATTCCTTTGTTCGTAAAGATCTCAAGCAGCAGGCAGTGCGGGATTCTTCCGTCCATGATGTGGACTCTCGATACGCCGTTCTCGATCGCATCGATGCAGCCCTGCAGTTTTGGAATCATGCCGCCGCCGACATTTCCATTTGTGATGAGATCTCTTGCTTCCTGTACGTGGAGCTCGGAAATCAGGCTCTCCGGATCCTTCGGATCTTTGTAGACACCCTCGATATCGGTCAGGAATGCCAGTTTTTCCGCATTTAACGCCTCTGCGATCGCGCAGGCTGCGTCGTCTGCATTGATGTTATAGGTGTTGAAATCATCGTCCATGCCGACCGGGCAGACAACCGGAAGGAAGTCGTTCTCCAGAAGATCGTACAGCACCTTCGGGTTTACGTTCTTGATATTTCCAACGAAGCCGATATCCTCGCCCTTGGACAGCTTCTTCTCTACATTTAAGAGTCCGCCGTCTTTTCCGCTGATGCCGACAGCATTAACTCCGAGTGACTGAATCATGGTGACAAGCTCTTTGTTGACCTTATTCAGCACCATCTCTGCCACTTCCATCGTATCGGCATCCGTTACACGAAGGCCGTTGACGAATTTCGGTTCCATGCCGACTTTTCCGACCCAGCGGCTGATTTCCTTTCCGCCGCCGTGTACGATGATCGGTTTGAAGCCGACCAGTTTCAGAAGAACCACGTCCTGGATGACGTTTCTCTTTAACTCTTCATCCACCATTGCGCTTCCGCCGTATTTGATGACAATGATTTTGCGATTGAACCGCTGAATATAAGGAAGTGCCTCGATCAGCACATTTGCTTTGTCCAGATACATCTGATTTACCATGATTTTTTCTCCTCTTATGCTCTTTTCCCGTGCCTGTTCCGGATCCGGTCAGGAACGATAATCTGCGTTGATTTTTACGTAATCGTAGGTCAGGTCGCAGCCCCATGCCGTTGCTGTCGCCTCTCCCATGTGGATGTCGGCGGTCGCAGTTACTTTCGGCTCGGAGAGGATCTTTGTTGCCTCCTCCTCGCTGTAGTCAACGGCAACACCTTTCGTGATAATCTGCAGTTTTCCGGCTGCGCTCTCAAAGTAGAGATCTACATTTTCCGGATCGAATTTTGCTCCGGAGTAACCCATCGCGCAGAGGATTCTTCCCCAGTTGGCGTCATGGCCGAAGATTGCCGCTTTCGTCAGACTCGATGTGATGACGGATTTTGCCAGTGTCACGGCCTGCTCTTTGCTCTCGGCTCCCTGAATCGTCACTTCGAACAGTGCGGTTGCGCCCTCGCCGTCGCCTGCGATGTGCATCGCCTGTGTTTTATTGACTTCAAAGAGTGCTTCTTTGAAAATCTTGTAATCCTCGTTTTCTTCCGTAATTTCCGGGTTTCCGGCAAGACCGTTTGCCAGAAGGAGAACGGTATCGTTTGTGGAAGTATCCCCGTCTACGGAAACCATGTTGTAGGTGTCCGGTACGACTTCGCTTAACGCTTTCTGCAGCATCTCTTTTGAAATATTGGCATCGGTTGCCACGAAGCTCAGCATGGTGCACATATTCGGATGGATCATGCCGGAGCCCTTGCACATGCTGCCGATCGTTACGGTTTTTCCGCCGATTTCGATCTGAACAGCAACTTCCTTCGGCTCGGTGTCGGTTGTCATGATCGCCTGTGCTGCTGTAGCTGCGGCTTCTCTTGTAGCTGCAAGCTGCGGTTTCAGCATTTCCACGCCGGCTGCGATCTTATCGATCGGGATCTGTTTTCCGATAACACCGGTCGATGCAACGAGAACGGAGTCCTCTGGAATGGAAAGTGCAGCTGATGCTGCCTCTGCGGTTTTTCTGCAGTAGCCATAGCCCTCCTCGCCGGTGCATGCATTGGCGATTCCGCTGTTGCAGACGATTGCCTGTGCGGTTGGATGGTTGTATACAATCTCCTGGTCCCATTTGACCGGAGCTGCTTTTACGATGTTTGTAGTAAAGGTTCCTGCTGCTACGCACGGTACCTCGCTGTAGACAAGTGCCATATCCTTTACGCCCTGTTTTTTAATTCCTGCTGCGCCGCCTGCTGCCTGAAAACCTTTTGCAGCAGTGATGCCTCCTTCAATCTTTTTCATTCTTTTATCCTCACTTTTCGTAAATTCCGTCTGTTGTCTGCTTCTGTCTTTTTTACGGGAACATCGGCGGCATGCACAGGCCTTCGTTTTCCGGCAGGCCGAACATCAGGTTCATATTCTGTACCGCCTGTCCTGCTGCGCCTTTGACCAGGTTGTCCATCGCACCCATCATGATGATTCGTTTCGTTCTCGGATCGATCTTGAAGTTGACATCCACATAGTTGCTTCCCTCGACCCATTTCGTCTGCGGGCAGACATCCTTATCGAGAACACGTACAAACTGCTCGTTGGCATAATACTTATCATAAACGGCTTTAACCTCTTCGTAAGTCACATCTTTTTTCAGGGATGCATATGCCGTTACGAGAATGCCGCGGTTCATCGGAACAAGATGCGGGGTGAAGTTCAGGGTGATCGGGTAGCCGGCTGCATAGGAAAGCTGCTCCTCGATCTCCGGTGTGTGGCGGTGGCCGGCAACGCCGTATGCCTTGATATTTTCATTAACCTCGCAGTAGAGGTTGTCCACTTTCGCTCCTCTTCCTGCTCCGGAAGTTCCTGATTTTGCATCAATAATGATGGTGTTTCCATCAATCAGATCTTCCTTTAATAAAGGATAAATCGAAAGAGTTGAGCAGGTCGGATAGCATCCCGGGTTTGCCACGATGCGCGCTTGTTTTACTTTCTCACGGTTGATCTCGCACAGTCCGTAAACCGCCTCGTCGATATACTGCGGGGATTTATGCTCGATCTTGTACCACTCTTCATACGTTTTTACATCTTTAATACGGAAATCGGCGCTCAGGTCGATGACCTTTACTTTCGAAAGAATTTCATCATTTACCAGGGAAGCACAGAGTCCCTGCGGAGTTGCTGTAAAAATGACGTCTACTTCCTTTGCAAGCTGCTCCATGTTGTCGTCCTTGCAGACATCGTCTACTAACTGAAACATATTCTGGTAAACCGACGCATATTTCTTATCGATATAGCTTCTGGAACCATACCATTTAATCTCCACATCTTTGTGTCCCAGGAGAATACGCACCAGCTCGCCTCCTGCATATCCTGTAGAACCGATAATTCCTGCTCTGATCATACCTTTTTCTCCTTTTTTCTTTCGCCCGTTTTCTTGTCTTGCCGGACATTTTTTCTTTTTTCTTTATGATAGCTCAATTATTTTCTTTTTTCAATGAAAAATCTTTGTTTTCTGCTGTCATATACCGTCGATTGCATAAGTATACACCTCAAATGTATATTATGCAAGTTTTTTTTGAATTTCTGAAAAAAAGCTTGCATAATCCTGTCGTATGATGTATATTTTAGTCATTGACGATGCACCGCGCATATAGGTGCACGAGAAATCCAAGGAGGATCTTACATTATGAAAGAAAAAGTTGTACTTGCCTATTCCGGCGGACTTGATACTACTGCCATTATTCCGTGGCTGAAAGAGACCTTTGACTACGAAGTAATCTGCTGCTGCATCGACTGCGGCCAGGGAAACGAGCTGGTTGGCCTCGATGAGAGAGCAAAACTTTCCGGCGCTTCCAAATTATATATCGAAAACGTTATCGACGAGTTCAGTGAAGACTTCATCATGCCGTGCGTAAAAGCAGGCGCTGTTTATGAGAACAAATACCTGCTCGGTACTTCCATGGCACGTCCGGTTATCGCAAAGAAACTCGTTGAGATCGCAAGAAAAGAAGGTGCTGTTGCCATCTGCCACGGCGCTACCGGTAAAGGAAATGACCAGATCCGTTTCGAGCTCGGCATCAAAGCCCTTGCTCCGGATATCAAAGTAATCGCTCCTTGGAGAATGACCGATGTATGGACCATGCAGTCCCGTGAAGACGAGCTGGCTTACTGTAAAGCACACGGCATCGACCTTCCGTTTGATGCAAACCACAGCTACAGCCGTGACCGTAACCTGTGGCACATCAGCCATGAGGGACTTGAGCTTGAGGATCCGTCCAACGAGCCGAACTACGACGATCTTCTCGTACTGACCACTCCTCCGGAAAAAGCTCCGGACGAAGGCGAGTACGTAACCATGACCTTTGAGGCCGGCGTTCCGAAGACCTTAAACGGAAAAGAAATGAAAGTTTCTGAAATCATCACCGAGCTGAACAAGCTGGGCGGAAAACACGGCATCGGTATTGTTGATATCGTTGAGAACCGTGTTGTCGGCATGAAATCCCGCGGTGTTTATGAGACTCCTGGCGGAACCATCCTGATGGCTGCACATGAGCAGTTAGAGGAGCTGATTCTCGACCGTGAGACCCTGAAAACAAAGAAAGATCTCGGAAACCTGCTTGCTGAGGTTGTTTACGAAGGAAAATGGTACACTCCTCTGCGCGAGGCAATCCAGGCATTCGTTGATGTAACCCAGAAATACGTAACAGGCGAAGTAAAATTCAAACTGTTCAAAGGCAACATCATCAAAGCCGGCGAGTCTTCTCCGTACAGCCTGTACAATGAGTCTCTTGCTTCCTTCACCACCGGCGATCTCTACGATCACCACGATGCAGACGGATTCATCACACTGTTCGGTCTGCCGCTGAAGGTTCGTGCGATGAAAATGCAGGAGCTGGAGAAAAACAACAACAAATAAGATCTGATCCTATGGATTCCCAAAAGAAAGCGGACTCGCTCCGCTTTCTTTTTTTGCATGCAAAAAGGACCCGCCCATTTCAGGCAGGTCCCTTTGTTGCCAGGCATATCAATAATTGGTCCAGTGGACCAATTTTGATTATTCGTAATATGCGTCGATTCCGTCCGCAATTCCCTGTGCCATCTTGTTTCGGTAATCCTCGGTTGCCATCAAACGGTCCTCGGAAGGATTGCTCATGAAGCCAAGCTCAATGATCGTGACCGGAATGGTACTCCAGTTGATGCCGCTCATGGAATCGGTGTAAATCACATCGCGGTTCTTCGCACCGGTGTCTTTGCAGAATGCTGCGATCATCTTCTGGGAGAGCTTCTGGCTCTTGCTTATCACATCACCGGAAAGATACGTATTTCTGCTGCTCGGTGCCATCGTGAGTGCTCCGTAAACCGACTGGTTCGAATCGCCGTTCGCGTGTACACGCACGAGAATGTCTGCTCCGTTCTGCGCGGCAAGTTTTGCACGCTCGGAGTTGCTGATATTGACGTCGTGCGTCTCGCGGATCATGTAAACATCGTAGCCGCGCTCCTCAAGGATATCGCGTACCTTTAAAGATACCGCAAGGTTCAGCTCATACTCATTGATACTGGTTGCCACACCGCATGTTCCGGAAGCAACCTTCGCCTTATAGGTCGATGATCCCGGTCCGATCGGCTCTTTCTCGCTGTTTCCTCTTCTCTGGTGTCCTGCGTCGATTGCCACGCAGATATTTTTGCTGTTCCGGCGGACACCGTTTTTATCAACGTAATAGCCGTCGATGTAGGTATCCTTATAGATGCCTCCCCAGCTTCGGAAGTAATACGTTTTTCCGTCCACTTCCTGCCAGCCGTTCTTGTAAATACCGCCCCAGCTCCGGAAGTAATACGTTGCGCCTTTGATCGTTACCCACTGGCTCTTATACATGCCGCCCCAGCTCTGCAGGTAATACCAGTTATTATCATACCACAGCCATTCACTGTGCATCATTTTGCCGTCCTGCCTCAGATAATACCAGTTCTTGTCATACAGCAGCCAGCCTTCCCCTTTTGGGGTTCCGTTGCTGTCCATGTAATACCAGTCACTGCCCTTGGCCGCCCAGGCGTTCACGCGCATGCCGCCCCAGCTTTCAAAGTAATAATCAACGCCGTCAATCGTCTGCCAGCCGGTACTCATCACACCGTCTGCGTCTACATGGTACGCTCTTTTATCATGCACAAACCACTGATTCGTTCTGAGGCTTCCGTCCTCATTCAGATAGTACCATGTTCCGCCGACTTTTTTCCAGCCCTGGAATCCGGCTCCGCCCCAGCTCTCGAAGTAGTAGAGCGTTCCGTCAATCTTCTGCAGTCCGGTGCTCATCACACCGTTTTCATCTACATGGTATGTTCTCTTGTCGTGAACGAACCATTCATTCGTTTTGACGCTTCCGTCCTCGTTCAGATAGTACCATGCCCCGCCGACTTTTTTCCAGCCTTTGTATCCGGCTCCGCCCCAGCTCTCAAAATAATAGAGCTTTCCGTTGACCATCGAAAGACCCGTGCACATGATTTCGTCTGCATTCAGATAATATCTCCTGTTCAGATGGGTGATCCACTCGCTGGCGGCCATCGTGCCGTCCTCTTTTCTGTATTTCCAGCTTCCGTCTTCCTGTTTCACCCAGCCGGCAGGAAGTTTCTCTTCCGGCTCCTGTTCGTTGTCCTCACCTGGAATCGTAACAGCCGGCGTCTCGTTTTCCGAAGTACCGCTCTGCTCCTGCACTGCCGCTTCCTCATCCGAATTCTGCTCGGAACTTTCCGTCTCATCCTGCTGCCAGGTTACGGCCGTGCCGTCATTTTCTGCTGCGCTTACCCTTGCCGGAAGCGCCCAGCCTCCTGCCGCAACGGCCGCTGCGATCAGCAGTGCTGCGATTTTCTTTTTTGCCATCTGGTTTTCCTCCTTTTATCGCGCCATCTGGTAAATCTCATATACTTCCTGTGCGCCCAGCTTGCGGATGCGGGACAGTTTTACAGTGTCCTGCTGTGTTGCATCCATGGAAAGGGCACGCAGATCCTCATCCGACGGGTTCAGAATATCAAGCTCATGCAGGGAGGTCGGCATGCCGAGCGAATGGAAGAACGCTACTGTGCGCTCAATGCCTTCCGTTGCCCGTTTGTGATCGCTTCCCTCTGTGATGCCCCAGACTTTTTCTGCAAACCGTGCAAACCGCCAGAGAACCGTCTCCTCATCGTACTGGTATTTCGCCCAGGCACCCCAGACTGCCGCCAGGGATGCGCCGTGTGCTACATCGTATTTTGCACTTAACGCATGGCCGAATTTATGTACCGAAAAATCTTTGCCGCGTCCGCACTCCGTCAGTCCATTGTGTGACAGGCTTCCGCACCACATGATTTCCGCCATCGCATTGTAATCGGATGGGTTTTCCAGAACCTTCGGTCCGTTTTTGATTACGGTACGGAGGAGTCCCTCTGCGATCTCGTCCGTCATCTCGCACTGGCTCTCCGGAATGAAATAGCGCTCCATCGTGTGCATCATGATGTCGGTTACGCCGCAGGCAATCTGGTATTTCGGCAGGGTTGCTGCCAGCTCCGGGTTCATGATGGCAAATTTGCAGCGGTTGAACGGCGTGTTGATGCCTGCCTTTTTGCCGATTGCCTCGTTTGTCAGAACGGCGGAATCACTCATCTCGCTTCCGGCTGCCGGAATCGTCAGAACCGCTCCTACCGGGAGAGATTTTGTCAGCGGTACTTTTTTCGTCCAGATATCCCAGAGTGCCTCCTCCGGATTTGCAGCTCCGTGTGCAACGGCTTTTGCGGTGTCAATCGAGCTTCCGCCGCCGACGGCAAGAATAAAGTCTGCCTGCATTTCCACTGCTTTTTTCACACCCTCCTCGGCAAGGGCAAGTCTCGGGTTTGGTTTTACGCCGCCAAGCTCTTCAAAGGCAAGGCCCTCTTTTGCAAGAGATGCTTCCACTCGGTCCAGAAGACCGCTCCGTTTTGCACTTCCGCCTCCGTAAACGACGAGCACCTTTGTGCCGCCCCATTTCTTTACCTCAGCGCCTGCCTGGTTTTCGGTCTCTTTTCCGAACACGACTTCCGTCGGGGTATACTGTATAAACTGATCCATCTTCTTATTTCCTCCCTGCATTTTTATTCTTCATAAATCCGTACGTTTCCCGAGCTTACACGGTAAAGATCGTCTCTCCTGTTTTCCAGAGACGGGATTTCATTTCTTGTCCGCTCCAGCACTTCCGGATCCAGCTCTGCGATGAGTACCTGCGGGGTATCATCTGCCTCCGCAAGAATTTCGCCGTCCGGCGCAATGATCATGGAATGGCCGTACGCCTCAAACCGCGCTTTCTGGCCGCACTGGTTGGCGGCGAGCACGTAGCATCCGTTTTCAATGGCGCGCGTGCGCAGCAGTGCTTCCCAGTGGCGCTCTCCCGTTGCTTTCGTAAAATCCGCCGCTATCAGAAATGCATCTGCTCCGGAGGATGCCATCAGCCGGTACTGTTCCGGAAAGCGGATATCGTAGCAGATGCTCATGCCGAACAGGCCAAGCGCCGTGTCCGCAAGAACAATTTCATTTCCCGGGCAGATCTCGCGTGATTCTTCGTAGGAGACACTGCCCGGAATATTTACGTCAAACATATGTATTTTGCTGTATTCTGCAATCGTTTCTCCATCTGGTCCGAACAGAAACGACGTGTTGGACGGACGCCCCGGATGGCGCCGTACCGTCATGCTGCCGCAGTGCAGATAGACATCGTACCGTTTGGCAAGGCTGGAAAACCGGCGGCTGACGTAGCCCGGCACTGCACTTGCGTGGCCCGGCATGTCTGCTCCCGTGTATTCTGCGGTCTCCGGGAAAAGAATCAGCTTCGCTCCCTGTTCCGCCGCCTCCCGCACATACTGCTCGGCCATACGCATATTTTCATTCATATCCGGCCCGGAATCCATCTGCACCAGGCCTGCAATTATTTTTTCCATCTTTTTGTCCCCTCGTTTCACATGTTATCTTGTGATTTTTCCGCTTATACTCTCGTTTATTATATCGTTACAGTTCACAGATACCTGCGAACTGTAACATTCGCAGCCCTCATTGAAAGTTTTGCTGCGCAAAAGGAGGGCTGCTCACACCTGAATCACTTTCTTACGCAGCGAAACAGCAAGTGTTTCACTGCTGATTGAACAGTAATATTATATCTCATATTCCCCAAAACAGCTACCCAAATTCGCAATTTTCATACCTTTTGCAGCTTTTATTTTTTAATTTTTGAAAATAACAATTGACAAATCCGGAAAACAGGAGTAGCTTAGAATCATAAGCTGTCGTGTTCGATCAGATGCGGCAGAAAAAATCATGAAAGGAGAACACCACTTATGATCAATCTTATTTATGCATCCAGCGTAAAACAGAATAAACTTCGTATGGCGATCAAACCAGGTGGCTGCCCTTCTTTCGAAATTCTTTGTAAGCATTAACTCTGCATAACAAATCTCTATGCATTCTTTATGCCTGCTATTTCGCACAGAAGGCGCGGTACGTCGATACTGCGGCTTTTTTTATTGCTATAAACAGTACGAAACCGTTCTTTCCGGCTTCGCTCCGTTTCCGGCAGGCAGATTCCGCGGTCTTCTTACCGCATCGATTCCCTTCTTTTATATACAAACGCAGCCTTCGCTTTCGTTTCCCGTTGTTCCGTTCCCACACTTACGGAGCTTTTGAAAGCCTATGTTCTGCCAGACACCCAAACGACATCAATGAGGAGGTTTTAACATTCATGAAGAAAAATCCAATCGGTAAGTACCTGCTCCAGAACTGGTACTACTACGTTTTCGCTTTTGGTTCCATGGCCTTAAGTGTCTTTCTCGATATGCTCGCGCCGCTTGTCACGCTGCACATCGTGGATGACGTGCTGGTCGGTCACAAAATGGAACTGCTCTGGAAATACCTTGCCGCCTTTCTTCTGATCGGTGCCGCAAAAGCCCTGTTTCAGTACATTAAAGAATTTTTATTCGATGTCAGCAGCGTCCGCGTCGCCAGCCAGATGAGGGACAACCTGTTCCGCCACGTCCAGCGGCTTTCGGTGGAATACTTTGACAAAAACAATACCGGCGAACTCCTCGCCCGCGTGCGCGATGACGTCGACCGGATCTGGGATATCCTCGGCTTTGCCGGCATGCTGATCTTAGAAGGCCTGATCTGTATCATGATGGCAATGGTCAGTATGGTAAAACTGGATCTGACGCTGAAACTCGTCTCCGTGGCGATCCTTCCTTTCGTCGCAGGCATCGCAATCCGCCTCGAAAAAGAACTCGACCGTGTCTACGATGCGATCAGCGAGGAAAACGCCGTCATGAATACCGTTGCACAGGAAAATCTCGCCGGTGTCCGCACCGTCAAATCCTTTGCACGGGAACCGTATGAGATCAAAAAATTCCGGAAACACAATCAGAAATACTGCGATCTCAACATGGATCAGGCACGCGTCCTGATGAAATACGATCCCGCCATCTCGTTTCTTACGAAGCTGATGCGCGTGCTCGTCCTTCTCGCGGGCGGCTACGGTGTCATCCACGGACGCATTACGCTCGGTGTTTTAACGGCCTTTATGGAGTACACCTCCAAGATCACCTGGCCGATCGAAAACGTCGGCTGGCTCGGCAACTGCTTCGCTTCTGCGATTGCTTCCAACAAGAAGCTGAACAAAATTCTCGCAGAGGAGCCGCAGATCGCAGAACCGGAAAATCCGGTGGAGCTTTCAAAACTTCCGGGTGACCTGGAATTCCATCACGTCGATTTCTCCCTGCATGACACACCGATTCTGCAGGATATCGACTTTACCTTAAAGCAGGGCCACACACTCGGCATCATGGGTATGACGGGTTCCGGAAAAACAACCATCGTCAATCTGCTCGAGCGTTTTTACGATGTCACCGACGGTTCCATCTGTCTCGACGGCCACGACATCCGCACCCTGCCGCTGCGCACCGTGCGCGATACTTCTTCCGTCGTCATGCAGGACGTCTTCCTGTTCTCAGACACGATTTCTGAGAATATCCGCCTCGGCAGCCGCAGCACAATGAAATCCGAAGAGGTACATAACGCCGTCTCCGCTGCGTGTGCTTCCGAGTTCGTCGATCACCTTTCCGATCAGTACGAAACGGTCATCGGCGAGCGCGGCATGGGACTTTCCGGCGGTCAGAAGCAGCGTCTTTCCATCGCACGCGCCCTGGCAAAACAGGCTCCGATCCTCGTACTGGATGATTCCACCTCGGCGCTCGATATGGAGACCGAATACGAAATCCAGAGCCATCTCGCCGAGAAAAAAGATGTTTCCAAGATCATCATTGCCCACCGCATTTCTTCAGTGCAGAATGCCGATGAGATCCTGTATCTCGATCACGGACGCATCGCCGAGCGCGGCACGCATGAGAGTCTGATGGCACAGAAAGGCCTGTACTACTCCACCTGGGAGGCTCAGTACGGTGATTACCATAAAGCAAAGGCAGCCCTCGAGCAGGCACTTCCTGCCAATGCTTAATTCAATTTAATCTGTTACCCGACAACTTCTGTATTTACTTACCCGTTAAGAGAGGAACAATACGATTATGGCTATCAATTCCAGTAAAGTAGATGAAGAGCAGAAAGAGGTCTTAAAGAGCGCGACCATCCGCCGCCTCTTCTCCTACTTAAAAAATTATAAACGCCAGGTTGCCGTCGTTCTCGTGGTTCTCGCCGTTACCATCGCGATTTCCACTGTGAACCCGCTGCTCCTGGAGTACGCCATCGACGTCAATATTGCGCAGAAAGACTGGCGTGGGCTTGTTGCCCTCTGCGTATTCATGGTTGTGATCAACCTGGTTTACGCGGCCGGTGTCCGCCTGCGGATGCTTCTGATGGCGCGCATTACCAACAACATTCTTCTGGAAATCCGTGACGAGCTCTACACGCATATCCAGACCTTAAGCTTCAGCTTTTTCGATACCCGCCCGGCCGGAAAGATCCTGGCGCGCATCATCGGCGATGTCAACTCGTTAAAGGATGTGCTGAACGACGGTGTCACAAAGCTGATTCCAAACATTCTCACGATCATCGCCATTCTGGTGATCATGATGATCAAAAACATCTGGCTCTCCTTAAGTGCGATTCTCGTGCTGCCGCTGATCGCTATCGGCATGTATTTTATTCAGATCGTCGCACACAAGAGATGGCAGACGTTCCGAAAAAAATCTTCCAATGTTACGGCGTATATCCACGAGGACTTCTCCGGTATCCGCATCATCAAGAGCTTTACCGCAGAGCAGGAATCGCAGGGCGAGTTTGACCGGCTTCTTCTTGAGCATCAGAACTCCTTCATCCATGCGGTCCGCCTGGCGGATGGTTTTTCCGCTGTGATCGAAGTGACATGGGGCATCGGAACGTTTCTTCTGTATTTTATCGGTATTTCCGTACTCGGCGTGGATGCCGTTCCGATCGGTACGTTCACGGCGTTTGCGATGTATCTGACGATGTTCTGGGATCCGATCCAGAACCTGGCCGGTTTTTACAACAAGCTGATCACGAACCTTTCCGCTGCGGAGCGAATCTTTGAGATCCTCGACACACCGGCGGAGGTTGCCGACAAGCCTGGCGTCACAGAACTGCCGCCGATCAAAGGAGAAGTAACGTTCGACCACGTCAGCTTTGCCTACTCCGATGATCCGGACACGCTGGTTTTAAAAGATGTCAGCTTTACAGCGGCTCCCGGTGAGACGATCGCACTCGTCGGCCCGACCGGCGCTGGAAAGACGACCATTGTCAATCTGATCAGCCGTTTCTACAATATTACTTCGGGAACGGTCCGCGTCGACGGCCACAGCCTGACGGATGTCTCCATCAACAGCCTGCGTGCCCAGATGGGCGTGATGACACAGGACAACTTTCTCTTCTCCGGCACGATCCGCGACAACATTGCGTATGGAAAGCTCGATGCCACGGAGGAAGAAATCATTGCCGCCGCAAAGGCCGTGCATGCCCATGACTTTATCATAGAGCTGCCGGACGGCTATGACACCGAGATCAGCGAGCGCGGTGCCCGTCTTTCCAACGGCCAGCGCCAGCTTCTCGCCTTTGCCAGAACGATGGTGTCTGATCCGCGGATTCTGATTCTCGACGAGGCGACGTCCAGCATCGACACACAGACAGAAATTCAGGTGCAGCAGGGAATCGAAAGCCTGTTGAAGGGCCGTACCTCGTTCATCATTGCGCACCGTCTTTCTACTATTAAAAATGCGGACCGGATTTTCGTGATTGACCACGGAAAGATTTTCGAGCAGGGAACCCACGACGAACTGATGGCAAAGCAGGGCGCGTACTACCAGCTCTACCAGGCACAGTTCCGCCGGGTATCCTAAAATCAAGAAATTTTCTCAAAACTGCCTTTCTTTTTTACAGGGAAAGGCAGTTTTTTTCCCTCTTTTCTATAACTAGTTTTCCTTTCCTTGACAAATGAATCCTCCCTGCTATATGATGATAACTGATCTTTTTTCGGGGACATTTGTTCCCGTCTGCCGCTTCCCACTCCTGCGGCATTTGTCACGAAACAGTCTGATACGGAGCTTTTTCGAATGCCTCCGTGTTTTCTTTCAGAAAGGAGTATCATGACATTTTTTTCCAAAAAAACGTTACGCCTTCTCCTCCTTCCTGCCCTCCTTCTTCTGACGGGCTGTGCGGGATCCTCAAAAGAGACGGCGGATTCCCAGGAGAACACGAAACTCTCCGCCGTGGCTACGATTTTTCCGCAGTATGATTTTCTGCGCGCCATCGGCGGCGATCATCTCGATCTCCACATGCTGCTTTCCCCGGGTGCGGAAAGTCACTCGTTTGAACCGACACCGGGCGATATGATTACGGTTTCCGAATGTGATCTCTTCGTCTACGTCGGCGGCGATTCCGATGCCTGGGTCGAGACAATCCTTGATTCTGTCGATACCTCGAACAAAGAGGTAGTGACGCTGATGGACTGCGTTGACACCGTTGCCGAGGAAACCGTCGAGGGAATGGAGACCCACGGCCACGCACACGATCATGAGGACGAAGATGCAGATCACGAGGATGTACACGACCATGAGGACGAGAATACACACGACGAATCTTCCCATGATCATGCGCACGAATCCCACGGCGAACAGGACGAGCACGTCTGGACCTCGCCGAAAAATGCGATGCGGATTGTCCAGAAACTCTGCGATTCCCTCTGCCGCCTCGACCCGGAGCATGCGGATGAATACCAGGCAAACACCGCCTCGTATCTTGCTTCGCTTGCCTCCCTCGATGAGGAATTTTCCGATGTCACCGCAATTGCAAGCCGCCATACCATTGTTTTCGGCGACCGTTTCCCGTTCCGCTACTTTGCGGACACCTACGGCCTCGACTACTACGCGGCGTTTCCCGGCTGCTCCTCGGAATCCGAGGCAAGTGCCAAAACCCTTTCTTTTTTAATTGATAAAATCAAGGAAGAACAGATTCCCGTCGTTTTCCACACCGAGCTGTCCAATGAACAAATGACGGACTCCATCTGTGAGGCGACCGGCGCGAAAAAGCTGCTGCTTCATTCCTGTCACAATGTATCCAAAGATGATTTCGAAAGCGGCGCTACGTATCTCTCCCTCATGGAACAGAACGTTTCCGCATTAAAGGAGGCTTTAAACTAAATGGCTCTACTTACCTGCAGTGATGTCACCTTCTCCTACGAGGGCATCCCGGTCCTGACCGATGTCAACTTTGCCCTGGAAGCCGGCTCCTACCTCTGTATTGTGGGCGAGAACGGTTCCGGAAAAAGTACTCTGATCAAGGGACTGCTTCACTTAAAAAATCCGTCCACCGGCTCGATCACAACCGGCGACGGGCTTCATCCAAGCGAGATCGGCTATCTGCCGCAGCAGACCGCCGCACAAAAGGATTTCCCGGCGAGCGTCTGGGAAGTCGTGCTGTCCGGCCGGCAGAACCACCCGCATTTCCCGCCGTTTTACACAAAGGCAGACAAAGAGGACGCGCTCCGCAATATGGAGCTTCTCGACCTCCTTTCATTAAAGAAACGGTGCTACCGTGATCTCTCCGGCGGCCAGCAGCAGCGTGTGCTTCTCGCTCGTGCGCTTTGCGCCACAAAGAAACTGCTGCTCCTCGACGAGCCGGTCACTGGCCTTGACCCGGTCATGACAAACGAAATGTACCAGCTCATCCGCCGCATCAACCGCGAGCAGAACGTTACGATCATCATGGTTTCCCACGATATTCGCAATATTCTGCCGGACGCAACGCACATTCTCCAGCTCGACCAGAAGCAGGTCTTCTTCGGTCCGACGAACGAGTATCTGAAAACCGAGGCTGGAAAACAGTTTTTAGGAGGTGCCGACTTATGATTTCGAATCTGCTGAAAATGCTTTCTTATCCGTTTATGCAGCGTGCCCTTGTGGTCGGCATTCTCGTCTCTTTGTGTGCCGCACTGCTTGGCGTCAGCCTCGTGTTAAAGCGCTACTCCATGATCGGCGACGGCCTCTCCCATGTCGGATTCGGCTCTCTTGCAATTGCAACGGCACTCGGTTTTGCTCCGCTTGCCTTCACAATCCCTGTCGTCGTGCTTGCCGCCTTTCTGCTGCTCCGCATGAACGAATCCAGCAAGATCAAAGGCGACGCCGCCATC
>ERZ773190.2044-NODE-2044-length-16965-cov-4.959018_pt1 | contig 16965 bp, 18 predicted proteins | sample MGYA00511111_ERZ773190 | MGnify/ENA primary metagenome ERZ773190 (study PRJEB29015, sample SAMEA2737777) | human gut metagenome | biome: human gut; feature: human-associated habitat; material: faeces | place: China | collected 2012 ... | reverse complement strand
GAGTCCGCGGGCTACATCGCCATGACGGAGGACGCGCTGCGCCTGTCCGGCATCCGCCTGCAAAAGCGGGAGCGGACGTACACCATCTCCGGCGGCCAGACGGCGCGCCTCCCGGCCCGGTGCCATGTGGAGGGCGACTGGTCGAACGCCGCGTTTTTCCTGTGCATGGGCGCGCTCTCGCCCGCCGGCGTCACGGTCACGGGCCTTGCGTCCGACTCGTCGCAGGGCGACCGCGCGGTGCTGGATGTGCTGCGCCGCTTCGGCGCGGATGTGCGCGAGACACAGGATGCCGTCACCGTTCGGCGCGGCGCGCTGCGCGGCGCCACGATCGACGCCGCGCCCATCCCGGATCTGATCCCGGTGCTGAGCGTCGTCGCCGCGCTCGCGGACGGCCAGACGCAGGTCGTCAACGCCGCCCGCCTGCGGCTCAAGGAGTCCGACCGGCTCGAGAGCACGGCCGCCATGCTGCGCGCGCTCGGCGCGCAGGTGGAGGTGCACGACAGCGGCCTGACCGTCACCGGCCGAAAGGTGCTCACCGGCGGCACGGTCGACCCGCAGCACGACCACCGCATCGCCATGGCGGCGGCCACCGCCGCCAGCGGCAGCACCGCGCCCGTCACGGTGCGCGACTGCGCCTGTACCGACAAATCCTACCCCCGCTTCTGGACGGATCTTTCCGCGCTGAAAACCGTTCCCGCGGCGGAAAATACAGAACTTGAATAAGGAGCTTGACCATGGAACTTAGTGACTATCGCCAGCAGATCGACGGCATCGACAGTCAGCTGCTCGCTCTGTTTTACCAGCGCATGGAGGTCGCGGCGCAGATCGCGGGCTACAAGAAGGCGCACAATCTCCCGGCGCTCGATGCCGGGCGCGAGCGCGCGAAGCTGCAGCAGATCGCGGACGCCGCGCCGGAGGACCTGCGCGAATACGCCGTGTCGCTCTACTCGCTCATCTTTGAGCTCAGCCGCAGCTGCCAGAACCGGCTGCTCGGCGTCACGAGTCCGCTGACTGCCGAGATCGAGCAGGCCATCGCGCGCACACCGCAGCTGTTCCCGGAGCACCCGGCCGTCGCGTGTCAGGGCGTGGAGGGCGCGTATTCCCAGCTCGCGTGCGACCGCCTGTTCACGATGCCGAACGTGTTTTACTGCGCCACGTTCGAGGCGGTGTTTGCCGCCATCGAAAAGGGCCTGTGCCGCTACGGCGTCATCCCGCTGGAAAACAGCACGGCCGGCTCTGTCAATGCCGTGTACGACCTGATGATGCAGCACAACTTCCGCATCGTGCGCAGCGTGCGCCTGAAGATCGACCACTGCCTGCTGGCCAAGCCCGGCACGAAGCTCTCGGACATCAAGGAGATCTACTCGCACGAGCAGGCCATCAGCCAGTGCGGCCGCTTCCTGCAGAGCCTGCCGGGCGTGACGGTCGTGCGCTGCGAGAACACTGCCATGGCCGCCAAGCGCGTGGCCGAGTCGGACCGCACGGACGTCGCGGCGCTCTCGTCGCGCGCGTGCGTCGGACTCTACGGGCTCGAGAGCCTGGCCTCCTCCGTGCAGGATCAGGGCAACAACTACACGCGCTTTATCTGCATCGCCAAGGATCTCGAGATCTATCCCGGCGCTGACCGCACGAGCCTCATGATGGTGCTGCCGCACAAGCCGGGCTCTCTGTACAAGGTGCTCTCGCGCTTTTACGCGCTCGGCATCAACCTCAACAAGCTCGAGAGCCGTCCGCTGCCGGAGCGCGACTTTGAGTTCATGTTCTACTTCGATCTCGAGACGTCGGTCTATTCGCCGCAGTTCCAGCAGCTCATGGGCGAGCTGCCGGGCCTGTGTGAGGAATTCTCCTACCTCGGCAGCTATCGCGAGGTGGTGTGATGATGCGGTGCGGACTTCTGGGCGAAAAGCTCGGCCACAGCTACTCGCCGGCCATCCACGCGCAGCTTGCCGACTATGCCTACGGCCTCTATGAGGTCGCGCCGGAGGCTCTGCCGGCGTTTTTGACCGGCGGCGATTTTGACGCGCTCAACGTGACCATCCCGTATAAGAAGGCGGTCATCCCGTACTGCGCCGAGCTCTCGCCGATCGCGCGCAGGCTCGGCAGCGTGAACGTGCTCGTCCGCCGGGCGGACGGCACGCTCTATGGCGACAACGCCGATGCCTTCGGCTTCGAGTACCTCGTGCGTCACAGCGGCATCGACGTTGCGGGGCAAAAGGCACTCGTGCTCGGCAACGGCGGCGCGTCCGCGACCATTCAGGCCGTGCTCGAGCAGCTCGGCGCGCGCGTGACGGTCATCTCCCGCCACGGGCCGGATAACTACGACAATCTCGGCCGGCACGCCGACGCGCGCGTGATCGTCAACACCACGCCGGTCGGTATGTACCCGAACACGGGCAAAGCCGCCGTCGACCTGCGGCAGTTTCCGCAGTGCGCGGGCGTGCTCGATATCGTCTATAACCCCGCGCGCACGGCGCTGCTGCTGCAGGCGGAAAGCCTCGGCATCCCGTGCGCGGGCGGGCTGTATATGCTCGTGGCGCAGGCCAAGCGCAGCTGCGAGGTGTTCACCGATACGGTGATCGACGACGCGGAGATCCTGCGCATCCACCGTCTGCTGCGGCAGGAGATGGAAAACATCGTCCTCATCGGCATGCCCGGCAGCGGCAAGAGCACCATCGCGGCGCTGCTTGCCGAGCGGCTGCACCGCCCGGTGCTCGACAGCGACGCGCAGGTCGTCGAGACGGCGGGCATGTCCATCCCGGACATTTTTGCCGCCGGTGGAGAGGATGCCTTCCGCGCGCGGGAGACGGCCGCACTCGCCGAGCTCGGCAAGCGCTCGGGCGCGGTGCTTGCGACCGGCGGCGGCAGCATCTGCCGCGAGGAAAATTACCCGCTCCTGCACCAGAACGGCACGATTTTCTGGCTTCAGCGCGACCTCGCGCTGCTGCCGAAGGACGGCCGCCCCATCTCCCAGCGCAGCGACCTCGCCGCGCTCTACGCGCAGCGTGCGCCGCTGTACGCCCGCTTCGCCGACGCGGTCATTGACAACAACGGTACGCCGGAGGAGACGGTGCGCAAAATTCTGGAGGTGCTGGCATGAAGTTTCTCGTCATCAACGGCCCGAACCTGAACCTGCTCGGCCTGCGCGAGCCGGCCATTTACGGCAGCCGGAGCTTTGCCGCGCTGCAGGATTTCATCCGCGCATCCGCCGCCGATGCTGGCGTGGAGGTCGACCTGTTCCAGTCCAACCACGAGGGCGCGATCGTCGATGCCATTCAGGCGGCCTACGGCACGGCCGACGGCATCGTCATCAACCCCGCTGCCTATACGCACACGAGCGTCGCCATTCTCGATGCGCTCAAGGCTGTGGCCCTCCCGGCGGTGGAGGTGCACCTGTCGGACGTCAGCGCCCGGGAGCCTTTCCGCCAGATCTCCTATGCCGGTATGGCGTGCGTGAAAACGTACATGGGCCTCGGCTTCGAGGGCTACCGGCAGGCCATTTTGTACCTGAAACAGTATCTGGAGGAGGCAAACGCATGATCTCGAAACAAATGGTCGCCTGGGGCGAGAGCGGCTCTTCCATCCGCGAGATCGCGGCCTACGGCGAGCGCCGCGCGGCCGAGATCGGCCCGGAAAACGTCTATAACTTCGCCATCGGCAACCCGAGCATCGACCCGCCGGACTGCGTGCAGGAGGCGGTCGAGCGGCTGCTGCACACCGTGCCGCCCACGCAGCTGCACGCCTACGCGCCCGCGCCGGGCATGGCGTCCGTGCGCGAAAAGGTCGCGGCTTACCTGACGGACACCTTCGGCGAGGTGTACCGCGCGCAGGATATTTACATGACCGACGGCGCGTCGAGCGCGCTGGCCATCCTCACGCGCGCGCTCATGGGTCCGGGGGATGAGGCCATCGTGTTCGCACCGTACTTCCCGGAGTACGCCGTCTATGCCGAGGCGGCGGGCGGCAGCGTGCGCGTTGTGCCGTGCCGGGCGGACACGTTCGCGCTCGATCTCGATGCGCTCGCGGCCGCCGTGACGGAAAAGACCGCGCTGCTCATCCTGAACTCGCCGAACAACCCCTCCGGTGTCGTCGTCTCGCGCCCGGAGCTCGAGGCGCTGGCAGCGCTCCTGCGCGAAAAACAGGCCCGGTACGGCCACCCGATCTACATCATTGCCGACGAGCCGTACCGCGAGCTGGTCTACGGCGGGGTGGAGGTGCCGTTCCTGCCCGCGATCTATCCGAACGCGATCTACTGCTATTCCTACAGCAAGACGCTGTCCCTGCCCGGCGAGCGCGTGGGCTTTCTCGCCCTGCACCCGGCCATAGACGATTACGCCGCCGTGCACGCGGCCGTGCTCGGCGCGGGGCGCGCGCTGGGGTATGTGTGCGTGTCGTCGCTGTTCCAGCTCGCCGTGGCCGAGTGCCTCGGCCAGACGGCGGACATCGCGGCCTATGCCGCCAACCGCGAGCTGATCTACGGCGCGCTCACGGACATGGGCTATGCGTGCGCGCGGCCGGACGGCGCGTTTTATCTCTTCCTCAAGTCGCCGGAGCCGGACGCCCGGGCGTTTTGCCGCCGCGCGATGGACTATGACATCCTGCTCGTGCCGGGCGATGATTTCGGCTGCCCCGGCTATGCGCGCCTGGCCTACTGCGTGGCGCGCAGCCAGCTCGAGCGCTCGCTCCCGGCGTTCCGGAAGCTGGCCGAGAGCTACGGCCTGACCAAATAAATTTCGCAGACAAAAAACGGCGTCCCCGAGCCCTCGGGGACGCCGTTTTTGCGTAGATGGTGTCAGGCGTACATGGCGTTGGTGTTCATATAGTCATAGATGACCTTGCCGTGGTGCTGCTCCTGCTTTTGAATGTCGTTGAGCACGCTGCGCGCGTTGGCATCATTGAATTCGAACACGCACGTGTCGTACAGGTGCGAGGCGTGCTTTTCCATTGCGAGCACGTCCGTGCACAGGTAGCAGTCGTTTTGCTTTTGCGGGGTCTCGGTGTTGCTGTAGGTCGCCGTGAACGTCGTCGGCACGGTCGCGGAGTCTGCCGGTGCGGCGACGGTGCCGCCCTCCATCTGCGTGATCGCGTCGAGATGCTGCTGCTCGACCTGCGCGATCTGCTCGAACAGGTTTTTCAGCTGCGGGTCGTTGGCGCAGGCGGCGTGGCGGTTATATTTGTCCACGCACAGCTGCTCCTGCCCTTTGAGATCTTTGAGTAAACTGGCCTCTTTTGGGGTCAACTGCATAAATATCACCTCAGTGCCAGTATGCCCACCGGCGCGGCGGGACATACACCGGCGGAAAAAAACCGGTGGCGTCCGCGCGCAAAATCGGTTATAATCGGGCTGACCCTATGGAAAAGAGAGATGCAGCTATGGCAAAGATTTTTGATATTTCGGACTTTTCTGCGCCGGAGCTGGACGTGTACGCCCGCCTGACGGAAAACCAGCTCGTCAACCGCGCCGACCCGGCAAACGCCCTCTTCATCGCCGAGAGCCCGCTCGTGATCGGCCGCGCGCTCGACGCGGGGTGCGTGCCGGTGTCGTTTTTGATGGAGCGCCGCCACGTGGACGGCAAGGCGCGCGAGATCCTGGCGCGCTGCCCCGCGGACATCCCGGTCTATGCCGCCGAGCTCGACGTGCTCACGCAGCTGACAGGCTTTCATCTCACGCGCGGCATGCTCTGCGCCATGCGCCGCCCGGCACTGCCGGAGGTCGCCGTCCTGTGCGCCAACGCTGCGCGCGTGGCCGTGCTGGAAAACGTGATGAACCCGACGAACATCGGCGCGATCTTCCGCTCGGCGGCGGCGCTCGGCGTGGACGCCGTGCTGCTCACGTCGGCGGGCAGCGACCCGCTCTACCGCCGCGCCGTGCGCGTGAGCATGGGCACGGTCTTTCAGGTGCCGTGGACGTACCTGCCTGAGGACGGCGACTGGCAGCAGACGCTGCACGCCCTCGGCTTTCAAACGGCGGCCATGGCGCTGCGGGACGATTCGCTGCGCATCGACGACAAGCGCCTGCGCGCCGTGCCGCGCCTCGCCATCGTGCTCGGCACGGAGGGGGACGGGCTGGCCGCCCGCACGATCGCCGCGTGCGATTACACGGTGCGCATCCCCATGACGCACGGGGTCGATTCGCTCAATGTGGCCGCGGCGAGCGCCGTCGCGTTTTATCAGCTCGCGCTGCTGCGCGGCTGAGACTGTCAAAAAGTGTTACTTTTTGACAAAGAGGCTACAGTCTGCTGCGCGCATAATTTGTGCGTCCACGGCGCACAAATTCCACACTTGCAGCCTGAGAAGTATTTTCTCCGACGCACATGTCGCCGAAGAAAATGATCTCACTTTCTTTCGCCGCTCCGGCGGCGAAACTCTACGAGGTTTTGGATAAACTGAACTCCGGCTTCCGTTCTGGAAGCCGGAGTTTTTTGTTATTCTCAGACGTCGAACCGGTCGTAGTTCCCGGCGCAGTCGAGGCACAGCTTCTGCCCGCCGACGAGGCGGATCCAGTTGGCGCCCGTCACCTCACCGCAGCACGCGCACGGGTAGGAGTCAAATAATTTGGCCGGCTCTGGCAGCGGGATGGTCGCCGGCTTGACGTCGAACAGGTCGGCCGGTTTCTGCGCCTGATAGTAGGCGAAGGATTCTTCGCGCGTCATCCCCTCCGGCCGCGGCCGGAGCACCAGGCGCACAGACTTGCCCGTGGCGCGGTTATAAAACGAGAACGCCTGTTTGCCGCGCATATGAAACAGCAGGTTGCCCTTGCCGATGCTGCACCCGAGCAGCGCCTGAATGGCGTCCACGCCGCAGGCGTCGTTTTCCGCGATGCACACGACCTGCTCGTCGCCGGAGAAGGACAGCTCCAGCAGCTCGGCAGCGTAGCACGCGGCCTTATATCCGATCGTCAGCCCGCCGCAGGCGTGGCCGTGAAATTGTACGCAGGTTTCCCAGTTGGTCATGATCTTGTCTCCTTTTCTTCGTCATCAATGAGCACGAGCCTGTGCCCCTGCACGTCCACGATGCTGCCCGTCACGCCGTAGACGTCCCGCAGGGCGTCGGCGTCGAAGATCTCCGCGCCGCCGTAACGGTACACCTCGCCCTCGCGCAGCAGCAGAAAGCGGTCGCAGAACCGCAGCGCGAGGTTCAGGTCGTGGATGACGATCATCGCCGTGAGATTCTGCTCGCGGCACAGGTCGCGCGTGATCTGCAGCACCTGATATTGATTGCGGATGTCGAGATTGCTGGTCGGTTCGTCCAGCAGCAGGAGCGTCGGCTCCTGCGCCAGCGCGCGGGCGAGCATGACCTTCTGCCGCTCGCCGCCGGAGAGCCGGTTGAGGAACCGGCCGCGCATGTCCTCCAGATTCAGATAGCGCATGGCCTCGTGCACGACGTGGTGGTCGTGCTCCGTCACGCCCCAGGTCATGTAGGGCCGCCGTCCGAGCATGACCATGTCGTGCACGGTCATCTGTGTGTCGGGCACGTGCTGTGCCACGAAGGCTACGCGTTTGGCGATCTCCCGGTGGGAGAGCGTGAGCAGATCCTCGCCGTCGATACGGCAGTGCCCGCTGTCAGCCGTGAGGATACGGTTCATGCACTTGAGCAGCGTGCTCTTGCCGACGCCGTTGTTGCCGAGCACGGCCAGAAAGTGCCCGGTCTCCAGTTCAAAGCTCACATCGCGGAGGATCGGCCGCCCGCCCTTATAGTGATAGCAGAGATGGTCCACACAGATCATGTCCGACCCCTCCCCTTGAACAGCAGGTACAAAAACAGCGGGCCGCCGAGAAACGCCGTCAGCGCGCCGATCGGCAGAATGACCGGCATGATGATCACGCGCGCGGCCAGATCACTCAGCAGCAGCAGCGCCGCGCCGGCGAGCACGGAGCCGGGGATGAGATAGATATAGTTGTTGCCGACGACCATGCGCACGATGTGCGGCGCAACGAGACCGATGAAGTTGATGAGGCCGACGTGCGACACGATCACCGAGCAGACAAAGCACGTGAGCACAACGTTCGTGAGTGTCAGCCGCCGCACATGGATGCCGAGACTCAGCGCCGTCTCCTCGCCGGAGAGCAGGGCGTTATAGTCCCAGCGGTGCAGGTAGCAGTAGCCGATCAGCAGCAGTACGGCCAGCGCCATGCCGCGCAGGGACTGCCAGTCCGTGCTGCCGAGGTCGCCGAACGTCCAGAATACGAGCGACGAGAGCGCGACCTCGTCGGCAAAGTATTGCAGCAGCGTGGTCGCGCCGGTCAGCATGGAGCTGATGGCGACGCCCGCGAGCACGATGCCCTCCGAGGAGATCTGCTTGAACTGGCTCAGCCCCAGAATGACGGCCGCGACAAGCAGCGAGCCGAGAAACGAGCACAGCGGAATAGCCCAGCTGCCGGCCTGGCTCAGGCCGAGACCGATGATGGCGACGGCTGCGCCGAACGTCGCACCCTGCGACACGCCGAGCGTAGAGGCCGAGGCGAGCGGATTGCGCAGCACGGCCTGCAGGATACACCCGGCCAGCCCCAGTCCCGCGCCGGCGACCATGGCGGTGCAGATGCGCGGCAGGCGGTTATTGCGGATGACGAGATTGATCTTCGCGTCCGACGCCCGGCCGAAGATGCCCCGGATGAGCTCGGCGGCGGGCGTGTTGTAAGACCCGGCGCGCAGCGACAAAAAGAACGCGAGCGCCAGAATGGCCGCCAGCAGGATCAGAAAGCGGATGCTTCTGGCGCGGTTGCGGCTGTAGTCGGAATCGTGCGGCTTACTCGCCGAGTGTGATGGCACGGAATGCATACCCGGCCTCCTTCAGATCGGGATAGGGGTTGGAGCCGAGCAGCTCCGTAAAGATCTCGCCGGCCTTGGCCTCGGGGTCAATGTCGGCAAACTGCTCCGGATACAGCACGCAGGCGGCATAATAGGCGTCGGCCAGCGCCGTCTCCAGATTGGAGGCCGAGGAGCGGAACGAGATCTGCGAGTAGACCCTGCCGCTGCGCACGGCGGTGAGGCTGTTATAAAAAGCCGGGTTTGCCTGATAATCTTCGCGAATCAGGGGCATACCATTAAAGTCCAGGAAGATCACGTCCGGATCCCAGGCGAGCACCTGCTCGGTGTCGATGTTGAACGCGCCGGTTTGCCCGGTCGTGTCGGCGAGGTTTTTGGCGTGGATGAGCGCAAACGGGCCGTAGCCTGCCTCTGTGCCCTCAAAGCCGTGCTGCCCCTTGAAGGACACGCCGCCGACATAGACCGTGGGCTTTTCCGCGTCGGGAATATCGGCCGTGCGCGTGTCGAGATCGGTCTGGATGCCCTTGAGGTAATCCGTGAGCGTTTGCGCGCGCGTTTCCAGCCCGTAGAGCTCGCCGAGCAGACGGATGGTCTCGTAGGCGGCGTCATCGAGCGTGGTGTCGCTGCCGGGCACGACAAAGACCGGGATGCCGGTCTTCGCGCTCAGCTCGTCCGCATCGCACGAGGCGTAGGCGCTCATGACGATGACCTGCGGTGCGACGTCGATGATCTGCTCCACATACGGCTCGCCGTTCGTGCCGGTGACGGGCAGGTCCTTGAATTTATCGAAGTTCACGTAGTTATACAGGCGGCTCATGCCGGCCTTGGTCTCGTAGTCCTCCACGCCGACCACGCGGTCAGCCGCGCCGACATAGCAGCTGTAGCGCAGCGAGCCGACGCCGACGCACACGACGCGCTCCACCTTGTCGGGTATGGTCACGGTGCGGTTTTTGCTGTCGGTGAGCGTGCGCACGTCGCCGGAGGCGCCGTCGTTCGTTTTTGCGCCGCAGGCTGTGCAGGCCAGCAGCGTCAAGACTGCCAGCAGCAGGCAGATCCATCTTCGATTCCGCATAGTGCGTGTATCCTCTCTTCCTGTATTTCTCCGTTTCGGAGCATTGTCATTAGTATAACGGACGGCGGCCGAAACTGTAAGCCCCCGTAGGGGATGAAAATATGCGCAGATTTTTCATGAAATATTTGCTGACAGTCGCACGGAAAACGTCTGTTTATCAACGCGAGATACGAAATTGGGTGAAAAACGCGCTGCAAACTGCGGCGTTTTACAATTTTACACGCATTTTACATAAGCGCTCTTTTCGTTTTTACATCCCTTGCTTATCCTGTGAAGTGTAGGGAACAAAAAACCAAAATCGAAATCGAAGTTCGAAAGGAGCACTTCATCTTGAAAAAGATCATTACCATTTTGTGCATTGCCGTCATGGCGCTCTCACTGTTCGCGGGCTGCGGCCAGAAGGCGGATGATAACAACACGGCCGCTGCCGGCGGCACGGTCTCGACCGACGGTTCCACCTCGATGGAAAAAGTCATCGGCGCGCTCGGCGAGTCCTTCATGGAAGCAAACTCGGGCACGACCTTCACCTATAACCCGACCGGCTCCGGCTCCGGCATCCAGGCCGTCTCCGAGGGCCGCTGCGACATCGGCCTGTCGAGCCGCGCGCTCAAGGACGACGAGAAGGCCTCCGGCTTGAAGGAGACCACCCTCGCCCTCGACGGCATCGCCATCATCGTCAACCCCCAGAACCCCGTCAAGGACCTGACCCTGGAGCAGATCGCCAAGATCTACACCGGTGAGATCACCAACTGGAAGGATGTCGGCGGCAGCGACGCCGAGATCGTCCTCATCGGCCGCGAGGCCGGCAGCGGCACGCGCGACGGCTTCGAGTCCATCACCGACACGAAGGATGCCTGCCAGTACCGTCAGGAGCTGACCTCCACGGGCGATGTCATCACCACCGTGTCCCAGAACCCGAACGCCATCGGCTATGCCTCTCTGGCTGCCATCAAGGACAGCGTCAAGGCCCTGACCGTCAACGGTGTTGCCCCGACGGAAGCGACCGTCAAGGACGGCACCTACCTCGTGCAGCGTCCGTTCGTCCTCGTGACGAAGGAAGGCGTGGCCCTGAGCGAGACCGCGCAGAAGTTCTTCGACTTTGCGACCTCTGCGCCCGCCGCGTCCATCATCTCCGCGGCGGGCGCAGTCCCGGTGGCCTGAGCCACAGACAAGCGTACAGGCGGCTGGTGACCAGCCGCCTTTCACATATACAGAGGTGCTGGATATGAAAAAGAGATCTCAAGTTCTGGAGACGGTCGTGCATGGCGTGTTTCTGCTCCTTGGCCTTATCACCGTCGGGTGTGTGCTGCTCATCAGCGTGTACCTGATCGCCTCCGGCATCCCCGCCATCCGGAAGATCGGGCTCGTCCCGTTTCTGTTCGGCAAGACGTGGGCCTCCACGGCGGCAGAGCCGTCGTACGGCATTTTGCCGTTCATTCTGACAAGTGTATACGGCACGGCCGGGGCCATCGTGCTCGGCGTGCCGCTGGGCTTCCTGACGGCCGTGTATCTGGCGAAGGTCGCCCCGCCGCGGCTCAAGACCGTGCTCGAATCGGCCGTGAGCCTGCTCGCCGGCATCCCGTCGGTCGTCTACGGCCTTGTGGGTATGCTCGTGCTCGTGCCGGGCATCCGCAAGGTGTTTCACCTGGCCGACGGCGCGAGCCTGCTCGCCGCCATCGTCGTGCTGGCAATCATGATCCTGCCGTCGATCATCAAGGTGTCCGTCACGGCGCTCGAGGCCGTGCCGCCCGAGTATGAGGACGCATCGCTCGCGCTCGGCGCGACGCCCATCGAGACGTATTTCAAGGTTTCCGTCCCGGCGGCGAAGAGCGGCATTGCCGCCGCCGTCGTGCTCGGCGTCGGCCGCGCCATCGGCGAGGCCATGGCCGTCATGATGGTGTCGGGCAATGTGCCGAATATGCCGAGCCTGTTTCAGAGCGTGCGCTTTCTGACCACCGCCGTCGCCAGCGAAATGTCCTACTCCAGCGGCCTGCAGCGGCAGGCGCTGTTTTCCATCGCGCTGGTGCTGTTTTTGTTCATCATGCTCATTAACGCCACGCTCAACTTTTTCCTCAAGCGCAATCAGGAGGGGGACAAATGAAAAAGAAAGCCATTTCCGGCGGCCGCAGGGCCTATATTCTCACCATGCGCATCCTCATGGGTGCGGCGGCCATTATCACGGCGGCGCTCGTGCTGTTTCTGATCGCCTACGTGCTCATCAAGGGCCTGCCGAACGTGTCGTGGACGCTGCTGTCCACCGCGCCGAGCTACCTGTCCGACCGCATCGGCATCCTGCCGGACATCCTCAACACGCTCTATATCGTCATCGCGACGCTGCTCATCGTCCTGCCGCTCGGCGTGGGCGCGGCCATCTACCTGACCGAGTACGCCACGAACCGCCGGCTCATCGGCGCCATCGAGTACGCGGCCGAGACGCTCTCCGGCATCCCGTCGATCATCTACGGCCTTGTGGGCATGCTGTTTTTCTGCCAGTTTCTGAATATGAAAACATCGCTGCTGGCCGGCGCGCTCACGCTCGTCATCATGAACCTGCCGACCATCATGCGCACCACGCAGGAGAGCCTCAAAACCGTGCCGCAGAGCTACCGCGAGGGCGCGTTCGGCCTCGGTGCGGGCAAGTGGCGTGTCATCCGCACCGTGGTGCTGCCCGGCTGCGTGGACGGCGTCATCACCGGCTGCATCCTGTCTGTCGGCCGCATCCTCGGCGAGTCGGCCGCGCTGCTGTTCACGGCGGGCTTTGCCCACGCACTCAACGACTTTTTCGAGGGACTGAGCAGCGCGGGCGCCACGCTCACCGTCGCGCTTTACGTTTACGCCAAGGAGCAGGGCCGGTTTGATGTGGCCTTTGCCATCGCCGCCATTTTGATGATCCTTACGCTGCTCATCAACGGCGCTGCTACGCTCGTTGAGCGATACTTCAGGAGGAAAAGAAGTTTATGAGTGACATTATGACAGTCCAGGGCCTGGACCTCTGGTACGGAGACCATCAGGCGCTGCACGATATCAGTTTGAACATTCCCGAAAAGAGCATCACGGCGCTCATCGGGCCGTCCGGCTGCGGCAAATCCACGTTTCTCAAAACGCTCAACCGCATGAACGACCTCATCCCGGGCGTGAAGATCACGGGCGATGTGCGCTACCGCGATCAGGACATTTTCGCCCCTGGCACGGACGTCAACGAGCTGCGGCGCGAGATCGGCATGGTCTTTCAGAAGCCGAACCCGTTTCCGATGAGCATCTACGACAACATCGCCTATGGCCCGCGCACGCACGGCATCAAAAACCGCGCCAGGCTCGACGAGATCGTCGAAAAGTCCCTGCGCGGCGCGGCCATCTGGGACGAGGTGAAAGACCGCCTGAAGAAAAACGCCCTCGGCCTCTCCGGCGGCCAGCAGCAGCGCCTGTGCATCGCCCGCGCGCTCGCGGTCGAGCCGGAGGTGCTGCTCATGGACGAGCCCACGAGCGCGCTTGACCCCATCTCCACGTCGAAGATCGAGGAGCTGGCCATGCAGCTCAAGGAACAGTACACGATCGTCATCGTCACGCACAACATGCAGCAGGCGGTGCGTATCTCTGACCGCACGGCGTTTTTCCTGCTCGGCGAGCTTGTCGAGTGCGGCGACACGCAGCAGCTGTTCTCGCAGCCGCAGGATAAGCGCACGGAGGATTACATCACAGGGAGGTTTGGCTAATGAGAAGCCGGTTTGATGAACAGCTCGCGCTCCTGAACAAGGAGATGATCGAGATGGGCGCACTGTGCGAGGAGGTCATCGCGCTCGCCTCCAAGGCCCTCACGGAGGCGGATCCGGAGCTGGCGCAGCGCGTCGCGCCGCTCGATGCCGAGATCGACCAGAAGGAGCGCAACATCGAGTCGCTGTGCCTCAAGCTCCTGCTCCAGCAGCAGCCCGTCGCGCGCGACCTGCGCCAGATCTCGGCCGCGCTGAAGATGATCACGGACATGGAGCGCATTGGCGATCAGGCCGAGGACATTGCGGAGATCATCCAGTTTCTCGCCGGCCGTTCGGCGGAAAATGACGATCTGCTGCGCGAAATGGCGCTCTCGACCATCCATATGGTCACAGAAAGTGTTGACGCCTACGTCAAGCATGATACAATGCTGGCAGAGACGGTCATCGCCGAGGACGATGTCGTGGACAACGCCTTCGACGAGGTCAAGCGCCGGCTGATCGACAAGATCGCCGCCCACCCCGATGACGGGGAGTACGCGCTCGACCTGCTCATGATCGCCAAATACTTCGAGCGCATCGGCGACCACGCGACGAACATCGCCGAGTGGGTGATCTTCTCGGTCACCGGGGTGCACAAGGAGGGGTAAGCCATGATCTGGTGTGTGGAGGACGACGCCAGTATCCGCGACATTGAGGTCTATACGCTCTCATCCACGGGGTTTGACGCCCGCGGCTTTGCCGACGGCGTGTCATTCTGGTCGGCGCTCCAGACGGAGAAGCCCGATCTGGTGGTGCTCGACGTGATGCTGCCCGGCGTGGACGGCATCGAGCTGCTACAGCGCATGAAGGCGTCGGCGGAGCTGCGCACCATCCCGGTCGTCATGGCCACGGCCAAGGGCGCGGAGTATGACAAGATCCGCGGCCTCGACCTCGGCGCGGACTATTACCTCGTCAAGCCCTTCGGCGTGATGGAGCTCGTGTCCTGCGTCAAGGCGGTGCTGCGCCGCTGCCAGCCGGAAAAAGCTGCACATCAGCTGCGCAGCGGCGGGCTCGTCGTCGATCTCGACGCACACACGGTCACGGTCGACGGCGCGCGCGTCGCGCTTACATATAAAGAATTTGAACTTCTGCGCCTGTTTCTGTCCCATCCGGGCATGGCGTTCACGCGCGACCAGCTCTTTCAGGAGATCTGGGGCATGGACTACTGCGGCGAGACCCGCACGGTCGACATGCACATCCGGACGCTCCGGCAGAAGCTCGGCCCCTACGGACGGCGGATCGAAACGGTGCGCAATGTTGGCTACCGCATGGAGGCAACGACATGACCAAAAAGATCTTTCAATCCATCCTGCTCGTGGCCGGGTGCGTGCTGCTGGCGAGCCTGCTGATCATCATGGGCTTTTTGTACGATTACTTCGGCGGCGTGGAGGAAAACCAGCTGCGCGACGAGCTGAGTCTCGCCGCAGCGGCCGTCGAGGACGGCGGCACGGACTATCTGTCCCAGCTGACGGCCGACCGTTATCGCCTGACATGGATCGCGGCCGACGGCAGCGTCCTGTACGACACGAAGACCAACGCCGAGAGTCTTGAGAACCACGCCTCGCGCGCCGAGGTCAGTCAGGCGCTGGCGACCGGCACCGGCGAGAGCACGCGCTATTCCTCGACGCTCATGGAAAAGACCATGTACTACGCCCAGCGTCTGGACGACGGCACGGTGCTGCGCATTTCCATCAGCCGCGCGACGGTCGGCATGATCGCCGTCGGCATGATCCAGCCGCTGCTGATCGTGCTCATCGTGGCGCTCATCCTCTCCGGCTTGCTGGCCAGGCGGCTGTCGCGGCGCATCGTCGATCCGCTCAACAGCCTCGATCTCGAGCACCCGCTCGATAACGACGCCTACGAGGAGCTCTCTCCGCTGCTCAAGCGCATCCACCGCCAGCACGTCGAGATCCAGACGCAGCTGCGCGAGCTGCGCGAAAAGACCGACGAGTTCACGCAGATCACCGGCAGCATGCGCGAGGGCCTTGTCCTGCTCGACGAGCACGGCAGCATCCTGAGCATCAACGCCGCGGCGCAGGCGCTCTTCGGCGCGGACGCGCAGTGCGTCGGCAGGGATTTTCTCACCATCGAGCGCAGCCACGAGATCAGCGCAGCCATTCAGGCCGCCGCTGCGGACGGCCACAGTGAGGTGCGCGCCGAGCGCGCGGGCCGCGTGTATCAGTTCGATATCAGCCGCATCACGTCCGACGGGAAATTCCTCGGCACGGTCATTCTGGCCTTTGACATCACGGAGCAGGAGTTTGCCGAGCGCAACCGCCGCGAGTTCACGGCGAATGTCTCGCACGAGCTCAAAACGCCGCTGCAGGGCATCATCGGCAGCGCCGAGCTGATCGAAAACGGCATGGTCAAGCCCGAGGATCTGCCGCGCTTCGTCGGCCATATCCACGCCGAGGCCGCGCGCCTCGTCACGCTCATCGACGATATCATCCGCCTGTCCCAGCTCGACGAGGGTGACGCCATGCCGACGGAGCCGGTCGACCTGCTCGCCGTGTCGCAGGAGGCGGCGGAGAACCTGCACGACGCCGCAGCCGCGCGCAGCGTCACGGTCAGCGTCACGGGGCAGCCGGCCGTCCTGCCCGGCGTCCGCCGCCTGATCTATGAGATCGTCTATAACCTCTGCGACAACGCCATCAAGTACAACCGTGACGGCGGGCGCGTGGACGTGACGGTCGCGGCCGATGCCGGCGGCAGCAGCGTCACCGTCGCCGATACCGGCATCGGCATCGCGCCGGAGCATCAGGGCCGCGTGTTCGAGCGCTTCTACCGCGTGGATAAGAGCCACTCCAAGGCGTCCGGCGGCACGGGCCTCGGATTGTCGATCGTCAAGCACGCCGTGCAGTATCACCACGGCCGCATCGAGCTCGAGAGCACGCCCGGCACGGGCACGACCATCCGTGTCGTGTTCCCGAACCCGTGACCCGGTATGGAAAAACAGAGCGGACTTCCGGCTGCGGAAGTCCGCTTTTTTCTGCCCCGCAGGGCTTGACACCCGGGCGGGGCGGTGTTATCATGCAGTCGAGATTAGATATATCTAACCAATCGGCTTTTCAAGGAGGACATTCCATGTATCAGATCACACTGGGGATCGACGGCATGATGTGCGGCATGTGCGAGAGCCACATCAACGATGCGGTGCGCAATGCCTTTCCGGTCAAGAAGGTCTCGTCCTCGCACGGCAAGGGCCAGACGGTCATTCTCTCCGAAACGGAGATCTCGGAGGCGGAGCTGCGCCCGGTCATCGCCAAGACGGGCTACGAGCTCACGGGCTACGCCTGCGCCCCGTATGAGAAAAAGGGCCTGTTCCACCGGCACTGAACATAGCCGAACAGGACAAGCGGCACGCGGCGGTCATCTGACCGC
>ERZ773190.2039-NODE-2039-length-17011-cov-3.080444_pt1 | contig 17011 bp, 9 predicted proteins | sample MGYA00511111_ERZ773190 | MGnify/ENA primary metagenome ERZ773190 (study PRJEB29015, sample SAMEA2737777) | human gut metagenome | biome: human gut; feature: human-associated habitat; material: faeces | place: China | collected 2012 ... | reverse complement strand
ATGGCACGGTAATCAATACCCGTGCTTTGGAACTTGTCGGGGCGCATGCCAAGGGTCATAATTCTCACTCGATAGGCATCTGCTATGAGGGCGGTCTGGATGTCCGGGGGCGTGCCAAAGATACCCGTACGCCTGAACAACGCTCTGCGCTCCGACTGCTTGTGCATCAACTCCTGAAACGCTTTCGGAACAATGTCCGTATCTGCGGGCATCGTGACCTCAGTCCGGACCTGAACGGTGACGGAGTGATAGAGCCGGAAGAATGGATTAAGGAGTGTCCGTGCTTCGAAGTGAGCAGGGAACTGTGATTTCCACTCTGTGACAATCATTTTTTTAATTGCGTGGAAAGGAGGTGTGGAATTATGGCAATCAAGAAATCCGTATGGAGTATGATCTTGAAAGTAGCTGTCGCGGTGGTAACGGCGATAGCGGGTGTGCTGGGCGTTGATGCAATGACCCCTTAAAAATGCGCTGCTATCTATCTGTCGGTAGTTCAGCTTGAAGGCTGAACTACCATTTTTTTATCTGATTTTAGAAAAATAAAAAAACTGTCACGACATGAATAAGAAAATTATAACTATGCTGACTCTGTTGCTTATCCAGAGTCTTGGGGCTTTCAGCCAACACATGCCTTTGCTCAATGTCCCCAGTCCTGAAGTTGCCGGACTGGGAGAATATGGTACGGTTCCCATAGGACTGTACACTGGTGTTCCCGGTATATCTGTTCCGCTACATGAAATGCAGGTGGGTGGACAGTCGTTTCCCATTACTGCCGCTTACCATCTGTCATCGGTGAAACCTCAGATGCAGGAAGGATGTTTGGGATTGGGCTGGAGTTTGCAGGTGGGTGGCTATATCAACCGCTCGGTCAACGGGCTGTATGATGAGAAGATGCATGCTGACGGGTATGCTCCCGGATATTATGCTCATGCTCATCAGTTGAAAGGGATGACTAATGAGCAGTTTGCTGCCGCCACCAGGAATATCCGCTCCAATGCCAGTACCCCATCTTATTATGAATTGTCCGCCGATGAATTCTCTTTCAACTTTTTCGGTTACTCGGGTACTTTTTACTATAACGGAGATGATGACTGGACGGTGATTTCCGATCAGGATATCCGGGTAGAATTCAATCCGGCTGACGGAGAAGGATTTGTAAAGTTGAAAAATTTACGTCACGAGATTGAACCGGGGTCTTGGGGAGCACAAGGCTATAATAACCGTTTTTTTAATAAATTCAGCCTGATTACTCCTGACGGATGCCGTTACGAGTTTGGCGGAATCAACGCTACTGAATACAGCATATCGTACTATAACCGCAATAACAGCGACCTGATAGCCACTACCTGGCAATTGTCGAAGATTATAACCCCTGACAACCGTACCATTACCTATCGGTATGAGGCGGCTGATCTGCTGTGCGATTTGAAGTACATGCCTCAATCCCAAACTCTTTATGAAGCACCGTGTATTCCGCATAATCCGAGTAGGGGCAGGGACGCCATGACGGGCTTTCTCATTATGCCTGTCCGCTTGGCAGGTATCGAGACGCCTGACGAAGACATTTCATTGAATTACTTTGAAGATTTGGCTTATGGCAGCCACTTCTGGTCCGGGGCTCTTGGCTGGAATGTGGATGAGTATTATCCCGAAGACATTTACCACCCTGCCCAGGAGTTTGACAGGAAACAGTTTTCTCTGTTCATGCACACTACTTTAGATTACACTACTTCTCCATTGTTGCAGGAAAGTATTCGGAAAAATCTGAAACACAGCGTGCTGCATCGTATTGGGATTCGAAGCCGAAACGACGCCAGCCGTGCCAGGAGCGTTTACTTCGATTACACCTTTAATAATCGCAGGAAACTTTCGTTAATCGCTTCGCGCGAGGGTATTCCGGTACTTATCCCCGATTATGCGTCGGCACCTGGCATATTTCTTTTGCGTGGTTACAAAGTTCCGGTTTCGCTTACTCCTGACAAAGACCCCGAGTATAAGTTTACCTATAACACGGAAAGGCCAATGCCGACCAGCTATACCGATCCCGAAACCGATTACTGGGGTTACTATGTGGGCAGCAACGTTTCTTTCTCGGCGATCCCTCAATTTAGGAAACCGGTTCCGAGCCTGATATTCGGGCAGTCGGATGTGTTGACCGAAATAGTTTATCCGACGGGTGCGAAAAATCGTTTTGTGTATGAGCTGAACAGTTATTCCCGGATAGTGGATGTTACGCATATACAGTTGAAAAAACAGTCGGGCAGTGCGGGCGGACTTAGAGTGGCTGCCGTGAGTCGGCACGACCGTAACGGCGTTTTACTGGACACTAGGAAATATTACTATGCGGAAGATAAAAAAGCCGGAAGTGCAAGCAGCGGCATATTGAGGGAGGCTCCTGTTTATGGAATAACTTATACCGCTTCCGGGGGTGTCGTTCTGGAACAGATGTCGGAGGGAGGTTATTTCGCTTCGGTCACTAACCTGATTTCTCCGGTGGTGGGCTATTCGTGCGTCATAGAAGAAACGCTGGATGCTGACGGACATTCACAAGGGTACATCAAACGAAGTTATAGTAACTACGATGCCGATCTTTATGGAGATACTCATTTTGATGAACCGGCTCTTTATTCCAATGCGGGAGGCGAATCGGCAGTGAAACCATTCACCAGCCGTTCTGTGGAACGGGGTAAATTACTTTCGGAAGAGACTTACAACAGTGGCGGTAAGTTGTTGAAAAAGTGCATACAGCATTATAAAGCGGTGAACCGGGATGATTTTAAGACTGCCCATCAGGTTGCCGTCTTCTTTTGTACGGATCTTGATTACGAAACTTTTTCTTATGCTTGCGTGGGTACGTTGACCCGCGTCTATACTTATAGTTATCTGCCCGATTCCATTGCCGAAACAGTATATCCTTCGGAAGGGACCATTCCGGGCTATAATACCGGACGTACCCTATCCTATGATAGCCACAAGTTGCTGAAACAAGAGAAAACTTTGACCAGCAAGGGGAGTAGTCATACGGTGAACTACACCTATCCCGCCGACCATAGCAATTGTCAGTGGATGGTGGACGCCCATCTTTTATCGCCGGTAGTTGAAAAGATTACAGTAGAAGGCGAAAAGTCACTGAAAGAAACCTATGCCTACGGTTACCACCCCCAAGGCTCCAGGTATATGCCTTATCTGAAAAGTGTAGGCAGCTTGTTCGACGGCCTGGATAGCCGCACTGACTATCAGGTGGAGAAAACGGATGTGTATGCCAATCCGGTGGTTACCGTAAGTCGGGGAGTGACCAGCATCTGCCTTTGGAGTTATGAAGGCCGGCAGCTCATTGCCCGGATAGAGAATGCCGCTTATGACAAGGTGATGTCACTGCTCGGTAAATCTCCCGAAAGTTTTTCCGCCGCAGACAAACCGGATCACACTACTTACAAGCTGATAGAGGGTATTCGCCATAAGCTGCCTAAAGCCCGGGTGACGATTTATAAATATACTTCCGGAATGCAGATCGACTCGGTCACTTCTCCTGACGGGCAGAGTGTATTCTATAAGTATGATTATCTGGGCAGGCTGCGCGAAGAGTATTTCTATGAGAAATCTGCTGGTTTGCTTCAGCGGAAGCTCCTGAATACGTATGACTATCATTATCAACACTAATCTGCTAAAACATAAAATGAGAATTATGAAAACGAGATATTATTATTTGATTTTCCCGTTACTGTTGTGTTTGTCGCAGATGCTGCATGCGCAAGACAAGCCTGTCAAACCGATAGAACCCAATGAAAAGTTGAATGCGGGCGCTTCTGTGACCAAACAGTTGGTTTATCATGATGCGGGGGAGAATACGGCAAATTATTACCGTTTCTCAACCATGGAACCTCTGTTGTTCAGTTTCAGCTTTTCCGACTTTTCTTACAGCCGGGGATGGGGTGATCCTTTGCCGCAGACTGTGATAGTGCTTAACTGCAATCTGACGGGGAATGAGTCTGGAACTCTTTCATATCTTTTCAGGCTCGCTGTAAAAGGGAAGACGGGAGAGTTTCTGATATCTTCCGGAGGCGAGCCGATGGAACTCCCGGCAGGTGACTATCAGTTTACGTTTGCCGGACATTCTACGGGAGGTGGACTCCATTCTTTGCAATCTAAGGCTGCCACATCTTTTTCAAGTGTGATTCCCCCGCCGACTTATTTTTTTGATTTACACATCACGACCGAAGTACCGCCCGCTCCCGTAGTGCCGGACCCTGAACCTGATGATGAAGTGCTGCCGGATATTCCTTCCCCCAATCGAAGCCCTCTTGTCGACTTGCCCGCCACTTCGGGGATGAACAGTGTTTGCTCTTTCGTCAGTAGAGACGGGGGGTGGACGAATGGTTGCCTCACCGTAAATTATGCTGACGATCTGGGACGTAGCATCGAAACTGCCCGGAATGGGTATACTGCACAAGGAAGCAACCTGGTAAGCCTGCAAGAATATGATTCTTGGGGAAGAAAAGGGAATACTTGGCTTGAAGCTGCAAAAGACACCCTGGCGGGAACATACCTCTCGCCTGCACAATGCAAGACACTGGCTGCAAGTACCAACGGTAGTGATTCCCGTCCCTATATGGAAACCGTCTACGAGGAATCTCCTCTGAACCGTCCCATTCGCCAATACGGTCCCGGGCAGGACTGGAAATCCAAAGGGAAAGCGCTGAATAGCGTATATACCTCGAACAGTAACTTTGCCGGTGAATTGCATTGCATGAAGTTCGCTGCCGGTGAGAAAACAACTGTGGGAATGACGGTAACTGCGACCGGATATTATGATGGGGGTAGTCTGCAAGTGGTGAAAACCACTGATGAAGATGGGAAAATTCAGCTGGAATTTACAACTCGGAACGGGAGCAAGGTCCTGTCGAGGCAGGTGGAACTTAAAGGAAGTGCGCAGGTGTATTACGACACCTATTATCTCTATGATGGTGCCGGAAACCTTCGGGCGGTACTGCCTCCCGAACTTTCAGCGAAGGCTTTGGCAACAGGTAGCCTGTCGAAGACGGAGCTTGACAAGTATGCTTACCTTTATGCTTATGATAGTTTCCGCCGCCTCTCGGACCGGAAACTGCCGGGGGCGGATTGGGAATGTTTCATATATGATGATAACGACCGCTTGGTTGCCTCGCAGGATGGTAATCTTCGTAAGGCGGGGAAGTGGAAGTTTATGATTTCCGATAAGTTCAACAGGGTGTGTTTGGAAGGAGTGTGTACGAGTTACTTTTTTCTGATGAATCTACAGTTGTCTGGTAGAAATGCCCTCTGTGAATATGTGGGAAAGAAGGGAGAACATTACGGTTATGCAGTCAATGGTATTTCTTTAGATTCTCCAGTCTTCTGTAAGATAGGTTATTATGATAATTACCGTTTCCTTGATGACGGTCTGTTGCCTTTGGATGTGGCGAAAGATTCTTTAGTTTATGCACTGAGAGCAGGATATGGTGAGAAGTATGTCAGTGCCAAGGGAAGCCTGACGGGTGTACTCGTGGCACAAATGGGGGCTTCGGGTGTGATTTCAGGTGAGCTCATGGGCGGTACTTTTTACTATGATGCCCGTGGGCGCTTGATTCAGTCTCATTCCGGCAATCATCTCGATGGTTTTGAATCGGAATACACTGCTTATAACTTCTGCGGACAACCTGTAAAGCAGCTGCATGTACATTCTGTACCGGGTAAGGCTTCTTTGAGTGAACAGTATACTTATACTTACAATGAAGCGGGATTACCGCTGACTGCACGACACCGGTTGGGGAATGGTGTGGAAATAACGTTGTCTGATAAGGAATATGACGCATTCGGTCGTTTACATCAGGAGAAGCGCAATGGCAATTCTTTTTTGAAGTCTGCATATATCTATAATGTTCGTTCGTGGCTGACTGGCATCGTGGGTCAGGGCTTTTCTCAGAATATGTATTATAATGTGGATGGGTTGAACGGTACGAAATTTTATAACGGCAACATCAGCAGTATGACGTGGAAGTTGGGCAATGAAGGTACGCTTCGCCACTATATTTTTCTTTACGATCCTCTGAACCGTCTTCAGGATGCCGTCTACAGTGAAGGCGGTTCCGGCTTCGGCAATCTGAATGGTTTCACTGAACAGGTGACCGGGTATGACAAGAATGGTAATATCCTTGGACTGAAACGTTACGGTCAGACGGGCGCTTCGGCTTATGGCCTGATTGACAACCTGACAGTGACGCTGAATGGTAATCAACTGGCGTCTGTCAATGATGCTGTTATGGCTTCGGCCTACAATAATGGCTTTGAGTTCAAAGACGGTGCGAAGTCAACAATGGAATATGCTTATGACCTCAATGGAAATTTAACAAAAGATTTGAATAAAAATATTATTTCTATTCAATATAATATGCTAAATTTGCCAAGTATAGTAAGTTTTTCCGGTGGTAGTACTATTACCTATACTTATAGTGCTGACGGTACTAAACTTAGGATTGTACATAAGATAGATAGCGCAATCACGACTACTGATTATTTAGGCAATGTGGTCTATGAAAATGGTGTTGCCAAGTTGCTTCTGACTGGCTACGGTTATGTTTCTTTGAATGACAAAAAGTATCATTATTATTTGCAGGATCATCAGGGAAACAATCGTGTGGTAGTAGATTCATCCGGGAAGGTAGAAGAAACGAACCATTATTATCCTTTCGGAGGTGCATTTGCAAGTACCGGTAATGTACAACCTTATAAGTATAACGGCAAAGAACTGGATGCGAAGAAAGGATTGAATTGGTATGATTATGGGGCGAGAATGTATGATGCGGCGTTGGGAAGGTGGCATAGGGTGGATCCCTTGGCGGAGAACTATTATAGAGTGAGTCCGTATGCATATTGTATGGATAATCCTGGTAATGCATTTGATTATCAAGGAAAGCTTGTGATATTTATCAATGGTTTACATACCGGAACCGAAGGTGCAAGCCCGACTTATTGGAAAATGAAGAATAAACCTGTTAATTTTAATACCGCTGTAATGGCTCATTTCGGGGATTGGAATGCTCGGTACTATGACGGTTCTTTAGGAGGGCCTTTGGGATTTAGTATGAATATGGGGAGTAAAAGCAGGTACGATGTTGGATATATTTCAGGCTTGAGAGATGCGAAGAAAATTATTTCACAATTAGCACGTGATGCTAATGGTAATATAACGGAATCCATAAAAGTTATATCTCATAGTATGGGGGGAGCCTATGCGAAAGGTTTTTTACAAGCTTTGGTAGAGTATATAAAGAATCATCCTAGAGAATGTAATGGAATAAGTCTTTCTGAATATGATTTTGCTCCGTATCAACCTTATTCTCAGAAAGCGGTGGAAGGTGTGGATACATATCAATATTCACATAAGAACGATGATTGGGCTGGTAATGCGGCTATAAAAGGAGCCCAACAAATGGAGACAAGTGATGATGATGATAAGGGACACTCTATAACGAGTTTCTTTGATTACATCAACTCTCTTCCTCCCGGGAATTATAAATATGTGAATGGTAAATTTGTGAGATATTAGAAAATAAAAATAATGAGAAAACTAAAATTTGTGTTTGGAATGCTGTTGACTATATGTATATCTTTAATTCATATACATTGCAGCTTGTATACTGTTGGGAATACGCTAAATCCTGTGACATTTGTTGTTTTACTAATGAAAGGTGAAGATACTTATTTCCTCTTTACAGGCTACACTGTCCAATTCTTGGTAACGATGCTTGCCGCAATTTTTCTTTTGCGGTTTCGGCGTTGGCCGGTTTGGCTGATAGTTTATATCATAGGAGCTTTAATTTCTTTTTGGATTAAAACGCATAATCCTCTTTCACATATTTCTTTTTTCCGGGACAGCGGAATTGCTAAATGTTATGGCGAATTTTATGGATATGGACGTGCATTTCTATGGGGGACTTATTATGTAGCATTGCAAGCATTCGTTTTCTCTCTTTATATTTTTATTACTTATTTACTGAAAACATCCTTTATAGAACGGATACGTACAGGAGTAGTAAACTTTATGTGTCACAAATATAATGTTTTCATACATAGCTCACTTTATGAAAAAATGAATCGAAACAAGTATGTTTTAGGAACTGTAGTTCTTATGATAATTTTGTGTTGTATGATAGTTTATGTTTTATCTCATTTTGATAGTTAATATTTTTTCAGCCGGATATATTTATCCGGCTGTTTCGCTTATACATACGGAAGTAAGGAAAAGAACCGTTTACGTTTCATCCGGGAAATGAACTAAAATGGGAATTTACTGTAAAAGTGGACTATACTTTGTCAAGCTGTCGCGGAAAGTTTATCTTTGTATCTGCATATAGATAATTTATTCTTAAAAGGCGTGAATTATGGAGAATATATCAGATAGTAAATTGTTGCCTTATGGTATGATGAACTTCGCGGTTATCCGTCGTGATGATTATTATTATGTGGATAAGACTGCTTTCATCCCATTGATAGAGCGCTCGGATCGTTTCTTCTTTTTTATGCGTCCTCGTCGCTTTGGCAAGAGCTTGACGTTGAATATGCTGCAACATTATTACGATGTGAATGCCAGGGACAAGTTCGATGCACTCTTTGGAGATTTGTATATAGGGCAGCATCCCACCAAAGACCGGAATAGCTATCTGGTGTTGAAACTTAATTTCTCATTGGTAAGTTCCGAACTGCACAACTATCTTTATACCTATCTGTTGAATACGTATGATGAGGCAGAGCTGAGTTTCAGTAGCTATGAAAAGAGTGACCTGGATATCTATCCTGATATGATGCACAGCTATATCGTAGAATTGAAGTATGCTAAATACAAAGATCCGGAAAACCGTGTGGAAGAACTACGTCGGGAAGCCATTGAACAGGCCAACCGTTATGCAGATACCGATACTGTGAAATGTGCTGTTGGCAACACTCGTCTGCATAAGGTTGTAGTGGTATATAAAGGTATGGAGATGAGGGTGTGCGAAGAGGTATGATCCGGTCGCTATAAAATAATTTTATAGTTAAAGTTTAGAAAGACTTTATAGTTTTGCTTATTTATAAGAATAAGCCTTGCTTTACAGTAAATGCAAGTTTTTGTAGTTAATAGTTACAAGGACTTGCATTTCTGTTTTAGAATGAAACAACAGGAGATATGCTAATTAAAATTAAAATTGAAACTCTAAGGGTAGTATTCTAACAAAGTGAGTTGTATTATTGATACATAGTGAAAAAAAGAGCGTCAATGCTCATTAAACTGAATTTAATAATGAAAAACATGAAATCCATTGCAAAGCAGGCGAGTGCTTTCCTATTACTGGGAATGGCGGTTTGTAGCTGTACATACGTGCTTCAGCAACAAGACCACGCATCCTATGTGAATCCCTTTATCGGTACAGGCGGACATGGACATACATATCCCGGAGCGGTAGTTCCTAACGGGATGATTCAACCCAGCCCTGATACGCGTATTTATCAGTGGGACGCTTGTTCCGGCTATTATTATGCTGACTCCACGATCAACGGTTTCTCACATACCCATCTCAATGGCACCGGCTGTGGTGACTATGGTGACGTATTGTTGATGCCCACCGTAGGACAGCAAAGTTATCAGGCTATGGGAACGGAAAGTCAGCAAATGGCCTATGCTTCTGCTTTTTCTCATGAAAATGAAACTGCTGAACCGGGGTATTATTCCGTATACTTAGACCGTTATCAGGTCAAAGCAGAACTGAGCGCAACCAAACGTGCCGCTATTCATCGCTATACCTTCCCGAAAGCAGCGGATGTCGGGTTTATTCTCGATTTGGATTATAGTCTGCAACGCCAGACGAATGAGGATATGGTGCTGGAAGTGATCAGTGATACGGAAATCCGCGGACATAAGAAAACCGTATATTGGGCTTTCGACCAATATATTAATTTCTATGCTAAGTTCTCCAAGCCTTTCACCTATACATTAGTGACCGATTCTATGGCATTGGATGCAGACGGCCCGCTGTTGCCCACCGCTAAAGTCTTATTGCAGTTCGAAACCGGAGAAAATGAACAGGTGCTTGTGAAAGTAGGCGTTTCGGCTGTCGATATGGATGGAGCACGCAAGAATGTGGAAGCTGAAATTCCCGGATGGGATTTTGACGGAGTGAAGAAAGCCGCCCGCCAGTCCTGGAATGATTATCTTTCAAAGATAGACATCGAAACTGAAAATGCTGATCAGCGCACTATGTTCTATACTGCACTTTATCATACAGGCGTGCAGCCTAACTTGTTTACAGATGCTGATGGCCGCTATCTGGGTATGGATTTGAAACCTCATCAGGGAAGTGTGGACCAACCTGTTTATACCATCTTCTCTTTGTGGGATACTTTCCGTGCTTATCATCCTTTGATGACCATCATAGATCCGGATTTGAATGAGGCATTTATACGCTCTCTTCTTCTTAAGCAGCGTGAAGGCGGTGTCTTCCCGATGTGGGAGCTGGCCGGAAACTATACCGGTACGATGATCGGCTATCATGCCGCTTCCGTCATCACGGATGCTTATATGAAAGGTGCCCGTAATTTTGACGTGAAAGAGGCCTATCAGGCTTGTTTGCGTGCTGCCGAATATGATACGACAGGAATAAAGTGCCCTCCTTTGGTATTGCCCCATCTGATGCCACAGGCTAAATACTGGAAGAATAAGATTGGGTATGTGCCTTGCGATAAAGATAATGAGGCGGTAGCCAAAGCGCTGGAATACGCATACGATGACTGGTGTATTTCTGTTCTTGCCGGTGAGCAGGGCGATGCGGCCAATCAGCAGAAATATGCCGAGTTTGGCAAAGGATACAAACATTATTTTGATCCTTCCACCCGTTTTATGCGTGGGCTGGACAGTGAGGGTAACTGGCGTACACCTTTCAATCCCCGTTCTTCCAATCACCGCAGTGACGATTATTGTGAAGGTACTGCCTGGCAGTGGACTTGGTTCGTACCTCATGATGTAGAAGGATTAGTGGATTTGATGGGAGGTCGTGAAGCTTTCATAGGCAAACTGGATTCACTGTTTACGGCTAATTCCGCTTTGGAAGGGGAACTGGTATCTGCTGATATTTCAGGGTTGATCGGACAATATGCGCATGGCAATGAGCCGAGTCATCACATTACACATCTTTACAATTATGTAGGACAGTCATACAAAACTCAGGAATTGGTAGATGAAGTTTTGCATACACTTTATTTTAATGATCCGAACGGACTTTCGGGTAACGAGGATTGCGGACAGATGTCTGCTTGGTACATTCTCAATGCAATGGGATTCTATCAGGTATGTCCGGGCAAACCTGTGTATTCTATCGGCCGCCCCTTATTTGATAAAGCAACCATTCACCTGAAAGGCGGGAAGACTTTCACCATCGTAACACATAACAATAGTCGCGAGAACAAGTATGTGCAGAAGATGGTCCTGAATGGTAAAGAACTGAATGCGCCCTTTTTTGCACATCAAGATATGATAGACGGTGGTACTCTGGAATTAACGATGGGCGGTGAACCGCTGAAATAAAAGTCAAATAGGTATGAGTCGAAATAGTCGTAATCCGATTTCCTGGGTACCCACCGTCTACTTTGCTATGGGGCTTCCTTTTGTGGTGCTGAACATGGTATCCGTACTGATGTTTAAAGGCCTGGGCATCGATGATGCACAGATTGCTTTGTGGACATCACTGATTATGCTGCCCTGGACACTGAAATTCCTTTGGAGTCCGTTCTTGGAGATGTTCAAAACGAAGAAATTCTTTGTAGTGTTGACACAACTGATTACCGGGGCAGGCTTTGCCCTGGTAGCGTTGGCGTTGCATCTTCCGGCTTTCTTTGCTGTATGTATTGCTTTACTGGCGATTATTGCTTTCAGCGGGGCAACGCATGATGTTGCGACCGATGGTGTTTATATGTCAGAATTGAATAAGCAGGATCAGGCTAAATATATCGGTTGGCAAGGTGCTTTCTATAATATTGCTAAGATTGTCGCATCCGGTGGGTTGGTTTGGTTGGCAGGGTGGTTGCTGAAACACTATGGGGGAGTTCCGGGAGCGGAGGAGACTGTTCGTCATGAAGCCACTGTGCAGGCTTGGATGACGGTTATGTTCATTCTGGCTGTTGTAATGGTATTGCTGGGAGTGTATCACATGCGTATGTTGCCTTCGGGAGGCACTGCTGCCACGGGCACGACATCCGGCAAGGAAACCTGGAACCGGTTGGTGGAAGTTATCCGGAATTTCTTTCAGAAGAAACATATCTGGTATTACATTACTTTCATCATTCTTTATCGTTTGGCCGAAGGCTTTGTCATGAAGATAGTGCCGTTGTTTCTGAAGGCGGAACGTTCAGTCGGTGGTCTGGGACTGGGAGAACAGGAGATCGGTTTGTACTATGGTACTTATGGGGCGGCTGCATTTGTGCTGGGTTCCCTGTTGGCCGGCTATTATATATCTCACAGAGGGCTGAGTCGCACGTTGTTTTCACTGTGCTGCATTTTCAATCTTCCGTTTCTGGCTTATACACTACTGGCTGTTTATCAGCCGGAGAACGGTATGTTGATAGGCGGTGCCATTGTGCTTGAATATTTCGGTTATGGTTTCGGATTCGTAGGTTTGTCGCTGTTTATGATGCAGCAAGTGGCACCCGGTAAGCACCAGATGGCTCACTATGCTTTTGCTTCAGGCATCATGAATCTGGGTGTGATGTTGCCGGGTTCTATCAGTGGCTTTGTCAGTAACGCGTTGGGATATAAGACATTCTTCATCTTCACGATGTTTGCTACTATTCCGGCATTCCTGATAACGTATTTTGTGCCGTTTACCTATCCGGATGAAAAGAAAAAATGATATTATTAACAATATAAATAAGAAGAATTATGGACAGTAAAATTATAATGCCTTGGGAAGAACGTCCTGAAGGTTGCTCAGATGTCATGTGGCGCTATTCTAAGAACCCGGTTATCGGGCGTTACCACATTCCAAGTTCCAACAGTATTTTCAACAGTGCGGTAGTGCCGTTCGGAGATGGGTTTGCCGGTGTGTTCCGTTGTGACAATAAGTCGGTGCAGATGAATATCTTTGCGGGCTTTAGTAAAGACGGAATCAATTGGGAGATAAATCACGAGCCCATCAGCTTTAAGGCGGGGAATACGGAGATGATAGAGTCCGAGTATAAATATGATCCGCGTGTCACCTGGATTGAAGATCGTTATTGGATTACTTGGTGCAATGGTTACCACGGACCTACAATTGGTATCGGTTATACATTCGACTTCAAAGAATTCTTCCAGTGCGAAAATGCCTTTTTGCCTTTTAACCGTAATGGGGTACTTTTTCCGCAGAAGATAGATGGTAAATATGCTATGTTGAGTCGTCCGAGCGACAACGGTCATACACCGTTTGGAGATATTTACATCAGTTACAGTCCGGATATGAAATATTGGGGGGAACACCGTTGTGTGATGAAAGTTACCCCTTTCCCCGAAAGTGCATGGCAGTGTACGAAGATAGGGGCAGGTTCTGTTCCGTTCCTTACTGAAGAGGGCTGGTTGATATTCTATCATGGGGTTATTACTACCTGCAACGGTTTCCGCTATTCTATGGGAGCGGCCATTCTTGATAAAGAGAATCCTGCCAAAGTGTTATATCGTACCCGTCCGTATCTGCTTGCACCTGCTGCTCCTTATGAATTGCAGGGAGATGTGCCCAATGTAGTATTTCCTTGCGCCTCTTTGCAGGATGGAGATAAAGTAGCTGTATATTATGGCGCTGCCGATACAGTTGTTGGCATGGCCTTTGGCTATATTTCGGAAATCATAGAATTTACGAAGAAAAACAGCATTGTATAGTTAATCCCTTAAAGAATCAGTCGACTATGAAACGTATTTTATTGGCTTACACACTTTCTGCCCTTTGTCTGCTTCCGGCGTTTGCCGGAGGTGGAGAGGGTTCTTTACCTATAAGCTATGTCAATCCTTTCATCGGTACTACCAACTTCGGAACCACTAATCCCGGAGCGGTCTGTCCTAATGGAATGATGTCCGTGGTCCCCTTCAATGTGATGGGATCGGAAGATAATAAGTATGATAAAGATGCTCGTTGGTGGTCTACTCCTTACGAGTATCACAATTGTTTTTTCACCGGCTACTCGCATGTCAATCTGAGTGGTGTAGGGTGTCCCGAACTGGGATCTTTATTGCTGATGCCTACTACGGGTGAATTGTCCGTAGATTATAAAGAGTATGGAAGTCGTTATAAAGATGAACAGGCTTCTCCGGGATATTACAGTAATTTCCTCACTCGCTATAATGTAAAGACTGAGGTGTCTGCCACTCCCCGCACGGGTGTTTCACGTTTTACGTTTCCTGCCGGACAGAGTCATGTATTACTGAATTTGGGTGAAGGACTGACGAATGAAACCGGTGCTTTCTTGAAACAGGTGAGCGACACCGAATTTGAAGGTATGAAATTATTGGGAACTTTCTGCTATAACCCCCAGGCGGTATTTCCCATTTATTTTGTAATGCGTGTCAACAAGCAACCGGCATCCAGCGGTTATTGGAAAAAGCAGCGTCCCATGACCGGAGTGGAAGCTGAATGGGATCCTGACAACGGACGCTACAAACTTTATACCCGTTATCGTAAGGAAATAGCCGGAGATGATATCGGTGCTTTTCTTACTTTCAACACGACGGAAGGTGAACAGATCGAAGTGCAAATGGGAGTTTCTTTTGTAAGCATTGAGAATGCCCGTTTGAATCTGGATACAGAGCAAAGTGGAAAGAATTTCAGTCAGGTATTGGCTGATGCCCGTATGCGTTGGAATGAGGATCTTTCGCGTATCCTTGTCGAAGGCGGAACGGAAGAACAGAAAACTGTCTTTTATACTGCTCTTTACCATACATTGATACATCCCAATATCCTGCAAGATGTCAATGGTCAGTATCCCGCCATGGAAAGTGATCAGATTCTGACAACAAAGGGAGAGCGTTACACTGTTTTCTCGCTTTGGGATACGTATCGTAATGTTCACCAACTCCTTACGTTGGTTTATCCCGAACGTCAGTTACAAATGGTGCGTTCCATGCTCGATATGTATCGCGAACATGGTTGGCTACCTAAATGGGAACTCTACGGACGTGAAACGTTGACTATGGAGGGTGACCCGTCTATTCCTGTCGTCGTTGATACCTGGTTGAAAGGCTTACGTGATTTTGATATCGATCTGGCTTATGAAGCTATGTATAAATCTGCCACTTTGCCCGGTGCCGAGAATTTGCTAAGGCCGGATAATGATGATTATATGTCATTAGGATATGTTCCTTTGCGTGAACAGTACGATAATTCAGTTTCTCATGCATTGGAGTATTATATTGCGGATTATTCTCTTTCCCTGCTGGCGGATGCATTAGGTAAGAGGGCTGCGGAACAGGGTAAAAAAGCAGAAGCACGGAAATATCAGGCTGATGCCCGTCTTTTTTATAACCGTTCATTGGGATATAAACACTACTATAGTAAGGAATTTGGTACTTTCCGTCCCATTCTGCCTGACGGTCAGTTCTATTCACCTTTCAATCCGAGACAGGGAGAGAATTTTGAACCGAATCCCGGTTTTCATGAAGGATGTGCCTGGAATTACAGTTTCTATGTTCCCCACGATGTGAAAGGGCTTGCCCGTCTCATGGGTGGACAGAAACCTTTCATTGAAAAACTTCAGCGTGTCTTTGACGATGGTCTCTATGATCCTGCCAATGAACCCGACATTGCTTATGCTCATCTCTTTTCTTATTTCAAGGGCGAAGAATGGCGTACGCAAAAAGAGACTCGAAGGCTTTTGCAGAAGTATTTTAAAAATGCTCCCGATGGTATTCCCGGTAATGATGATACCGGTACCATGTCTACCTGGGCCATCTTTAACATGATAGGATTTTACCCCGACTGTCCTGGTGATCCGTATTATACCCTTACTACGCCTGTATTCGACAAGGTGGTGATTCGTCTTGACTCTGATACTTGGGGAAGCGATAAGCTGGTGATAGAAACTGGGCGCCCTTCAACAGAGTCCTTATACATTCGTGAGATGGAGTTAGGAGGGAAGAAATTATCCCGCTACCGCATCAGTCATGAAGAACTGGTAAAAGGTGGAGTGCTGAGATTTATACTTCGATAGTATAAAGAAGAGAAGATAAAAACAACTTTGATCAAAAAAACGGGTGATCACAAACCACTTGCGATCACCCGATATTTTCATTGTTTTCGTGTTTAGGTAATGTTAGTAAAGAGAGAATTTATAGTATTTTATTTCATAGGTTCCACTGTATAACCTTTTTCTTTCAATAGCTTCAATACCCCATTTGTTCCTGGCAGATGTCCTGCACCCACTACAAAGAGAGTAGGGGTTTCTTTCATGATTGAAGGCATCTTCTCAATCCAGGCTTTGTTGCGGTTGTCTAACAGATCTTCCATTTCTCCCGGTTGAGGGTCACAGGAGTTGCCGTCACGCTCTTCCATCAGTTTCAACATTTCGTCCAGGTTTTGAGCTTTATAGGCATTGTTCAAGCGTTTGGTTTGATCCATAGCTTTATCGATGTCACTTACTAAACAGTAAAGCAGATTTGCCTGGCGTTGCAATGTTTGACTATTGAGTAGTACGTTGATTTGTGATATCGGAGTTTCCAAACCGCCTACTTTCTTGCCACTCTGTATAGCTTGTTGTTGGAAGTAAGTATCCAGTTGTTCTTGTGGATTGAAACCACCCAAATGCTTCATACATAAAATAAGAGTCAATTGCTGGGTGATGAAAGCCGGTTTCATTTTAGCTAACATGGCAATATCCGCCATCAGGTTTTCTTTTACAGCCTTACCTACTAACTCATATTGTTCGGGGGTGAAGAGAACTTGAAGGGTCGTGTCTCCCGCCATCATCATGTTTTGCTGCATCGTTTGCATGAATTCAGGAGACATTG
>ERZ773190.2032-NODE-2032-length-17063-cov-11.355656_pt1 | contig 17063 bp, 15 predicted proteins | sample MGYA00511111_ERZ773190 | MGnify/ENA primary metagenome ERZ773190 (study PRJEB29015, sample SAMEA2737777) | human gut metagenome | biome: human gut; feature: human-associated habitat; material: faeces | place: China | collected 2012 ... | reverse complement strand
TCAGGTGGGGGAAGAGGTTGAAGTGCTGGAACACCATGCCCATCTTCTGGCGCACAGCGTCGATGTGGGCATCGTCCACCTCCACGCCTTCAAACTTGATGGAGCCGGAGGTGGGGATCTCCAAACGGTTCAGGCACCGCAGAAAGGTGGACTTGCCGCAGCCGGAGGGTCCGATCAGGCACACCACGTCGCCGCGGTAGATGTCGATGTCGATGCCCTTGAGCACGTCCAGGGTGGGGGTGGGCTGCTTTGCGCCCTTTTTCTTCACGCCGCCGTAGGTCTTGGTCAGACCACGGACTTCCAGGATCTTTTCGTGGGTGTTAGCGGTCACTTTGTGCCAGCCTCCTCTCAAACTTGCCCAGCAGCCAGGTGAGCAGCATCACCAGTACCAGGTAGATGGCTGCAACGCCCAGCAGGGGGAACATGGCGTCGTAGGTGCGGTTCATAATGCCTTGTGCGGCGTACAGCAGCTCCTTGCCGCCAATGACCGTGATCAGGGAGGTATCCTTCAGCAGAACGATGAATTCGTTGCCCAGGGCAGGCAGCACCGCACGGATGGCCTGGGGAATGATGATCACCACCATGGTGGTCATGTAGTTCAGGCCCAGGCTGCGGCCGGCCTCCATCTGGCCGGGGTCCACGGCCATCAGGCCGCCGCGGATGATCTCGGACACATAGGCACCGGAGTTGATGCCCAGGGTCAGGGCACCTACCATGGTAAAGTTGCGGCTGTTGGAAAAGATGACCATGCTCATGATCAGCAGCTGCACCATCATAGGGGTGCCACGGATGATGGTGGCGTACACCTCGCACACTGCGTTGAAGAAGCCCAGCACCGGGTTCTTGTGGCCGGGACGCTGCTGGTCGTGGGTCACACGGACCATGGCCACCACACTGCCTAGCACCACGCCCAGGGCCAATGCAATGGCGGTGACCAGCAGGGTGGTGCCTACGCCATCAATGTACTGGAGCCAGCGGTCCTTCAGGAGAAAGGCCTGATAAAATTTGTAAAAGACCTCCTGCCCGAAGGTCAGGCTCGTGCCGCTGTTCAGCAGCTCTTTGAGCAGTTCGTATTGAGCAGCCATTCACATCCTCGCTTTCTGTCTGTGGGATCTTGTTGGTGGGTTGATGGGGACCCAAGTCCCCGAAAAAAGGGAGGAGCCCCCTGAAAAGGGCCGCCTCCCGGTGTTGCGTTCGTGGCAGCTGCTTACTCTGCAGTGATGTACTTGTCCACGATGGACTGCAGAGTGCCGTCAGCCTTCAGCTCCTCCAGAGCAGCGTTGATGGCATCCTCCAGGGCAGAGCCCTTGGCCAGGCCGATGGCGTAGTCCTCCTCGGCGTAGCTGGTGTCCAGCACCTTCAGGCCGGGGTTGGCGGCCACATATTCCTTGGCAGGGGCGTTGTCGATGACCACAGCGTCCACCTGGCCGTTGTTCAGGGCCTGCACGGCGGTCAGGCCGCTGTCGTAGGCCACCACGGCGTCATCGCCGAAGTCGTCGGAGCAGTAGATGTAGCCGGTGGTGCCACGCTGGGTACCGATCTTTTTGCCGGCCAGGTCATCGGGAGAAGCAATGTCGGAGCCATTGGGCACGATGATGGACTGGATGCCGGTGGCGTAGCTGTCGGAGAAGTCCATCACAGCCTTGCGCTCGTCGGTCACGGTAACGCCAGCCATGACGATATCGGCCTTGCCCTGCTGCACGCTCAGCAGTGCTGCGTCGAAGTCCATATCATCGATCTGCAGCTCCAGGCCCAGCTTCTCAGCGATTGCCTTGGCGGTGTCCACATCGATGCCCTCGATCTCACCGGAGTCGGTGGTCATCTCGTACGGAGGGAAGGTGGCGTTGGTGGCCATGGTCAGCTTGCCAGCCTCAACGGTGGTCAGCTCAGCGGCAGCGCTGGTGGAAGCAGCCTCGGAAGAAGCTGCACTGCTTGCAGTGGAAGAAGCGGTGCTGGAGGCGGAACCGCCGCAGGCAGTCAGAGCCAGAGCGGCAGCGGTCAGACCAGCGGCAGCCAGAAAGCTGCGGCGATTGATCTTTTTCATATTCAAACACTCCTCTGTTGATTGTATATTTTTTCACTTTCCCGGCACGATGCGCTTCACCGTGTCATCAAGGAACAGAATTAGTATATGTTGTACAAATAAAAAAGTCAAGTGTTGTGCAAAAAATCGGAACAAATGAAACCCTTTTGAAAACATTTATACATGCAGCACCACATTCTTTGTGTATATATGCATTTCGCCCCGGTGTTTCTGCCTTTCCGCTGCATTCTGCCGGAAAATGTTCCCACGGGACTTAATCCCGGACATTGACACCTTTTCCTTCCAATTGATATAATCAGGCTGGAACAACGGTAAAAAGTAACCAAGCTCAAACCGCGTTGCCCCGCCGAGATGCGGGGAGAAAGGATCCTGCTATGAAAAATCGTATCCTGAAAGCCCTAGCCGCCTTTGGTCTGTCCGTCTGCGTGCTGGCGGGCAGTTCTGTGGTCGGCATGGCCGAAGAGACCCCGGGCAAAACCGAGTGCAAAGAACACACCTGGAAGACCACGACAGAGTATAAGACCGAGTGTGTGGAGACCACCTTCCAGCATAAGCTCCCCGATGGCACCACTGAGACCCTTACACTTTGCCCCGAATGCGGCAAGGTAAAGAATAACACCCAGCTGACCAAGGTAAACGGTGTTTTCTCCAACTTTTCCAACCTGACTGTTCACACCGGGACTCTGAAAAACGGTGAGCAGGTAATGACAGCAGCATTCTACTATCCCACTGTTATTGAACGGGTCGTCTGCGAAAAGTGCGGCACCGTAAAGAGCGAGGAGGTCACCCCCGCCCGTGTGATGGCCCAGCCGGTCATTGCCAGCATCGAGGTACCCGCCAATACCGTTTCCGGCTACAGCCTGATGCAGATCAATGCCGACGGTACCGAAACACCGGTCAGTGTTTCCTACAACACCGAGCTGAACAAGGCATATTTCCGTCTGGATGTCACCACCGGGGCCCAGCTGCTGCGGATGGTTCCCACCACCTGATTTCCCCGCATAACCAACGAGACCGCCCGGTGGGCGGTCTCGTTTTTGTTTTATCGGCGTTTCTGTGGCAGGGGGATGCCCAGCACAAGCGCAATGCCCACGGCCAGCGCCACGGCGATCTTGAAGGTGGAGATGCCGTTTGCCAGCGCCAGAGCGTTGTTGCCCTGAATGAAGTAGTAGGCGCTGTAATAGATGCCCGCACCGGGCACCAGCGGAAAGATGCCGGTGAGCAGGAACACCGTCACCGGTGTCCTGAGGGTTATCGCAAGGATGCGGGCCAGCAGCGTCAGCGGAATGACCGCCAGCAGCGAGGCCGCAAAGGCTTCCATCCCGAACAGCTCCGCGATCTCGTATACCAGCCACCCCACTGCGCCCACCAGCCCGCAGTAGGGCAGGGTGCGCCTGGGGCAGGCAAAGAGGATGGCAAAGCTCAGGGTGCCCGCCCCGGCCAGCAGGAACTGCAGGGCCAGACGGCCCAGCTGCTCCCCGGTGAAAAGAAGCTCTGTCATACCACGGCCACCCCCTTCAAAAAGGCATAGAGGCTCAGCACAAGGCCGGTGCCGATGGCGATGCTGGCCGCAATGAGCAGTGCGTCGATCATCCGGATGGTGCCGGACAGGTAATCGCCCTGCACAAAATCCCGGATGCCCATGGTAAAGGCGATGCCGGGGGTCAGGATCATCAGGGTGCCGATGATGGCGTGGCTGGACTCAGTGCCCAGCAGGCCGCAGCCCAGAATGCAGCACAGAGTGATGAGGGCGGCGGTGGAGATGGTGCGAAACCCGCCCCCCACGCCGCGCCGCCCGCAGAACAGCAGATAGGCGTTGGCCGCAACACCGGCCGCAGCGGCGGCAAGCCCGGCTTTCAGATCGCCGCCAAAGATCAGCGCAAAGCAGAACGCGCCGCCCATGCCCGCCGCAAGCTGCACCCAGTCCTTTGGAAAAGGGATGCACCTGGCCTGAGCCAGACGGGCCTCGGCCTCGGCGACGGTCTCCACTTCCCCGGACGCGATCTGCCGCGAAAGCTGGTTTACTGCCGCCACCCGCCCCAGGTGGGTGGTACGGGTGGGCACGTTGCGCACCTCGCTCATCTCCGCCGTACCTGCGCTGGCAAAAATGCCGTTGGTCAGCACATAGACATGGAACTCCCGCAGGTGGAAGCTGGCCGCCATGATCTCCATGGTCTGCTCCACCCGGAACACCTCTGCCCCGTTCTCCAAAAGGGTCTGCCCAGCCGCCATAATAAAATCCATGATGCGGCGGCGCTGTTCCCCGTCCGGATACAATTCCCTCTCTGCCATGCTGTGGTCTCCTTAAAATTGGCATAAAAAATGACCGCCTCAACGTTTCAGTGCCTGAGCGGTCATTTTTCTTGACGAATCTATTTGTAGTATAGTCAATCTCCGGTGGCTTGTCAAGCAGGCACGCCGTTTTTTCAGAACTTGAACAGGTTCACGATCCGCTGCCACAGGCGGGTGAAGAAGTTGCCTTCCTGCACATCGGCGGTGGTCTGGGCGGTAACATCCGCAGCGGCGACCGTCTCACCGGTCTTATAGATGAACTTCACGCTGCCGGAAGCATCCTCGGACTTACCGGCAAAGCTGGTGTAGTCCTCCAGACGGCTGGTCATCTCGTCCAGCACGGTCTTCAGGCCATGGATCTGCTCCTCGTCCAGAGCGCCGGTCAGCTTGGAGATGCCCTCCTCATTGAACTGGTTCAGGCCATCGTTCAGCCGGACCGTGCCATCGCTGAGCTGGCCTGCGCCATCATTCAGGGTGGTCACGCCGTCATACAGGCTCTTGGTGCCATCGGCCAGCTGGGCGGCACCGTCCTTTGCGGAATGGGCACCGTCAGCAGCGGTAGCAACACCGTTGGTGTACTGGTTGACGCTGGACACGAAATACTGGATCTGCGCCAGGCTGTTCTTCAGGGCACGGACATCTGCGATATCCTGGCTGTTCTCAGCCTGATACTTCAGCTCGTCATGCACAGTCTGCTTGGCGCTGGCAGTGCTCAGATCAAGCATGGCGCTGAACATGGAGGGGTCGTAGCTCTGCATCAGCCGCAGAGCAGCTTCCAGGTCGTGGTTGGTCTTGGTTGCGGAGAGATACAGGGCAATGTCCAGCTGGCTGTCCTTGAAGCTGGGCTCCTGCTCCCAGACGGTGCGCACCATCTTCTTGCGGGCAGCGGCCAGTGTCTTTTCGTTCATGGTCAGCACTTCGTCAATAACGGAAGCGTAGTTGTCCCAGGTCATGGGGGTGTCGATCAGGCCGCCCTCCATCAGGGTGCTGTTGGCAGAGGCCAGAACGCCATCGGCCACCTGCTGGGCACCGGCCTGCAGGGCGGCGTTATTGGAGCTCAGGATATCCAGACCGTTGGTCAGCTGGCCCAGACCATCGTTCAGGGTGGAAGCGCCGCTGTTCAGCTGAGAAGCGCCATCCAGCAGGGCCAGGGTACCGTTGGCCAGCTGAGAAGCACCGTCCACCAGTTGGGCGGCACCATCCATCAGCTGGTTCATGGCATCGTTCAGCTGGCCGATGCCATCGGTCAGCTCGTTGATGCTGCTCAGGTCAAAGGCATTGGTGCCCAGCGCATCGGCGTTGGTGGCACAGGCCAGCATGACCTGCGGTGCGGTCAGGTTCTCAACATCGGCTTCCACAGTGACGCTGTCCTGCAGATAATCCTCCACAGTGGACAGGTCATCGGGCAGCAGGCCGTCCAGAGAGTCCTTCACGCCGGGCAGGCAGACGAAAGCGGCCACGCTGCTCTTGGCGGCAGATTCCAGCATTCCGTGCTCGGCGCTCAGGTTGGTGGCATCCTGACCAAAGATCACGCCCACAGCAGTGATGAGCGGGGTGACAACGGTGCGCTCCTTGCCGTTGACGGTCACGGTGCCGGTCTCGTTGTTGGTCAGGTCGACGGTCACGGTCAGGTGGCCGCTCTTGCCGATCAGGTTCTCAAGGCTGTCGGTCACGCCGTCCAGCGTATAGGTGACATTTGCGGTGATGGGCAGGGCCTTGTCGGTATTGCCCTTATAGTACACGTCGGTGTCGTCGGTGTTCCAGACCAGCTTTTCGCCGTCCTGGGTGAACGCGGCATCGCTCTCCGTGTTCTGGATGTCGGTCAGAATGCTCTCGTCGGTGACATTGGACAGGCCGGAAGCGCTGTACAGGTGCTCGCTGACGGTGGTGGACTTGATGGAGCCGTCGGCGTTCATCACGGCGTAGACGGTCTCGTCCTTGGAATAATCGGCCTTGGCGGCTGCAAAGGCGGGCAGGGTCATGCCTGCGGCGAGAGTCAGCGCCAGCGCCGCACTGGCGAAACGAAGCGATTTTTTCATGGTAATTACTCCTTATCAGACTTCTTGGCGTTGGAAGATTCAGGGACCAGCCAGTGCATGGTGGTGTGGCGGATGACCCAGTCCAGCAGCATCAGGGCGGCGGGCAGAACGACCAGAATGACAGCCATACTGATCAGTGCGCCGCGGGAGATGAGCCGGCAGATGCTCTGCAGCAGCTCCATCTTACTGATGGCGGCCACGCCGACGGTAGCGGCAAAGAAGGTCAGGCCGCTGGTCAGGATGGACTGGCTGCAGTGCTCCAGCGACTGCTGGGCAGCTTCCTGCGGGGTGCGGCCATAGCTGCGCTCCTCGTGATAACGGGTGGTCATCAGGATGGAGTAGTCCACAGTCGCGCCCAGCTGGATGGTACCGATGACGATGCTGGCGATGAAGGGCAGCTGGGTACCGGTGAAGTACGGGATGCCCATATTGATGGAGATGGCGGCCTCGATGCTGGCAACCAGCAGCACAGGGATGGACAGGCTCCGGAAGGAGATCAGGATGATGGCAGCGACTGCCATGATCGACCAGACGTTGACGTTCTTGAAATCCACATCCGCGACCTCGATCAGATCCTTGGTCATGGCTCCCTCGCCGGTAATGACACCGTTGGGGTCAACCGCCTTGATGAGGTCGTTCATCTCGGTCAGCTGGTTGTTGATGGCATCGGTACCGGTCTTATAGGAGCTGTTGGCCAGAATGAGCTTGTAGCCGCCGGACTGCAGGATCTCGGTCACACTGTCGGGCAGCAGCTCGGTCTGGAAGCCCGGGCCGGTGATGGAATCCAGGCTCACCACCTGGGTGATGCCGTCCACATCCTTGAGCTCATCGCAGAGGCCAGACACCTGCGTTGCGGTCAGGTCTTCATCCACCAGAATAAAGTGGGAGGTGGTCATGCCAAAGTCCTCGCCCAGCTTGTTGGTGCCAACGATGCCGGTCAGATCCTGGGGCAGCGAGTCGAACAGGGTGTAGTAGACCTCGGTCTTTTGCTGGGCCACCACAAAGGGCACCAGCAGCACAAGGAAGACGGCCACGATGGGCATTGCGTGCTTGGAAACAAAGTAGCTGAGCTTGGTCAACTTGGGCACGATGGTGCGGTGCTTGTACTTTTCGACCTGCTGATCAAAGGTCAGGATCAAAGCAGGCAGGACGACGATGGTGCAGATAACACCCAGCGCCACACCCTTTGCCATAACAACACCGATATCGCGGCCCAGCGTCAGGCGCATGGCGCACAGTGCCAGGAAGCCCGCAATGGTGGTCAGGGAGGAAGCGGTGATGGAGGTCATGGTCTTGCAGATGGCGGTCACCATGGCTTCCTCGTTGGAGGAGCGGAGTTCCTTTTCCTCCTGATAACGGTGGAGCAGGAAGATGGAGAAGTCCATCGTCACGCCCAATTGCAGCACCGTGGAAAGCGCCTGGGTGATGTAGCTGATCTGACCCAGGAAGATGTTGGTGCCAAAGTTGTACGCAATGGGGAACAGCAGGCCCAGCATGAACAGCACAGGCGTGATGGTGCTCTCCAGCGAGAGGAACAGCACCAACATACTGGCACCCACAGCGCACAGGATGTACAGCGGCATTTCTTTATTGATCAGTGCCTTGGTATCCTGCAAGATGACGCTCATGCCGCCAAAGTAGCAGTCGTGCCGCAGCACCTGTTTGATCTGCTTGACGGCGTTCATCGTCTCGTCGCTGGCGCTGGGCGCATCAAACCGGACGATGAGCATGGTGGAATCGTTTTTGCCGAACATGAACTGCTGGACATCCGCGGGCAGCATCTCGGTGGGGATGCTGGGGTCGATGACATCGCTGAGCCAGAAGGTCTGTGTGACACCGGGCACCGCATCAATGTCCTTCTTCATGGCGATCAGTTCATTGGTAGGCAGGCCTTCCACCGTGATCATGCCGGTGGAGGCCAGATGGAAGTCGTCCTCAAGCGCTACCTCGCCGATCATGGAGTCGAGCTCCTGCGGCAGATAGGTCAGGACATCATAATTGATGCGGGTAGCAACCGCGCCGATTGCGGAAGGGATCAACAGCAGGACCGCTACTGTTAAGATCAGCTTGCGCAGACGCACGATGCTCTGTGCGATCTTTTTCATGGGAACCCTCCATACGAAAGTTGATTGGATCTGCCCTAAAATGACCCGTGGTCATTTCTGAGCAAGCACTATTATAACCAATCGACGCAAGGTGTCAAGACAAAAAATGACCAAAAGTCAGTTTTCTTATCACAAAGCAAAAATTGTATAGCTTATCCGGGGGCTTTTGCTCTTGCGCTCTTCCCTTCTCCCTGCTAAAATATTGTTTACACGACAAAACAACGTCAGAAAAGAGGATGCAGCAAGCTATGAGCACCGTGGAAGGAAAGAAACAGGAAAAGCGCCGTGCGCTTCTGGACGCAGCTTACGAGCTGTTTCTGGAGCGGGGCACCTCCAAGACCAGCGTGGAGGATATCACCTCCCGCGCCAAGGTGGGCAAGGGCACGTTCTACCTCTATTTTGCCGATAAGGGTTCGGTCACGCAGGCCCTGCTGGCCCGGGTGAGCTACCAGCTGCTGGACAACGCCTGTGCCGCCGCCGAGCAGCACGCCGCCGAGCTTACCAGCTTCCCCGACCAGATGATTTTTGTCATTGACCATATCATCGAAGCCCTGCGCGCGGACACCCTGATGCTCCGCTTCCTGGAGCGCAGCTTTGTCTGGCCCGGGCTGGATCAAATCGAAGCCAGCGGCGAGGCCGAGCCGCTGATGCGCAAGGTCCTCCAGACCGTGATGTGCAGCCCCGAGATGGCGGGCCGCACCGAGCGGGAGATCTACCAGCGCATCACCGCCCTGGGCAGCATGTGCATATCGGTGTGCTATACCTCCGTGTTGGAGGGCAAGCCCGACAACATCGACAACATGAAGCCCATCCTCTACGACATCATCCGCCGGGCGCTCTGAGCGCACCTCTCCCCTGCCAGCCCCCGCAAAGGGGCCTTTGCGCCAATCCTCCGGGGCAAAAAACGGAAAAGGCAGACTTTTTTCAAAAAAGCCCTTGCAATTGCGCGAAAAATGTGGTATCATACTCAAGTCGATACGACATCTGGACGGTTAGCTCAGCTGGTAGAGCATCTGCTTGACGTGCAGGAGGTCACAGGTTCGAGTCCTGTACCGTCCACCATACAGTTTGTACCCGAACCCGATTCTTTACGAAAAGGGTTCGGGTACTTTTCTGTTTCACAAGATGTTCTCTATGCCGAGAGTATGCAGAACGGTAAACAGGAACGAACAAAGGCAGGATATCATCATGGCGATGGTATCCTGCCTTTTATATGCGATATGGTATTGGGGGCGATTGCTGCGCACAAAGTGCCTTAAGCCTCTGTATTTGCTTCGGTCAGCACAAAGGTCAGCTCCGCTGTGGCGGCGCACTTGCCATCCACATAAGCAGACGCTTTCCCGATGCCCACCGGGCCGCGCTGTTCCACCAGCTCACAATGGAGCGTGAGAACATCCCCTGGGGTGACCTGTTTGCGGAAGCGGGCATTTTTGATGCCGCCGAAGAGGGCCAGCTTGCCTTTGTTTTCGGGAACGCTCAGCGCCGCCACAGCTCCGGTCTGGGCCAGTGCTTCCAGAATCAGCACTCCCGGCATGACCGGCTGGCCCGGGAAGTGACCGCAGAAGAATTCTTCATTGCGGGAAACGCACTTGCGGCCAATGGCCCACTGCCCCGGCTCGTAGTCCAGGATACGGTCCACGAGGGCAAAGGGGTAGCGGTGGGGCAGAAGGGCTGCGATCTGCTCACTGCTCAGGGCGTTTGCGTTCGCCCGCACGGTGCGCGGTTCTGCCATGGCTCAGCCCTCCCATCTGCGCAGGGCGATGCAGGCGTTGTGCCCGCCAAAGCCCAGACTGTTGCTCAGTGCATAGGTCATGGTCTGCGCACGGCCTGCATTGGGCACATAATCCAGATCGCATTCCGGGTCAGGCTGCTCGTAGTGGATGGTGGGCGGGGCAAACTGGTCTCGCAGGGCCAGTGCCGTGAACACGGCCTCGATGCCGCCCGCACCACCCAGCAGGTGGCCGGTCATGCTCTTGGTGCTGACCACGGTCAGCTGCTTTGCGTGTTCACCGAACACGGCATGGATGGCAGCCGTCTCGCAGGCATCGTTCATGTGGGTGCCGGTGCCGTGGGCGTTGATGTGATCCACCTGCTCCGGGGCAATACCTGCATCGGCCAGCGTCAGCTTCATGCAGTCGATGGCACCTGTGCCGCCGGGAGCCGGTGCAGTAAAGTGGTAAGCATCGCAGTTGGCACCATAGCCCACCACCTCGGCGTAGATATGCGCACCGCGTGCCCGGGCGTGCTCCAGCTCTTCCAGAACCAGCACACCGCTGCCCTCGCCCATCACAAAGCCGCCGCGGCGGGCATCAAAGGGCAGGCTGGCAGCATCCGGGTCGGTGGCGGTGGAAAGCGCCTTCATGCTGGTAAAACCGCCGATGCCCAGCGGGCTGATGCAGCTTTCGGCACCGCCGCAGACCATGGCAGTCTCGTAACCGTCCCGGATGCGGTGGAAGGCATCGCCCACAGCGTTTGTGCCGCCGGCGCAGGCCGTGACCGGGCAGGTGCACATGCCCTTCAGGCCAAAGCGGATGGCCACCTGTGCCGCCGCCATGTTGGCAATGGACATAGGCACAAAGTAGGGGCTGACCTTCTCCATGCCTTTCTCTTCCCCGCGGGTGTGCTGCTCCTCGATGGTGGGCAGGCCGCCAATGCCGCTGGAAAGGACAACGCCGATGTTTTTGGCCTCTGCTTCCGTGTTCAGGCCGCTGTCGGCAATGGCCTCGGCTGCAGCAGCCAGTGCCAGCAGGGTGAAGCGGGCCATCTTGCGGGCTTCCTTTTTGTCCACAACGGTCTCGGGGTCAAAGTTTTTCACTTCACCGGCCAGCTTGCACTTGAAATCGGTGGTGTCAAACTGGGTGATGGGACCAATGCCGCACCGGCCTGCCTTTGCGGCAGCCCAGCTGTCGGCAGCAGTGTTGCCCAGCGGGTTCACGGTGCCCAGACCGGTGATCACGACTCTGCGTTTTTCCATAGAGAATTTCTCCTTTTACATTGCCATGCCGCCGTCCACACAGAGCACCTGCCCGGTGAGATAGCTGCTTTGTTCTGCGGCAAAAAACGCCACCGCGTTTGCCACGTCCTCCGGCTGGCCTGCGCGGCCTGCCGGGATGTCCTTTGCCATTTCGGTGCGGACAGCCTCCGGCAGAGCGGCGGTCATATCCGTGGCGATGAAACCGGGAGCCACCGCGTTGACGGTGACGTTCCGGCTGGCCAGCTCCTTGGCGAGGCTCTTGGTCAGGCCGATGAGGCCCGCCTTGCTGGCGGAATAGTTGGTCTGGCCTGCGTTGCCCCGCAGACCCACCACGCTGCTCAGGTTGACGATGCGGCCATAGCGCTGGCGCACCATCCGGCGTGCGGCCTCCTTGCAGCAGAGGAACGCACCCTTGAGGTTGGCGTTCAGGACGGTGTCAAAATCTTCCTCGGAAAGGCGGAGGATGAGGTTGTCGCGGGTGACGCCCGCGTTGTTGACGAGAATATCCACCCGGCCAAAGGCATTCACTGCTTCTTCGAACAGCTTCTTGCAGCCCTCGGCAGTGGAGACGTCGGCCTGCACGGTGACGGCCTCGACGCCAAGCTCTTTGCACAGTGCGGCAGTCTCGGCGGCAGCGGCCTCACCGTGGCAGTAGTTGACCACCACATTGCAGCCCTGCTTTGCCAGCGCAACACAGACAGCCCGGCCGATGCCCCGGCTTCCGCCGGTGACGACGGCGGCACGGGTCAGCTTTTCTTCGCTCATGCCTGTGCCTCCTTCCAGCTGGTGAGGAAAGCTTCCAGCTCTTCTGCCGTCTCGACAGCGGTGCAGTGGACGTCTGCGCCCAGCGTCTTTTTCACGAAGCCGCTCAGGGCCTTGCCCGGGCCGACTTCGAGAATGTCGGTGACGCCCAGCTCGCCCAGACGGCGGAGGGTATCTTCCATGTAGACGCTGCTCTGCACCTGCTTTTCCAGCAGAGCGGGGATGCTGTCGCTGTCTGCCTTTTCGTGGCCGAGGCAGTTGAAGAGGACAGGCGTCTCCATCTCGCCGAAATGCTCAGACGCAAAGCGCTTTGCCAGCGCGTCACCGGCGGGGTGCATCAACTTCGTGTGGAAGGGACCGCTGACCTTCAGCGGAATGCAGCGGCGTGCGCCTGCGGCTTTTGCCAGCTCAGCGGCCTTTTCCACGGCGGCTTTTTCGCCGCCGATGACCAGCTGGCCCGGGCAGTTGTAATTGCAGATCTGGACACAGCCCAGAGCGGACGCCTCTTCGCAGCACTTTGCCAGTGCGTCGCGGTCAAGGTTCATCACAGCGGTCATGCCGCACTCGATGCCCTTGGCGGCGTCGGCCATGGCCTTGCCACGGAAGGCAGCCAGCTCCACAGCCTGCTTGGCCGTGAAGACACCGGCGGCTTCCAGCGCGGAGTATTCGCCCAGCGACAGACCGGCCAGATAGTCGGCCTTGACGCCGTTTTCCTTCAGGACAGCCGTGACACCGGCGGCGAAGGCCACCATGCAGGGCTGGGTGTACTGAGTCAGATTCAAAACGCCTTCCGGGTCGTCGAAGCAGACGCTCTCCAAATCAAAGTCAAGGTCTGCGGCGTTGAACGCCTTCCGGAACGCGGGGTATCTCTCGTAAAGGTCTTTGCCCATGCCGGGGTGCTGAGAGCCCTGACCGGCATACAGAATGGCAAGCTTCATTGGTGTTTCCTCCAATCATCCATCAGTTCATCCATCAGCTCCCGGACACTGCGCATCCGGTCGAGACGGCCCACGTTGGCCCCGCAGAAGAAGAGTCCCTCTTCCACATTGCCCTTCACGGCCTCGATGAGGGCGTGGGTGATGCAGTAAGGCACCTTGGCCGGCTCACAGGCTTTGAGACAGCGGGCGCAGTGCTTCGGCGGGAAGCGCAGACCCTGTTCAAGCTTCTGCACCAGCGGAGTGGCCAGCGCACGGCCCGGCATTCCCACAGGGCTGTGGATGATGCGCACATCTTCGGGATTGGCCGCCAGCAGGACGTCTTTATAGGTCTGGCTGGCGTCGCACTCGTAGGTGGGGATGAAGCGGGTGGCAAGCTGTGCGCCCGCAGCACCCATCTTAGTATAGTGGGCGATGTCCTCGCCCGTGTAGACACCTCCGGCCACGAAGACCGGGATGTCGTGGCCGAACTGAGCCTCGAAAGGCTTCACCTCGGCCAGCACTTCGGGCAGGATCTCGTCGAGAGTCTGGCATTTTCCAGCCAGAAGCTCTTCTTCCGAAAAGCCCAGGTGCCCACCGGCCTTGCAGCCCTCGATGACCACGAAGTCGGCGGTGCGGTTGAAGGCTTTTGCCCACCGGCGGAGGATGAGCTTTGCAGCACGTCCGCTGGACACGATGGGTGCCAACGCAACGTCAGCGTTTTCCACCAGGCCGGGCAGCTCCAGCGGGAGGCCCGCACCCGATACGATGGCATCCACACCTGCCTCCACAGCAGTGCGGACGGCGTCGGCGTAGTTCTGGGTGGCGACCATCGCGTTGATAGCCACCAGTCCCGCGCCGTTGGCGATCTCTTTCGCTTTGGCGATTTCTTTTTTCAGCGCACGGAGATTCGCTGCGCAAGGGTCGCGGGCAAAGTCGGGTTCTCGGTAGCCTGTGTCGGCGGTGGAGATGCACCCCATGCCGCCGCAGGCCGCGACCGCCCCGGCCAGCCCGCCGAGGGAAACGCCCACGCCCATGCCGCCCTGTAAGACAGGCACGGCCAGCGGCTTGCCTGCGAGGGTCAGCATAACTCGCTCAGCGAATGCATCCGCTGCCTCCCGCTCTCCCACAGCTCGTCGAGGATCTCAGCCACAGGCCGCACCTCGTGGAGCATACCGGCCACCTGACCGGCCATCAGACTGCCGGTGGCGGTATCGCCCTCAAAGACGGCGCGCCGCAGACTGCCCAGCGTGTATTTTTCCAGCTCCATCTTGTCGGCGCCGGCCTTTTCCTGCCGGACATACTCGCGGCTCATCCGGTTTTTCAGCACACGGACGGGGGTGCCGCCGATGCGGCCGGTGACGATGGTGTCGCTGTCCTTGGCGCGCAGAAGCGCGGCCTTGTAGTTCTCGTGGACGGGGCATTCCTCACTGACCAGCAGGCAGGTACCCACCTGAACGCCGCAGGCTCCCAGTGCGAAGGCTGCCGCCAGTTGGCGGCCATCGGCGATGCCGCCCGCCGCGATGACAGGGACATCTACAGCGTCCACCACCTGCGGGACGAGGGCCATGGTGGTCATCTCGCCCACATGGCCGCCGCTCTCGGTGCCTTCGGCGATGACGGCATCCACGCCCAGAGGGGCAAGGTGCTTAGCCAGAACGGCCGCTGCCACCACGGGGATGACCTTGATACTGGCTTCCTTCCACATGGGGATGTACTTGCCGGGGTTGCCTGCGCCGGTGGTGACGACCTTGACGCCCTCTTCCACGACGATTTTGGCAAACTCGTCGGCCTGGGGGTGCATCAGCATGATGTTGACGCCGAAAGGCTTGTCGGTGAGCGCCTTGCAACGGTGGATGTTCTCCCGCAGCGTCTCAGCGTTCATGCCGCCTGCGCCGATAAGACCCAGCGCACCGGCGTTGGAGCAGGCAGCGGCAAACTCGCCGGTGGCGATGTTGGCCATTCCGCCCTGAATGATGGGGTATTTCGTGCCTAATATCTCGTTGAGTAATTTCATGTAAATCGTCCTATTTATAGGTTTTACTTTAGAGCGCTCTCCCTTTGGGAGAGCTGGCATGGCGTCAGCCATGACTGAGAGGGCTGTACGTAACCAGCATCCCGCCCCAGGTCAATCCGCCGCCGAAGCCGATGCAGGATACCTTCTGCCCGGCTTTGAGCAGACCGGCTTCGGCCATCTCGTTGAGGGCCACCGGGATGCTGGCCGCGCTGGTGTTGCCGTGGCGGTCCATGTTCTTGTAGAACTTTGCGGCGTCGGCGTGGAGCGCTTTCACACAGTGATCGATGATGCGGCTGTTGGCCTGATGGCAGACCACCCAGTCCACATCGTCCAGCGCCAGCTGCGTCTCGTCCAGCACCGCGTGCAGACAGCGGGGCAGCGCGTCCACCGCAAAGCGGAAGACGGCACGTCCGTCCATGCTGATGGGGGCCGAGCCGGTGCAGCAGGGGCCTCCTGCATGGATAGCCTCGTCGCCCCGTGCGCCCAGCGTGATCGCAAACGGTGCGTCGCACAGTTCAAAAATCGCTGCGCCCGCACCGTCGCCGAAGAGCACACAGGTGGAGCGGTCGGTCTGGTCCATCAGGCGGGACAGCGCTTCGCAGCCCACCACGAGGGCGTACCGTCCACCCAGCGTCGCCATCAGGCCGCGGGCCACGGCGGTGCCGTAGATGAAGCCCGAGCAGGCGGCGTTGACATCCAGCGCGGGGCGGTTTTCGGGCAGACTCAGCGCCCGCTGCACCTGACAGGCCACACTTGGGGTGGCGTCAGGTGCCGAAAGGGTAGCGCAGACACAGCAGGCAATATCCTGCGGCGAAAGACCACTGCGCTCCAGCGCCTGCTTTGCCGCCGCGATGGCCAGCGTGGCGGCGGAGAAGACGGCGATGAGCGACGTGACGTTGACGCCCAGCGTCGAGACGACGATCAGCACCAGCAGCAGCGTGAAGATCACGCGCACGGTGTTGCGCATGAACGACCGCAGCGAAATATCGACACGGCGGTGTTCCAGCGCCAGGTCGAGCAGCCTGACGATGCGCCGCAGGATCCAGCGGCCGACGAAATAGATCGCCAGCGCGAGGAGGATTTTCAGCAGTATCCAGACCGACTCGGAGAGGAGGTTCTGCAATACGGTCTCGAAATCGAGGTTCGCAATTTTATGGACGGTCTCCGCGAAATGGGCTTTCTGCACACTGTCGGGCAGCATCAGCGGCGCGGGCGTCTCGGTTCCTAAAAAAAGAGGCCACATAAACCGGGAATAAAGTTTGTCTGCAAAAATAACCAAAAAAAAGAGAAGTTTACTAACTTTGTCTATGAATTTACGGAAAAGAAAAAAAGGAAAAACGCTACACGATGCAAAACAACGTCGAAATCATCCAGATAAACATCTCCGGCGAGGACAAGCCGGGCATGACCTCTTCGCTCACCGAAATACTCGCGCGCTACGACGCCTTCATCCTCGACATAGGCCAGGCCAACATCCACCAGTCGCTGACGCTGGGCATCCTGTTCAAGACCACGTCGGACAAGTCGGGCAACATCATGAAGGAGCTGTTGTTCAAGGCATCGGAGCTGGGCGTGATGATCCGTTTCACTCCCATTTCGGAACAGAACTACGACAACTGGGTCGGCCGGCAGGGCAAGAACCGCTATATCATCACCCTCCTGGGACGTACGGTCACGGCACGCCATATCGCCGAAGTGACACGCGTGGTGGCACAGCACGGGCTGAATATCGACGCCATAAAGCGCCTGACGGGCCGCATCCCGCTCAGCGAGGACGACCGTGCGGCCAAATCGTGCATCGAACTTTCGGTGCGCGGGTCGCTCACCGACGAGGAGCGCAGCACGATGCAGGAGGGGTTCATGAATCTGTCGGAGATCGGGCTCGACGTTTCGTTCCAGAAAGACGACATCTACCG
>ERZ773190.2030-NODE-2030-length-17066-cov-5.087179_pt1 | contig 17066 bp, 16 predicted proteins | sample MGYA00511111_ERZ773190 | MGnify/ENA primary metagenome ERZ773190 (study PRJEB29015, sample SAMEA2737777) | human gut metagenome | biome: human gut; feature: human-associated habitat; material: faeces | place: China | collected 2012 ... | reverse complement strand
TCAACTATAATATTGGCGTAATCAGGTCTTATGTCCATAAGTGCTGCAATGTTTCTTCTGCTTTTTCCCTTTTAGTAACCGATCTATATTTTCCGGTCTCAGACTGTCCGGTACCTCTGTGTTTTCTGACAATCGTGCAATCTGATCCACCATATCCTGTTCGCAGTATCCGTTCTGCTTTTTTTCCTGTTCATTCTCACGCCGCATACACTTCTCACTCCTTTCTTCCCTGCTCTGTTTCTCCGTAACTGCCTAACACACATTCCATCTTTTTAAGTGCCCGGCTCCGCTTCGATCGTACCGTGTTCGGATTCAGCCGCATCATTTCCCCGATCTCCTGACTGCAATACCCGCCGAATACGGATAATCCGACTAATATCTGTTCTTCTTCCGATAACACGAAGAATGCTTTCCTGACGTCCATTGCCAGATCATAATCCGGTACAACCGGCTGTTCCGGAAGTTCTTCCTCTCTTCCCGGCTCTTCTTTTAATGCCTTCTTCAATCTCTTCTTACATTTATTCGTCAGAATTGTAAATATCCAGCTGCGGAATGCTTCTTCTTTTTTTAATTTATGTATGTTCTCGTATGCCGCAACAACCGCCTCGCTCACTGCATCCTCCGCTTCCTGTGGATTCTTCATCAGGCACAGTGCGTAATGGTACAGATCACGGTAAACCGTTTCATACATTTCCGAGAACCTTTTTACACTGCATATCATATCGTAACCTCCCTCAGATATGAATCTGTTATTACTATTTTTAATCTTCCGGTAATTATTATAAATCCTATATAAATAAGAGTCATTTCCTACTCACATTGTTGCAGGTATTTTATCATATTATACAAGAATTTTCCTTATTTAGGCAGTGTCTGCATCTCCGAATAAGGAAAAACAGCAGGAAATCCGTGATTTCCTGCTGTATACATAAGTCCGAATGTCAGATCAAAATTTTCCAAAACAAAACGGTACCAAAAATAAAACATATTATCCTCTGTAATAATTGATCAGACATCCTTTCAGGATGATCTCTCTTTCGGCATCGGTCATATCACCAAGCTTCAGCGTGATCTCTTTCAGAGAATCTCCAACCACATAAGCCTTGATCTCGGCATTCTTATCTTCCACTGCTTTTCTGATCTCCGGCACGAAGATATAGTCGCCGTTACGGAAGCTTAAGTTCTCGTGATCTTCCTCCGTAACAAAAGGAAGCATACCCCAGTTGATCAGGTTCGAACGATATCTCTTGGTTGCATATTCGTTCGCAATATTTGCCCAGCCGCCGAGTACTTTCTGACAGGATGCTGCCTGCTCTCTTGCAGAACCATCTCCCGGTTTTACTGCAAAGATCGTGCTTCCGATTCCGAGATTACCTTTTCCTGTCTCCGGATATGTCTCGTGAATCTTATCCATAACCGGTTTCAGTTCATCTAATACTTCTAACGGACACTGTCCTGCTTCAATTGCTTTTTCAGCTTTCTGTACTTCCTTCGCACGGCCTACATAAGCAGGATCTTTTCTGGACAATGCAAATTCTGCAAGTCCCAGAGGGTTGGATCTGTAAGAAGAGGTCTCACCGGATGGAATCAGTTCATCTGTTGTGGTGACCGGATCATGGATCTCAGATACCACTTTCAGAAGTAAGTTTTCCGGAAGTGCTGCCATTGCAGGCCAGTCTTTGATATTTGGTCCGAACTTGATCTCTACCGATGGATCTGCTACACCATGGCTGTCAAAGACACGGTTCGCATAAATGTTCTTATCAAAATGATAAGTCTGTCCTTTATATTCCACATCCAGGTCAGTTGCAGGTGTAAGGAATCCCTTATTCGCTGCTGTTGCAGCGATGGAACGTGCATCCATAAGTGCAACCGATGCGATCTGTCCGCTCTGAAGTTTGGAGCCTTCACGGTTCGGGAAGTTTCTGGTTGAGTGACGGATCGAGAATGCGTTGTTTGCAGGGGTATCTCCGGCACCGAAGCATGGTCCGCAGAATGCCGTCTTCACGATCGTTCCTGCTTCCATAAGGTCAGCAACTGCTCCGTTCTTCACAAGTTCCATGTAGATCGGTGTACTTGCAGGATATACACTGAATGTAAACTCATCGGAACCGATATAATGTCCTTTGATGATATCTGCTGCTGCACAGATATTTTCAAATCCGCCGCCGGCACATCCTGCGATGATTCCCTGATCCACATAAAGTTTTCCATCAATCACTTTATCCTGAAGTGAATAATCCACAGCACCATCCAGGCTCACCAGTGCTTTCTGCTCTACATCGTGAAGCACGTCTTTCAGATTCTTACGCACTTCGTCGATCGTATATACATTTGACGGATGGAACGGCATTGCAATCATCGGACGTATCTCGCTTAAGTTCACATAGACCATACCATCATAATATGTAACTGCACCAGGATTCAGTTCTTTGTAATCTTCACTTCTGCCATGGATCTCATAGAATTCCTGAATCTTCTCATCTGTCTGCCAGATAGAGGAAAGACAGGTTGTCTCTGTTGTCATTACATCTACGCCAATTCGGAAATCAGCACTTAAATTTGCAACACCAGGTCCTACAAATTCCATAACTTTATTCTTCACATATCCGTTTGCAAAAACCTTGCCGATAATCGCAAGCGCAACGTCCTGAGGACCTACGCCCGGACGAGGAGAACCGGTAAGATAAATGGCAACGACGCCTGGCATATTGATATCATAAGTCTGGGAAAGAAGCTGCTTTACAAGCTCCGGTCCGCCCTCACCCATTGCCATGGTTCCCAGTGCGCCATATCGTGTATGGCTGTCTGAACCGAGGATCATTTTACCGCCTGCTGCAAGCATTTCTCTTGCAAACTGATGGATAACCGCCTGATGGGGCGGTACATATACGCCGCCATATTTCTTGGCACAGGTAAGTCCAAACATATGATCATCTTCATTAATAGTTCCGCCTACGGCACAGAGTGAATTATGGCAGTTTGTCAGTACATATGGCACCGGAAATTTCTCAAGGCCTGAAGCACGTGCAGTCTGGATAATTCCGACAAAAGTGATATCATGAGAAGTCAGTTTATCAAATTTAATCTGAAGTTTCTCCATATTTCCGGAAGTATTGTGTGCTTTCAGAATTGAATAGGCAATTGTACTCTTTGCAGCTTCCTCTTTGGAAACAGGAAAATCTGCCTGATTCTCCGGAACAATCTTCTGACCATTCAGCAAATACACACCGGTATCGTATAATTTCATAATGTCTCCTCCATTCTGTTTTTTTGCATATCACAAATGCAGTTATGGAACTCACCTTATCCACACCAGTCTTCAAATTTCCAGATGAAAACTGATTTTCTCCTGAACCGGCACTTTGACACGCTAATTTATGGAAATTTAGGTTTTATTATAGAATATTCCACCGGAATAATCAAGCCTAAGACTATAAGTATTTTGCTGTTGCTTTTCACTTTCTTTACTTTCCCGCCAAAATCCGCTATACTGGGAATCACTTAGAAAATGAGATTTCTGCCGCCTGTGGCAGTTCTGACAGGGAGGTATTACCGATATGTTCCGTTTATGGGGAAAAATATGGAAAGATAATCATTTACTGAAAGATACTGTAATCTGCGATGACTCCGAAGATACGCGGACCCACAAGATTTTTCGTGGTCTGGAAAGTATCTGTTATGAAATGGATCTGGGAAACCCAATCTGGCTGGAATCTACAGTCAGACATTTTAAGAAACATGGAAAAGCCAGATTTTATCAGGATAATTTTATAGAGCAGATTGATTTTGATTATCTGGAGATCCAGGTAATTGAAGAGGATGACGAATAATAAATTATTCTGTCTTAAAATGTGTACAGGATCAGAAACTTTACATTGCCATATTGTTTCTGATCCTGTGTATCTCATTTGCAGTGAATTTTCATATCTTTATTTCATAAATTCTCTTATGATTTCTCTCATAATCTCATCTTCCTCGGGTGTAAGCATTCCGCTGAAATGGCTTCCTGCTGCTGCAGTCTGGCGGATACTGTCCGCAATATGTTCAACGATTTCCTCTTTTACAGCTTCGTCAGCCTTCTCCGGCACCGGCACTTCTTCTACCCATGTGCGGGCATGTTCCACATAATCAGAAAAAGAATTCATCAGAAGTTCTTCTCTGTATGTAAAATCCAGCGCCTGTCTCAGCAAAAGCAATGCTGTCGGAATAATCGCAGCCACATAAAGATATGCCAGCGGCATTCCGTCCCATCGTGCATCTTTGGAATACAGAAAAAAAGCCAGTCCAAGAAAAGCGATACAGAAAAGTGACGGATACCAGACAAACCGGTTCATACGGTTCAACAGCCTGTCTCTTGTTTTCCAAAGATTTGTCCATTTCTCTTTGAGATTTGATTTAACCTCTGTATTTTTTCTGATCATTCTTCGGTAGGTAAGATGTGTGGTCAGCATCCCCAGTGCTCCCAGTCCGCCCATTAACATCATGGCATACAGCAGGAAATGCAGTTCCATAACTTTCTCCAGCATAACATCCTCCTCACTTGAACAGATAAGACTATCTGCTTCGCTGCCTGCTCATAAACTGACAGGATTATTATACTGCTGTTTCCGGTATCATGGAACTAAAATCGCTCATCAAATTCTCTCATAAAAAGACAAAAATGTCTCGAAGTGTTTACATATTTTCCAGTTTCGTAACTACCTCTTCAAACTTCATAAAATGGGAAGCTTTCACAAGAATAGTGTCACCATCCTGTACATAACCTTCCAGATGCTCCAGCAGACTTTCTCTGTCCGGCTCATAGATTACTTTCAGGTCCGGATTTGTCCGCTGTGCTCTCTCTGCCATATTTCTGCACAGTTTACCTGTACAGATAAGAACATCAATATCACATTTTCCGGCATGCTCTCCTACCTCCTCATGAAGCTGAACTTCATTCTCTCCAAGTTCACCCATATCGCCAAGGACTGCTATTCTGCGTCCTGCACCATCCTGCAGAACATCCAGAGAGGCTTTCATGGACATGGGATTTGCATTATAGCAGTCATCTACGATCAGAAATTTATCTGTTTCGATCATTCTGAAACGACCGCTGATCGGCTCCAGGCTCTCGATTCCAGCTTTGATCTGCTCAGTTGTAAGTCCATAAATATTTCCAACTGCAGCTGCTGCCAGCGCATTATATACCATATGGCGCCCCGGCATCGGGATATCAACTGTAAATGCAGTATCCCCCAGATGAATGGTGCAGGTCATTCCCTTTAAACCTCTGCTTACAATCTTATCACCGTAAACCTGACATTCATTACTCATTCCGAAAAATACAGGTTTTATCTTTTCATATTCTTTTACTGTGATAAGCTTGTCATCATCGCCATTTAATACAATATGTCCCTCCGGTCTGAGGAATTTAAAAATCTCTGTCTTTGCTTTCAGAACACCATTTCTGTCTCCCAGATTCTCCAGATGGCAGGTACCGATATTCGTGATCACGCAGGTGTCCGGTCTTGCAATCTGCGCAAGTCTGGTCATCTCACCGAAATCACTGATTCCCATTTCCAGAACTGCAATTTCATCTCCATCACGCAGACGGAAAACTGTGAGAGGCAAACCAAGTTCATTGTTAAAGTTGCCCTGTGTTTTCAGAGTATGGTATTTCTGGTTCAGAACAGATGCGATCACTTCTTTTGTACTTGTCTTACCAACACTTCCTGTAATTCCCACAACCGGGATCTGAAGCTGCTTTAAATAAAACTCTGCAATATCTTTCACTGCCTGAAGAGAAGATTCTACTGCGATATAAGGAAAATCAGCGTTATCAAGCACCCGTTCCGACAAGGTTGCCAGTGCCCCTGCTTCCATTACCTGTGGGATAAATTTATGGGCATCTACACGTTCCCCCACAATAGGTACAAACAGACATCCTTCTTCTGCTTTTCTGCTGTCTGTGATAACAGACATTACTTCTTCCTGTAATTTATCAGCCGGACCATAATAAGTACCGCCGCATACGCGGGCGATATTTTCAAGAGTTAAGTTTTTCATAATATTTTTTATATCTTCTTTCCTGTTATAGCAATTCTCTTAATAATGCATCTATAACAATTCTATAAATTACTGCAGACACGCTCTATAATGTGAAATCCTGCGTCGGATATTTTTTCATGGAAACTTCAATCAGTTTCTCACATAAAATCGGATAGTCGATTCCCAGAACTTTTGCCTCCTGCGGAATCAGACTGGTTGGTGTCATTCCGGGAAGAGTATTTGCTTCCAGACAATACATATCTCCATTCTCCTTCATCATGAAATCAAGACGGCAGTATCCTTCCATAAACAGAGCTTTGGCTCCTGCTTCCGCATAATGCTGCATTTTCTCTGTGAGTTCCGGTGAAATTTCGGCAGGACAGGTCTCAATCGTAGAGCCGGCCTGATATTTATTCTTATAATCATAGAATCCCTGAAGCGGAGCAATTTCGATGATCGGATAAGCTTTTCCGTCCACAACCGCTACTGAAAATTCACGTCCTTTTATATATTCTTCGACCACGACTTCATTTTCATAAGAATAAGCGTCTTTGAGAGCCTGCTCATATTCGGCCTGATCATTCACAATATAAACACCTACACTGGAACCGCCACAGCAGGTTTTTACAACTACAGGAAATTCCATCCCAAGTGCTTTCAGATCTGTGGTCATTTCTTCTTTTACCATAGACACTCCCCGCGGTGTTGGTACATTATTCATCAGGAACATCTGCTTGGTGATTCCCTTATCCATTGCCAGGGCACTGCTTAAATATCCGGTTCCTGTATATTTGATTCCCATCAGGTCAAATGTTGCCTGTACTTTTCCATCTTCTCCGTTCGCACCATGAAGTCCCAGAAAAACAATGTCAGCCGCCTCGCAGAGTTTCAGCACGTTTGGTCCGAAGAAGCTTCTTCTCTCTTTTTTCATCTGTTCAATCCTGTCGTTAAATGCTGACATATATTCTGATGCTGCGTCCACATCATACTCTGACGGAAACGGATTCTCCCGGTCCACATTCTCAATGCCGCAAAAAATATCCACAAGAATCGCCTGATGTCCTTTCTGTCGTAATGCCTTACATATTCCTGTTCCTGATGTAATGGAGACAGTACGTTCTGTACTTGTTCCCCCCGCTAATACTACAATCTTCATCATTTTTCTCCTTTATTCATAAATAACAATCGGTGTGTTCTTCTCAACATTGCTGAAAATGATCTGCACCTGATCGGATGGTGCACAGATGCTTCCATGTGTGCCTTCAAATTCATAAAGCTGTCCTCCGAAATCCATTCTCCATGGAGCATCACTGATCCCCAGATTTCCATCGAATGGGATCCAGTAATTTACAGCAGAAGGATAGTCCTCTCCGTTCACTGTACATCCGCTCTTCATTTCACCTGTTGTATAACATCCCACAGGAGTTGCACAGTTGGGCACGAATGGATTTCCGGATACGATCTGCGCATCCGCAGTCGGCGTTCCATCTTTATAGAATACCATTCTCTGGGCCGTCAGGTCAATCTCTATATACGTATATCCGATATCATTTGTTTTCCTGACCAGACCTTCATGGGAATAAACAGGTTCTCTGACCTGGGTTTCTCCGTTTTTTATCAGTTCTGTAAGTTCTTTCAGCTCCGCTTTCTGATCGATCTGCCAGCCATAATTCCCTCCGCTGACAGTAATCTCACGACCATCATATGTATTAAATGTTCTCTCTGTTCCAACCGTATCATATTTAGCCGACAGTTCACTGATATATGCTTCTATCTGTTTTTTGTCAAGTGTATAAAGACCGTTTTCATCTGTTGTGAGCCAGTTTTTGATCATATCTCTGTCTACTGTCTCTGTGCAATCGTCAAAATCATAGGTTATCACTACATCCGTAAGTTTGTTTATCAGTTCACAATTCTTCGTCAGAGTTTCATCACTCTGATAAACTTTCGGTTCTTTGTAGCATCCATCTGCTTCCAGATCAACCGGCGTTCGTCCTGTGACAAGAGCATCTATAATATCCTGACTTGTTTTTTCTGGTTTCAGTGCAGTTCCCTCCTGCTCAGGAACAATTACAAACTTATCGTCTTTCTCTTCTATATGAGCATCCGAAGGCTCTGTCATATTCTCCTGTTGCATACATTTCAGTTCGGAAATGGCAGCCTCTGTCTTCTGCTCATCATATTTAATGGAGGAGGACACTTCATAATTCCTGTGCTGATTAAAAGCAAGAAACCATGTAAAACGATCCTGATTTCTGATCAGTTTATCAACACTTCCATCTGAGTCATAGGAAAGTCCCGCCTGTTTTGCTGTGATACTTTCCTGTCCGTTATTTCTGGTGTCAATAGTAAGAACATATGCTCCCACCTTCTGCGTAAGCAATTCTTCTGACTGGGATACTGTCATATAGGAACAGTTAAATCCGTTTACCATTGATCCCGGTAAGAAATGCTCTGTGAAATAGTATACACCATATCCATATACTCCGGCAGTCAGCAGGAGCAAGATTATGATCAGGGTGATCATGATTTTCTTTCTGCTGCTCACGACATCCTCTCCTTTCTTTTTTATAAACAGCAACCGCCCGGCAAGAAATTATGCCGGGCAGTTTTATTATCACATTATTTATCCAGAAAGTAAATACGATTATTCTCTTTTATGCGTTTTCCAGTAATTTCTCTACACTTGTAAGTTTAACACAGAGTACGAACACTTCTGCTGCTTTTCCAAGATCCTCAGGAGTCGGGAAGCTTGGCGCAATACGGATATTGGAGTCTTTCGGATCTTTTCCATATGGATAAGTTGCGCCTGCTCCTGTAAGTACAACACCTGCTTCTTTTGCCTTGGCAACAATAGCTTTTGCACATCCTTCCATTGAATCAAAGGAAATGAAGTATCCACCATGTGGTTTTGTCCACTCGCCGATTCCAAGACCGCCAAGTTCTCTGTCCAGTGTGTTAAGGACCATTTCAAATTTCGGACGGAGAATTGCAGCATGTTTTCTCATGTGTTCATGAAGACCGTCGATATTTTTGAAGAATTTTACATGACGTAACTGGTTTAATTTGTCATGTCCGATTGTCTGGATCTGCATGTAGCTGCGGAAATCTTCCAGGTTTGCTTTGGAAGCTGCAACTGCTGCAATACCGGAACCCGGGAAGCTGACTTTTGATGTTGATGTAAATTTATATACAAGATCAGGATTTCCTGCTTTTGCACATGCTTCAAGGATTTCTACAAGGAAGTCCTGATTGTCATCATAGAGATGATGAATGCTGTATGCGTTATCCCAGTAGATACGGAAATCAGGTGCTGCCGGTTTCAGATGCGCAAAGCGCTCTACTGTTTCTGCTGAATAAGTATATCCCTGTGGGTTGGAGTATTTCGGCACACACCAGATTCCTTTGATGGATGCGTCTTCACTGACAAGCTTCTCTACCATATCCATGTCCGGTCCCTGTGGTGTCATTGGCACGTTGATCATTTCGATTCCGAAGAATTCTGTGATCTTAAAATGGCGGTCATATCCCGGTACAGGACAGAGGAATTTTACCTTATCAAGTTTGCACCATGGGGTATTTCCCATTACACCCTGTGTCATAGAACGTGCAATGCTGTCAAACATAACGTTTAAGCTTGAGTTTCCGTAGATGATGATGTGGTCCGGATCTACCTCGGACATTTCTCCAAGGAGGCGTTTAGCTTCCGGGATTCCGTCGATAACACCGTAGTTACGGCAGTCTACTCCTGTTTCGCACTTGAGGTCTGAATCGCTGCTTAATACGTTCATTAATCCCATTGAGAGATCGAGCTGGTCTGCTGACGGTTTTCCACGTGACATATCGAGAGCTAAGCCCTTTGCTTTGATATCTGCGTACTCTTTATCCAGCTGTGCTTTGAGTGTAAGCAGTTCTTCTTTGCTCATGTCGCTGTATTTTTTCATAATATTCCTCCTTGTTCTGCCATGGAAGGATGTCCCTTTTTCCGTATAGGGCAATCATTTGTTTTTCCTACGGCAACAGTTTTTTTGCTTTTTACATTTTAGTATGGTAAAGTAGGGTTGTCAAGTGTTTTTATGGAATTGTTAATATTTTACCAAAACAATCGTTACTGTTCCCTCTGTTCTCAGTAACGTAACCCAAATTCATTCTGGATTGCCGTAACATCTTTCTCTGATACTTATAACAAGCCTCGTAAATAATTAGCCAAAAAGCAAGTCGAAATTCCTCGAAAGTTTCGGCTTGCTTTTTTGAGTGTGACAGCGTATATTTAAATCAGTTAACAGATCTTTTAACTGTCTTAATTGTTCTTGTCAGGTCATCCTGATATCTTTTTATTACTCCTTATACAACATCCATTTTTATCCAAGTCAGTGAATGAGACAAGTCAGGCGGATAAAATCATCTGCTTCGCTGCTCAGTTCATAACCGAATGACTGTGAAAGGAGGTCATCCATGTCTATGTTTATCCACGCAATTATCGTAATCCTGCTTGCTGTGCTGGCTATGGGGATCGGGCTGCTGATTCTTGTGTGCTGGGCTTTGGCAGCATGTGCAAGCAGACGGGATTCTTATCTGGAAAAGGATTATCGGGTGAAATAAAGGAAGTCTGCGCATGGACGCTGAGTATTGCCGATAAGTTTATTCATTACTTTTCCATTAAAGTACAGGGTTGCAGAACCGCCCCCATCCAGGTTGTAAGCATAGGTACAGCCGTAGGATTTGAAAATATTCACCATATCCCAGTGATTAAGACCATTATAACTTCCGGTATCTGTTACAAGGAGTACATAATCGTTGGGTTTTACCATTCCTACTGCTGTACGTGGGTAATATTTTTCTGTTTCAGCCCATGGAAGCTGGGCTTCGCCATCTTTAATAAGAACCGGACCAAAATTATATGTATCTTTTACACCGGCTGCAAGAAGATTTTTTCCCATAAGTCCCTGTGCCGGAGTATAAATAGTTCCATCTTTCTTTACTGCCATGACTGAATAACTGGTCATGTAATCACCATAGATAATCCCGTTTTTGATGCACATGCCAAGGGGGGATGGTTTTCCTGTACCATAGTCGAAAGCACTGCCGTTTACTCCGATAATGCCTCCATTTGAGGATACTGCATCAGAAGTTGTCTGTCGGGATCCGCCATAAGTTCCGTTGGAGAGGGCGGATTTCAGCTGTTTGGCATTGGATGTCTTTATATGCGCTACCCAGTAGGAAATTCCATGGACTGATTTGCGTTTAAGTTTAATATTAAGAGTGCTGCTTTTGTATTCGTAAGTATTGCCGTTTTGAGTAACTGTTGGTTTAGTATCTGAAGATTTTACACGCTGCCCTTTGCTGTTTACATAATATTTACCTATCCAGGTATTTTTTGCCATCACTCCTGTTTTCTTGCTGAAATAGTAATAATATTTTCCTATCTTCTGCCAGCCCTTTGCCATGGTGGAATTGCTGAGGAAATAGTATTTTTTTCCATCCTGAGTAAGCCACTGCCTAGCAATTGCCACGCCGGATTTATTAAAGTAATAGGTATATTTATCTCCTGTAGCCCAGCGATTACGGAACATGGCACCATTTTTACGATTGTAATAGTATTTATTACCGGAACGCTTCATCCACCCGGTGAAACGTTTGCCGTTGGCAATACTGTAGTAATAATAACCTTTATACTTAAAAGAACCGCAGATCAGACGCCCCTTTGAATTATAAAAATAGTAATCTCCGTTTATTTTCTGCCATCCCGTTTTCTTCGATGTGATGCTGACGGAGGTTCTGTCCTGTTTCACATATGTAGCTGCATTTACGGTAACTGCACGCATACTGATGCCTGCTGTCAGAAATAATGCCAGTATCAGAAATACCGCCACTTTTCTGAATGGTAATTTTCTTTTCATGTCTTTCATCTGCCTTTCCATGATGTCTGATATGCCCATATAAGGGAATTGCTATAAATATATTACCGATATGTCCCCTGCGATTTCTTTACCCGACAATTCGACAGACCGAGCGTTGTCAGATAATATTCCATGTCTCTCTCTGACATCAGACACTTTGGCCCTATAACGAGTTCCTTTATCAGCTGGTCAAGGCAATCTGAAAAATCAAAATCCACATAAGATATCAGCTGACTTTCTTTTACATAGTAGGAATAGTTATATAAACGTGCACCGAGAGAAAGTTCAACTTCTCTTCCCATCAGAAACTGTTTCGGCGAAAACTCGCACAATCGGATTTCGCTTTCCTCTCTGAAAAACGGATTTTTCATGTAAACAGATTCCTGAAATAATTTCAAAAACTTTTTCTCAAAACAGTTCATGACTTTATCCAGTACTTCTATTTCATAATCCTGCTTCTCCTCAATGCTTTCCCGACATTGTTCTTCTTTCTGTAATATCTTCTCGATTTCATCAACCAATTCATGCACTATCTGATGTACAACTTCTCTCTGCTCTGTTTCAGAATAACTGATCTTATGTAATGACACAATTGACGGCTTTGAAATCTCCGGAGAAACCGTTACAACTTCTTTTAATACATCCAGGTCAAATCCGATGGCAGCTCCGCGCCCGTCATCCGCATATCCCCGCCACTGACTGAGCAGATCATTCTGATACGAAAAACAGGTTACATAATATCTGAAGTCTGCATGATTTTCATTGAAAAATTCATCTGTAAACAGTTTCACATATCCCATCAATCTCTCTGATGAAATCTTTGATCTGAATAAATCTGAAGCATTTTCATAAGCTCTTTTAAATTCTGCGTCATAATACCTGCAGATCCAGCTGATCTCCATGGAATCATTGGATTTCAGGATATTTGTCAGACGGAGGGAACGATTTTTCAAAATAGAATTCAATGATTCTAAACTGCAATAGTGATATACGATCATATTTTTCTTCTCCTGTAAATAATTGTTCTTTTGTAACCATTCAACATTCTGCCATCCTCAAAAAAATTCTATAGCAAAGTTCATCAGCAAAAGAACTTACGGAAAGTTTATATCAGTAAGTAACAGAATTATTATATCAGATACATCTTATGAATCTGTAAACTTATAGCAACCCTCGTAAATAATGCATATTGATTAAGAGGCTTGCTATAGAAAAACATTGCTTATACTTATAATATAATAACTGTTTTTTATAAAGAAATCCCCATCCACTGTTTATTATTTTGCAGCAGATAGGGATATGTTGAGGTTAATAGTTATATGCCCCCTCGTAAGCATTACACCTGTCTAATTTCCGTGACTGATTCTGACAGGAACTGCATCTGTCGCAGAACTCCTGCTCATAACAGGTGGAACAGGCGCATGTCCTGCAGGCTTTGCGGTCATAGCCTGAGGTATTGCCGTGAGGAAGTGTGCTTTCTGTTGCATTACCCATATATATCACCCTCCTTGTGTGCCGGTTACTGTTCATCCAATTTTAAGTACAAACTCCATGAACGAACAGATTCCTTATATCCTGTATTATACGCTCACAGAAAGGGAATACAAGTAATTAATAATCTGTTTTCTGGTAAAATCTTCCGTTTATGTAATCGGTTTTGATAATATTTACAAAAGCCTTCGGATCGATCTCATGTACCTTCTTTACCAGATATTTTGCTTCTTCTGTAGAGACTACAGAATAGATCATACTGGTCTTCTCGTCTGTATAACATCCGGTACCTTCAAAACGTGTCGCCGTATGATTGGTAAGTTTGAAAATCTCCTCATAAATCTGATACGGCTCCTTCGTGATAATGAACAGCGTATGCTTCTTATATCTCTGATGCAGCATCTGAATCACCTGAGTAGAAGTAAACTGGAAGATAATAGAGTAAAGCGCTCTGTCCCATCCAAAGAGCAAACCTGCCACTGTCAGGATCACTGCATTTCCACACAGGATATAATTCCAGATATCCCTGCCATTTTTCTCGGAAAAATAAATCGCAATAAAGTCCGTTCCACCTGTACTGGTATTACCGATCAGACAGAGACTGATACATAAGCCATTGATCAGACCGCCAAAGATACTGATCAGCAATGTATCATAAGTGATCGGCTGACTGGGAATAATATCTGTAAGCAAACCGGAAATCACGATCACACAGACAGAACTGATGGTAAATTTCTTTCCAATAAACTTCAGACCAATAAATACAGGAATAGAGTTCAGTAGTACATTGATCAGCGTATACGGAACTGCAATCCCCATAAATGTCTGAAAAATATTCTGGAGCAGCAGAGTAAGTCCTGTAAATCCTCCCGGAAAAAGACCGCCTGCACGAACAAATGTCTTAATATTCAACGCCATGATCGTTGCAGCCAGAACCGCACAGCCGTAACGCTTGGCTTCATGTTTTAAATTAAGTTCCTTCATAATCACGTTTCCTCCCATCTCGCCAAACAGTTCAAATTGAACTCATGTGAAATTGCTTTTCACAATCTCTGCAGGAGACTTAACTGATTCGGCTAAAAAGCAGTTTTCCGTCAATGACAAACAAAAGGAAACCTTTCTACGCCTCCCATCTTCCAGAAGCACCACATGGAAGAACCAGTCCGTTAGAGCTTACCGGAAGCCCGATCTCCTGAGAGTCCACATGCCCGCCGAACTTCTTCAATTCAGTAGACAACATATAAGTAAGAACTGCCGGTGCCAGACCTGTTGTATAGGAATTAATCAGGAAAAACAGAGGCTCATTACTGAGGATTTTTGTGCACAGCTTGATCAGATCATGGATACAATCCTCAATCTTCCAGATCTCCCCCTTCGGTCCACGTCCATAAGAAGGCGGATCCATAATGATCGCATCATAATGATTCCCTCTGCGAATCTCACGCTCAACAAACTTCACACAGTCATCCACCAGCCAGCGGATCGGAGCATCTCCCAGACCGGAAGCAACCGCATTCTCCTTTGCCCAGGTAACCATACCCTTAGAAGCATCCACATGAGTAACAGAAGCTCCCGCAGCCGCTGCCGCCAGAGTCGCACCACCTGTATATGCAAAAAGATTCAACACCTTCACCGGACGTCCCGCATTGCGGATCTTATTGCCAAACCAGTCCCAATTCACCGCCTGCTCCGGAAAAAGCCCGGTATGCTTAAAACTAAAAGGTTTCAAATTAAAGGTAAGTCCCTTATAATGAATATCCCACTGCTCGGGCAGATCAAAAAACTCCCATTCACCGCCGCCCTTCTTACTTCTGTGATAATGCCCGTTCATATGCTTCCAGCCTTTATTCACCTTTGGCGTATCCCATATAACCTGCGGATCCGGCCTCACCAGAAGATAATCCCCCCAACGCTCCAGCTTCTCCCCACAGGAAGTATCAATAACCTCATAATCTTTCCATCCATCTGCAATCCACATTGTATAATAATCCTCCTAAAAGAAACGCATAATAAGTTACGATTGTACTACATATCCAACCATTAGTAAAGCCACATTTCTCACATAATTTCAATAATATCAAGATCAAAATCCCCTTTAACCTTAACATCATTCATTGCTTAAAGTATAAAATAAAACTCCCCCCATGGCAAGCAAACCATCATAATTCACAGTTGTAAACAAATAAAGTATTTTTACAAAAAACAAGCTGAAGCTCTCAATAGCCTCAGCTTGTTTTACACTAATCACTTATTTACTTTTCTTCTTCATAGAAGCAACCACTGACTGAATCACAATAAAGAAACACAGTAACAGTGAAAGAATAATTCTTACCCACCAGCTTGATAACGTACCCTGAGTAGTAATCAAACTGGAAATCGTACCCTTGATCAGAACACCAAACAAAGTACCGATCGGTGTACCAACACCACCAGAAAGAAGCGTACCACCGATAACTGCTGAAGAAATCGCATCCATCTCAAGACCTTTCGCCTGCTCAACGAAACCAGCACAGCTGTTTAAGCAAAACAGGAAACCACCAAGTCCAGCAAGAAAGCCATCCAGCACATAAGCCTGAAACATTGTTCTCTTAACATTCAGGCCCATCATTAATGCACTCTGACGGTTGCCGCCGATCGCATACAGCTTACGTCCGAATTTACGGTATTTCAGAAGAACTGCAATGATAATAACAACGATCACCGCAATCACTACTGTAGGAGGAATATAAGCCGGAATGAATTTTCCCTTCTTATTCGTAGAACCAAAAGGCATATAGAAACGGTAATTTGCCCATTTCAGGAACAGCTCATTCTTGATAGAAATCATATCAGTACTGATGATAGCTGTCATACCACGTCCAAAGAACATACCAGCCAGAGTAACGATAAACGGCTGAATATCAAGGTAAGCTACCAGAAAGCCCTGGACAACACCAAAAGCAACACCAATAAGCAGTGCAACTAAAACTGCCACATATGTATTTACACCCTTATTCTCCATCAGATCTGCAAGAACCATGCAAACAAGAGCTGTTACAGAACCAACGGAAATATCAATACCTCCGGTGATCATTACAATGGTAAGTCCACATGCGATAACCAGAAGTCCTGCATTAGATACAAACAGATTCAAAAACATCTGCGGTTTTGCAAAACCTTTATCAGCAAAAATAATCATACCTGCAATATACATAACTGCAAATAAAGCGATTGTTATCAGAAGCAGGAAGCCGTTTCCTGTCATTTTCTTTTTCTGCATTCCATTTGCTTTCATTACTTCTGACCTCCTTCTGCTGCCACACTCTTTTTAGCTTTTAAGCCGGCAATATATTTTTTAAATACATCACTCTGCAGAGTAACGATAATGACTACCACGATTGCCTTATAAACAGGAAGCTGGTCAGCCTTTACGTTCATTGCATAAAGTGTTGTGGTCAGAGCCTGAATCGTATAAGCACCGATTACGGAACCGATCAGACTGAATTTACCACCGCCAAGGAAGTTTCCGCCAAGTGCTACTGCAAGGATGGCATCCATTTCCAGGTTAAGACCGATGTTGTTTGCATCTGCGGAATAGATACGGCTGGATGCTACGATTCCGGCGATACCTGCCAGTACACCACAGATCACATAAGTAAGGAATTT
>ERZ773190.2029-NODE-2029-length-17067-cov-5.990654_pt1 | contig 17067 bp, 20 predicted proteins | sample MGYA00511111_ERZ773190 | MGnify/ENA primary metagenome ERZ773190 (study PRJEB29015, sample SAMEA2737777) | human gut metagenome | biome: human gut; feature: human-associated habitat; material: faeces | place: China | collected 2012 ... | reverse complement strand
CTGCAGCGCCTTGACCATGGCATTGCCCGCCACAGGAATACGCTCCAGCGCGGTTTCCATCTGGGCCTTAACGTGGAAATATTTTGGGTCGGTGCGCAGTTTGGTCAGATAATTGGCCATCTGGCCGACGTTTTTCGAGATCGACATCTTGTTGTCGTTCAGGATGCAGATCAGGTTATTCAGCTGGCTGACGTTGTTCATGCCCTCGTAGACCATGCCGCCCGTAAAGGCGCCGTCGCCCACGATGACGACCACTTTGCCCGGCTCGCCTTTGAGCTTTTTGGCACGGGCAATGCCGATGGCGGTGGACAGCGCCGCGCTGCCATGACCTGCAATGAAGGTATCACAGGGGCTTTCCTTCGGGTTGGGGAAACCGGACAGGCCGTTTTTCTGGCGCAGCTCGGCAAAGCCAGCCATGCGGCCGGTGAGCAGTTTATGAGTATAGCACTGGTGGCCAACGTCAAACAAAATTTTATCCTGCGGCAGGTCCAGGGCGCGGTGCAGAGCCACCGTAAGCTCTACCACACCCAGGTTGGAGGACAAGTGCCCCCCTGTTGCGGAAACGCTCTCAATCAAAAATTGACGAATTTCCTCGCACAGGGCAGGCAGTTCACTCTCCTGCAGCCGCTTCACATCGCCGGGCGCCTGGATGCGCCCTAAAAGCGGATAGGTCATTGATAAGCACCTCGCTGTAAATTTACGCGCTCATACCATGGGCATTGCAAACCCAAGTGCGATGCCGAGTACAGCACCCGTCAGCACTTCGATCGGGGTATGACCGACCATTTCCTTTAATTTTTTACCACCCAGGAACGGCAGGGCGTTCACGCCCTGGTCCATCCACTCGTTAAACATCCGGTTCAGCAGTTTGGCCTGCTCGCCCGTTTCGTAGCGCACACCCATGGCATCGTACATAACGATGATGGACACGACCGCCGCAAGGGCGAACTCTGTCGAAGTGACGCCGCAGTAGCGCCCGGTAGCCACTACCATGGCGCATACGGTGGCCGAGTGGGAGCTGGGCATGCCGCCCGCACCCCACATACGCTCCGGGATAAAACGATGGAAGATGAAAAGGTTCAGGATCACCTTGATGAATTGCGCCAGAAAAGAACCGCACAGCGCTGTTACCAGCACGTAGTTCCACCCCAGCGCGGCGTGCAGCAGTGGCATGGTATCCTCACTTCCTATTGGCAAAACCGCAGGGCCGTTTTGGCGGCGCGTGCGGGATTCATCTGTTTTTACTTTTTGCGCTGCAGCAGTTCCCCTGCCAGCAGGCGCAGGAAATCCTCCTGCGCACCAAACCCATCCAGGGCCGCCATGGCGGTATCGTTATGCTGCTTTGCCAGCGCACGTGCCCCGTCCAGGCCATAGAGGGTGATAAAGGTCGTTTTGTCGTTATCGGCATCGCTGCCGACGGGCTTGCCCAGCTCTTCGGTGGTAGAGGTCACATCGAGGATGTCGTCCACGATCTGGAACACAAGGCCCACTTCGGCCGCATACTGCACAAGAGCCTTGCGCAGGGCGGGCGCGGCATTGGCAGCCGTACAGCCCAGTTCCACCGCTACGATGATGAGTGCACCGGTCTTGTTGCGGTGCAGTTCTAACAGCTGGTCCTCAGTGGCACGAATGGTCTCGTAATGTTTGTCAAGTTCCTGCCCGTAGAGCATACCACGGGCACCGCCCCCTTTGGCCAGAATGGCGGCGGCTTCTACCCGGCTCTCGGCGGGCAGGTCGGCGTGGGCGATGACCTCAAATGCAGCGGTGACCAAAGCATCCGCCGCCAGCAGGGCCGTGGATTCGCCAAACTGCTTGTGGCAGCTCGGGCGTCCGCGGCGGAAATCATCGTTGTCCATGCAGGGCATATCATCGTGAATGAGCGAGTAGCAGTGCAGCATTTCCAGCGCACAGGCATAGTCCAGCGCATCGGCAGCGTCGGCACCGGCCAGCTGGCAGGCGGCCAGCGTCAGCACGGCGCGCACCCGTTTGCCGCCGCCCAGAAGGCTGTAGCGCGCGGCCTGCCCCAGCTCAGACTGCTGCGGCAAGTATTCATCGCACAGCGCGGCCAGGCGTTTTTCGGTCAGACCGGCCCAGGCGGTAAGCTGCTGCTTATATTCCTCATGCGTCATGGGGCACCTCCATATCCGGGGCAAGGCTGGCGTCGATCTCCTCGACCTGCAGCCGGGCCTTGTCCAGCGCTGTATTACAGTAATGGATCAGCCCGGCGGCTTCGGCGTACAGCTTGACGGAATCAGCCAGTGGTGTGGCTTCATCCTGCAGCTGGGTCAGAAGTCCCTGCAGGCGGTCCATGCCATCCTCGAAGGATTTGGGCTGCTTCATCGGGTATCACTCCCCTGTTTTTTGTTCCAAAGTGTGTACCGCTTCCACGCGGCATTCGGCGGCGGCTCTGGCGCCGTGCAGCGTCACGGCCTCGCCGGGACGCAGTGTTTCGACGGCGCAGGGCGTGCCGTTTTGCTCCGGCAGCGCGTAGCCGCGGGCCAGCACCGCGTAAGGGCTCAGGGATTCCGCCACCGCAGCGGCGCTTTGCAGGCTGCGCCGGGCATCCTGCACATGGCGCTGTGCGGCCTGCCGGACAGCGGCCTGCGCAATGGCAAGCTCCTGCCCGCGGCGGTCTAACTGCTGGTGCTGACGCTGCAAAAGCTGCGCCGTGGCCAGCTGGTTAAACCTATTATAGCATAGATTGCAGCGATTCTGTATATTTTTTTGAATATTTTGCTGCAAAATGAATATTTTCTGCCGTACATCCCCCTGATCGGGCACGCAGAGCTCCGCCGCGGCGGACGGTGTCGGCGCGCGAAGGTCGGCAACATAGTCCAGAATCGATGTGTCGATCTCATGCCCTACCGCCGAGACCACCGGCTTGCGGCAGGCGGCTGCCGCGCGGGCAATACGCTCGGAGTTGAACACCCACAGATCCTCTTTGCTGCCGCCGCCGCGGGTGACCAGGATCAGGTCGGGCCGCGGGTCTCGGTCCAGCCTGCGGATGCCGTCCACGATACTCTTTTCAGCCTCGATGCCCTGCACGCTGACGGGGGCCAGCAGCAATTTCACCATCGGCCAGCGGCGGCCAATGACGTTCTGCACGTCCTGCCACGCTGCGCCGGTCTTGCTCGTGACAACGCCGATACACCTCGGTACGGCGGGCAGCGGGCGCTTGCGCTCGGGCGCAAACAACCCCTCGGCCTCCAGCTTTTTGTACAGCGCGTCAAACGCCATCTGCGCGGCACCCGCGCCGAAGGGCTTCATATAGTCAGCGTAGAGCTGGAACGCGCCGTCCCGCTCATAGATCGTGGCGCGTCCGTAGACGAGCACCAGCATACCGTTCTGCGGTTCGAAGTTCAAAAGCTGTGCCTGGGAGCGGAACATGACAGTCTTGATGGAGGCGTTCTCATCCTTGAGCGTGAAATACAGATGCCCGCTCTTGTAATGCCGCGTAAAGCCGGAAATCTCCCCGCAGACGATCAGATCGTTCAGCGGGTCGCATTGCTCCAATACGCGCTTTGCCAGCCGGTTCAGGCTGGTTACATTGATGTAGTCGGCCATGCGCCACACTCCCTCGCCGCCAGGATCGAGATGCCAATGGCATTGTCACTGGCAAATTTTCCCGGTACAAAATGTGCGTTCGGCACGCGGTTCGTCACATAGATGCGGATCAGATCGCTGCTCATAACGCCGCCCGCAAAAACTACGGGCAGACCCGGATGCTCGGTCAGGGCGTTGTTTGCCATCCGCACAAGCGTTTCGCCCACGCAGAGCAGACAGTATTTGCAGACATAGGGCGCGTCATGCTCGTCGGCCAGCAGCTTTGCGCACTGGTTCTCAAGGCCGGACAGACTGCACGTCAGCCCGTGTACACTGACCTTGGGATGGACTTTTTCTTTACACAAAGCGGCCTGCTCGCTGACATAGACGCCCGCCGGGAACGGAAAGCCCAGCTTGACGCCGAGGCGGTCCACAGCCTGTCCGGCATACAGATCGCTGCTTGTGCCCAGCGGCGTGATGCGCTCGGCCCCATGGCACAAAAGAAGGTCGGTGGTGCCGCCGGAGACATGAAATACAAGTGACTCCCGCTCAAACAGCGTGAAATCCCCCGCCGCGTACAGCGCCGCGGCAATATGCCCCTGCTGGTGGGTCAGCTCGATGAGCGGCAGCGCGCGGGACAGGCTGAACGCCGTCGCGGCGCTGACACCGGCCAGAAAGCACGGCATATACGACCCATCCACGGGGCGCGGCCTGGCGGACACGCCAACGGCCCTGACCTGCGTCAGGTCGGCCCTTGCGCCCAGCTCCGCCAGCATGGCGGGCAGGGCTGCCGTGTGGTGGAACAGCGCGTCGCTCTGCCGCAGACCGAGCTGCCCTTCCTTGACGGGCAAAAACTTTTTGCAATCGCAAACAACCTCTCCGGCGTCTGTGTCAAACACTGCCAGAGAGGTTGCGTAATTGCTGGTGTCGATGCCCAGCGTCAGCATTTGGGTTCATCGGTCTCGCCGCGCTCACGCGCAACGGCACCCAAAAGGCCGTTGACGAACTGGTAGTCATCCTCGGCACCGTATTTCTTGACCAGCTCCACGGCCTCATTGATGGCAACACCGGCCTTCTGCTCCTCGCCGTAGAGCATCTCGGCCAGCGCAAGGCGCAGGGCAACCAGACTCACACGGGGTACGCGGGGCAGCGTCCAGCCCTTCAGATGGGCTGTGATGATCTCATCCAGCTCGGCGGCATGGTCATTCATGGCAGCCAGCAGCTGGTTCGCAAAGGCATCGGGCGCGGAATGCTCCTCCGCAGGGAGGGTGGGTTCCTCGGGCTCAAAGGTGGCGGCGAAGGCCGTCAGAAAGGCCGTCTCGCGGGATTCGCGGCGGGTCAGCTTTTTCTCCATACTCAAAGTTCCTGTCTTTCCTTATCTTGTCTTATTCTTTCTCGGCGGGGGTCTCTGTCAGGCCCACGACCAGCACATCCACACGGGCTACGGTAATGCCCGTCATGTTCTGGATCGCCTGCTTGACATTCTCCTGCACTTTTTCGCACAACGGCATGACCTTGTTGCCGTACACAACGGTGATATGCACCGTCACGGTGGCAATGCCGTCCTCCATGACGACGGCAACCGGCTTCTGCAGACCGGTGCGGCCCAGAAGCGAGCGGACATTCTGGCTGGTGCCGGTGGCTACACCGGCAACGCCGTCAACCTCCAGCGCGGCCAGACGCGCAATTTTTGCGATAACCTCAGTCGAGATCTGTAAGCTGCCGCCGATGGTATTGTGTACATCCATAGTGTGTACCCTCCCGTTGCAAACGGCCTTGCGGCCATAGTTCTACTAATATAAATCAGTGTACCACAAAACAGCACGGTTTGCAACAGAATGTTCAGTTATTTTACCTCTACAATCGTAATGTCCTGTGCAGTCAGCCCCTTGCACTGGCTCAAAAGCGCGTCGCGGATGCGGGTGACCTCCTCGGCAGTCAGGGCATCGCTCTCGGTCATGACGGTCACATTGGCCTTGTTGCCCTCCAGATTCACCACGCAGTCGGTAAAGCCCTTCGACTTGATGAGCGTTTCCAGCTTGGTTTCAAGCGTGATATTGCTGATGCGGTCACTCAGCTGGGTCGTCAGCTGCTCCTTCTCCTCGCTGGTCAGCTTGGTGTCCTTCAGGGACTTTTTCAGGGTGTCCAGCGCCTCATCCCGCGCCTTGCTGCGCGTTAAGCGGGCGGACTCAAAAAACTCGGTGCCGGAGTCCTTGTTTACGCTGACGAGCTGGGCCTCGCCGTAGTTCTTGTTGGCGGTTTCCTCAGCGCGCATCATCTGCGTATCTGCCCCGGCAGCTGTCTCCAGTACGAGCGGGTCGGTGATCGGCTCGGCGGCCTGGGCCGAGGTCTCCACGGCTTCCCCGGCGGTGTCTGACACGACCAGACTGGGTGGGGCCTCGCGGGAGAAGGACCAGTTCAGGTACACGGCGGCTCCCAGCGCCAGTGTCAGAACGACGGCAGTTGCGCCGCGGCTTTTCAGCTTGGCAGAAAGTTGCTTCATGGTGTTCCTCCCTCTAGTTGGCCGATGCCATTTTTGCAACGGTGATATGATTGGTGCCGATGCCGGTCAGTGCCTGCACCAGGGCGGTGACGCGGCTCTGCACGGCAGCACTGCCGCCGCCCTCGCAGACAACGGCGACGCCGAGCACGCGGGGCGTCTCGACGGTCTCCACAAGGCCGTCCGCCCCGCCGCTGCCCAAAAGTACATGGGTGGAGCTGCCGTCGCTGTCGGTGTCGGTAGCATAGATGCTCTCGCTGCCGGATTCCAGCGTGACCATGACGGCAGTCTTGCCCGCACCCTCCACACGGGAGATCAGTGCGGTCAGGCGGGTCTCCAGCTCTGCGGCATAGTCGGCGGTGCTGTCGGTCATGGCGGCTGGCGCGGCGCTCTGTGTGCTGCTGTCCGCGGGCAGCCAGGATGAGACCGCCAGCAGCAACAGCCCGGCCAGCCCCATGCAGACCAGCAGGTTTACCCGCTGCTTTTCATCTGCCAGCGCTGCGCGCAGCCGGGCGGCCGGCGAAGCCAGACGCTCCCGGGCGGTCATGGGGCAGCCTCCGCAAAGCGCCAGGGCAACTCCCCCGCATTGACGGCGAGCAGGGCCTCAATGGCGGGCTTGTCGCGCGGGTCCACGGGCGTGATGACACATACGCCATTCTGCCAGCTGACCGCAGCGTCGATTCCGGCGTTCCGCAAAACCTCGCGCACGGCATCCACCGAGGCGGCCAGCGCAAGCTCCCGGCTGTAATCGGAGTAGTCGGCGGTGTCCTGCCCATCGGGCAGGCTGCGCAGCTCCCGCACAAGGCCGTCCCAGTCAAGACCGTGCACCAGCTGCACGCCCACTGTTAAAATATACAGCACCAGCACGGCATTTATGACGGATTTAAAGCCGTTCTCCGGCCAGAAAAGCCGCAGTATGCCCGCCAGCGCGGACAGCACGCAGCATCCCAGCGCTATGTGACGCAGTGAAGTCATCCCAAGCCCCCGTTCCCCGCCAGCAGCAACAGCGCCGTGGACAGAAAGATCATGAAGAAATACAGCACCAGCATGGACCCGCAGAGCCGTGCCCCCTCAAAGTAAAGGCGGCAGAGCTGTGCGCACTGCCTTTGCCCGGTGGCCCCGGCCAAGATGCCCGCGGCGGCAAAGGCCAGCGCGCAGGCAAGGCACTGGAGCAGTACCGGGGCAAACAGTGCGGCCAGTGCCAGCAGCGCCGCCAGGGCCAGAGAACCCTTCAGCAGCTGTACGGCGGCGGCAGCGCCCGTCAGCGCTGCGGCTGCGGCGTCCCCGACAACGGGAATGACACCCTGCAATACCCCCTTGCCGGTCCGCAGGGCCGCACTGTCCGCCGTGGCCGCCAGTGCGCTTTGCAGCCCCAGCACGAGGCTGAACAGCGCTCCGCAGCCCTTGAGCAGCCAGTGCAGGCAGCGGGAAAACAGCGCGGCGGCATCCCCCATGCCGGGGTTGTCCCACAGGCAGGCCGAGACCGCAAAGCAGAAATACAGCTGCATGACAGGCAGAAGCAGCTTTTGGATGACGGCTGAAAGAAACCCGGACATGGCAAAAAACATGCCGCTGTAGACAAGCGCCCCCGACGCCTGCCCGCCTGCGGCGGCCAGGCCGCTGAACACCGGCACAAAGGCAGTCAGATAGGTGCGGCAGTCCTGCGCCGTCACGGCGACAAGTTCGGTCAGCTGTATGGCAGCGGAAAGGCTCAGCGTGCCAAAGCCGAGCACCGCGAGAATCTCCACATAGGCGCGGTACGGATCCCCGGCCAGCAGGCCCAGCAGCCCCGCCAGCAGCAGATACCCGGCGGACTGCGCCGCAAGGTGCAGTGCGGGCTGCAAACCCTCGGCGGCCCAGGCACCGACGGTGTCACATAAATCGGAAAAGCGCCAGCGGGCGGCGTCGGATAGGTCAGTGCCGCCATCGTCCAAGATGTCCCGAGTGCTTTTGGGCAATTCGCCGGACAGCTCGTCCGCAAACACAGGCGGCGGTACGGCCAGCAAAAGCACTACTGCAAATAGGCCGCAAACGAGCCGAGCAGCGATTGCAGCAGCGGCAGCGCCTGCAACAGTGCCAGCACCCTGCCGCAGAGCTCGATGGCGGTAGCCGCTGCGGAAAGCCCGGCCTCCTTGCAGGTATCGGCGGCAAGCTGCGCCACCAGCGCAATGCCCAGCACCTGCAAAAGCACTGCCGGGCTCTGCCCCTGAAAATACCCGTCCAGCGTGCGCAGCCAGTCGAGCAGCGGCTGGACCTGCCGCACAACGATGGCCAGTAGCCCCGCGGCGGTGCAGACCGAGACGAGGAACGCGAACGCGGGCTGGTCCTTTTTCAGGAGCAGGGTCAACACAGCCGCCACAAGCACCGCGGCGGCCAGCTTGCACAACAGCATCATAGCTCATAGCTCAAACAAGGCTTTGATCAGCACAAACAGGTCACTGATCTGCCGTACCAGCATCGACAGCACGACGATCAGCCCCGCCAGCGTGGTCATCATGGCCTGATCCTCCCGCCCGGAGCGGATGAGCAGCTGATTCAGAACGGCCACGATGATGCCGGTGGCGGCAATTTTAAAAACAAGGTCGATGTCCATAGGGGCCACTCCTTACCACAGCAAAATGGCGGCCAGTGCGCCGAGGCAGCCCCCCAGCCGCGGACATAGCCTCCGGGCCGTGCGGCAGTGCTCCGCAGCCTCCGCAGACTGCGCCTCACAGCGCGAAGCCAGGCGGTGCAGCGTGGCACAGGCTGTCAGGCGCGAAGCCTCCTCGGCGGCGGAAAGGCTCGACTGTACCTCCTGCCGCAGTGCGTCCGGCATACAGGCAGGCGGTGTCAGCGCGGACAGGCTCTCCCCCGGTGCGGGACAAAAAACGGCAAACGCCGGGTCCTGCGCTGCGCGGCGTAATAGCTCCGGTCCGGTGAGCGCCTGTGCGTCCAGCAGCTCGGCCAGGTATGTAAGCAGGCGGGCAAAGATGTGCAGCTGGCGGCGGCTGTTCTCGGCGCGGGCAGCGGCGGCAAAGCCGCCGCCCATCCCGGCCAAAAGCAAAAGCAGCGTGCCGAGCAGCCGCAAAAACAGCGTCACAGCGTCACCCACTGCGCCACCGCACCGGGATGGGAGCGCCCGGACAGGAACGCGGCCTTTGCAAAAGCACCGGTATCCAGCAGTGCGGCCAGCGCCGGCTTTTTGCGTAGTCCCGCCGGGTCGTCACAGTGTACCGTGGCAAAGAATACAACGCCGGAGGCGACCCCCTGTGCGATGGCCTCGGCGTCGCCGGGCGTGCCCAACTCATCACAGACGATGACCTGCGGGTTCATGCAGCGCAGCGCCATGGCAATCCCCTCGGCCTTGGTGCAGCGGGCGTAGACATCGCACCGAATCTGCGCTGCGCGGGGCAGACTGCCCGCCTCACAGGCCATCAGCTCGCCGCGCTCATCAATGACGCTGACAAGTGCGTCCCCCTCGCAGAGCTTTTGCACAAGAGAGCGCAGCAGGGTGGTCTTGCCGCTGCCCGGCGGGCCGGCCAGCAGCAGCCCGCCGGTGGGGGCAACGGTCAGTGCTTCCAGCTCGGGCGGCAGCGGACAGGTCAGCCAGCGCGCAATGCGCAGATTGAGCGACGTTACGGCGGAAAAGCCGCCCGGCCCGCGGCAGCCCGCTACCCCGATGCGGCAGCCGCCCTGCACGGTGAAATACCCCTGCTTCAGCTCGTCCTCATAGGCGTAGACCGAGTGGCGGCAGAGCTGCAGAAAGCAGTCCCGCAGGGTGTCGGTCTCCAGCGCGGCAGGCAGACCCGTTCCGGGCAGAAATTTGGCCGCGGGGCACAGTCTGCCGCAAATCGTGAACTGTACGGGCTGGCCCAGCCGCAGACGGATCTCCTGAATGTGCGGCGCATAGTGGGCGTCCAGCTTGGCCAGAGGTGTGCGCAGTGCGGGCGGCAGGCTTTCCAAGATGCGGTAGTACTCGTCCATCGTTTCTTCACCTCACACTGCCAGTGTATGAGGGTGCGGCGCGGGGTAGAACAAAAAAGAGGACATCCCGTGGTGGGATGCCCTGTGGAAAAGTGTGTGCTGTTTTCGGGCGCATATGGAATGCGCCCCTACGGAGAAAAGACCGGACCACGGCATGTAGGGGCGGATTCCATATCCGCCCGCGCCTTATTGCCCGTTATCCTCAATCAGTTTATACAGCCCGGCTTCATCCAGTACGGGGATGCCAAGCGTCTGCGCCTTTGTCAGCTTGGAACCTGCGGCCTCACCGGCCACAACATAGCTCGTCTTTTTGCTGACCGAGCCAGCCGCCTTGCCGCCGTTCTGGGTGATGAGTGCCTCAGCCTCCTGACGGGAGAGTGTCGGCAGCGTGCCCGTGACGACAAGCGTCATACCGGCCAGCGCGGTGCCTTTCTTCTCGCCGGTCCATTGCATGTTCACGCCGTCGCGCGCAAGGCGGTTCAGCAGGTCGGTTGTGCCGTCCTTTGCAAAAAATTCAAGCACGCTCTGGGCCATGACTTCGCCGAAGCCGTCGATCTCGCACATCTGCTCGGCAGTGGCCTGGCGCAGGGCGTCCATGCTGCCGAAATGCTCACCCAGCAGCGCGGCGGCCTTGTCGCCGATGTTGCGGATGCCAAGGCCGAAAATCAGCTTATCAAGATTGTTGCGCTTTGAGCCTTCGATTGCGTTCAAAAGGTTCTGTGCGCTCTTTTTCTTAAATTTGTCCAGCGTAAGCAGCTGCTCCTCGGTCAGGGTGTACAGGTCAGCTACCGTGGAGACCAGCCCCTTGTCGATGAGCTGTACGGCCACAGCCTCGCCCAGGCCGTCAATGGCCATGGCGTTGCGGGACGCAAAGTGGATGAGGTTGCGCAGGCTCTGTGCCGGGCATTCGGGGTTGACGCAGCGCAGGGCTGTTTCGTCCTGCAAATGCACCACGGGTGCGCCACAGCTCGGGCAGGTCGTGGGCATGGCAAAGGGCTTGCTGCCCGGCAGACGGGCCGATACGCCGATGACCTCCGGGATGATGTCCCCCGCCTTGCGCACCTTGATGGTGTCCCCGATGCCGACGCCTAAGTTTGCGATAATATCGCCGTTGTGCAGGCTCGCGCGGGAAACGCTGGTGCCCGCAAGGAAGATCGGGTCGAACACAGCCGTCGGAGTCAGTACGCCGGTGCGGCCAACGGTGACCTCGATATTGCGCACGACGCTTTCCTTGACCTCGGGCGGATACTTGAACGCAATGGCCCACCGCGGGAACTTGTTCGTGCTGCCCAGGGTGCGGCGGGCGGCCAGGTCGTTGACCTTGATGACCGCGCCGTCAATGTCAAATTCCAGCGTGCCGCGGGCCTCGCCGATGGCTTCAATTTCTTTAATGGCATCCTCGATATTCTCAAACACGCTGTACCGCGGAGAGACCGGGAAGCCCAGTGATTTGATATAGTCCAGCGTCTCACGGTGGGTCTTGAAGGTGCGGCCCTCGCACTGCTGCAGGTTAAAGACAAAGATGGACAGCCCGCGCTCCGCAGTGATTTTGGAATCCTTCTGACGCAGTGAGCCTGCCGCCGCGTTGCGGGGGTTCTTGAACGGCGTTTTGTCCTCCAGCTCCTGCTGCTCTTTTAATTTAAAAAACGCCGAGTGCGGCATATATACCTCGCCGCGCACCTCGAGAAAGTCCGGCGCGTCAGGCAGCTCGTGCGGAATGTCCTTAATGGTCATGATGTTCTCGGTCACATCCTCGCCGACGACACCGTCGCCGCGGGTCGAGCCGCGCACCAGCTGGCCCATGCGGTACTCAAGGCTGACAGACAGGCCGTCGATTTTGGCCTCGACGACGTACTCGGGCCGGATGCCTGCCTCCCGCACGCGGGTGTCAAACTCCCGCAGCTCGTCAAACGAGAACGCATCCTGCAGGCTCTCCATCTTGACGGCATGGGTCACCTTGCTGAATTTGCTGCTGGCCGTGCCGCCCACATGCTGCGTGGGTGAGCTGGCCGTGACCAGCTCGGGGTATTCGGCCTCGATCTGCTTGAGCTCGCGGTTCAAAGCGTCGTACTCGAAATCCTCCAGCTCGGGGGCGTCCTGGTCGTAGTATAAGCGGTTGCTTTTTTCTATGATGACGCGCAGTTCTTCGGCGCGTTTGCGGGCCTGCTCTAATTCCATATTGCTACACTCCGTTTGTTGGTATCAGCTTAGTATACCACATCTGCGGGGACAAATTCAATCCAAATCGGAGGCATAGGCGTTCGGAATATCGCCGCAGACGAGCAGGCTTGCCAGCGGATAGTCCGCCGCAACAGTCAGCGTTGCCGTGCTGCCGTCCAAAATCATGTTGACGGTGACGGACAGCTGCAAAACCGCGTTGTACCGTGTGGTATTGATGGAAAGCGACTGCGTTGTCTCGCGTATCTCCCCCTGCACATACCCCTTGGGCCGGATCGACAGCAGCCAGCCGGGGCCAAGGCCGCTCAGCAGTGAATTGTTCGTCAGACTGCCGAACGGGATGGCATAGCAGATCTCCGGCAGAGCGTCCATCTCGGTCTGCACGGCGCTGACAAATTGGGTCTGCGCGGCCCCGGCGGCTGCGGCGTCCAGACTGACAAGCCCGGAGCCCTGCGTAAAAAGCGCGTCGCACAGCGCCGGGGAGCGCGTCAGCTCCGCAGCAACGGCGCGGTTCATGGCCTGCACGGCGGCAGAGCGGGCCTCGTATTCGGCCAGTTCGTGCAGCGTCGGCTTGACGACGGTGTTGACGTAGCGGTTCAGGGACAGCACCCCCGCAGTCAGTACAAGAACGGCCAACAGGCAGAAACCGCGCCGCTGGGCTTGCCGCCTGTCTTTAGCACTGCACCGCCGCATAGTACCACCCCTGCGTATCCTATGCAAAAACGCCCCGGAGCGTTCAGGCTCCGGGGCGTCGGGCAGCTTGGTCAGTGATTATTTGAAGTAGCGGTCCAGCAGGCCCTGCATACCGCGGCCATGGCGGGCCTCGTCCTTCGCCATCTCATGGACGGTGTCGTGGATGGCGTCGAGGTTCAGCTCCTTGGCCTTCTTGGCCAGATCCATCTTGCCGGCGCAGGCACCGCACTCGGCGTCAACGCGCATCTGCAGGTTCTTCTTGGTGCTGTCGGTCAGGACCTCGCCCAGCAGCTCGGCAAACTTGGAGGCATGCTCGGCCTCCTCAAATGCGTAGCGCTTCCAGGCCTCGGCGATCTCGGGATAGCCCTCGCGGTCAGCGACACGGCTCATGGCCAGATACATGCCGACCTCGCTGCACTCGCCGTTGAAGTTCTCGCGCAGACCCTGCTTGATCTCCTCGGGAACGTCCTTGGCGATGCCGACGACATGCTCGGTGACGTAGGTGTTGTCCTTCTTCTCAATGAACTTGGATGCCGGGGCCTTGCAGACCGGGCAGAACTCGGGGATGGAACCCTCTGCGATATAACCACAAACGGTGCAAACATACTTAGCCATAAAAATTGCCTCCTGTTATTTTGTAATTGCTCATAGGACACATTCCTGTGTCTGTGCCTCTATTATACGACATAGCTTTGCAGGTGTCAAGGGGTAAAACCGTATTTTTTAAGAAAGATTCTTATTTTTTAAATGGACTCCCCTGCCGCTGCTCCCCCGCAGAGGCAGGCAGGGCAGCGAATAAGGCGCGGGAAAGCAAACAGCTGATGCCGCCCACCGCAAGGCCTGCCGCCAACAGCACGGGGGCATACCCCAGAGCCATCGCGCTGGAAAGCAGCACTGCTGCCCCCGCCAGTTGGCCGAGGTTATGCGCCAGTGCAGCACCGGCACAAAAGATATACCCGCTGATCGGCAGGTGCAGCAGCACCAGCATGACAACCAGCGATAAACCGCCGCCGCAAAGGGAAAGAAAACCGGCGGTAGCGCCCCGCGTCAAAAAGGCGAACAGTGCCTTCAGCACCACCAGCAGCAGCGCGGTGCGGGTGCGCAGGAACAACAGCGCATACATGACAACCACATTGGAAAGCCCGAGCTTTATGGCAGGCATCAATCCCAGCAGCGGTGATACCAGTGATTCAAGGTAGGACAGTGCGATGGCCAAGGCAAACAGCATGCCGGTCCAGGCAGTCTCTCGCGCCTTTGTATTGCGCATGGTGGGCACCCCCTTTTTTTGTAAGCTGCAGTTATCGGCGTCTCTGGCAGCGGGTAGTCACGCCGTATCACTTTGTTTTGAGTGTACCCGCCGGGGGCGTGTTTGTCAAGGCATAAAAAATTTACATATTTCCCGGCGGAAACGCTCTGCGTTTTGCCGCGAACAGCTTGAAAAAGACGGCAAGATAGTGTATTCTTATAATGTATCGGGCAAGCTATGCCTGTGCGTAGAGGAAAACAATATCATACACTATATAAAGGAGAACTAAACCTATGAAAAAGCTGATTCCTGTAATTCTTTGCTGCGCTATGCTGCTGGCCGCCTGCGGCTCCTCTGCAGACAGCACCTCCACTGCTGTCTCCTCTGAGAACAGCTCTGCTGCGGAAAGCACCATCGGCGGTGCCGATGGCCAGACGGATATCGTCATCAGCGAAAGCACCGATGCCTCCACCGGCGAGGAGGCCAACACCGCCAATCTGGATGCCGCCGTTGCTGCTATTGAGGCGGTCAACCCCATCGCCAACCCGCGCGCACTGGATGATTTCTCTGTTGAGAATGAGCTGATGCTGACAATGGACAACCTTGTTGCCTACAAGGGCGATGTGACCAACGATCAGGCGGACTGCGGCCTTGTCTTTGTGGCACAGGCCAAGGATGGTCAGGTCGATGCCGTCAAGAGCGAGCTGGAGGCCTACAAGGCAAGCCTGTCTGCCAATGACCTGTATGCTGAGTTTGCCGATAAGATCGCGCTGGCCAAGGATGCCCGCATCGTGACCAACGGCAACTATGTGGCCATTGTCATTGCCGGTATTGCAAACCCTGACTACGCTGCCATCGACACCGCACTGGAAACGGCGCTGAATTTCTGATGAGACCCTGAAAGAAGGCCGCTGCCGCTCGGCAACGGCCTTTTTTCATAACGACCACCAATGCATTGCCGCCTGACCTGCGCCGTATCGGCGTCTTGGTTCGCACGGTGATGCCATCAAAAGAAAGGGAGTTCCGCCATGGTTTTTAACAGTGTGGTGTTCCTGTTCTGCTTTCTGCCGCTTTCCCTGCTGCTGTATTATCTGGTACCCGGCCGTGCCAAAAATGCAGTGCTGCTGGCAGAAAGCCTGTTGTTCTACTGCTGGACCGGCGTTGCATTTCTTCCGTTGATTGCGATTCTGATCGCATTCAACTATCTGTGGGGCCTGCTGACGGCCCGGGCCAGAACAACGCTGCGCGGGCTGCTGCCGCTGGCGGCGGTGCTGGTCAACCTTGGGGTGCTGGTGTATTTTAAGTATGCAAACTTCCTGATCGACACGCTGAATCAGATCGGCCATTTGGGGATTGCTGCGCTCAACATCGGTACGGTGCTGCCGCTGGGCATCAGCTACTATATCTTCAAGATCATCAGCTATGAGGCAGATGTCTACACCGGCAAGATCGAACCGGAAAGAAATCCGCTGACCTTTGCCGTGTATGTGCTGTTCTTCCCGCAGCTGATCGTCGGGCCTATCGTCAAATACCGTGAGATGGCGGATCAGCTCCATGACAGCAAAAACCGCTGCACGATGGAAAAGGCGCAGCGCGGTGCCGAGCTGTTTGTCTTTGGTCTGGCAAAAAAGGTCATTCTGGCGGATTCCATCGGTGCGCTGTGGACCGACATCATCGGCGCAGGCGGTGTAGGGCTGGCCAATGTCTCCACCCCGCTGGCCTGGCTGGGTATTTTGGCCTACAGCCTGCAGCTATACTTTGACTTTGCCGGCTACAGTGAGATGAGTAACGGTCTGGCGGCGCTGCTCGGCTTTGACTGCCCTGCCAACTTTGATCTGCCCTATATTTCGGGCAGCATTACCGAGTTCTGGCGGCGCTGGCATATCACCCTGTCGGGGTGGTTCCGGGATTACATCTATATCCCGCTGGGTGGTAACCGAAAGGGGCAGGCGCGGCAGCTGTTCAACATGTTCCTTGTCTGGGCTGCTACCGGCATCTGGCACGGTGCAAGCTGGAACTTCATTGCCTGGGGGCTCTACTACTTTGTGCTGCTGACGATCGAAAAGACCTTCCTGCTCAAATACCTGAAAAAGGGCAAGGTCTGGCCGCATCTTTACACCTTGTTCTTTGTCGTGCTGGGCTGGGGTCTTTTTACAGCCAACCAGCCCGGTGCACCGCTGGGACTGCTGCTGCAAAAGCTGTTTGTGCCGCAGGGCGGTATCTCCGCTGTGTATAGTCTGCGCAACTACGGCGTGCTGCTGGCGCTGGGCTGCGTCTGCTCGTCTGCGCTGCCGCGGCGGCTCTGGGATAAGATCAGCCGGAACACGGTAGTCAAGCTTCTTGTGTTTACCCTGCTGCTGGTGCTGTGCGTCTGCTATGTGGTGGCTGCCACCAACGCAACAGCGCTGTATGCCAATTTCTGAGAGGAGGAACTGCTGTATGTCAAAGGTCATATACCGCAAGGGCGGCGGCAGGCGCCGCGTGGGCTTTCCGCTGCTCGTCCTCTGCGCTGTGCTGCTGTTTGGCTTTTCGGCTGTGAATATGCTGTGGCCCAAGCGGGAGCAGCTTGAGCTGGAAAACCGCAAGGCCGCACAGCTTCCCGCATTCAGTGTCAGTGCATTGTTGGACGGAAGCTGGCAGAGCGGCTTTTCCCGCTGGATGCAGGATCAGTTCTCCTTCCGCGATGCGGCGGTCAACACCCAGCGTGCCGCAGACGAGATTCTCTTCCGCAAGGCTGAGGAGGGCGGTATCCTGCTGGGCAAGGACCGCTGGATGTTTACAAAGCTGTTCACAGTGGACGATGCAACGGAAAAGCAGCTGAACAAAAACATCGCGGCCGTCAGTGAGTTTGCCGCCAATCACCCCGGCAAGGTGACCTTCCTGCTGGCTCCGTCGGCCAGCGTCATCTACCCGGAGGAACTGCCCGCAGGCGCACCGATGGTGG
>ERZ773190.2021-NODE-2021-length-17177-cov-3.527158_pt1 | contig 17177 bp, 7 predicted proteins | sample MGYA00511111_ERZ773190 | MGnify/ENA primary metagenome ERZ773190 (study PRJEB29015, sample SAMEA2737777) | human gut metagenome | biome: human gut; feature: human-associated habitat; material: faeces | place: China | collected 2012 ... | reverse complement strand
TGCTCAATAGGTATCTTAGCGCGTACAACCAGTTTCCCATATTTGAAAGCATACTTATTTTGGGCTACCACGCAAGCGGAAGTATATTCCGCATATTCACGAGTCTGTTTCCAAGAATTACCACCTGTTGCATTCGGATTGTAGTTCGGATTCTTCACGCGTTCCTGCTTGGCTGTAAAAACCAATGCATTCTTTTTCATTTCAACATTCTCCTTTTTATACCACTGATCCTCTTCATTGCGCTGAAACCCTTCTTCATATCGCCACATTTCAGCATTCGGTGCGCCGGTTCCATTAAATTCATCATGCCAAACCAATTTATATCCGCCTTCCAATTCATGGTCATCAGGTACACCTTCTCCGTCAGCGAAATACTCTTCACCAGGATCTACATAAGTCACATTAAAGAAAAACATCATCGTATTTGTCTTATCATTAATGCTATAAGAAGTAGAATTTTGAATTTGTACAGGCAACACAAAAGTCACATCTTTTTTCCATTCGTCCTGTACTAACGCAATCAGTTTACTGGAGTAAACATTCAGTTCTACTTCTTCCGACTTTTTACTGCCGGCACTCAGTTCCATTTTGCTGGCAGAGAGATTATAGTACTCTTCCGGCAACAGTTCTGCATCGGCATAAACAGTATAAACAGAAGATGTTCCAACCAAAGCAATGGCCTTCTTCAAAGAATCTGAGGCTATAACCAAGTCTACCGTAGCATCTTTCTCCGCTTTCCGATTCTGGTAAAGCGCCAGATTCAGGCGATAATTAAAATTCTTAACTTTCTGCACTTCACCTTCTTGCGGTTCTTTCAAAGCCGTAACTATATTACATTGCGCTCCATCCCACGTTTCACTGGCTTGCTTGATGCCCAAATAGTTTAAGCTCAATTTTCCATTGTACCCAAAGTCATTATCTTCATCGCAAGCGGAGAAAGTGATTGAACAGGCAGCTACACAAAGAGCTACCCAGATTTTTATCTTATTTTTCATATTCTTATCCCAATTAAAATTAATCTAAAGGTACAGTTTCAGGATCATAGATTTCTACTTCCACATCATAAAATTTAAATTGAGCCAAATTGAAATACTTCGTATTACCCGAAGTAGCAATTACATTAAAACGGAAAGAAGTAAATGTCTTCCCTGGTACAACGAATTCTGAGGTATACTCAGTACTGTGTGCCGAAGGTAAACCTGACAGTGTCGCAACTGTTTCAAAGTTTTTTCCATCACTGCTTATTTGTAATTCCACTACAGAAGGACGCCCTTCAGAAGTCCATGTATTATCCGTACGATTCTGGTAATAAATAGCGAAATCCTCATGCGCTTCCTTAAAATCAATCTGAATATAATGAGGCAATTCTATCTGAGGACTACTCCATCTCGTATGAAAGAAAGTATTGCCTTTACCGTCTATCAAATTCTTAATCGGCCCTTCAGAAGGTTCCTGTGCATTCGTGCTAAGCTGATCCGCCTCTATTTTCATTTCTGTACGCGACTTTTCTGTCGTAGTAGATGGTGCTGCTCCTGATTTTGCTTTTATTTCCGTAACCTCACTACCTTGATGGGCAGCATTGAAAGTCTGGAAAAAGAAAGAATAATCGCCAAAACGGGCACGCGTATCTTCTATCAACATTTCAGTCGTACCAATAGAAGCTATCTTACAAACATCCTGTTCTGTCAACGGATCATGATATTTAATCTGAAGATATTCAAATGCACCTTCAGACGGAGTATTCCAGGTCAATTTAATTTGTCCGGGTAAGGGATCTGAGTTTACAGCCGATGTTGCGATAGCAGTGGGAGCCGCTGTGCTCCCCCCTATCTCAAAAGTTTCTAAGTTATCATCGCAACCTGTCATGCCAATCAATAACCCGACAACAATCATATATTTAAAGTTCAATTTCATAATATCTCATTTTTATAGTTAAACACGTATGTTTTACCAATCTGTATTTTGAGTCAAATTCGGATTTTTACGAAGTTCAGAGTCCGGTATTGGATAGAAATACATCTTATCATCCCAAACCAAAGATTTAGTATTGCGCGTATAAGTGAACGAGTCATCACTATTTTTCGTGATCACTACCCGATCAAGACTCTTAAAACCGCCTTCTTTCCACCTACGTACATCCCAAAAGCGATGTCCTTCAAATGCAAGTTCCACCATACGTTCATTCTTATAACGCTTCCAGAAATTATCACTACTCATACCTTCTGGAAATTCCGGCATATCCACACCAGTACGCTTACGTATCTTATTTACTGCTTCACGAGCTGACATAGTAAGTTCACCATCTTTATTATCAGCCTCTCCAAAATATTTGAATGTGGCTTCCGCATAATTCAGTAGAAACTCTCCTAAACGGAATGTCACCCAACTATGCACTTTACCTCCACTACCTGTGCTGGCACTGATATCCGTAGAACCATCTACATATTTCTTTAGATAGTAGCCTGTTGGGGTTGCATAAGGAATAGGCGAAGCATTTCTACCTCCTACATAAATTTCCAGTGGATTAGGATTTGTATTCGGCCATTTGTCCCCATTCACAGCAATCGTCATGGCAAAGCGCGGATCTCTACCTGTATACGGATCCTTTGAATTTGGTTCACTGCCATTCTTCATTTCATAAGCATCGACCAAAGTCTGTGTTGGACAATTTCCTGATCTCGCATTTTCCAAACCTATCGGAAAATTAGTAACTTCAGGATCAGTAGTTGCACCTACACGACGCACAAAAATCATCTCAGATGCTTTCCAGTTATTTTCACCCCACAAGTCAGTATACTTACCTAAAGTAATACCATTCTTGCTACAGTAGTTTATTACATCTAAATTAGCCTTTGCAGCTTCTTTGTAGAACTCTTTATTTTCACTTTCATTGAAAAGCTTGCTGGCGCGGTAAAGCAAAGCGCGTGCTTTCAGCGCCAATGCCGTACCTTGAGTCACGCGACCGGTTTCCGGTTTCTCCGAATTACCGGCAGCATCATTTTCAAGTTTACTGTAATCTATTGGAAGTTCCGGAGCCACTGCATCACATTCACTCACAATAAAATCAAAAATCTCCGAAGCAGGTGTACGTTTCAGACTATTGGCTTCTGCCTCTGTCAACACGGATGTTGTGAAAGGAACATCACCATACGCACGTACCAGCTGGAAATAATAATAGGCGCGTAACAAGCGCACTTCATACTGGTAACGCTTAAAACGATTCATCTGAGCTTCATAATCTTCTGTAAAACGCAAGTCATAGAAATCCAGGTCTTTTGCATTTTTCAGATAATAATTGACCGCACGAATAGGTGTATAATAATTCCACAGCGACTTTGGATTCAGTGCATTCCAGTTTCCATTCGTATAGTCAAGTACGCTTGAATAAGTCAATGCCATTTCTGCCTCATCACAGGCGGATGCCAATGCTCCTGAACCGGGCAAATCAGAGTCCAAATAGGAATAGATGTTATTCACAAATCCGGATGTACGGCCGAAGTCAGAAAATACATACTCCTTATCGTAGCTGGTATATTCATGATAGTCCATCTTGTCTGTACATCCGACTAATACTGCTGTACAAACAATACCGAAACATATATTCTTTAATTTCATATCTTAGTTTTTTTTATTAACTTATTTCATTTAGAGTCCCAGTGATAAACCGATATGTATGGAACGGGTAGCAGGATAAACATCTCCTATAGCTTCCGGATCAGTTAAATCGATTTTGTCAATACTGAACAAGTCTGTACCTCTTACATAAACCTTCGCTGTTTTCATTTTGATCTTATTCAGCCAAGCAGAAGGTATCTTATAGTATACTTCACAGTTACGCAACTTCAGGAAAGAACGGTCTTGTAACCATACAGAACTACTTTGCGTATTGTTTTCCACATTTTCCGTAGTCAAACGAGGAAAGCGGGCATTCGGGTTTTCAGGTGTCCAACGATTCTCATAAGCATACTGTGAAATAGAAGTATTATTGATCAATGGACGATATACGCTGGATGTAAGCCAAGCTGTATAATTACCTACACCTTGAAAATAAGCGTTAAAGCCTAAACCTTTCCATTCTAATCCTACATTGAAACCATAATAAATTTCCGGCCAGACAGAATTATAGCCCATGGGAATCATATCGTTGGAGTTAATGACACCATCATTATTCACATCCTTGTACTTAATATCACCCGGCTTTACCGGACCAAATTGTTGAGGTGTACTATTATCAATATCTGCCTGATCTACAAAATGGCCGATAGCTTGTAAGCCCCAAATCTGTCCAACCGATTTTCCTTTCGCACTTAGATACTCATAGGCTTTGGGTTCTTCCAAGTTTTCGATAATCTCACTACGGTTAAATGAGAAGGTTCCACCCAAACGTAACTGGAAATCTCCAATACGTTTATTATAATCCAACCCCATTTCGGTACCCCAGCTATCTACTATACCTGCATTCTTATAGGCTCCATCAACGCCCAATACAGCCGAATTTTGTCCTGATGCACTTACCCAGATATCTGAACGCCTCTCATAAAACCCATCAATTGTAAAAGTCAAGCCTTTCAACAGAGACATATCCAAACCCACATTATACTTATAAGCTTTCTCCAACACTCCGTTCAATGAAGGTAACCGACCTTCAGACCATCCACCGTCTCCATCTCCAAAATTGCTACCACCTATTACAGGATAAGATCCTCCGCCTCCCATTTTATTAAGCCAATAGCCGTCAGCCGGAGTGTTATCCGTATTGATAATACCAAATGAAGCACGCAATTTCATGAAATCTATCACATTTTGGTTCTTCATGAAAGCTTCGTTAGAGATAACCCATGACAACCCTACAGTGGGAGCCGGTAACCAACGGCTATTAGGATCCAACTTATTGGAAGCAGAGAACATTAAAGTAAAGTCTGCAAAATAGCGATTATCATAGCCATAATGAGTATACCAACCTGCATTTTGAGTAAACAAAGTTACATTTACGCCATTTCTATCGTCATACTTATACGTATACAGCAGCATGGAGTAAAGGTCATGTTTGCCAAAGTTACGATTCCAATCTACATTTGCCTGAAAGTTTAAAGAGCGATACTGCCAATCCAACTTTGAACTTTCGCTAGTACCTACCGAACCTCCCTCAAAATCAGTGAAAGCTGATGGTTCGCCATTAGTCCATTGAGTAACAGACTGCATGCCATATTTTTCACTTCTACGGTGATCTTCCCAATAAGAAGCCAGGTTATCATATCCAATACGTACAGATCCACCTAATCCTTTAGTAATGGATGACAAATCCTGACGTAATAACATATCAGCATACAGAGCACGAGTGTGGCCTTTCGTATAACCATGACCTTGTGCAAGATATACAGGATTATAATCACCATTCCAGGTACTATTGCCACCCCACAAACCCTTTTCCGTCTTAATAGGGAATGCTGCCGACGGTACTGTATACAACTTACCGATCAGATTATCGCCACTTGAGCTTGGGCGGCTGAATTCATTCAGTACACCAGATATATTAGCCTGTAATCTTGTTTTGGTTGTCAGGTCAATATCCAAATTTGAGCGGAAATTGGCTCTTGAATACTTGTCTTGCGTAGAATAACCATCATTGGAATTAGCATTCTTGATGAAACCACGATTATTCTGCAAATTCAACATCGTGAAGTAGCGCATCTTAGTAGAACCTCCACGGAATGTTAAGGTTGCTATATCCGTAGTTCCCTGATCACGAAAGACCTCGTCCATCCAATTCACATTAGGATAAAGATAAGGATACTTTCCACTCTTGAAAGCATTCAACTCATTCTGAGAATAACGTGCAGATTTTCCATCATTAGCCAAGGCTTCATTGATAGCATTAGCATAGGTAGAAGCATCTGCCATTTTCGGAATTCGAGTTTGAGAATTAAAACCATGATCATAAGAGAAGTTTATCTCACGACTTTTGTATTTACCACGTTTAGTTACGATATTCACTACACCGTTTACACCACGGAAACCATAAAGGGCTACTGCTGCTGCATCTCGCAAGATACTAACAGACTCGACTTCTTCAGGAGAGATATAATTCAATGCTTGATAACCATTATCTCGTTCCAGACCATCCACCAACAACAATATACCATTTTTATCATTTAATGTCTTTTGCCCACGGATAGCCATAGAAGAAATCTGGTCCCAAACATTACCCGTCTTCTGCATAGTATAAAGTCCCGTTACATTACCATACAATGCATTACCCACATTAAACGTAGAACGATTATCAATTTGATCGGCATAAACTGTAGAGACCGCACCTGTAGATTCTGCATTGGTCTGATTCAGACCAAAACCGTAGTTAACTTTCTCACTTGAGAAATCCATAACAATCGTCAGGTCTTTCCCATCAGCTACAGGCACAATTTTAGTATCATCCCTACCAGTACGTACCTGCAAGCGTTTAGTATGATCGGCTATAATTTCAAATTTACCATTACGGTCAGTCGTCGCCTGTACCAACGGATTGTTTTCAACGGAAATCAATACACCTTCTATCGGATTGCCTAGTTTATCAACCACTTTGCCGGCTATATTGCCTTCCTCTTGCGCCCAGCTTTTCAGAGAGACACAAGCCAACATTGCTAAAACTATTATTTTATATTTTTTCATGTTGTTCTTTCTTTATTATATGGTTATTTTTACCTTTATTTCCAACCCGGGTTTTGTGTCAGTCCATATCCTTTGTTTACTTCCGAAGGCGGGAAAGCAGCTAAATACCATTTAGGATTAAAATTGCTCCACCACGTGCGAGCTATATTTTTAAGTTCGAACACTTCGTATTTGAAATTAGAAGGTTTATTAGGATATTCAGAAGCATTGCCACTAGTACCTGACCATGGTTTGTTTCCTCCACCATCATTACGATAAACTTTCAGTCCATGAAGTTTTTTCTGGAAAAGATCTGCACGTTTGTAACGAATCATATCAAAGAAACGTACATCTTCCAAACCAAGCTCACAAGCACGTTCGCGAAGTATTTCTTCCAATAAAGCATTTTTATCAGTCGTTAGATTCTTAGTAGGATTACATTTTGCCAAACCACCTAAACCAACACGAGCACGTACGATATCTACCTGATCAATAGCTTTTTGCAAATCCCCCTTAGCGTGCAGGATGGCTTCTGCATAAATTAAGTAAACTTCTGCTAAACGTAAATAAGGCCATTGAGGATAGGTTCCGCTTAAGTTACCTGTCTTATAGAATTTATAAAGGCTGAAACCAGTAGCGACCTTTCCTGTTTCCTTTTCCGTATTGTCAATGTTATCACGACCTCCCAACCACAATTCAGCTGCATGGTCACCAAAATTAGCACCATTCACCAACATCGTCTCATACAAACGTGGATCACGTACCGGCTTGTTATAGTCATTATCAGTAAAGAACGGGAAAGCACCATCAGCCAACAGTGTATTGGAGTCAAAAGGTGTGCCGTCACTCATTGGGAACATCTGCATATATTCCAAGGTTGGAGTATAGTTACCATAGCCTACAAATTCAGTTTGAAATTTGTACCACCAGTCGTTATTGAACTTACCTATTACACGAGTAGAAATAAGTAATTCCGTATTATTCTGACGTTCGAAATAAGCTTTAAAGAAGGCGTCACGATAATTTTGTGAACTTGTTCCATCTGCCTCCATCAATGCATAAAAGCCATTAGCTTCTAGCTGTTCAAAAAACTTATAACATGCCTGATAGCATTGTTCCCACCAATCAGCATTATAACCTCCGTACCATACTTGCAGATTACTTACAGCATCTTGTGGAGATTCTGTAGAATAAGGTTCACTATCATTAAACAAAGGACTGGCCGCAAACAACAGTATCTTACATTTTAATGCCATTGCTGCCGCTTTTGTAAAACGTCCTTGCCAATTAGAATCATCTGTTCCCAGAGACCAGGGTAATTCCGATTCATTGATAGCAGCATCCAATAAACCAATCATAAATTCAACTGTCGCCGCAGCTGTTGCACGGGGTACTTCGTATACAGCTTGTACACCGTATGTTTTGTCTACCAGCGGCAAACCACCAAAATGACGGAACATATCGAAATAACGAGAAGCTATTAATACTTTTGCTTCTGCAGTCAGACGCGCTTTCTCTGCATTATCCATATCCGGTACACGCTCAACATTTTCAATAAACATCCATCCAGCGCGAATACCACTCCAGGCTTTATCATCTATATAATTGTAACGAACATCACCTCGGGAACCATCTTCATCTGCTGCCGTATACGCACCACTATAATAGAGACGATTCACTCCATCCCAACTGTTATGACTATGCCAGCAATCAGAAAGAATTTCAAACATACCGGTGTTCATTTTCTTTTCATCATAACCACCCCAGTAATAAGGCAAGCCATAATAAAGTTTTGTATAAGCATTCCATAAAAATGCACGGGCATAATCAGCTTTTCCAAAAATAGAATCCTGATTCAAGTCGTTCGTCGTAGGCGGTTTTTCAAGAAAACTATCACCGAACTTTATTTGATCGACGCAAGAAGCAAAGAGTATGGTAACTCCTGCAAATGCTATTATAAACCATTTAGTTAAATGTCTCATATCTTAAGTATTTAATTCTTAAGTTTCTTATTTTCAATATCAATAAACATTAAAAGCCTAATTTCAGACCAATATTAAATACTCTGGTCAGCGGATAGTTAGGACGATCGCTCTGACGAGACTCCGGATCTCCCCAATCAAAAGCGGTAAATGTCAATAAATTATAGCCATTTACATACATGCGGCAGCTATTCAGCTTCAACTTTCTCATGAAGGGAAAATCAAAATTATAGCCGATCTCAATATTCTTCAAACGGAGGTAGCTTGCATTAATCAAGTACAAATCACTTCCTTTTTCAAAGTTATTTTTACGATTCGTTGCCGTAATACGAGGAAATTTAGCAGTATATGAATCTTCTGAAGACCGCCAGGTATTTTCATATTGGTACAACAACAAGCCTTTGTTTTGAGTATCACCAAGTGGCTGTCTGAATTCAGAGAGCATACGGTCTACATTCCAGGCACCCGTCCACTGCATGGAGAAATCAAAATTCTTCCAAGAAAAGCCTAAATTCAAACCTGCCGTATATTCCGGAAGGTCAGTAAAACCTATATCTCGTGTCGCATCATTGCCGTCCAGTTTTCCATCCTTATTCAAGTCTACATAAACTGCATCACCGGGCTGCAATGTAATTCCATGATCACTAATAGGAATTCCAAATTCTTCCTGATAACGCAAATCGGCTGTCTCATCATAGAATCCCCAGAACTTATACATAGAGCGTGAATTTATACGACGTCCTGTTTGATACATCCAAGGTTCATTTTGCTCAACTTCATTCATGAATACAATCTTGTTACGTGCAAATGATATATTGAAATTAGCCCAATAACGAAAATCAGTTCCTATTCTATCATTCCACTTCGCCTGTATTTCAAAACCCTTATTCTCTACCTTATTCACATTGATTGCCGGAAGAGTCATACCCAAAATACCCGGCAGATAGTCCGGAGTTCTAAGAATATCACGACGTTTTTCTATAAAATAGTCGGCAGATACGCTCAAATGGTCATTGAGAATGTTAAAGTCAAGACCATAATTCTGCTTGACGGCTGTTTCCCACTTAGCATACGGATTACTCTGAGTAGCCTCCCATGCACCAGGCTTGGCATTTCCAATGTTCTGTCCAAAGAAACCACCCGGACCATTATGATCATTATTTTGTCCATAACCATAAGAACCAGGTAAATAGAGGAAACGCTGACCTGCATAGTTGTCATTACCTACCATACCCAAAGTTGCACGGACTTTAAAGTAATTCACCACCTTCTTTATAGGAGCGAAGAAAGGTTCCTCACTAACAATCCAACCAATAGAACCGGCAGGAAAAAAGCCGTAACGATTTTCGGGATTAAAATTCTCAGAGCCATTGTAACCAACATTAAATTCGGCCAAATAACGAGTCTTCCAGTCATACGTCACGCGTCCTACCAATCCTACATAACCTGTAGGAATATAGTCGTAAGTTCCTCCTGGATAATATCTTTTTGACTGATTGTAAAGAAACAATCCAGTAACACTGTGGTTGCCAAACTTACGATTATAGTTTAAGGCTAATTCCATATACCAGTCGCGTCCCTTACCATAATCTCCTTCACGATAGCTCGTCTGGCTATCAGAACCTGATTTTTTGTAAGTAATAGCACCCTTGTCATCTACAACCGGTGTATAGGTAGCTACGGAAGAACTGGCTATTTTAGTGGTTGAGTAAGAAGAGTTATATGACCCTTTCAATTTTATAGAAAGTCCCTTTGTTATGAAATCAAGTTTCTGGTCGAGCACCAAGTCCAGATTCAATACATTCGTTGTCTGATTACGGAAACCTTTGCCATAATAAGATTCCAAACCATCTGCTCCAGGTTTAGTAACATAATCCGCATTCGTTTTGATATATTTACCATCTACTATACCCGCACTGGCAAAAGGTACAGCCCAATAAAGTTTACGGAACAATTGATTCTGATCTTCACCAGACTCAGGAGTACGCTTACTCTCCACGCGTCCGCCAATATTGACTGATAATAATGTTGTTTTGCTGATATCAAAATCCAGATTTGCCCGATAATTATATCGCTTATAGTCAAAGTTAAAATCATCTGTCAGATTGAATTGCTTAAACATACCATCTTGGGTGAACAAACCCGCAGACACAAAGTAACGCATATTATTTGTTCCACCGGAGATACTAACATTGTGCTGTGACTGAAAAGCAGCTTTGTTCATACAGTAATCAATCCAGTTAATATCCGGATAAAGTAACGGATTAGTATGATCCCGAAAAGCAGCCAACTGCTCATCCGAATAAAGAGGCTCATTACCGTCATTAGTCCTCATCATATTAACATAAGAAGCATACTGATAAGAATTTGCAAACTCTAATTCTTTAGTACGCACATTAACACCGGCAGAAGTAGTAAATGAAATCTTCGCTTTTCCTTCAGCACCACGTTTAGTTGTAATCAAGATAACACCATTCGCACCTCGTACACCGAATACAGCAGTTGCAGAAGCATCTTTCAATATAGTTACACTCTCTATCTCATTCGGGTCAATCTGAGAGAAATCACGTTCCACACCATCCACCTGAATCAATGGAGTGGCATTATTAGTGGTAGCTATACCACGTACGTAGATATCAGCAGCATCAGCACCCGGTTCACCAGAATATTGCACAGAAGAAATACCGGTTACCTGCCCAGAAAGGATGTTAGAAATAGATCCTGCGGGAGTCTTTAACAAGTCATCTCCTCTCATTGAAGAAATGGCGCCTGTAACTGATACTTTTTTCTGTACACCGTAAGCTACCACCTCTACTTCACCCAACATCTGGGCATCTTCTTCTAATACTATATTAAGACTAATACCTTTTTTAACAGGAACTACCTGTTCCTTATAACCAATAAAACTAAACTGTAACTTACTCCCTACAGGAACATTAAGTGTGAAATTACCATCGATATCAGTAATAACACCAGTAGCCGACCCCACTACCATTACATTGGCACCAATTATCGGCTCCCCATTTGTATCCTTAACTGTACCAGTCACTTTTACTGTATTTTGTTGCATGCCTTCTGAAGAGAAAGCTTCATTACTATATCCCTTAAGAGGAACAGATAAAAACAAAAACAATAAAATTGCAACTGGAAATAATCGACATAATTTTTGAGCCTGTCGTTTACAGAAATTTTCTTGCTTTTCCATTAGCAATAATTTTAAGATTAAACATATATTTAATTATTAAGTCTCATTATATAGCCCTTACTGGACAGAACGGCTAGGAAAAAAGATAATAGTATCAACTAGCTCTCCTGTTTTTTTACTTACGAATTCAAAAAAGACAGGAACAGGATAAGCAACCTTAAATTCATAAAATCCAGTACTAATTTCGTCATAATAGTATGGAGTTGTACCTATTTGAGAATTGTACATTAACATTTTTCAACACCTCACTTCCAACAAAGAATAATGTAGTAGCATCCGGATATATATTCTGCGTATAATCAGTATATCCTGATATTTCCGGAGTTACTTTACCATTCGGCAAAGTATAAGCATACTGTTTCCACCACCCATTCCTTATGCGCTCTTTTAACTCTGCATCACTATATTCAGTTGCAGCTAATAAACTAAAGTTACTGATTGAATCTGATTCGATCAACTCATCTGTAACAGCCCTTGTGTCGGATGCCAATTCAGGCAATGCACCTTCATCCAATCCAGTAATTGTAGCATCGTCACTACACCCTGTAAAAAGACTAACAGACATTGCAGCAACAAAAAGTACTGTAATCAATTTGCCTCTTTTGTTTTTCATGTCTCTCATTAATTTTAAGATTAAACATTGGTTTGTTATTTACAACAAGAACTAAAAAAAACTCTATCATTTTCATTCTTGATTGCGACACAAAAGTATGGGGGCAAAAAGCAATATGCCTTCTACAACAGCCCAAACAGATGCTAATTTGTCTCATGACACAATTTTCTACATGAAATGAAACATTATTCTACATAAGTTTTCAAATGTGAGAGAGTTTTAAAAGAAATGTATAAAACGAATAAACGGGTAAGTAACACAATAAGACTGCAAGAACAACATTCCATTTTCCGGAAGTTGTTCTTGCAGTATAAAAGACAAGATGGTTAATAAATATATGCTCTATGTTTCCGGAACATCATCTTCCACTGTGCCATTCGAAGTAAAGCGCTCCATATATTCGGAAGGTTGCATACCAAACTCTTTCTTAAAACTATTACTGAAATAACGCGGATCATTATAACCCACAGCATACGCCAATTCTGAAATACGAATATTCTTCTTCTCTTCCATTATACGACAGGCTGCTTTCATACGAATATTCCGGATAAAGGAAACATAAGTAAGACCGGTCAATGACTTCAACTTCCTGAAGAAAGTCGATTTAGCCATATACATCTCCTCCAACAGCTTCGCCTGATCAAAATCCGGATCATCCAAATGACGATGCACACAATCAATAGCCCGTTGCAGGAAATCCTCATCAACACTGGTGTAATTCAATTCTTTAGCTTCAAATACCAACTGTTTCTTGAAGTCCTTTCCCATACGTTCACGGCTCCGAAGCAAGTTGGAGATACGTGCATGGAGAACACTCAGATTGAAAGGTTTACTGATAAAGCCATCAGCACCGGACTCATAAGCCTCAACCCGGTCTTCCTCCTTATTCTTAGCCGTCAGCAAAACTACAGGAATATGGGATGTTTCAAACTTATTTTTAATATACTGGCAGAATTCAATGCCATCCATCTCAGGCATCATTACGTCAGAAACAATCAGATCGATCTCTTCCTGCTCTACCACATCTATAGCTTCCTTACCGTTATTAGCTGTGTAAACCATATAATCCGCACCCAACAATTTCGTCATTAACTGCAATAACTCTTCATTGTCCTCAACAATCAGTAAAGAGTACGAAGACCGGATAGCAGTCGGCTCGGATTGTTCCTCACTATCATCATCAGAGACATTTTCGCCAAACTCATCTGATAACAGTTCTTTCTTTGCTTCTTCCGCATCTGCCGGCAGACTTTCTTCTATTTCTTCCTCCGCATACGAATTACGAAGAACCGGGAAGTTTACAATAAACAATGTACCTTTCCCTTCTTCACTTTCTACCGTAATAGTACCATGATGCAGCACTACCAAATCGCGAACCAATGACAAACCGATGCCGGTTCCAATAGTCTTGAACTTCCGGTAATCTCCTTCATAAAAGCGTTTGAAAAGGTTCTTCTGGGCTTCTGCTGATATACCGGGGCCATTGTCTTTCACCACTAATCGTGCTGTTCGGTCTTCATTTTCAGACAGTTCCACACTGACCAGACCACCGGCACGATTATATTTAGAAGCATTAGACAGTAAATTATAGAGTATCTTATCAAGTTTGTCCGGATCAAAATAAGCGTTGAAAGGATCGGGTGAACATGAAATCTGAAACTGAATATCTTTCTTCTTCATCAACGGGCGGAAGCTATCCAGACTGCGATGTACAAATTGCGTAAGGTCACCTTCGGAAACCCGCAGCTTAAGATTTCCTGTCTCCGACTTACGAAATTCAAGGATTTGTTGCAGCAAACGTATCAAGCGATTGATATTGTTATTCATCACTCTATATTGCTCCTTATACGTGGGTGCGGTCCGTCTCAGCTCATCCACCGAAGCAGAAAGAATGGTTAACGGAGTCAGTAGCTCGTGAGTAATATTAGTAAAGAATTGTAATTTAGCATGATTAACCTCTTCTGCCTTAGCTTGTTCCATCTCACGCAAATGCAGAGCATTTCGCAAACGGATTCGATTACGTATCACCCGGAAAGTATAATAGATAATAGCACAAACACATATAATATATAAGGTGTAGGCCCACCATGTTTTCCAGGGAGGCGGTAAAATAACGACTTCCATCCGGAGCATCTCATCATCCCAAATGCCATTGGCATTAGAAGCTTTCAATTGGAAAGTATAAGTTCCGGGCTTCAGGTTATTATAATAAGCAAAACGCTTGGCCCCACCCGTATATTGCCAGTCAGAATCGAAACCTGCCAACTGATAAGCATACTGGTTTCTCTCCGGATTAGCATACTCCAATGCCGAAAATTCGATGCTGAAATTATTATGCCAATGGTCCAACTGTATCTCATCTGCAAAAGCGGGTGAAAGTTCTGAAATCTCCATTCGCTCTTTAGCTGGCAGATTTCCCCATGACTGATTGAAAATCTTAATGTCAGTCACTATCACAGAAGAAGAAAAAGGCTGCTCCTGCTGATTCTCAGGATAAAAGCTATTATATCCCCGGTGTCCGCCGAAGAACATTTCACCGTCAGCTGCAACCGCCTGGGCACTACGAATAAATATATTGTCCTGCAAACCATCTACTGTGGTATACAAACGGAATGTCGCACTTTCCAAGTTATCCGATAGGGCAAGTTTTATCAATCCGGCATTCGTACCCAACCATAAATCACCCTCTTTATCACTCCTGATACTGACAACCGCATCTCCCGGAAGATTCCATTTCGCATGTACCGGAAGAAAAGTGTCGGTTGCTTCATCATACAGATTCAGTCCACTGCCTCCTGTTCCTACCCAAATGCGTCCTTTGGCATCTGTGTAAAGACAATCGGCATACACACTGTTGAGCTTTCCATTCGTAGCAGAATAACATGAAACGGTATAGCTCCCTTTTTCATCACAATGAAGCCGAAAAACTCCATGTGTATTGGAAGCCACCCACATATCTCCGTCATTTCCTTCGGTCACATACATAGTCGGAACGTTTCTCATCTGGCTATTTCCTACTTGCAAAGTATCCAACCGCACCGCTTCTCCATCCATTGTGCGCATTGAAACTCCATTACGCGTAGCAAACCAAAGGTTGTGCTTTGAGTCTTCATAGATATGAAAAACACAGGAACCTGCCAACCACGGCGCATCCTGAGCATAATAATTCCTCACCCTCTGTGCCACAGGCGCCTTCTTATCTACCTCATAAACTCCTCCGTCATAAGCCGCAATCCAAATATGTCCCGTTACGGAATGTTGCATCATAGACATAACCGTAGAAATACCACGATAACGATCGAATTCAGGCATTTGAGTATAATAAGTGAATTTTCCGGTTTGACGATTCTTCACCCCTAATCCATAAGTTCCTATTCCCAGCCAAAGTAATCCTTCATCATCCAGCAAAATACTGCGAACCGAAGTAGTCTTCAGCATCCGTTTGACTTCCAACAACTGATCCCAATAGAAATCAGCTTTTCGAGTACTCACTTTGTTTACACCTCCACCAATCATACCTACCCACATCAGTCCCTGACGATCACGCAAAAGGGAAGCCACTTCGTCACTGGCTATAGAACTATCCGATTCACTGGGATAATAATTACTGAAAGTCTCAGCACCCGTGTAATTCCCTGTCAACGGAAGTACACTGAGTCCTTTACGGGTTCCTACCCATAAAGAATGAGTATTAAGATCTTCGGATAACGCATAGATAATATCATCTGAGATACCGGCAAGATTCTTTTCATCATACCGATAAGTAATCCAAGTGGTCTTATCCGGCTGGTAGGCATCTTTCAACAAAACCAAACCGCCACGCCAAGTACCTACCCAAATATTCTTCTGGCTGTCCTGAAATACATAATGAGCAGAGTTTTGTTCATTCAACCGCGGGTATCTGAAATATTTCCCGGTTTTCTTCTCATAACGATACAACCCTGCATCCCATGTTCCAATCCAAATATCTCCCCGGTCATCTTCAAACAGAGATTTGATGGCAGTCCTGGGCATCACATTCCCTGTATTTTCGCCACCATGGCATAAGAAATCATCTTTATCTTCCTGATACTCATACACTCCCCAATCTGTTGCAAACAGAATACGTTCATCACTGGTTATCAGGACTTGAGGGATACTATTACCATTCATCTCCGGATGATCTATTTTCCGTATCGCACCCGTTTTCTTGTCCAAAACATTCAGACCACTGTAAGTACCAATCCAAAGACGGTGTTTTGCATCCTCTGCCACACAGAAAACATTATTATTGGTCAGCAAATCAGTGCGAAAAAGATTGGATTTATAAGTAGTAAGAGAATAACCATCATATTGGAAAAGTCCATTACGGGTAGATATCCAGATATATCCGTCGCGATCCTGATAGACAGATTGCACATCTTTACTGGGCAAACTGTTCAATATGGATGAAGACTTAAACACCAGAGTATTTGGCTTAGGTGTTGCGATGGCCTGACATATCAAAGGGAAAAATATTCCAAAGCAAAATACAAAACTCCAGATTTTTTCTTTCATTGTAAACATTACCTTCATGGTTAACTCGGTTTAGAATATAATTAATAAAGCCCGACAAATATACGTAAATATATCTAAAAGTATCTTATCCATTGGTAATATTATATTTCAATAATTCTATATCGGGACGTACCCGGGGTGTACTTGCTCCGTACCAAGTCCGTAGTTTCTCCGTACAGAGGTACTTCTGACCGAA
>ERZ773190.2020-NODE-2020-length-17177-cov-11.262645_pt1 | contig 17177 bp, 19 predicted proteins | sample MGYA00511111_ERZ773190 | MGnify/ENA primary metagenome ERZ773190 (study PRJEB29015, sample SAMEA2737777) | human gut metagenome | biome: human gut; feature: human-associated habitat; material: faeces | place: China | collected 2012 ... | reverse complement strand
AAGAGGTAGAAAAGATTCTAAGAGAAGCGGCAGAAAAGAAAAAAATCAGTGAAAAAGAACATCAGCCGACATCTTAGTCATAAAAATTACGAGGGTTATAATTTTCTAATAGGATAAAGAGAACATTTTAATCATGGGAAAGAAGAAAGGTTCAAAGAAAAAAGGTAAAGGCTGTTAGGCCTTCTTTTGGATAGCGGTGATTCGATAGAGTTGCCGTTATTTTTTGTTTATTGGCTAAAATTTATCTCGCAAAAGTTGCTCAACTGATAAACTTTTACTATCTTTGCTACATGAACAGAAAGATAATAGCATACGAAAACTACTATAAAGATTTTTTTGACACCTTGAACAAAGGTGCGCAAGAAAAGGTATTATACGGTTTACTCATGTTAAAGACCGTAGACAGGCTATCTGCTAAATATGTGAAGTCTATTAAAGACGGCCTGTTTGAGTTAAGAATTGAGTGGCAAAGTAATATTTATCGGATTTTCTTCTGTTTTGATGAAGGACAGATTGTGATTTTATTCAATGGCTTTCAGAAGAAAACACAGAAAACGCCCGATAAAGAAATAGATAAGGCATTAAAATTAAAGAAAGAATATTATGAGCGAAAAAGAATTAAAGATGTTTGATGTCGATGCGCAATTAGATGCCGCATTCGGCAAAGAAGGAACCCCGGAGCGTAAAGCTGCTGAGGATAGAGCTAATGCTTTCTTTACAGGTCAACTAATTGAGGAAGCCAGAAAGAAAGCTAATATGACACAGGCGGAGCTTGCTGCAAAGATCGGAACTAATAAGTCTTATATTTCCCGTGTTGAAACAGGAAGAACGGAACCAAAAGTTTCTACTTTTTACCGTATCGCTTCCGCATTGGGATTGAATGTTGAATTGACTCCTGCTATGTGATGGCTAAGATAGAAAATGAGGTAGAACATGATGCAATCTGTCAAAGAATAGAAGAACTTTTTCAATTAGTAGACGATAACACTCCATTGACTGACAGGAATCTTATTGATTTGGATTTATTGTCTGGGCTTGTTGAGGAATATGAGGATGAACATTATCCAATCAAGACTCCTTCTTTGGTTGATGTTATTAAGTTACGCATGTATGAGATGGGGATAAATCAAGCAAAACTATCTGAATTACTTGGTGTAAGCTCATTACATATCAATGATTATCTTACTGGCAGGAGTGAACCTACGTTGAAGGTGGCTCGTGATTTGAGCTTGAAGTTGAATATTGATGCTAATATAGTGTTGGGAGTATAGAACATATCCATAGAAATGAGTGTCGGTTGTGACATTACGCGGTCGGCGCTCATAGACCTTTCAAACAACTGTTTGAGAAAACTTAGAAAGATGTATAATCTTTAGCAAAGAAGTTGTCTGCAACAAATTTGATTTAACAAGGGAATCAAAATAGAATAATAAGATGATATCAACTTGGAAAAAGATCACTGATGCACATATAGTAAATATTTCTCAATTATTAGCAGATCTTAGAATAGTTGCTCATGATTATGATAAAACCAAAAGACGTATTTCTGATATTGGGTTTAATATTTTTCGCTTGACCTCTGATATTTATTATCGTGAAAACTATCATTCAGATGTTATCAAGGCATTTCTTGATCCCACTGAGAAACATAACGAAAAATCGTTGTTCTTACAACTATTCATAGAAATGCTTAATTTGGCCGGGAAAACAATTAAAAAAGATGACTTTAAAGATGCAGAAGTAGTCAGAGAAGAAGGTAAAATCGATATTTTGATAAAATCAGAAACTACTAAAAAAGCTATTATCATTGAGAATAAAATAAATAATGCTGGAGATATGGCTCGTCAACTGCCTCGCTATTATGATTTGGTCTCATCTAATTTTACAATAGATGCTATTGTTTATTTACCTTTAGATAAATCTAAACGGCCTGATGAAAGTAGTTGGACAAAACAGGATAAGATAAATGTGCACCAACATTTAGTAATCATACCTGCTTATTCGTTGGATAATGGCATAAATCTCGTGGATAGCTGGATTAAACTAGCAATATTACAGGCGCAAAATATGAATTGTATAGCCATTTTACGTCAGTATGCAGATTTGATAACATATTTAAATTCAAATATAATGGATACAATAATTTTAGAGAAATTTTATAATTCTTTGATGGATGAAGAGAATCTTAAGACTGCCAAGTCAATCAGAAATATGATGAATGATTTACCCGAATATATGGCAATTAGACTAGAGGATAGATATAAAGAAAATCACTCACCTTTTGCAAAGATTTGGCGATATAAGGGTACCGATATGGTTTTTGAAGGATATACTATTGGAACTTTATATTTTAAAATGGATATTTGGTGCAATGAGGAAGGGTATTATGTTCATTTTTGGGAGCCCAATGAACAATGTGATATTTTAAAATATTTTGAGACTGCTAAATCATTAGTTGGATTTGAATATTATAACAATAATCGGTTTGATATAATCAAACACTTTGATTTTAATAACGAAAATAGCTTATTGGCGTTTATTGATTCATTTTTAGCAGAATTATCACAAAGAGAAAATTCATAATTTACAAATGTCTGATGTAATAAAATAGATTATTTTATTATTCATTCCCCCCGAATAGCTATAATTCATTTTTATAGCATTTTAGGCGTGAATTTGTTACTTCACGCCTTTTTTTATTCTATTTCTCCACAATCTCTTCTTAGTAAATTCTTAACCATCCAATAATCTCCCCTTCCCCACTTACTCACTACTTTTATACCATATTCACAACAATAGTCAACTTGTTGTGAATGGAATGTCTAAATATTAACTAATTATCTGTATTGGTGGTATTTTTACTTCCACAAATTAAACTTCTAACAAATTAATATTTATACAATATGAAAGAAAAGATTTTCAATGCTTTAAAACAAGAGTATAAAGCCCTTGGGTTAAGTGATGAAATTTTGCAGGGACACGCCAATGCACTTGCAGCAATAGGACTTGTAACTGACGAAAACCTTAGTGCTGTCGTTGCCGCTCAAAAGGATTTTTTGACAGGTCTTCAAAGCGGAATTGACAAACGAGTAACAACAGCACGTGAAAAGGCATTAGCTGACGCTAAAAAGACCGAGGACGAAGCGAAAGCAGAAGCCGAGAGAAAGAAAGCTGAGGAAGATGCCAAGAAAGCCGATAAAGACAAACCGGAGTGGCAGAAAGAGATGGAGAAGAGATTTGAAGAGTTCTTAAAAAAGGACACTGAACGGGAAAGTGCATACAAAGCTTTGAAAGAGAAGTATGATATCCTCGAAAAGAAAGATGCTGAATCCGCTAGAGCTAATACGATTTTGTCTAAAGCCAAAGAGTTAGGTATTCCCGAATGGCGTATCAAAGAGGGGTTTGCTATTTCTGCAGAAGCGGATGAAGCAGCAATCAACTCACACCTTACTACAGTCGCAACAAACCTAAAGACGGCAAATTTACCAAGCAATAGACTGGGACACGTCCTTGATGACGGGAAACCGTCTAAGGAACAGATTTCAGACATTGCAAATTCTTTAATCCATTAAAAATTGAAAGATGACAAAAGTAAATCTAAACAATGAACCGAACGAGATTATCACAGGAAATGATAACATCGTTATTGCTAAATACCTTGACGGTATTGACGGCGGGCGTTCTTTGGATGTGACCGGTTATCCGTTGACTGTAATCAAAGCAGGTGTTCCTGCCATTACGGATGGTGCTGGCACCTACAAACCTATGCCCATGAATGAAGACAAGACGGCATTCGGTACTCTTCCTGACGGATATTCCTATGCGGGAATTATCAGAGGTACCATCCGTGTCGCCAAACCTTTTGCAGCTATTATGACAAGAGGTAGAGTTAATATGGCAGCAGCCCCATACGCTTACGATACCATTCTTACAGCGTTAAAAGTGGCTTTGCCTTTGGTTGAATTTAGAAAAGACGAGGAAGCATAATGGAAAAATCATTTTATTTCGAGTACGCTCAAAAGTTCTTTCCTCAGTTGGTGTTATCTATTGTTGAGAAGATAAATGAAAGAAACAAGACTAAGCAGACTTATATGTATAAAGATCTGCTTAATCCGGATTTCTCTGCTGATGGGAAGTGGGCCAGCATATTAGCTGATTACAGCCGTGTGGCTGCCGATGTTGTATCTTTGGATTCAGAACTCCCGCTGAAAAAGCGCGATTCGCTTTCCACTGCAACAGGTGATATCCCCAAATTGGGAATGAAGCTTTATCTGACAGAAAAGCAGATGAAGGATGTGGATAATATGATTGCACAGGGCTTGCCTGTAAATCTTATCATCAATAAAATCTTTGCTGATACTCCGCGGTGCCTTGAAGGAGTTTGGGAACGTATTGAAGACATGTTCCTTTCCGGTCTTTCCACCGGTGTTGCCCTTTCCACGAGAAACAATGGTACAGGCATCAGACTGTCTTACGGGTATAAGGATGAAAATCAATTTGGCGTAGCTAAATTGTGGAGTGACGCAAGCGCAAATGTAATCAATGACATCAAGCGTGTTATGGACAAGGCTGATGATGATAGTAATACTATCACTGACGTTTGGGCTGACGATACATGGCTGAATGCTTTCTATACCAATCAGCAGGCGAGAGAACAGTGGGCTTTCATCAATAAGTTCGTTGGCACATCCGTTCCTGCTCTTGATTTGGACGCGGCCACTGAAACGCTGAAAAAGAAGTTCGGTATTACTCTTCATCGTGTAAACCGCAAGATTAAGACGGAAATTAACGGTGTGCGCCAGTCTCATAAGCCTTGGAAGGATGGCACGGCTGTATTTACCTGTGATGAGAAATTAGGCTCTTTGGTATGGACTACCCTTGCTGAACAGACAAGACCGGTTGCCGGTGTCGTTTATCAGACTGCTGATGATTTCATCCTTTTGTCGAAGTATGCGAAGAACGATCCGCTTCAGGAGTTTACTTCCTCACAGGCTATGGTTGTTCCGGTAATTGACAATGTGGATAGAATTTATTGTTTGGACTCTAAAACTGTACAGGCATGAAAGTAAAAGTTATCAGTGTTTTCCGTGACAAGTTCACCAGCCGGTTATACAGTCCGGATGAATTGATCGAAATTGAGGATGATGCCCGTGTCGAAAACTTGGTGGATCTTAAACTTGTCGAACCTATTGAAGAGAAGAAAGCTGTAAAGGTTTCCGAAGAAAAGAAGGAGGCAAAAATCTCTCTCTTTGAAAAGGAGTTCGAGAAAAAGGCTTTGATTGATGCTTTGAAGTCCATCGGTGTACAGGCAGCCGGCAACATGAAAGAGGAAACTCTTTTGGCTAAGGTTGCAGAACTTGACGAAGAATCCACCGCAAAGCTGAAAGAAGCATTGGGAATTGAGTAAAAGCAAGGGTGTCGTGATTTGCGACGCCCCTGCATTGTCTAATTTTATAAATCAGTAAAGAAATGAAGAATTTTGTTTTTGCCTTATGTGGCTTTTTAATGATGACTTTGATGTCATTGAACGTACAGGCCTCCGTGAGTGAACCTATTCTGTCCAAATCAGATGTTTCGGTGAATGTCGGTCTACCAATGGTTCAGAATGATGTCGTTACATTCATTCCGATGGATTACTTGGTAGTGACAGCTCCACAGCCTGTATTTATGATGGCGGAAAGTCCTGCCATGCAAAGTGTAACAACCATGAACACGTTTATAGAGGAAAAACAGGTTATAGTTCCTAAGTGTCCGTTCCGGTATGTATATAAATCGAAGTATTGTACGCATTATAGCTACGCTGCATATAGTAAACTGATTACACCATATTAACATGACGGTAAACGACTACATACAGCAGAAGTTCCAGACTTTTGGCATTCAGTTGTCGAAGGCTGATCTTTTGGATATGTGTCTGAACTCAAAGATAAGCGGAGAGGATGAGATGAATGAGGATAACCGCATGCAGGTGTCGGTGGCTATCGCAAAGTTCATCCCCTCTCTCCTACTCCGTGCCACTTCAATCAGCGAAAGTGGTTTCTCTATGTCTTGGAATATCCAGGGAATTAAGGATTACTATACAGTATTATGCCGTGAGTATGATTTACCCAATGCGTTAGGGAATAGGATTAAAGTACTTGATATAGCAGATTATTTATGATACAGTTCAGACCTCATATATTGCAATACCAAGTAAACACTGGAGGTTATGAAGACAATAACGGTGATTATCATCCCGGTACATCTTCATTTGAAGGTAGCATTCTCTGCCGATATGAACCGAACGGGAAAGCCAATACAATAGCCTTCGAAGATGGGAAAACTTATGTGTATCAGTATGTAGTCTATTTGAATCAGGACTGTAGAGAGTTCAAATGTGGCGATATTATCCGACTTCTGAATAATGGGGCTGTTGTAGCTGAAAAGCAGGTTCAAGGATTCCACAGAGGGCAACTAAATGCAAAGTTATGGCTATAAGAATGACTACATCAATGAGTGAAATTGACGCTTTGATTAAAGCAGAAACTGAACGGGTAGATAAAATAGCTATTCAGGCTCTCTCAAATTTGGGTGATATGTGTGTCGCTGAAGCTAGAGATAGAGCACAAGAAGAAAGCTGGTTCAATCAAACTGGTAATCTAAGAAGTTCTGTAGGTTATGTGGTTGTCGCTCATGGTCGTATTGTTAAAAGCTCTGATTTTGGAACTGTACTTCATGGCTCGGAAGGTTCAAGGTTAGGAAAGGTTTTAGCTGAGGAACGTGCGAAGAAGTATTCAAACGGTTATGCTCTTATCGTTGTTGCTGGAATGAACTATGCCGAACTTGTAGAAGCCAGAGACAATAAATCTGTTCTTGCATCTGCTGAACTATTAGCACATGCAGAATTTTACAATGTGATGGAGAAACTTAGAAATCAAGTTGCGAAATGAAATCGGATATAGAAATAAAGGACGCGATTTATGCGGTTATAAAAGGCTCTTCTTTAGAAAAAGCTGTTACCGGAAAGTTGAAGAAAACAAAACGCCCTACCGATTCAGACAAGGAGGATATTGTTATCTCCATGCTCGATAATGGTAGTGGCCAGATGCAAGAGGCTTTTGTTAACGTGAATATATATGTTCCTGATTATATCCGGGATGGTCAGGCAGAAGAGAATACCATCCGATTGCGCGAGCTTTGCAAGATGTCTTATGAACTTCTGTTTAATTGCCGAGGTGCTGGCTTTCGGGTTGATTCCAAAGGCTCCAAACAGCGTGTATTAGAAGTGAGCGGTAAAGACGAGCACTTCATCAATAATAAATTATTAATTCAAATATCTAACGAATAAAAGATTATGGCACAATTATCATGGGGTAAACCCTCAATTGAATTCGGCAAGTGCGGTGCTGATGGCGCTGCACCAACGACATGGACTAAGTTACCGTATGATCCGGTAGAAAACTCTACAAAGTTGACACCTACCAAAGGTGAGAAGAAAGAAGCTAAAGTCGAAGGCGGTGAGAATGAAGCTGTTAAGTATGCAAAGAACACTTATACGTTTGAGTTCGAAATTCGTGCTGCTAAAGGACGTACTAAACCTATTGAAGACGAAGATGGGGTAGTCGCAGATGAGTATGCTTTCCGTTTGACACCGGAGAATCCTGAATGTGAGGGGTTCTTGATTGAACGCTCTACTGTGTCAGTAGAAGATACATTTGACACGGCTGAAGGTAAGAAGTGGAAGTATACGGCTGATGTCTTGAAACCAGCTACGGGTAATCAAGTAAAACCATATACAGCACCTACTGCTCCAGAGGGTTGAGAATATTGTTTTTAAAAGAGTGCTGTTAAAAGCACTCTTTAATTATTCAGCATTATGAAAGATAAAGAATTGCTTGAAATGAACATTGCTGATACCATCATTGAGAGACCTATTGGTTTCAATATTGGTAGTCAGCAATTTTATTTATATCCCCCTACGTTGGGGATGACTTATCACCTTGCAGGATTGTTCAAGAGTTTGGAAGCTGATGCTAGATTGGTATCTACTAATCCATATTTGGAAGCCATTCGATTATGTACTGAAAAGAAAGAGGTTGTTTGCCGAATACTGTCTAACTTTACGTTCAACCGGAAGGAGGATGTCTTTGATAGTGTTAAGATAGAGGCGCGGACAAAAGAGTTTTCTGAATTGGAAGTAGAAGAGCTTGCTACCATGTTTACAATCGTTCTATCCGGAGATAATACAGAAGAGTTTATCAAGCACTTCGGGATAGATAAAGAACGCTTAGAGCGTAACAGAATAGCCGCAGTTAAGAAAGATAATAGTAGTATTACTTTCGGTGGCAATAGTACCTATGGAACATTGATAGACTTTGCCTGTCAGCGTTACGGATGGACGATGGATTATGTCGTATGGGGAATCAGTTATACCAACTTGAAGATGCTTATGGTTGATGCTATTACTACTATCTATTTGAGTGAAGATGAACGAAAACTACTTGGAAAAGGTGCAGGAGAGGTGATAAATGCAGATGATCCGAGAAATAGAGAACTAATTAGGGAGATGATTAGAGAGTAAATTAAAAGCCGGAATGAATCCAGCTTTGCTGATATTTATTGCTTTTATATCGTAAAGATTTTATTAATCTGGTTTTAATGCATTAAAAATATCTTCGGTTGGATATTATATTAAGAAAACGAGAAAAATGCTTTATAATTATCTTATAACAATGTTCATTCCATTTTTTTTAATCTATTCATAGGGTAGTAAAGTTTGAGTAAAAAAAGGCAAATACATGGAATGAGAGATAAAATGATGGAAAGAAAAATCCATCCCGATACATTATAATGATTTTCTGCAGTAAAGAAATAATGTATCCATACATTTATCATATTTTGCAATTTTTGATGTGCTGTCTGAGGATTATCTGACATATAGGTATATTCATCATATTCATTATTGAAATGGATATTTTGGGCATGTAATTTAATGGTTTTGTATGAAACAAGTAAGGTAGAGTCTATTGTTCTAATATGATTGTCTTGGACATTTTTATTATCATATTTTAAAAGTATAAGTGCTTTTTCAAGTTTTACCATTTCGTTGATTTCATTTTTGATTTTGTCGGAAAATTTACATGGACTTTCGTTGATTAAACTTAAATAAGATTTGGTTAATCTGATGTCATTTTGTACTATGTCGATTAGATTTTTATTATAGAACAAAGAATGAGTACATGTTGGAATTAAAAGTATTGCCCATATCATATAAAAGCTAATGCTGGAGATGATTAATTTGAGGCTATATTTAGAATGTTGCTTTCTAAAAATGCCTTTTAATAAGCCTACTTCTCCTATAATCATCATTATAAAGAATGACGCAATAATAAACAGATTAATTACAAATGGGAAAGTCGGTATGAGCATGGTAATAGACTTTGCTGATAACCAACAACAATATGCAAATGACAGTAATAAAATAATAGGTACAGTTACTGTTCCTGCAAATAGAATGGTATCATTTGAAGAATCTTCAGATAGAGATGTAACATTATTTTTATTTCTGTTGTTGGCTTCTATTATGTACCTATCGATATCATTACTGATTATAATTTGTAGTTCTTTTTTATCGTTATATTCACAATAATACTGATGAAGTGAATTCATGCGTGCTTTTAGTTGTTCAATATCCGGATTGGAAATATTATCGGCTTTTCGGCAATATACATAAATTTGTGGGCGGTTGTTTTCTTTAAAGCTATTATATGCTATATCAAATTCATCCATAGTGATCCCACCTACATAATCATCAAATATAAAAATTATGCCATCTGCTTCGTTGCGAATAAAATTATTATAATCAGCTTGTCTTCCTATGTTGTCTTTCGTGAGAGATGTTTGGAAGTCTTCGAAAGTTTTTACAATACAAGGCTTTTCCCATTTATTTTGCATTTTCCCAAAAATTACACGACAAAGATCGCGCTCATCTTGCAATGCTTTAGAACCTGCTATAAACCATTTTATTGTGTCGTTCATAATTTTACAAGTATTTATGTTTTGGTGATATCACTAAAAATCTATATTTTTCTTCCTCCATCTTAAACATCTTCCCACAGTTGTGGCAGATATTTTTTGTATATGTCTTTAGTCACAAACTGATGTTGCTAAGAAATTATAAATCATCAATGAATTTAACGGCAAATTCACGATCTAATTGGGTAAATTCAATATATTCCCTTATCGCTTGTTCTGCATATCCTTTTTCTTTTAATATTTTCCATTTACGCAGATGTTGTTTGAAGTCATTATTGTTTTCATTCATGACCGGAAGCTCCTCTTTAGGAGCTTCTTTATAGAGCTGCGCTAGTTTTTCTTCTTTTTTTTCGAATATTACAGTTTGCTTGGCTTCTTGTTTTTTTTCGTTTTGTGTGTTTGATTTATTGATTTCTTCTATTATTTTGTTTATACCCCAAATAAGTCTGTCGCTTTTTTCTTCATACATTTTCTTTAGTTCACTAACATTATTAGTCATTCCCCATACTTTGAAAAATAGGATAATTTGGAGGATACCGAATACAATAATAATGATAGATACGATGTTCATTGTTGTTTCCATGGTGATTTATTTTTTAAGTTGTCTTGCAAAAATACCTTAAATACCAATCATTCCAAACTTTTTCACAACAATCTTTGTCTTGTTGCATATCAAACTATTTGAAAAGTTCTTTTTACATCACATTTGTCTACTTTTATCTCGAATCTTTCGTTGAAGTCTTTGTGTTGAAACAAGTTTGAAAGGTTGTTGATTTTTGATTAATAAAATAGAGTATATGGGAAACTTACATTTCGATGCGACATACAACAATGAAGAAGTAATGCGAAAAATTCGTGAGTCTCAAAAGGCTTTTGTAGAACTTGGAAATTCGGCTGAAACTCAAGGGCGGAGAATTGATGCAGCATTTGAAAAGATTTCGTTGAAAAGTCTTGAACGCGTGCAACAAATAATGAAGAACTTCCCTAATGAAGTGCAGGGTATTTCATCATTTCAAAGGCAAATTGATGGACTTGAAAAGCATATTGAGCGAGTAAACCAGAGAATTGCGAGTGTTGGCAATGGCAAGTTAGGCTCTACTTTTAGCGATGTTTCAGGCAATGTCAATATCGGCAATGTCTTGAAAGAACAGGTTTATGTCGGCGCTCAGGCTGTCAATACCTTAACTGAAAAAATCATCAAACAGAAGGTTTTGATAAAGGATATTGAACATGATGTTCGGACACTTGGCGAAGCATATAAAAAAGCAGGAGAAGGCACAACTAAGAAAAATGCTTTGTTTGCTGATTTTAAAGGTGCAAAAAGTGCATTACAGGAGGAAAAGAACGCATTGTTCGAATTTCAAACTCAACAAGCGCAAGCTCGTTTGTCAGTGCGTAAATTAAAAGACGAACAAAAGCTATATCAGAAAGAAACAGAAACAGTGGTAAACGCAAATGAAAAGATGTCTCTGTCTTTCGGGAAATTGTTAGGTGTTATTGGGGGCGTTGCAGCTCTGAAGAAATTAGGCTCTGAAATAATCCGAGTGCGTGGTGAGTTTCAGTCTATGCAGACAGCAATTGAAACAATGGTTGGAAAAGATGTTGCTAGTCAAATCATCCCCCAAATTAAAGAATTAGCAAAAATATCGCCTCTTACTTTGACTGATATGGTAGGTGCTGAAAAAATGATGCTGGGTTTCAATATTCAAGCAGAGGACACTATCAAGTACTTGAAAGCCATTAGTGATATTTCCATGGGGGAATCCAGTAAGTTCAATTCTCTTACCTTAGCTTTCTCCCAAATGTCCGCTGCTGGCAAGCTGATGGGACAAGACCTTAACCAAATGATCAATGCCGGATTTAATCCACTGCAAACCATTTCCGAAAAGACAGGAAAGTCTATTGCTACATTGAAAGATGAAATGTCCAAGGGGGCTATCTCCGCTGAAATGGTACAGCAGGCGTTTATTAATGCTACTTCTGCCGGTGGCAAGTTCTTTGGAATGTCCGAGAATGCCTCTAAGACTATCAACGGTCAGCTTTCAATGATGCAAGATGCTATGGATAATGCTTTCAATGAGATGGGGCAAAAGTCGGAAGGTATAATTATGCCTAGTATTCAATTGACTACTTCCCTGATAGAAAACTATGAAACTATAGGCAAAGTGCTTGTAGGAATGATTGCCACCTATGGAGTTTATAAAACCGCTCTTATCACGAACATTGCATTAACTCATAGCTGGACAGTAGCTGCACGAGCTGATGCAGTCGCCAAAGGAATACAGACTATTGCAACTAAAGCGCAGACCGTAGCTCAACTAGCCTTGAATGCTGCAATGAAAGCAAATCCTTATGTTTTGGCTGCAACCTTAATTGTTGGCGCAGCAACCGCAATGTGGGCTTTACATGATTCTACTACTGCAGCGGAAAGGGCTCAAAAGAAATACAACAAGACAAAAGCAGATTCTTTACAGAAAGAAGAAGAACATAAATCCAGGTTAGAGAACTTAATAGCAACCATTCAAAACGAATATACCTCTTCCATGAACAGAGTGAAGGCTATAGAGGCCATAAAAAAAGAGTATCCTTCTCTGTTTCAAAAATACATAGACGAAAAAGGGCATATTAAAGACCTTATCGGATTATGGAAAGAGTATAATGAGGAAGTTACCAAAAATAAGGTAGAGACAAATAAAAAGAATCTTAGTGACTCTACAGCGAGGATTGAAGAATATGAGAAGATGTTATCACTATGGAAGAAGTTAGGTGAAAATCCTTATTATCGCAAGAAAAGACTATCTAAGGAAGAGCTCGAATTGGCTGAAAAATACAAAGGAGAAACAGAATCTTCTTTAAGAAGAAAATTGGAACTCACAAAACCGTCAAGAGACTTGTATCAGGAAGATGTTCGTTCTGATGAGCTAGCACAATGGCAACTTGATTTAAAGAAATCCACAGATATTCAAATTAAAACAGAACTTGAGGAGATGAAACGACTCCAACAAGCTCGAAAAAACAATAAACGGTATTCTTTAAATGTAGGAATTGGCTCAATGAAAGGCTCAACTACGGAGAGTGAATTAGCTAATAGGATAGCTATCCTTCAATCCGAATACGACTCACGGAGTAAGACCACCTACAAAGTAGATTATGAAAAAGCCAAGAAAGAATGGGATGAAGCCAAAAAAGCTTTATCTGAGATAGAAAAAGATAAGTTCAAGTTCACTTCAAAACAATATGAAGAAGCAAAAAAACGGGAAGAAACGGCTGAAAAGGCATATAAAAAACTTGGTGGTCTGACCGGAAGTAAACTTACAAAAGAAGAAACCCAAGCTGAAAAACTCCGTAAAGAAACAGAGAAATACAAGCTTCTTCTCGATAAGCAAGGGTTAGAGCGTCAACGCCAACAAGAGGACATGGAAACTCAACTTTCCCAATCCAAGATTGACGCCATGTCTGACGGCTTCCTCAAAGAAAATTCTCAAAGAGAACTCAACAACAAGAAAGAAATCCAAGCCCTCCAACGCCAAAAGGAAGATTATATCCGTGCCTATATCCAAGCAGAGAAAGAAAAGTTCGATGCTGAAGAGGAATTGAAAGCACAACGAATCAAGGGATATAAAAAACAAACCTTCAACACTTCTACCGTTAAGGTAAATACTTCTAAGTATGATGAAGTGATTGAAAACACCAAAACTAAACAAGGTATCGATGAATGGCAGAAACGAGAGGACGCCATGAATGAATATTTATTGAAATATGGTACGTTCTCCCAAAAGAAAGAAGCCATAGACAAGAAGTACCGTGCTGCTATGGATAAAGAAACAACATTCGGTGGAAAGGGTGTAATTCAAAAAGAATGGGATGAAGCATTAGCAAACCTTGATCTAAGTAAGCTCAAAGAGGATATAAATTGGGAAATGATCTTTGGTGATTTGACTAAAGTAACGAAAGACCAATTGAACAAGATAAAAAAACAGCTTCAAGAGTTTAAGAAGTCTCCCGAGTTCCAAAATGCCACTCCAGAACAGATACAAGTAATTGAAACTGCTATCAATTCCATTAATGATGCTTTGGTTGATAAAGGCGGATTTTTCGGGGGATTGGCTAATTCTCTTACTGAATATGAAGGCACAGTATACAAAGTAAAAGAGGCACAGGAGGAATTGGAAAAGGCCTTGAAATCTGGTGATGAAGCTGCAATTGAGAAAGCGAAGAAGAAAAAGAGCGCAGCAGAACAGAATCAAGCTAATGCACAGACAAATGTAGAAAAGTCCAAAGATAAGGCAATAAGTAATATTACTGCTGTAGCTAATGCTATGACACAGTTAGGAAGTGCTGAATTTAGTTTAAGTAGTTTCGGAAGTGCTGTTGGTGGTTTGGTAGATGCTTTAAGTGAATCAGGTAGCAAAATTGGAGGTATTATAGCTGCCATTCTTTCTCTCCTTGATGAGTTTGGAAAAGATGGTGGGGTAGAGTTTGGCAAAAACATTGTGAATAATGTTATAAGTGCCATTGGTGGTACTATAGAAGTCCCATTTAAAATGTTAGGAATTGATTTAGGGCTTGGAGGTGCTAACTATACTGAATATAATGAAATGGTAGCAAAGTACGATACATTGCTTGATGTGTGGGATCAGCTTCTTGATAAGAAGAAAGCTTATATCAAAGAATCATATGGTATTGAAGCGACTAAGGTAGGGCAAGAAGCTCTGGATTTATTAAATTCCGAGAGGAAAATAACAAGGGAGCTAGCTAGTTCTCGATTGGATGCAGGTGCAAGTGCTGGCAGTCATTCTATGAGTTACCGTATGTGGAAAGGTTCCTATGATTACGAAGGAACTAACTGGAAAGATGTGGCTGGCAATATATCTAAATCCCTTGGCGGTGTTGACTTCAATAGTATGTGGAGTATGCTTGATATGTCAGCAGAACAGTTGGAATGGATTAAGATTAATTACTCTGGGTTGTGGGCAAGTATGGATGGTGATTTCAGGGGTTATCTTGATGACATTATTCAATATGGAGATACTGAAAAGGAAATTCTTAAGTCTATTAATGAACAGCTTACCCAAACATCTTTTGATAGCTTATTTGATAGCTTCTTGAATACCCTTATGGACATGGATTCTTCTTCAAAGGACTTTGCTGATAACTTTGAAGAATACATGAGAAAGGCTATTTTCACTTCAATGTTTGCCAAAAACTATGAAAGTGCCTTGGAGGAATGGTATGAGGCTTTCGCTGAAGCTAATAAAAAGAAGGAGGGGATTACAGAAGATGATGTTAAGAATCTAAGAATTGGATGGGATAACATTGTAAACGGTGCATTATCAGACCGCGAAGCTTGGGAGAAAATAGTAGGTAGCTCTGGTTCTGAATCATCACGTGAAGCTTCAAAGAAGGGTCTTGCAACGGCTTCACAAGATTCTGTTGATGAACTTAACGGACGCTTTACAGTCATTCAGGGACATACCTACGAAATCAACAGTAGTGTGAAAGTCATCCAGTCGGATACAGCGAAGATTGCCGAAAAATTATCATTCCTTACCAACATGGACAAGAATATGAGCGACATGGTTAGAGGGCATGATATAATCGTAGCCCATCTTTCTAACATTGAAGGGTATACAGCAAATCTTGTTGATATTAGACAATTCATGTATTCTATGAAATTAGGGATTGATTCACTTAACACTAAAGGGATAACACTTAAGCGATGAAAGGGCAATTACTAATAGACAGAACAGATGCTTATACCAGCTTGGGTATATGTGTTACAAGGGGAAGTTATAATAATCTTGTAGCATTTCCTGCCATGAAGGAACCAGATAAGAATGATTGGCCGGAGGAGGATGGACAAGAATTCGATCTTTCTTGTCCTGCATTGGATACGGCCGAAGTAAGCATTGAATTTGCGTATATAGGCAGTTTGGGTATTGGTGGATTGATTGATATACTTTCTGACTTAAGCTATCATGAATTTTACTTTCCCTTAATCGGCAGGAGTCATAAGTTACGTCTGTCTTCCCAAAGCAGCTATGTTATTAATCCAGGTCTTGAAGTTGCTAAATTTATTTTTAGTAACGACTTCCCCCGAGAAGTCGATTATAAATACCAGGAGCCCGTAAATGAGCTTCCAATGCCTAAAGGTTACGAGATTGATGACAAAGACTTGTCCGATTATGGCGTAATAGTTCTTCCAGGTAGTAATGCCGAGATATTGAAAACTCCGGCAGTAAAAAAGAACCTATTGCAGAATTTCAAACGTCAAGATGGAGCAATCTATGACGGTGAAGTTGTGAAATTCCAAACCAAAGAAGTATCTCTCAAATGCCTGATGCGGGCCGGGACGATTGAAGCGTTCTGGCGTAATCGCAATGCCCTACTCTATGATCTCACAAAACTGTCTGCTAAAGTCGATGATGAAGGATATGAGTATTCCGACGCGGAACGTATATTTTATTGTGATGAATGGAGTGAAAGCTATCCCTGCTATTATAAAAGTTGTCAGACGAATGATTTCATGCTAAATAATGGTGTATGGTGGGAGTTCACTTTGAAACTCGTTTTTACCAGCTTCCGGATCGGAGAAACAGAGTTCTTACTTGCATCCGAAGCGGGTGAGTTTATCATAACAGAGGATGGAGAATTTTATATAGACTTAAATTGATTTGCTATGCCATTAAAGAAGAAAAAAATATCAGAATTAGATGAAGCCCAGAACATGAAGGGCTTCTTTACCATCGGTTACCGGATAGTAAACGGTGTCAAAACGAGCTTGAAATTCGGGCTAGAGAAGATTCAGACGGCATTAGATAATATGCTCAAGGCTACGAGTGATGCACAAACAGCAACTACCGATATGCGACAATTAGAGGCTACCGTTGAAGGGAATGAATCAGCTCGTGAAACTGCTGAATCCCGTCGTAATACTTCCGAGCAATCCAGGCAGACAGCCGAAACGAATCGTTCCCGTGAAGAACAAGCTCGGGAAGCTGCTGAATCAGTACGTATCACTAATGAGAATGCCCGTAAAACAGCCGAAACTTCCCGTTCCACTGCTGAAAATACACGGGATAATGCAGAAAAGAAACGTGTTACTGCCGAAGGTACACGAGAAGCTAACGAGCAGGTTAGAAAGAATGCTGAAACAGCGAGAG
>ERZ773190.1972-NODE-1972-length-17596-cov-6.545693_pt1 | contig 17596 bp, 20 predicted proteins | sample MGYA00511111_ERZ773190 | MGnify/ENA primary metagenome ERZ773190 (study PRJEB29015, sample SAMEA2737777) | human gut metagenome | biome: human gut; feature: human-associated habitat; material: faeces | place: China | collected 2012 ... | reverse complement strand
TGTGGTTCCGGATGGGACACTGGAAGAACTACCAGAACCCCATGATGGAGGGCAAACCCCAGCCGTCCAGCGGCTGGTTGTTCAACTCCATCGCCAACAAGCATGCCGACGCGATGGACAACTACCCCAGTCCCAACGTCCTGCCCCGTGCCGAGGACGACGAGGCAGCGGCACAGGCGCTTTCCAGCGTGCTGCCCGTGGTGCTGGAACAGGCTGACTATGAGCAGGTGTACAGCGACACCTGGTGGCGCAAGCTCAAGCAGGGGACCGGCGTCAAGGGCGTGTTCTGGGATTCGGAGCAGCGGGGCGGTGTGGGCGAGATCGCCATCCGGCCCATGAACCTGCTGATGCTCTACTGGGAGCCGGGCGTGGACGATATTCAGGCGTCGCCCCACTTTTTCTCGCTGAGTCTGGCCGACACGGCTCAGCTGGAAAGCCGCTGGCCCCAGCTGGCCGGACACACTGCCAGCGTGCTGGACGTGCCGCATTACATCCACGACGGCGGCCTTGATACCAGCGACAAGAGCGTCGTGGTGGACTGGTACTACAAAAAGCTTTCCCCCGAGGGCAGGAGCGTCCTGCACTACTGCAAGTTCTGCAATGGCGTGGTGCTCTACGCCAGCGAGAACGACCCGGCGCTGGCCGAAAGAGGCTTCTACGACCACGGCAAGTATCCCTTTGTGTTCGACGCGCTGTTCATGGAAGAGGACAGCCCGGCGGGCTTCGGGTACATCGATGTGATGAAGGAGTGCCAGACCGCCATCGACAAGATGAACCACGCCATGGACGAGAACGTCCTGCTCTCGTCCCGCCAGCGGTATGTGCTGAGCGACACGGCGGGCGTCAATGAGGAAGAGCTGACTGACCTGTCGCGGGACATCATCCATGTGGTGGGGCGCCTGAACGACGACAGTTTCCGGCCGTTGCAGACGGCGGGTCTGCAGGGCAACAGCCTGAGCTACCGCAACAGCCGCATCGAGGAGCTGAAGGAGATCAGCGGAAACCGTGACATGACCCAGGGCGGCACCGCAGGCGGCGTGACGGCAGCTTCGGCCATCGCGGCCTTGCAGGAGGCGGGTTCGAAGCTCAGCCGGGATATGCTCAAGAGCGCTTACAGGGCATTTGCCAAAGAGTGCTACCTTATCATCGAGCTGATGAGGCAGTTCTACGACGAGGAGCGCATCTTCCGCATCACCGGCAAGAGCGGCGAGAGCGAGTTCGTCCGCTTTTCGGGCCAGGTGCTCCGCGCCCAGCCTGCAAGAGTCGTGGGCGGCGTGGAGCTGGGCAGTCATGAGCCGGTGTTCGACATCGTGGTGAGCGCGGAGAAAAAGTCCACCTTCTCACGCCTCTCCCAGAACGAGACGGCCAAGGAGTGCTATCAGCTGGGCTTTTTCGCCCCGGCCAACGCCGATGCGGCGCTGGCGGCACTGGAAATGATGGACTTTGAGGGCATTGAGAAGGTGCGCCAGCGGGTGCGCCAGAACGGAACCCTCGCCCAGCAGCTGGCCCGGATGCAGGCCCAGATGACTCAGCTGACGGGTCTGCTGGAAGTGCAGAAAAAGTCCGAAGCCCCCAAGCTCAGCGGCCCGGCACAGGAGCTGAGCACGGCTGCGATGGCGAGGGCGATGAAGACGCAGAAAGGAGAAATGAGATGATAAAAGTAAACTACACCGAGTTGGACGGCCCGGCAGGCCCCACCTGTCGGCTGGAAGCCTCGGGCCACGCGGGCTATGCCCCCGCCGGGCAGGACATCGTGTGTGCGGGGGCCAGCACCCTGATGCAGACCCTCTGCGCCCTGCTGGCGGGCGAGGAAGGCACCAGGAGCGGCGTGTGGGACGAGCCGGACGGCCCGCGTCTGGCCGTGACGGCGGCAGCACCCCAGAAGCCGTGGGTGGAGGGGGCATTCGAATTTGCAAAGGCGGGCTTTGCCCTGCTGGCAGAACGCTACCCGGACAATGTCCGCTTCGCCGATTTGAGCGGACGGGGAGAACAGTCGATGGTGGATCTGCAGCTCTTTGCCTCGGAGGGCGGCGATGCCGCCGCCCCCTCCGCTCCTGCCCTCAGCCATGCACAGGCTCAGCAGGCCATCGCCTCCGGGACTATGAAGGCGGATGAGGGCCGGGAAGCTTCGGATGTGTCGACACCGGCGGCGGTGCAGGAGTCGGAAGAGCATCCTGCACCGCCCGAACGCCCTGCGCCGCTGCCGCTCCCGCCCATCCCGGGCCTGAGAGAGGGCGCGAACACCGTCCGTGCCCTCCACGCCCGCTGGGCGGCGGAAGAGGCGATGCTTCGCCGGGATATGCCGGATTTTTCGCTCAAGCAGGAGCTGGCGAACCCCGAGATGCGCCGCCTGATGGAGCTGCCCGGGATGCGGATGGGTGACGCCTACCGTCTGGCCCACTACAACGACGCTCTGCGTCAGACCGCCCAGACCGTGGAGCAGGGCGTTGTGGAGCGCATCCGCCAGCGTTCGGCCCGCCCGGCGGAAAACGGCACCAGCCCCGGCGGTGCGGCCATCACCCGGGCCGATGTGGCCAGCATGACCCGCGCCCAGCGTGAGGCACTGGAACGCCGTGCGATGCACGGGGTGAAGATCAGTTTTTGAAAATTTTGATACAGAAAGGACAAATGACATGAAAACCTACAACCTGAAGATGAACCTCCAGCTCTTTGCCGACCCTTCTGCCAGCCTGCAGAACACCACCGGCACCATGACCAACGAGATGAAGACCTTCTACGAGAAGCGCCTTATCGACCAGGCAGAGCCCCGTCTGGTGCATGACCAGTTCGCGGACTACTATCCCGTACCTCAGAATGGCGGCAAGACCATTGAGTTCCGCAAGTACGACAGCCTGCCCAAGGCCGATACCCCGCTGACCGAGGGCGTGACTCCCAACGGCCAGACCCTGAACGTGACCACCATCACCAGCGACCTGCACCAGTACGGCGGCTGGACTCCGCTCACCGATGTGCTGCAGATGACGGCCATCGACAACAATGTGGTACAGGCCACCCGCGTTCTGGCAAGCCAGGCGGGCCGCACCATGGACAGCATCACCCGCGATGTGCTGGCCGGCGGCACCAACGTCATCTATGCGCCGAAGCTTTCCGCAGACGGCACCGAGACTGCCGTCACCAGCCGCAAGGCGCTGGACAAGAGCTGCACCCTGACCCCGAAGTTGTTCTTCCAGGCGGCGGCACAGCTGGGCGCGATGAACGCTGACCCCATCGGCGACAGCTACATCGCCATCATCCATCCCTACGCCGCCTACGACCTCAAGACCTGCAAGGAGTTCATTGAGGCCCACAAGTACGCCGACCCCGACACCATGTACCGCGGCGAGATCGGCAAGCTGGGCAACATCCGCTTCATCGAGACCAGCGAGGCGAAGATCTGGAAGGACGCTACCTGTCCGGAGGGTCTGGCCGTCTTCGGCACCCTCGTGCTGGGCGCCCACGCCTACGGCGTCACCGAGCTGGAAGGCGGCGGCCTGGAGCACATCGTCAAGCAGCTGGGCTACGGCGACGATCCGCTGAACCAGCGTGCCTCTGTGGGCTGGAAGGGTATGCGTGCCGCCGAGCGTCTGGTGGAGCAGTACATGGTGCGCATCGAGAGCGTGTCCAGCTATTCCACCACTGCGGCGGCAAACTGAGCAGAAAGGAGAAGCTATGGCAGAAAAGAAGAATGTCCGCATCCGGTTGTTCAAAGACAACAGCCGGTACAAGGGCGATCTGTTCGTGAGCGTCAACGGCGTGAACTACAAGATCCGCCGGGGCGTGGAGGTGGAAGTGCCGCCTGAGGTGGCCGAGGTGCTGGAACACAGCCAGCAGCAGGACGAGTACACCGCCGCCCGCATCGCTGCGGCAGAGACTGCGGCCCAGTAAAATAAGATAACGCGGCCCGGCAGAAACGGCGGAGAAGGCCGCTTCTGCCGGGCCTTTTTGGAAAAAGCGAAAGGAGGCTTTTTATGACGGTAGGAGAAGCGATGGAGCGAGCCGAAGAGCTGCGCCCGGGCAGCCGTGTCGCGGCCCGCACCCGGCAGCGCTGGCTGTGCGAGGTGGACGGGATGCTGCGGGAGAAATTTTTCCGGCCCAGCAGCGCCGACAGCCGGGAGGGCGTGGGCGCGGACATTGCGTGGGACAACGGTCTGCGGGATGACGACGTGCTGCTGGTGCCGCCGCCCTTCGACAGCCTGTACCCGCACTATCTGTGCGCCATGACGGACGCCGCGCTGGGCGAGAACGACCGGTACGCCGGTGAGCAGGCTCAGTACAACAGCATCTTAGCCGAACTGGCCGCGTGGCTGCGGCGGAAGAATCTGCCCGCCCGGGGCTGCAGCTGGCGTTGGTAAGGAGGGAGAAAGATGATACTTTCGAACCGGAACGGCCTGAAAAACACCCGGAACATGCTGCGGGTGTTCGGCGGGCTGAACGAGACGTACAGCTGCACCGAGGCAGAGTACAGTGCGGGCATCAACTTTTCGGCCCGGAATTTCCCGGCCCTGAGCACCCGTCTGCCCCGGCGGAAGCTGCGGGAGGAAGCAGACCTGAACGGGATGTATCACCTGAACGGCCTGTTGACCGTCTGCGGCAGAGAACTCGTCTACACGCCGGACGACACGGATGAGATGGAAGTGACCCTGAAAGACGCCGTGGAGAACGGCAAGAAAACGCTGGTGGGCATCGGGACGAAGATCCTGATCTTTCCGGACAAGCTGGCTTTCGACACTGCCAGCCGGAAGGTGAGCGCTCTGGGCGCGGTGTGGTCGGGCAAAAACGCCAGCGTAGAGTTTGCACCCTGCGACGCGGAGGGCAAGGTCTATGAGGTGAGTGGCTGCGGCCCTGCTGAGCCCGACAAGCCGACGGACGGCCAGCTTTTCCTGCGGGTGGAAGACCCGGAAAAGCCATGGAGCAGCGAGAGCACGCTGGAAGTATATAGTGAGGCGTCCGGCAACTGGTCGGCGGTGGTGCTGGACTACTGCCGCATCTCGGCAAAGGGGGTGGGGACAGACTTTGCGGCAGAGGACACTGTGACCCTCACCGGCTCTGCAGCGGAGCAGGCCGGGCAGTGGAACGAACTGGACGGCGACCGCATCGTCTACGACGCCGGCGCAGATGCCCTGCGCGTCAAGGCCGACCCCGGCGGCGAGTGGTTCTATGGTCGTCTGACCCGCACCGGCGCAGCGGTAAGATGGGTGAGTCTGGACGGCAGCGTCAGCCGGGAGTTCGTCTCGGCAGAGGTGGTGGAGCTGGAACGCCGGGTGCCGGACATGGACTACCTGACCGAGTGCGACAACCGGGTGTGGGGATGCTCCAACAAGGAGAACGTCATCTACGCCTGCAAGCTGGGTGACCCCACCAACTGGTTCTCCTACCGGGGCATTGCCGCCGACAGCTATGCCGTGACCGTGGGCAGCGACGGGGCATTTACCGGCGCGGCTACCTGTATGGGATACGCGCTTTTCTTCAAGGAAAACACCCTTCACAAGCTTTACGGCTCCAAGCCCTCGGATTTCCAGCTCAGCAGCCTGCGCTGCCGGGGAGTGGCAAAGGGCGCTGCCCGGAGCCTCTGCGTCATCAACGAGACGCTTTATTATCTCTCGCCCGACGGCGTGATGGCCTGGGACGGCAGCATCCCCAACAAAGTCTCGACGGCCCTCGACCCGGCCCGGCTGCGGAACGTGAAGTCGGCGCTGGGCGGCGCGCTGGACGGGCGGTATTATCTGCACCTCGTGCGGGGCAGCGGCGAAGCCCAGGCCGTGCGGCTGCTGGTCTACGACACCGAACGGGGGCTCTGGCAGGAGGAAGATGTCTGCTCCTACGAGATGGCCGGAAGCGGCGGGCAGCTCTATCTCTGGGACGGAAAGGCCATCTGGGCCGCAGATGCAGACCGGGAGGAGAACTGGCAGCAGGCGGGCGGCATCGAGGACGGCGTGAGCTTCGAGCTCGTCAGCGGGAACATCGGGCTGGACAGCCCGGAAGAGCTGTATCTCTCCCGGCTGACGCTCCGGCTCGAGGCCGAGGTGAAGAGCCGCATCGAGGTGGCTGTGAGTTACGACAGCGGAGCGTGGGAGACACTGGCCCAGCTGACCGCCGATGGGCGGCGCTGCTTCGATGTTCCGTTTGTGCCGAGGCGGTGCGGGAGCCTGCGGTTCCGGCTGAAGGGCAGAGGTCAGCTCACCCTGCGCAGCCTGACCCGGACGAGCGCCGCCGCGAAGGGCGGCATTCTGGCACAGGAGGTGAACTGAACATGGCAAGTGTCACAGGACTTTCGAAGATCGGACTGCCCCATCTGAGCGAGAACATGGACGCGGAGGATGCCCGCGCCATCCGTAACTACTTATACCAGATGCAGGAGCAATTACAATATGTGCTTTGCAATCTGGACGTGGAAAATATGTCGGAGCCGCTGCGCGCCCGGCTGAACAGCATCCAGTGAGAAAGGAGAATTTATGAGCACCGAGAAAAAGAAAGAACAGCAGCTGCTGGAAGATGTGACTGCCCAGCCTGCAGTCCAGTCCTCCTACAGCACGGCGGGACTGAACAGCCGCAAAGAGGTGGAGAATGCACTGGCAAATGCGGAGTACACCCCCGGTCAGAGCGTCACCAACGCAGCAGCGGATCTGAAAAAATGGCAGCAGAACCGGCCGGGCAAGTATGAGAGCACCTATCAGGGCCGCATCGAAGACCTCATCGGTCAGCTGCTGGAGCGGAACAGCTTCCAGTACAGTTATGCACAGGACCCGCTCTACCGCCAGTATGCCCAGCAGTACACCCAGAACGCCCGCAACGCCAGCGCGGACGCCGCCGCACAGGCTGCGGCCCTCACCGGCGGCTACGGCTCCAGCTATGCGGCCAGTGTGGCCCAGCAGGCGTACCAGCAGCAGATGGGCGCGCTGAACGACGCCCTGCCGTCCCTCTACCGGCTGGCGTTGGACACCTACAACAGTGAGGGCGACGATGTCGTGACCCGAATCGACCAGCTCAACACGCAGGAACAGAACGCACAGGCGCAGTATAACGCGGAGCTGTCGGACTATTACAGCCAGCTCGACCGGAAGGGCAGCGCCTACAATGCTGCCTACGAGCAGGACTATGGTCGCTATCAGGACTATCTGGGCCGGCTGGACACCCTGTACGGCTACTATTCCAATCAGGAGCAGCAGGCCATCGCCAAGCGCCAGCAGACGTTCAATAATGTGCTGAGCATTCTGGGCGTTATCGGCGACGCGGTACAGCTGGCCATCACCGGAACCACCGGCATCGGCTCGCTGATGGGTACGCTGGCCAACACCGGGTATAATATGTATGCCAAAGACCGCGCCTACGCGGCCGAGCGTGCTGACGCTGCGTGGGACCAGCAGATGCAGGAGACCCAGCGGCAGGACAGCCTTGCCCAGCAGAAGTACAAGAACGAACAGGCGGAGCGGCAGTATCAGGACACCCTGCGCCAGCAGGAGTTCAACAACAATGTGACCAGCGAAAAGCTGAATATCGCCAAGGGCGAATGGGCGCTCAAGCAGTCCAAGGCAGCCCAGAGAGCCCAGCAGGCTGCGGCAAACGCCGGGGCAAAGAGTGCGGGCAGTTCGGGAGGCTCGGGCAGCGGGTCAGTGCTGTCGTCCGGTGGCAGCACCATCGTACCTTACAGCGCAGCCCGTCTCTACCGGCAGGGCAGGAGCGATACGGCCATCCGCAGCGAACTGCTGAAGGAGGGCTACTCCAACGATGAGATCGCCAATATCCTGAAGCAGTTGGGAAGCTGAGAAATACGAAAAGGCCGCAGCGTGGAACACGGAACGGTGTTCTGGGCTGCGGCCTTGGTTTGTTTATAAAGTAACCCACCTTTGGCAAGTAATAGCAAAAATGCAACTACTATTGCATATGGTTCTCTCACCATCGCCAAAAACAAAACAGCAAAAACACTGAATCCAACGGACAATGAATTAACTACCCTTTTGCCCTTTTCTAATTTGAAATAGACCATTAGTATTTTTACAATTCCAACGATTGTTAAGCCGATAAACAATGCCCAATAGATTGTAATAATCAAAACATCATTATCTACATAATCAAAGAGATTTACTGCATAGATATATCCATTGACCGGTTTTGGATACAGCGGTAGAAAAATAAGCATCAAAGAAAATAAGTCAACAAACCCCAATAATAAGTCGCATATAGTATTGAGATTGGATCTATTTTCTTTTTCTGCAATTGTAATCAACTGTTCTCCTGATAACAGATCATCAATAGACACTGCAAAATATCTTGATATTTCTTTCAATGAATCTATGCTTGGATATCCTCTTCTTGATTCCCATTTTGAAATAGCAGTTCTGGAAACAAACAATGCCTCTGCCAGTTCTTCTTGTGTCAATCCCCGGCTCTTTCTTAATTCCTGAAGTTTTTCATGGAATTCCAAAACCTGCACCTCCCTTGCTTATTCTATTGATTCTTTGTCGATAGCATAACTACTGCTTTATAAATAGTAAACAATCCCATACTTAAAATTACTCCACCTACAATATCCGTGAACCAGTGTACTCCTGAAATCAATCTTCCGATAACCATAAATACTGAAAAAGCAATTACTGTAATCGTAATAATTCGTTTAGTTGTAACACAGGTCAGTCTACGCTGAATCTGTTCGATTAAAGTAGGCATCACACACAATATCAATAAAGTAGTAGAAGATGGATAAGAAGCCTCCATCACTCCTTCAATTAAGATTGGTCTGTAATTAATTGGGATAATTTCAAAAATTGAATATGCCAGTATCACGATACCATAATATACACCCAAAATGATGATATCTGAATCCACCTTAAAAAGACTTCTTCTCTTAATTAACTGAACCAGTCCAATTCCTGCAAAAATCAGACATACAACAATTGGTACAAGCCCCATCCAGTCGGTAATCGTATAAAGCGTCATATGAACACCTGTCAAACGATGAAACCAGCAGTTGAATGTTGCAAATCCAATATTGGTTCCATTCTGCCCAAGAGGCTGCACATCAACAATCTGAATCAAAGCTGTCCATATTACAAATGTTGCAAGGAGTATCACTCCAAATAATAAATTCTTTTTTCCGTTCTTTTTCATTATTCTACGTCCTTTCAAAAGTTAATCTGTCTTTTCGACAATTTAACGTTATCAAAAAACGTAAAATAACAACAGAATCTCTCTGTCACATGTATGATACGATTCGTATCATTCCTTCAAATACTTGTTTTCCTGATTCATCAGACCTACAATTTCTAATTTATCAATTTCGTATCTTCTTGTATTCTTCTATTTTCAAATCATTACCCTCAAAGATAAAATTATTGATGTCAATCGGTAAACATATTAGAACGCAAATTATAGTGTCTGGTTCTAAAGAATTTATTTTTTTTGTAGAATTATAGCAATAAAATTCAGATAATCTCCACCGCCAGCTTCTATTGCTTTACGGTCATTTATTGCATATTCATTATTTTGCTTTATCCAATCCGACCAAACTTCCGAATTACTTTCCATTTCATATATTGAAATTAAATCTGCCTTCTTACAATGACTAATTATGTTAGACCAATATGTTATATCATGTATATAATCAAGTTCTTCTGGTGTCCATGATAACAATAACTCTTCTGGAAGGTTGTCATGGCAATCTTTCTTCATGCCAGGAACTGTGATATAAACAAACCCACCTTTCTTAACAAATGGAAGCAATTTTTCATCTAAATATATAGGGTCACGTCCAAAATAATTATATGAATCTGTACTTACTACAGCATCAAAAAACTCTTTCTCAAATTTAAGTTCATTGGCATCAGCTTTTACAGATTTAATTTGTGCAGAAGATAATCCCATTTTTTTGAAAAATTCTTCATTTTCTTTTGGCTCACTCCATAAGTCAACTGCAAAAACAACAAATCCATATTCTTTTGCAAGAAATACAGAAGTTAAACCTTGTCCACTTCCAAGGTCACAGACATAGCTGCCAGACGGGATTTTATGATTTTGTAATAGTTCCTCTTGTAATTTTATAGGATTCGGTCCCATAATTTTTGTCTGTAAGTCGGGTGTAAAATATTTTTTACTGCGAATATATTCCATTTTCTCATCTCCATTATTGTAATATTTTAATAGTTAATATTTGTGACTTATAACAATATTCATTTTGAGTTTCTCTGCTGAAATTAAAAAGTTATGTTTGCATTCAGGACAGAATAAAGGATTATTTTACTTTTTCATTTGTAATATATTTCTTGACAAATTGATTAACATGTGTGGTTAATTGAGATTTTAAATCCCAACAATTTTCAACTGCGTCTGCTACACTTATCAATAGAAATAATGGCGCATAATATTCAATAGCAAGCTGTTTTGTATCACACTCTTGAAGAACACCTTTTTTAATCATTTCATTAAATATATCTTCTATATAACTGATAGGACCATTTACAAGACATTTTTGATAAAGCATATTCATTTTTAAATTTCTATATTGCTCTAGTATTAACATTTTGCGAAAATTAGACGCAAATTCATCAGTCACCCAAAAATCGTATTGTGCAAAAGTAAATGTTGTTAGACTTTCAATAGTTGTATTTCTGTATGCATTAGGGGTTACCACTATTGTGCTTTCTGGTACTTGATATTCCTTAGCTCGCTTATTATCAATTTGATACATACGTTCTACGATACAGTCAAAAATATCTTGCTTATTTTTATAATGTTTATATAATGCTCCTTTTGTCATTCCCAAGGCTTCCGCAATCATACTAACAGAAACAGCCTCATAACCATTCACTGCAAATAAGTGTAGTGCAATTTTTAATATATTTTCTTTTGTGTCAGACATTTACAACCTCCTTCTTTAGTAAACGAACGTTTACTTCTGTAAACCATTATAGTAAACGCTCGTTTACTTGTCAAGTAGTATAAAATGTAGTGTGCCTTTGGTTCATAGGTTGATCTCTCGATCGCTGGTGCTTTATGCCTTGCACCATATTTCCTACATACATTTCTCTATGCAAAATACTGTTTATTGGAAAGAATTGTACTCAAAGCTTTCCATAACGTTAGCCCCCTTAAAGCACTTTCTAGTATCTAAAAACATCATTCTACAACATAACAGATTTCAATAAACCTTAATACATCTTGTCGTCCTCGCTATCTTTTGGACTATTGTTAGAATTTCTCCTTTGGTTATACTTCTTCATAATTACAATTTTAAGTAAGCCAACGACAATCAAAACCACAACAATGATAATCCACCAGTATTGTTCCATAACCTATTTCCCCCTTTCCCTTTCAATAGTCTTAAATCATCTTCCCTGTCCTATGCAGAATAGAGAAGTTCATTCGTATTAACATGTACCATACAATGTTTACATTGTGGAAAGTTGTTTTCAATCGTTTGATGGACTCCCTCAGCAATTCTATGAGCGTCATAAAGAGCTAAATTACCATCAGCTAATATTTCAATATCTACATACATTTTCGCCCCAAACATGCGGGTTTTTAATTCATCAATACCATCAACCCCTTGCTGCTGAAGCACAACTTCCCTAATCTTTGTTTCAGTAGCATTGTCACAACTATGGTCTACCATTTTGTTAATGCTTTCTTTGAAAATGTCCAAAGCAGCTTTTAAGATACAACCGCAAATCACAACGCTTGCAATAGGGTCGAAAATAGCATAGCCTAAACGCACTCCTAAAATGCCAATTAAGGAACCAACCGACGAGAGTGCATCAGAGCGGTGATGCCATGCGTCAGCCATAAGTGCGTCAGAATTTGTATGCTTTGCAGCACTTCTTGTAAACCAGTACATCCACTCTTTTATAACAATGGATAAGACTGCCGCCGTAAGTGCGATTCCACTAGAGACAGAAAGCGTATTGTACTGTCCTGAAAAGATTTTCTTGATACCTGAATATCCTATTCCAGCACCCGTTATAGCCAATGCAACAGAGAGAATAATGGAAGCCACACATTCCATACGTTCATGCCCATAAGGATGTTCTCTATCAGGCTGTTTTTCTGATATTTTAATTCCAACCATCACAACGATTGTGCTTAATACATCAGAAGCCGAGTGTACAGCGTCCGACAGCATAGCACTTGACTTTCCTATATATCCAGCAGCAAATTTAAGTAGCGATAAACTCAGATTGATGATTAGTGTAATTTTGGAAACCTGAATAGCCTTATTCATATTTTTGTTTTGCAGAAGTCTACCTTTTTCCATAATATGCCTCCTTATCCTGCCAGCTTCCGAAACAGACGTTTTGTAAGGAAGTAGTACCAGACTAAAGCTACCACCAATCCTATGGAGAAATAAAGAACCGCTTCATTCTGCATGGCTTTCGCTACCCAAAATGATGGAAGGAAGCCAACCGCGAACTGGTAGTAACTATCAATAAAAAAGGGGGCTGGTATTCCGAGCAATGTAAGTGCAGCTAGTTTTGTAACTGCCATGACTCCTATTGGTCTGGGGTCCTCCGGGCTTGTTATGATTTTCTCAAAATCAGCCTCTGTTTCAGCAGGATATTTTTCAAATGCAGTAAAAACAGTATTGGACCCAAACAGCACCGCATCCGAATGAATTCCCCCGGCAACCTGGTAGTAAACTTCCGGATTATCAAAGCCTTTAATGCGGCCATCAAGGCTAATTTGTGTGTGCATAATTATCTTTGGTTTCATATTTTTCAATCCTCCTTTTTGATAGTAGAATATCATAATACACTGACAGCTGTATGTCAGCAGGGGATATGAAACCTTACAAAAAATACATAACAGACCAATCGCTTTCTCTAAATCAAGTTTAGGCAGTGATTCGTAATTTGTGCCAGGTGTTTACGGGTTATGCATTTTAATTCATCAGGTTGGACTATTTCAATGCCTGATCCATATTCAATCAGCTGCTTGCTCAATATCTCAAAGGAATCTGTCTGGAATTCGATTTCCATTTTACTTCCCAAATCGGTTTCTTCAAGGAAGCCGAGAGAATACCTGTTCTTGATAGAATTGTATGTCTCCCCTTTTTCAGCTCTAAGAATTACATTATATAGTTTTTTATATGAAAGCATTTGTTTTAATATTTGTTCCAAAGAGCCATCATGGCTTTGACAGAGCTCTTCTTCTATGCAAATGCTTTTAATCCGATCCACACGAAAATTCCTATATTCATTTCTTAGCCTGCAAAACCGATTAAGTACCAGTTCTGTTCATAAAACCCCAGTGATATAGGCTCTATCATTCTGCTTTCCGGTTCTTGCCCTCCTGATGCAGGATATTGAATTGATATTACCCTTTTATTGCAGATTGCAGTCTGAATTGCTGCAATAACGTTATCCGCCAATGTATTTTTCTGTCCAGATGTGCTGTACACGTTAATACTGTTCTCCAACTCCTGTGCATAGTTTTTTTCACCATGCTTCAAAATAGATTTGATTTTATACATAGCTGAATCAAAATCCTTTATAAATGATTCATCTCCATGGCAATTTAAAAATTTCCCTGCTGTAATCAATGCACCCACTTCCGCCGCTGTAAACATTACCGGCGGAAGTAGGAAGCCCTCTACAAGAAAATATCCTTTTCCGGCCTCAGATCCAATTGGTATTCCGGCTTCTTCAAGTGTCCGGATATCTCTGTAAACTGTCCTTAAGCTTATATTAAATCGCTGTGCAATTTCTTTGGCAGGAATTATTTTTTTTGATTGCAGCTGAATAAGAATAGAGGTTACTCTGTTAATCCTGTTCAAATTTTATTCCTCCTCTGTGACTTCCATAAAAAGTATATCCTATGCGTTCTTAAGCTAGCTGCTGTTAGTGCTTCTCATTGCACCCTGGTTATAAAAGCCATACTCACAAACCTCTTCACCAAAACTCTTTACATCTCTAATATAGAACTCTATCTAGCGAACTTTTAGAAAAGATATAAAACATCAGAGTATGGACAGTTGCGGATGTACTTCAGAAAAGATTAGATGTCTAAAAAGCTTGTAGTTAAAGCTTTTTAGACATCTAAATCTAGGTACTAAAACAATTCATCCAGTAAAATATAATATTTTATTTTCTCCCAATCAGGCTTGATCCCCAGTAAGTCAAAAAATAGCTCGACATACTGTTCTTCCCCGATATCCTCCCTGATCGACCGGACGCAGAAGGCAATGTCATACCACTTGTCCGCCCTGCCGCTTCTCCCAAGATCAATAAAGCCACTTACTTTGCCATCTTTCACAAAGATGTTGCTGTCTCCCAGGTCGCCGTGGGAAAAGACAAGTTCCTCTTCGGGCTTTTCCGTCTTTAAAAAATCATACAGCTCGCGCGGATCTTTAAATGGAGTGTCTTCTTCCCAGTTTTCGCAATCCACATCGGCCAGATCGTTATTCAGTAAGTAATCCAATTCGGCTAAGCGGCTGTCTAAGCTATTCGTATAGGGACAATCCGATATGTCGATGGAGTGAAAGAGCCTGATGCACTCCGCATACAGCTCGATAATCTTTTCAGGGCTTTGTTCATCTTCATACTCTTCCGAGCAAAGGACGCCATCGGCCTCACTCATGAGCAGATTGCTCCAGCCATCATGCCGTTCAAAGTGCAGGACCTTTGGAACAGGCAGCTTTCCTTCCAGCCATAGCATCATGTCCTTTTCCCGTTCCACATCATAGGTGGTCCCTTTATACCGGCTGTCCGTCATTTTTAAATATAGGTTTTCATTTTCTCCCACCAGCTTATATACCTTAGCAGGAGACATTCCTTCCGTATCTTTTACGCAGCGGTATTTTTCGATCAGTTTTTTCAATTCCGGTGATATTCTCATTTTAGCCATTTATTATTTCCTTCCTCTTTTCTACAGTATTTAAAGATACCCCAAGAAGCTAATTATAACAAGACGAACTCCAATTCACTGTTCCTTGCATTCTAAAACCTTAAATACCAGAAAACAGCTTTTTCAAAGTTGTTTTCAAAGTTGGCGTATAACATAGTATCGACGGAGCCGATTTTGAAACCACAATTATGATAGAATTTACAAGCTATAAGGTTATTGTCCTGGGTTTCAAGCATTAGTCCATGCAAGTTTTTATGCTTTGCCCATTCTATAGATATATTGATAAGCGCGCTGCCTATGCCTTGCCCCCTGAAATCCTTACATACGGCGATATCTTCTATATAAGCGTACCGGTTCCAATTTTTTCGCAGTTTAACTTTTCCGACGCATTTATCGTCTTGGTAGTAAAGATATATTATCTTATCAGTATTGTCAATATATTCAAGGCAATCTGCCTCCTCATCCTCTTCATCCTCTTTGAGGAGTTCTTCGATAACGTCTACCTTCTCTTCCGGTTCTGCGATGATATCATATTCCAGAGCAATCTCCTGAGCTTTCTCAAAATCGATCTCATGGTTTACGGTAACCATCATACCCTGCATAAAGAGCTTCTTCACAATTACTGACGGCTGCATTTTCATAGCTTCTGCCAGTTCGCGGATCGTCATCTTCTCTGGAAGTGTGATTTCCTTAACCTCAGGTTTCTTCTCTTCCTGTTTTGGCTGCGGAGCCGGTTTCTGCAGAGCTTTCGGGATTCTGGAATTCTTATTGAATCCACCCTGGTTTGGTCTGCGTCCGCCACTCTGTGTCTTATCAAAATCTTTTTTCTTGTTTTTGTTCTCTCTGTCTCTTTCTCTCTTGCTGTCTTTGGAAGTCTTTGTCAGTTCCGGTGCAAATGCCATATCGTCATTCTTTCTTGTATTCTGGCGCTGTCCCTGACGTCCCTGACTGCCGCCGAAGCGTCCGTCACGTCCTTCACTTCTGTTTCCGTCCGGACGACCCTGGCCATTGCCCTGCGGTCTTCCTCCCTGACGGTTTCCATCTCCCTGTGGTCTTCCCTGTCCGAAACGTCCTCCCTGACGATTTCCATCGCCCTGGAATCTTCCGCCCGGACGGCCCTGACCATCGCCCTGGGATCTTCCCTGTCCGAAACGTCCTCCCTGGCGGTTATCTCCCTGGGATCTTCCCTCGCCCTGAGGTCTTCCCTGACGGTTTCCTTCGCCCTGGTTTCTTCCCTGGCCAAAACGTCCTCCCTGGGATCTTCCTTCACCCTGAGGTCTTCCCTGACGGTTCTGTCCGTCCGGTCTTCTGTTGCCTGTACCTGGGCGGTCATTATTATTTCTTCTTGGTCTGTCACCGTCTGTTCTTGAACTGTCGGAATTTCTTCCTTCTGCATTTCTTGGTGAACCTGTTCTCTCGCCTTCAGCTTTCACAGGTTTCTTTCTTGTTTTTCCTCCGTCACTTGCATTCTGTGCATGAAAAACGCGGATAATATTTTTTTTCTTTTTAGGTGTCTCAGTTTTATCTCCTTCAGATTTTGCTGTTACAACCTTTTCTTCTGTCTTGGGAGTCTCCAATTTCGCAATATGCTCCTTTCCCCTGTTATTATTGTCTTTTCTGAATCTATTCTTTACTTCCGAAACCGCAGGCTCATCCACCATACTCATATGGCTTCTCACATCAACGCCTTTTGATTTCAGAAACTCGATCACTTCTCTGTTCTGTCGTCCAAGCTCTCTGGCCAGCTCATGTACTCTTAATTTTGACAATCGCTATACCTCCTTCATGATTGCTTTCGCAAAGTTTTCATCCTGTACCGCAAGGCTGGCGCGGAATTCTTTTCCGCAGAATCTGCCCAGTTCTTCTTTGTTGGCAATAAAGTAGATCGGTACTTCGTAAAAATCACACATGTTCTGGAATTTTTTCCTTGTATTCTGGGATGCATCATCTGCAACCAGAACCAGGAAACCTTTCCCTGTCTTGACAGATTTCTCTGTCGAAAATTCTCCGCTGGCAACCTTGCCGGCTTTTGTGGCAAGCCCCAGAAGAGATAACACTTTATTGTTGTTTTTCAATCTTACTTAACTCCTTTTTCAGGTCTTCGTAGACCTCTTCGGGAACGCTGGTCTTGAGAGACCGTTCGATCCCGTGATTGCGGATCGCTTTGTCAAGGCATTCGGTTGATGGACATACATAGGCGCCCCTTCCGTTCTTTCTGCCTGTGGTGTCAAGAACGATCTCGTCTTCCGGTGTCTTAAGGACACGGATCATTTCTTTTTTGCTTTTCATTTCTCTGCAGCCGGTACACTGGCGCATCGGAATTTTATTTTTTGTCTTCATAGATCTTATTCTTCTGTTGTCTCTTCTTCGGAAACCTCTTCAGAAACTTCTGTTTCTTCTGCTTCCTGAGACTCTTCTACGTTTTCTGCATCTTCTGCTGCTTCGTCTTCGTAGAATTCTTCTTCCTCATCATAGTCGTAAAGATCACCGGATTCTTTGGCCTGTGTCTCACTCTTGATGTCGATCTTGAATCCTGTCAGGCGGGCTGCAAGACGTGCATTCTGTCCTTCTTTACCAATTGCAAGAGACAACTGATAATCTGGAACGACTACCAGTGCAGTCTTTTCATCCGGATCCGCCATAACAGCGATTACCTTCGCCGGGCTTAATGCATTCTCGATCAGGATTGCAGGATTCTCATCCCAGTTGATGATATCAATCTTCTCACCGCGAAGCTCATTTACAATCGCACTTACACGGGCAC
>ERZ773190.1969-NODE-1969-length-17612-cov-10.550948_pt1 | contig 17612 bp, 17 predicted proteins | sample MGYA00511111_ERZ773190 | MGnify/ENA primary metagenome ERZ773190 (study PRJEB29015, sample SAMEA2737777) | human gut metagenome | biome: human gut; feature: human-associated habitat; material: faeces | place: China | collected 2012 ... | reverse complement strand
AAAACCGACGCATGATCGCTTTACGCTCAATACATCGGTTTCTTCATCTGACCTTAACGTTCATATTCAGTTGTGGCAGATTACGGATAATCTGCAAATGGATAAACAAAAACGACCAACTATGTAGCTGATCGTCCTTGCGTGGTTGCCTTAAAAAGTAGTTGATAAACACCCTACTCTTGAAAAGCTCGTTGTCATTTACATCTATTATTTTTGAATAGAAAAATTCCTTTATAGATGATAAAAGGAATTGAACCGATTACTCCAGCAAGTGTATAAATCGGGAAAGTAACAAATCCAATTATAATTTTAGGTGCGATAGGAGTTAGCCATTTCTTAACTAAACCACTATAAAAAATCAAACCTGTTGGTATTCCAGCAAAAAGCAATCCAAAAGAAAGAATACTTCTTGTAAATCCTAATGGTTCAGGAACAGACATATTTTGACTTGTCCAAAACGCAATGTACTCAGGGTCACTAAGTTGATTCATTTGATTAAGTGCTACAAAATAACCAAGTACACAACCAATAATTAAAAATAAACATATAAGCAATATTTGTTTCAACTCTTTTTTCATATTTCATCTTCCTTTACGGTCATATTCAGTTGTCTAACATCGTACTGTTATAAAATCTATGTCATTTACGATTTTTCTTATGCTGATTTGCCCAGTAAGATTTTACAGGGATTCTTCTTCTTTTTATGTCCTCCATAAATTCTTCTTTGTCAATATTACTATCAATGGTAAATAATTTTTCTCCATTTACATATACACGCATAGAACCTTTCCTTCTCTCGCAATAGGTAATATCTTCAAAGTGAAAAGTTCTCTTTCTGCCAAAAGTTGAACGCCATGTGATTTCATCTTCATCCACTTCCAGTTTCCACATAATCATATTCAATGAGCCTATAAAAAACACAACAAATGCAATGCCAAATACCAAGGGAGGAAATATATCATCCTGTTGGATAGCACTTGCTACAGTACAACCTCCTGTAAATAAAATTCCAAAAACAAATATAATAGTCAATGTTTTCTCTGTTTTTATTGTATAATGCGTTCTAATTATTCCCTTTTTCTGTTCTTCCTCTCGTTCTTTAGCTCTCTTTTGTTGAAGATTTATAAGATATTTCAAAAGAAGAAGTACAACTAAATAGGGGCCTATTTGTGTAATTATATTCAAACACATTCGTAAAAAATCATTCATTTTTTGCCCTCCATAGTTCCAGCTATATAAAAATGATTGTTTAAATTCGAGTATTTAAAACCTCACTTTTTCATATCTCATTATACTTCATCAACTTAAAGAATGGAAGAAAAAATTTTGTGTACAGAGTTCCTGTTCAAGCCTTGTAACGCACAATTCTGCAAAATCCATAGTCCCCGATACTTTCCTCACAGGCGATATACAGTCGGAATTCTGTCAGCTCATGAAATAAGAAAAACCGACGCATGATCGCTTTACGCTCAATACATCGGTTTCTTTATCTGACCTTGACGGTCATATTCAGTTGTGGCAGATTACAGGTAATCTACAAATTTCCCAAAACAAAATAGGATATTTATTTTTATTCTATTCAACTACATACCCATATTCTGTGTGTGGTAAATACCTTACAGTTATCTTATCTCCTAAATCGCTACCTGTTCCCCAATATTTTAATGAATGTTCTTCTCCAGTTTTCTCATCTCTAATATGTATTCTTCTTTCACTATTAGAGTTTTCTCCTGACATTGCACCTTGTGTAACTTCTCCGGTAACTTCAACTAAATTGTTAGATAGTAAATAAGGTATATCCAAGCAACAAGGAACAGTTATAAATATACCGAGAATCAATAACCCAACAACTGCCATCACATTGATTATTTTTTCCCATTTTTGATATTTTATTTTTTCTTCTTCATTGACAGCCTTTCGTTTTATAAACTTCCCATTTTTCTTTCTATGCAAAACATACATAATTAAGACTATAAATGATACTATAATCACTCCAAAAGTTCTAAACATCAATAATGCCATAAATTTGTACTCCTTTCAAAGCGACACGCTATTTATTAACAGCTTTATCAGCTAATCTTTTATCTCCCCATGGCGTTTTCAGCATAGGCTCATTATCAATAATTCCTGCTCTTAAAATTTCAAGGGGTTTTTCTAATTGTAAGATGTTTTTATTATCTATAATAATAGCAGTTTGAAATTCCTCAAAACTTTCAAAAACTCTGTCTTGAAATATAAAAGATATATTTTCTTTACATTCCTCTGCGTTAGCAGGTAAAACACAGGAACCCATCACATATTTTTTCTCATTATAGGAAAACTCAATAAGAGTAAAAGCCATATCATTATCATAATCAGACTTGATAATTTCCATTAGATCTTTTGCTTCAATAATGAGCGTTGGCTTTTCATTTTTCTTAAAACCAAACATGAATAACACCTCCAAGAATTAACTTTATCTTATTTTTCATTATACTTCATCAACTTAACGAATGGAAGAAAAAATTTGTGTGCAGAGTTCCTGTTCAAGCCTTGTAACGCGCATTTATGCAAAATCCATAGTCCCCGATACTTTCCTCACGGGTGATATACAGTCGGAATTCTGTCAGCTCATGAAATAAGAAAAACCGACGCATGATCGCTTTACGCTCAATACATCAGTTTCTTCATCTGACCTTAACGGTCATATTCAGTTGTGGCAGATTACAGGTAATCTACAAAAATTATTTTTTCCATATAACTTCACCACAATGCGGACACTTTTTGGGAATGATTAAATTGCTATTTTCATATTGAATTAAAGATATTTTCTTATTCTTGCGGTCACAAATATCTTTAACTTCTTTATTTACAAGACTACCTCCTTCTTCTCCTAAATATCCCAAAGTAGTCTTATACCATGGAAATTTTCCTTTACATACAGGGCATTTCCATAAAAACAGGAAAATGTATTCAAAAAAGAAAGACACCAACCACATCAAAAAGGTTAAGAAAAATATGACTAAGCAAACAAGTCTAATATAATTAGGCAACACTCCTTTTATAGGCAACATTTCTTTTAGGAAAACCGCAATCCCCCCTATAGCAAGTGATGGCACACAAATATATGGCAAAATACGAAATATTTTTTTATTCACTATACTTATCTTGTTTAATGAAGAAATATTTTTATATACAAATTCTACCTTACTTTTTTCCATATATACTGCCTCCCGAAAAGCTCACTTCTAAAATTATCTTTTGTCTATTATACTTCATCAGCCTAAAGAATAGAAGAAAAAATTTTGTGTACAGAGTTCCTGTTCAAACCTTGTAACGCACATTTCCGTAAAATTTATAGTCTCCGATACTTTCCTCACAGGCGATAGGCAACGGTCAAAACATCAGGTTTGCACCTGACATTTTAACCGCATATCAGCCCTGATTATCACAGTATCCCTGCTGGCTGTTCAGCCCATGCTTTTTCGCATATTCACTGGCTTTCTGTCTGCGTTCCTCACTGTAAGGCGGCAGGAAACGGATAGACAGACGGGACTTTGCCAGCTCATAAGAAACACCGCCTTGAACATTGGATTTTTCCAGTCGGCAAAGGTCAGGGTACTTCTTAGCAAAAGCAGCCAACCTCTTTTTCAATCCGGCGTTGTGGGTGTAGATATTTGCCTTGTCCTCGCCCTCATTAAAGAGAACGATTGTTTCTTTCTCAATCTTCGTCAGTCTCGTCATAGCAGCCCTCCCTACGGTTTTTCAACACCCTCAGCCTGCGGTAAAAGCAACGATACCACCTTTCAACACCCTCAGCACTCAGCTTGACGGAAAGCATATAAAACAGCTTCTTCGCCACTGGATCGGGTGCAAGGGCAGCTACCATACGCAAACGCTCGACAGTTGCTTTCAGGTTCGGACAGCCAAAGGCATAAAGGGCTTCCATTTCATTCCGGTTCATCTTCATTGTGTTTTCCTCCTTAAAGTTTGATAAATGAAAAGCGACAGACACTTCATAAGGAAATACCTGTCGCTTCGTTGACGATATAAAATTGTTGGTTTTGGACTTGATAAAATCAGCAGTAAATCATTTCCTGTCTGATGATTTCTTCGGCTCGGTTACGGATAGAGTTCATGGACTGTACCCACAACATCTGATTGTCTGCTTTCATGGTTTCGGTCACACCCTCGGCTTGTTTCATCTGCTCAATGATAAGGCTGCACCTTTCCGCTGCCTGTTCGTTCAGGTCAGCAAGGTAAGTATGCAGTTCGCCGGATAAACAGAGGGCAGATAACCTTGCAGGGCGGTACTGCTCCAAATATGTCCTGTGCAGTCTGCCCCACATACCGATAGGGCGGTGTTCCTCCGGCAGCTTCAAGTCCGGCACATAGTAATCGCCCACAAGAACATAGTCCAGACCATTGCTTTCATCATGGATTCGTGGTTTCAATTCTGTCATGCTATTTTTTCTCCTTTCACTTTTTGCCGATTTGATTTGCTTGTGGCGTTCTGTTCAACACACACATTGCTATCAGAGCTTTTTTCTTCTGCTATACGCTCATGCTCCGCAAATTCTTTTGATTTCTCACGAATCTTTTTCATATACTTACGATTGGATTCTCGTTTTCTGCGAAGTCGTTCCGCCTCTTTTTCAGCAGCAATCCTTTCTTCCTCGGTTGGTTCATGCTGCTCCACAGGTACTTGAAATTGCCCGACATAGTTAAGATATATCTCCACCTCTGTGGTGCGGTCTGCACCTTTTCCTTGTGGCTCGTGAACCAGAATTTTGTCGATAAATTCATTTATCATGGCAGGAGTAAGTTCTGTAATGTTCTCATACTTTTTGACCAGCTTTAGAAAACGCTCCACATTATTTTGACCGCCTATAATCCGTTGCATATCAGCGGTGTCAGTCTCAATAATCTTGTTCAGCTCGTTCTGCTCATTTTCATAATCAGTAAGCATACTCTGAAAAAGTCTGTCCGGCAATCTTCCAATCACATTATCTTCATAGATTTTCCTGATAAGCATATCCAGTTCGTGAACTCGCTTCTGATTTCTTTCAATGCGGTTTTTTACAGTTTCAGAAACAGCAATATCTTTCATCGCCGATTCTTCTTGCAGAGAATAGACAAACTCCTGCTCATTCAAAGAAACATAATGGCAAGTCTCCTGTATGGTTTTCAGAATGATGCTTTTAAGTGCTTTTGTTGAAATATGGTGGCAAGTACAGTGACGATCATACTTCTGATAAGCAAGATTATAAGTGGAACATTCATAACAATCTGCCGGATTGGAATAACTTGTCCTTTTTTCGCCTTTGGCAGTATAGTATATTCTTTCTCGCCCTTTCCGCTGCCTGTGATTATACATCGGCGCACCACAATCAGCACAGTAAATCTTTCCGGTCAGAACATTAGGCTCGCCCATAGGATCTGCTTTTCTTACATTCTGTCTTAACTTTTGAGCAAGCAGCCATGTTTCTTCATCGACAATAGGCTCTTGTGTATCATCAAAAACCACCCAATCTTCCTTGTCTGCCCTTTTCGTCTTTTTGTCCTTATAGGAATTTTTGAATGTCCTGAAGTTGACAGTCTTTCCGATATACTCTGGTCGGGCAATCAGAGTAGTAACCTGATTTCCTCGCCACATATACGGATTTTCTTTGTCATAGTTGCTTGCATGATTTCCAAGTCCCTTTTTTCCAAGATAATAAGACGGTCTTTCTATTTTTTCTTCTGAAAGTTCTCTTGCTATCTGATAAGGTCCTTTTCCCTCAATAGTCATGCGATAAATTCTGCGGACTACTTCAGCAGCTTCTTCATCAATAATCCAATGGTCGGGGTTTTCGGGGTCTTTCAAATAGCCGTATGGTGGGATATTACTTGTATGAGCGTTGCCGGAAGAACCTCTGGATTTCAGTACAGCTTTAATTTTCTTACTTGTGTCCCTGACAAACCACTCATTCATGATATTCAGAAAAGGGGCAAACTCACTGGTTTCTTGACGGTCACTGTCAATACCATTATTGATTGCTATAAATCGAACTTCCTTTTCTCTAAACAGAATGTCAGTGAAAAAACCTACTTGCAGATGATCTCTGCCGATTCTGGACATATCCTTGCAGATACAGGCAGTGATTTCTCCGTTTTTAACACCTTCAACAAGTCTGTTCCATGAAGGTCTGTCAAAGGTCGCTCCACTCCAACCATCATCGGTAAAATGAACAAGATTCGTAAAGCCATGTTTTATAGCATAATCTTCAAGCATTTGCTTTTGATGAACGATACTGTTACTCTCTCCAGCATTATCATCATCACGAGACAGTCTTTCATACAAAGCAGTAATGCCATTGCTTTTATCTTTTTTTCTTCTCATGCTGAACTCCTTTCTTCAATTCCTATCCACTCCTTACGCTCACAAAATATCACATCGGTGTAGGGCTTGGGCGGCGTGGTGAAATGCTCCGTGACGGATGCAGCCACATCCGCAAAGGTCTGGCCCTCTTTAAGCTCCGGCAGCTCCCGCACGGCCTCGGCATCCTCGTCAGAATCGGTTTTCAGGGAGGGACGGAAACGGTGGTCAAGCTCTTTCCAGCCGGGGGAAAGAATGGTCTTGCTCTTGGCGGTAAACTCTTTCCCGGCACAAGTGAATGTGGCGGTGACAGCCTCATAGATATGCGGCCCGGCCACGGCACACAGCACCTTATAGCAGATCAGAGACATCAACTTTCGTTCACTCTCGGCCAGCCCGTTAAAGCCCTGCTTCACAAATTCAGCGGTGGGGAGGATAGCGTGGTGGTCGGACACCTTTTTGCTGTTCAGGATGCGGTCATACTGCGGGGAAGTGTTTTGGCCTTTGGCGAAAGGGACCAGCCCCCACAGGCCGGACACAAGGCTTTCGGCCACAGGCAGCATATCATCGGTCAAATACTGGCTGTCCGTTCTCGGATAGGTCAGCAGCTTCTTTTCGTACAGTGTTTGTGCGTAATCAAGGGTCTGTTTGGCGGTAAAGCCAAAGAGCCGGTTGGCCTCCCGCTGCAAGGTGGTCAGGTCATAGAGCTTGGGCGGCTGCTCCGTCTTTTTCTCCCGCGTCACGGAAACACAAACGGCCTGCGCTCCGGCACAGGCCGCCTTGGCAGCGTTTGCTTCGGCAGCGTCAGAAAAACGGCTGCTTACTGCGTCCGCGTCGCCTACACCGATATGGACGATGTGATACTTCTCTTTCTTGAAATTCGTGATCTTGGCGTCACGCTCCACCAGCAGATTCAGGGTCGGGGTTTGGACGCGGCCCACGGTCAGGGTCTTGTGGTACAGTACGGAGAAAAGCCGGGTGGCATTGATGCCCACCAGCCAATCGGCTTTCGCCCGACACAGGGCCGATTGATACAGCGGGTCGTAGTCTGTTCCCGGTTTCAGATTGGCAAAGCCGTCCCGGATGGCGTTGTCCTCCATACTGGAGATCCAGAGGCGCTTGAACGGCTTTTCACAGCCTGCCATCTGATAGACAAAACGGAAAATGAGTTCTCCCTCGCGCCCGGCATCGGTGGCGCACACAAGGCCGGTCACGTCGGGACGTTCCATCAGAGAGCGCAGAATCTCAAACTGCTGTTTTTTCTCGTCGGGGATGATGTACTGCCACGTTTCCGGGAGAATGGGCAAATCCTCCTAGCGCCATTTCTTGTAACACTCGTCATAGCGGCCAGCATCGGCAAAGGACACCAGATGCCCAATGCACCAGCTCACCAGATAGCCGTTTCCCTGCAAATATCCGTCGTGTTTTTCCGTGGCCCCGATCACGCCCGCAATACTGCGGGCGACACTCGGTTTTTCTGCGATTACGAGTTTCATAAGTCACTTCCTTTGAATTGCTTTTTTTACATTTTGTGCTATAATAGTCATACCAAATTATTAAAAAAAGGGGGGTTCACATTGCAACTTCATAAGCAATGCAAAACGTGTGAATTTAATTTCTCTGGAACATGCGCGGGACATGGTAACACTTATAAATACGGAGATATGATTACAGATGACTCACTCTCTTGCGATGATTGGAGTGCAGGGTTGGATTATTTCACGGAAATAACCACCAATGCTCCCTGGTATATTAGAGAACCATATCAGAATTTCAAAATTGACTATCCCAAGTTTTTAGAGTTACTTGATGCTGATGCAGCGGGAAAAGCTATCCAGGTAAATATATTTGATGCAATTAGGGAAATTTATGGATTAAGTCTTGTCGATTTGGCCGTATTGTTAAATGTTACTTTTGGGGTAATGTATCGCGCACGGAGTGTGGGAACCCCTGCTAAACGATTGAAAAAGTTTTCTCAAACACTTTGTATTCCGACAGAATTCTTTTCCGAAGTTACCACCCACGATTTTCCAAAAATTGAACAGTGTAAAATTGAATTTGAGAAAACCCATGACATCAATGCCATCTTAAAAAACAACCCAGAATGGAAAAATGAACTCATTCTGCGAGTTGCAAACATCCTTCACTGTCCAATACATATTGCAAGAGAAATAGCTCGCGTAGACAAATTGAATTGGCAGAAAGATTCTAACGACATATTGAATACTAGTGAAAAGATGATGGTAGATTTTTTATTTAAAGCCGCAGCAAAAGAAAAACAAACTTTATTAGCCGTTGAATATTCACTAGATATTGCTGCTATGCCGCATTTTTACACGAGGTATCTCAACAACGAATAAATAGGACAACCTGCCGTACAATTTGAACGGCAGGTTGTTTTTGCTTTATTTCTCTTTTTTGTCCTCCGGTTTCAGCTCGACATCGATCTCAGGCATTTCGTCCTCCAAATCCTCGTCGTCGCCAAAATCATACTCGTCTAAATCGTCGCTGCCCTTGGTGTCTGCCCTGGGCTTTTTAAACTTGAAGTAATACAGGGCTGCGCCGCCGCCAGCCAGTGCTACCACAAGAAACACGATCAGGCCGCCAGCGCCGGTACCGCTGTTTTTCGGTTCCTCCTGCGGGGCCTCGGTTTCCTGCGGCTGGGTTCCCTGCGGCTCCGGTCTGGTACACTCGCTCATGTTATTTTTACAAACCGGACAATTCGTATTGACGGCCCCAGCCTTGCATTTGGTGGTACAGGTGCAGATAGAAGCGGTGCTTCCTGTCTGGCCGTCCTCCATCAGTGCCAGCAGGTCGGCTTCATCCACCTGATTTAAGAAATGGACGGTTTCTTTTCCTTCGTCGTCCCGGTCAATAATCAGGTAAAAGACGTTGCCGCTTTTGGTTTCTACGGTGATAAACTGCTTGCCGCTTTGGGTGGTGCTGCCGATGTCGTCAATCAGCGTCAGGTTCCCGTCCGGGGTCAGGGCGGCGCTGCCGCCGCTGGTCTGGCTGCCGGTGAATAGCCCCAGCAGGGCGGCAAGTTCTTCTTCATCAAGGGAGAGGGAGAAGCTGTCCGCGCCGGTACTTTCTGTCTTGGTGTCGTTGACGGTCAGATAGTCGGAATGGACATAGCCGACACGCTCCGACAGAAGAATTTTCACCCAATCGCCGTCTGTGCCGATCACTTCCACCCGCGTTCCGTTGGGAAGCTGGGTGAACGCCGTCTTATCAAGCCCCGCGCCGGTGCGGACATTCAGCTTTCCGCCGCCCGTAGTCACGGTGCCGGTCTGTGTGGTTTCCTCCGCGCCGCTGGTGGTGATCTGGATGCCGTCGTCCGTGGCAGTGATGCTTACCTTGGAGCCGAACAGAGAGGAAAGCAGGTCGGCAGCCTCCTTGCCGGTCAAGCGCTTGCTTTTATCATCCTCCGTTTTGTCTGCGGCTGCGGTTTCAGTTTTGGAGTGATTGTCTGTGTCAGGCTCCACGCCGCCCGTTGCTTCGGCGGCAGCTTCCGGCAAAGGCTCCGGGGATGGTTCGGTGCCGCCTGCAAAGGCGGTAACAGGAAAGGCCGTGACGCAGAGCATCACTGCCAGAATTGCGGGCAGAATCCGGGAAATTCGTTTGGTTTTATTCTTCATGGGCATTGTCCTCCTGTTCATGGTACGCTGTGACAGCAGAGGCGGCTTGCATTGCGCCGGAACGCAGGAACGCAGCAAATTCCTCCGGCTTCATGTTCATGCCGCGCACAAGCTGGATGATCTGCAAATTCTCCTGTTCGGTTTTCTGCGCTTCCAACTCCCGAAGCTGCTTCTGATACTCCGCGATCTTGGACTTGGTTTTCTGGATGTCCTTTTCGATGCGGTCAAGTTTACTTGCCATAGTCAAAACTCCTTTCTGGCGTCAGGGCAGACGCCCGAAACTGTAAAAATGGGATTGCCAATAGTTTGAATTGAGATTCGTGTAGGAAATGGGGGCGCCGCAGTGCAGCATGACCGAATTGCCCACATACAGGCCGACATGGGACACGCCGGGGGTGTCATAAGTGCCAACAAAAAACACGAGGTCTCCTGGCTTGGCCTGCGAACTGGAAACAGGGGTACAGATGTTGTATAGGCCCTGCGCTCCCAGCCGTCCCACGTTCCAGCCGGAATGATTGATAACCCATGAGATAAAGCCGCTGCAATCAAAACTGGTGCTGGGAGAGCTGCCGCCCCACACATAGGGATAGCCGATGTACTTTTCGGCCTCCTTCAGCATGGCGGCAAACTGTTTATCCTCCAGAGCCTCCGGGGGAACGTCATAATAGGTTGGTTCTTTCAGGGTGGAGGCGTGGGGGTACTGGCTGCCGGAAAACAGGTCGGGCCGGTTGCCCAACGTGAACATATACAGGGAATAGGCACTTAGGGTTTCCTCGTCCATGATGTAGACCGGCACATGGGACAGGTTGAAGTTTTCCAGCGTCACGGTGCAGATGTAATAGTCATACGGTACTTCTACTTCATACTCGTATTCCTCGGTTGAGGTTTCGCCGGTGTCCGGGTCTGTGACGGTCCGCGTCCCTGTCCGGGTTTCCGTGCGGTAGCGCACCTCTTTGACAACAGTTTCCGTCAGGATGTATTGCTTGTCGAACAGCATTTGCAGGTCGCTGCGTACCTCTCCAATGGTAAACTGCCCGTCATGGAGCGCCGACAGAATGGAAATCAGCACATAGGGGTCATGCTCGATGCTGTCAAGGTCAAAGTGGTACTCGTCATAGTCATGGGTGGCCTCGTAGTTGTCCAGATACGCTTGCAGCTCGGCTTCCATCTGTGCGTAGGCATCCTCGGCGGCCAGCATATCGCTGTCCTCGGAAAAGTAGGAGGACGCCGCAATACCGCTTCCGGCGCTGCCAAACATGGCGGTGCAGGATTGCAGGCCGGTCAAAACCATCAGCAGCAAAAGCACCAGCACCAGAACGGCCAGCGAACCTTTCCAGTGACGGGCCACAAAAGAGGCGGCCCGTTTACTTTCCTCGGCGGCTGCCTTGGCCGCCTTGGTGGAGGATGCGGCTGTCTTGGCTGCGCCCTGTGCCGCCGCCCCTGCGGTCTGGCCCGCTGTCCGGGCGGCCTTGGCATACTGGCGCTTGATCTGCTGCTTTTGCCAGAACCGGGAAACGGGATTGGTGGCCGCCTGCGCGATCTCCGGGTTATCCCGCAACGACTTCTGGTAAAAATACTCCGCGTTGGCGGCAAGGACCTGACGCTCGGCTTTTTCTGCGGCTTGGTAGGGTTTCAGCTTGTGGTGCCGGATGCCGCTGCGGATGGCCCGGCCAGTCTGGCGCTCGGCAAGTTTCTCCCCCTTGTGGCCGCCCTCCACACCCACGTTTTCATGCTCAACTTCGTGGATTTTGCCGTGGGCGAATAGCAGCGCCTCCGAAACGGGACGGCCTGCCGGGTTGGGCTTTAACTTGGGAGGCCCTTTGTCCTGCTGTTCAAAACGCAGGGCGCTCTTGGCCTTGCCGGAGGCCTCGTCATAGACCGTTTCTTTTACGACAACACGCTTTTTCGGGATGGCGTCACGGGCTGCATCCAGCTTGTCGGCTTTCTGATCTGCTTTGCGGGTATAGGGCTGCAAGTCCGGGTCGGCCCATTCTTCCTCGGTCAGTTGGAGCCGGGAGGATGGCCGGTGCAGGGAGGCGTCCCCCTCGGCAGCGGTGGCCGCTGCCTGCTTTGCGGACTTTTTGGCCTTATGCCGGTCATGGGCATCGTCGGCCCGTTCCAGCAGCTTTTCCGCTGTGCCGCCAGTCCCCGGGGTATAGTCCTGTTTAGCCTCCCGGCTGGAAATGTTCTCAACCTCGCCAGTGGCCTGATTTTCCAGCGTCAGGCCGTCGCGGGTCATGGCCTGTGTCATCTTGGGTTTAGCTTTCAGCTCTTTCAATGGGTCGTCACCTCCTATTTTGGACATAAGAAAAGCGCCGCTTGTTCAGCGACGCTTTCAAAGCTCATTCAGGAATTCAGCTTTAGACGAATGGGATTTAGCCAGTCAAATGACACAGCATCATCAGGTTTGCACCATTTGGACTGCCTGAATTGTTCCGATATATATTGCATATCTTCAATGCGGCTTTCATCCAATACTATACTCATTTCGCCACCACCTTTGGCTATCATAACAAAAGATAAGATTTCCTTTTGTGCATTATGAATACGTTCGGAATAAGGCCTTTCGTTAATTTCTTGAAGCTGTTCAGCATCGTACAGGTAGTATTCACCACAGTAGAACACAGCACTTACTTCATTAAAGTCCGGCATACTTATTATTTCTAACACCCTCCGGTAAAATGTTGCCTTTGTTGTTGCAACAAAAGGTATCATACGATAGGTCTGGTCATCGTAGACCAGCATAAAAACAGGCATGATGTCATGCTCCTGCATTTGAAATATTACAGTATGCATGGAGGAAAATCGTAAAAACAGCTCCCGTAAACATCCTTTGGAATCTTTGAAAATAGGATTATCAAGAGTAGCTCTTAGTTCGGAGGGCTGAATAAACTTTGCGTCTCCCATAGAAAAATACATTGCAGCCTTTTCTCCTTCAACTGCCTCTTTCCCCAGTTCCAAAGTGTAATCACTTGTGAAATTCAATTCCTTAAACTGTATGTTGCGGAACAGTGTTTCAATTTTACATTTAAGAGCCTGGCATATTTCACAGTCACATGGAAAATGTTTCCCTATTTCCTCTAAAAATTGATTCATCTGTGCAATGCCATCTCTGATTTTGGGATAAAGATCAAGTGTATCATTTGCTTCTCGGAAAGTAATTCTTGAAGTAAAAAACACCTCTACCAATCCTAGGTTTTCAAAACATACAGAACGAATATAATCCAATGCGTCGTTAAACGATGCATCCACATCAACAACAAGGCGCGAATTTTTTAATGTGTATAAGCCATGAGGTAAATACAAATCAATAGCAAGCTCTTTTTTCAGTTCAAATGGTCTCTCTTTGGTTGTTTTGTTTCGCGTGTTGATAAACCATTTCAATGTATCGCCCGACAAAAGGCTATCGCGCAGTTCCTCGTATGTTTTTTTGTTTTCCTCCGTCTTTAAGTTTTTTTGTATAACGAATGTAATATTTCTGAACTCAGAAAAGAATTTATCCAAGTTTGAAACATCATCAAAAAAATTACCATATCGGCCAAATTCATCGAGCGATTTTAATGCGCTATAGAATTTTTGTAAAGCAGGAGCTAATATTTCGTGATTCTTCATAAGATTACCCCTTTCCCATTATATTTTAGCACATCCTTCCATAAAATGATAGCGTTCCTGTTTTAGCATATCGATTTTTCTGCCATCGGAACTTCGTCTAACCGGGTCGTCATAATCTTGTAAAGCTCGGTATTTTTCGGGATGGGGTTGGTAAAGGGCAGCACCACATTTTCAAAAATCAAAGGCCCTCGCCGGGTTCGGAATTGTCGATGTACTTCTGCTGTTCTGCGGACAGGTTGAGCCGTTCCGCAAGGATTTTTCTGTCCCCGGACGCCTGATTGAGCAGCGTAATAAAATCGCTGTTTTCCAGAATGTTTTCGATCTCCGGGGAGGAAAGCAGGTCTTTCACATTCTGCGTCGCGCCGGTTGGGATGCCGCCCCATTTTCTGAACCGCTTCCAGATTTCAGCGGAGTAGGCTGCCGTCTGTTCCTCTTTCAGAAGCAAGTGGAACTCGTCGGCAAAGTACCATGTGGCCTTGCCCTGGCTGCGGTTGGCGGTGACGCGGCCCCAAATCTGGTCTTGGACAATGAGCATCCCCAGCTTTTTGAGCTGCTTGCCCAGTTCCTTGATGTCAAAGGACACAAGCCGGTTGCCGATGTCCACGTTGGTACGGTGGTTAAAGACATTCAGGGAGCCGGACACATACAGGTCAAGGGCCTGTGCCACACGGTCAGCCTCCGGGACGTGCTGATCTAACAGGGCTTTGTGGAGGTCGGACAGAATCGGCATATTTTCCGGGCGGGGGTCTGCCAGATAGGGCCGGTAGATCACCCGCACGGCCCGGTCAATCACCGTTTTTTCAATGGGTTCCAGCCCGTTCTTGCCGCCCATGACCAGTTCACAGAACGACAGCACAAAGTCGGATTTCAGGGCCAGCGGGTTATCGTCCTCGGAATAGTTCAGGTTGATGTCCAGCGGGTTCACATAGTCCCGGCTGGTGGGCGACAGCCGGATCACCTGTCCGTGGAGCCGCTTCACCAGCGGATAGTATTCAGCCTCCGGGTCGGAAATAAAAATATCGTCAGGCGTCGTTAAGAACACACTGACGATCTCGGATTTACAGCTCATGGATTTGCCGCTGCCGGGGGTGCCTAATTTCAGACCGTTGGGACACCGGGCCTGTTTTCTGTCCAGCATAATCATGTTGTGGGACTTGGCGTTGACGCCGTAATACATGGCTGCGCCGCCCTGAAAAAGCTCCTGCGTCACAAAGGGGACGAACACGGCCAAGCTGGAAGTGGTAAGGCCCCGCTGGATTTTGATCTGGTTGACGCCCAGCGGCAGGCTGCTCACAAGACCCTGTTCCTGCTGGTAGTCCAGACGGACAAGGGAACAGTTGTATTTCTGCGCCACACCGGCGGCCTGAAACACATCGTTGCTCAACTTCTGTTTGGTGTCGGCCACGTTCAGCACAAGGAATGTCAGCATGAAAAGGCGCTCATTTCTGGTTTGCAGCTTGGTCAGCAGCTTCTTGGCGTCCTCCCCGTAGGTGGCAAGGTCGGAGGGAAGTATGTCCATATCATAGCCGCTGCGGACGGCCTTTTTCTGCTCCTGTATCTTCATGGCATCAAGGTCGGTGATTTTGCGCTTGATGGTCTTAATGGCCTCGGTCTGGTCGATGGCCTGCACATGGAGGTTCACTAAAATACTGCTGTCTGTATTGAGAAAATCGGCCAGCATTTCATCCGAAAGCTCCGGGGCGAGGATTTGCAGGAAGCTCACCGCGCCGTATTTGCTGCCCATGCCAAAGGTCTTTGCAGTGCCGAAGCACAGGGAGGATGGAGCGATAAAGTCCTTGGTGGAAAGGCCGGAGGGGGTCATCCACTTCCAGTCAAAATTGAACAGCTCCCCGTCCGGGTGGAACACGCCATGCAGCACCGCAAGCCGTTCTTTGCCGTTCATCACATGGGCCACAGCTCCCATCGTCTTGAAGTAACCTAAGAGGTCAAGGCCGATGCGGTTCAGTCTGGCTCTGGCAGATTTTGGGCTGTCGGCCTCAATGGTGAACGTCAGGTACTTGGTCTTGACAATGCCGTTGTTGCCGTTTGCAAGCTGCTTTTGGAGGATGCCGGTGTACTCGGCTCGGATGTCGTCGAAGTCGTCCCCCTGCGGCGCGATTTCAAAGCTCTTGGCGTACTGCACCGGGTCAACCCTGCGGTTCAGGAATGAAAACTGGACGTGGATAGAGGCGTCCACATAGTTGTAGAGGTCACACAGGTGTTCAAAGATGGCCGTCTTGGTGTCCGGCTGGGCCAGCTGATAGCTGATGTCCTCAAAGGCAATGCACTTGGAAAAGGTGTTTTTCGTCAGGCGGCACACGCCGTCCGGGTACATGGCCTCATAGGGGATGGTAGCCTGCGCCGTATGGGGCTTGCCGTCGCCCTTGTACTTGCGGATTACCGCGTCAATTTCTTTTCGCTGGGCGCGGGTCAGTTTTGTTTTTTCGGATTCTTTTGGGATTTCTTTTTTGGACAATGGCCTTTACCTCCTGTTCCATTTGATGCTGCCGCATAAGTGCGGCGTAGGCGTTGTTGGTCTGGTAGGGACGCTCCTTGGGACGGAGAAAGCAGCACTGAATCATCTGCATTACCACCACTTCAAGGGGCTGGCCGTGACGCTCATACATGGCAAGCAAAAAGCCCGGCAGCATGATAAAGACCATGAGCAGGGCCGCTGCACTGGTGGAGAGATAGTCACGGGTGAGAAAGTATAACGGGACACCTACCAGCAGCGCCCCGCCAAAACAGATCAGTTGCCGTTTGGTAAGGCCAAACACAACCTTGGATTTCACATGAGTTAAGTCCTTGGGGACAGTTACATAAGCCATCCGGCACCTCCTTTCACGACGGGTTTAAGGTAAGATCACATTTCACTTCGTTGCCCCACGCGTCCCAGCCGGGGCATTTCTGTCTGGCAAACAGCTCCACGCGGGGCAAGTCGCCCGCCAGCTCCACGATCTTGTCACGGGTCACATCCGGCTTTTTACTGTGCTGTTCAATCGGGCTGATAATGAACTGATGGACAGCGGCAGAATAGCGTTTCGGTTTGCCGCGCTTTGCCAGCAGGCAGATTTCCGCGTTCCCCCTTGTCCAGTAACCCAGTCCGTAAAACCATGTAGGACTTTTGCGGTTCTGTTTCAGCCAGACAAAGGACACCGTCTTGAACGTAAAGCCCCATGCCCGGATAAGCTGCAATGCCTCCGACAGCATGGGAAATGTGGCCCATAAAAACAGCAGACAGTCCTTGGCAGCTAGTGCTTCCACCGGCAGGGCGCACAGCTCGTCTATGCTCATGGTGGGATAGTGATTTTCCGCTGCACCCGATTTGTTTTTGCACTCATACCGCCACGGCGGATCAGCGTAAATGATGTTGTATGTTGAAATAAATGATTTCCTCCTGTGTGTAGTTGATTTTTAATGCGCCGAGAATACGGATTTACTGATGCTGCCGGTCTTGAACAGGCAGAAGCACAGAAGCACCGTATAGCCCATGCAGCCCCAGATTGCGCCGGATATGTCAGAAGCGGAAGCAATGTTCTGTATCAGCACCGCATAGATACCGACAACAACCATGATTAAAAAGGCTTGGAAGCCCAGCGCCAGCAGGGATTTCAGGTAGTTCTGCCCCATGCCGCGCCACTCGCTGTTTCCCATGGTGGCAAGAGGGATAGGCCCTAACGAGATCACGACGTAAATTTCAATCATGCGCCCGTAGGTCACAAGGAAAATGCAGATGGCGAGAATGTTCATGGTTAGGCCCACCACAAGGGTCTGGAACCACAGGCCCAGAAGCCCGCCCACGCTCATAGCCTCCAACTGGCTTTCAAGGTCAGGTATCAGGCTGTTAAAGTCCACGGACGTTTCCCCGATAATCACACCGGCGCTTTGATTGACGACACTCTGGGTGGCGTCAAAGATGCCCATGACGATGTTCCATGTGTTGCTGACAATGAGGATGGCAAATGCAGACTTGAAAATCCAGCGGAAGAACATGGAGCTGTCGAAGTCGTGCATATTGTTCTTTT
>ERZ773190.1951-NODE-1951-length-17732-cov-37.631216_pt1 | contig 17732 bp, 8 predicted proteins | sample MGYA00511111_ERZ773190 | MGnify/ENA primary metagenome ERZ773190 (study PRJEB29015, sample SAMEA2737777) | human gut metagenome | biome: human gut; feature: human-associated habitat; material: faeces | place: China | collected 2012 ... | reverse complement strand
CCGCAGCCGCCGGAGCGGTGCTTAAGCCGTAAGGCGGGAATTATGCGGTGTTGCCAATACTTTCTCAAGTTGCAGGCCATCTACTATTGCTTAAATCGTCAAATTATTCCCGCTTGATTTCCAAAGAGATTCTCTGTATTAAAATACAAATTGTATTATTTAATAAGTTTAATACAAAAATAGCGTTGTATTCCCGCCATTTCACATCACGTTTCCACGTTTTTGTCTATCAAGCAGCATGCCAACCTCTGCCCTCGCTCTCTCCATATCAACTTTCGCCTTTCTCCCTATCCCGCCAAATCCCATCGTTTGGTCGGCTGTTTTAATTCCAAATCGTATAATATGGTTCATATATGCCATTTTGTTTTTAGGCAGCACCGCACAATTCCCGCCTTACGGCTTAAGCACCGCTCCGGCGGCTGCGGCACGGCATCTGCGTTGCCAAAATGCTCGATAAGACATCCAGTATTATCTGCGCTTTTGGCTTAGCATCTGCCGTACCTCGCTCGCCGTATCGGCACTTAGAATTATGCGGTATTGCCTTTAGTGTTTTCGTTCTACTCCGCCTGACAGAATAACCAATACCCTGTGTAAAATTGCAACTCTTCCCTTTCGCAGCGTACAGTGTTGCATCTTTACACAGGGTATTACTATCCCTGTCGTATTATAAAAAGGTAATTCACCCTGCAGATTGTTGCTATTTACACAGGTTTCCCCTCTTTTTTGGTTCCACGCACCTGATTCACCCAAAATCCGCTTTATTTTGCAAACGCTGCATCGCGCTTTTCCTCATGTTTTGCTCTGTAAACCTGTGTAAAATTCCAACATATTTCTCCTTTTTTTCCTATTCTCATCTTCTATCCGTTTTGTTGTAATTTCGCACAGGTTTATGTTTTGTAGTATTTTCAGGCTGCTTTGCATACAAAACGGCACCTCGTCTTTCAAAAAACGCGGTGCCGCCTTTGATTTATTCAAGATTTTGAAGTGCTTACCCTGCCGTGCTGTTCTGCTCTGTCAGCCCCGTAAACACCGGGTCGTTCAGCAGCATTCCGGGAACAACATATCGGTAGGTGATTGCCTGCCTGCCGTTGATCACACGCACACTATCGTTGGCCAGTGCCAGCTCTTTCAGGGTTTGCATATCCTCATCGTTCAGATAGATGGAGATCTGCTCCAGGCCAGATGTCTGCTTATATTTTGTCCCGTTTGTAACGGGAACATAGCGGCTGCTGACGGGGTTCAACTCATAATTCTGCACCCCGCACAGGCGCGCTTTCGCAGCCTGTTCATGGATCAGCTCCGATGTCAGGGTGCCCAGCCGCGTGCCGCGCCAGTCCGCTTCGCTTTGCAGCACTGCCCGCACAGCCAGGTGCAGCCGGATGACAATTCGCTGTTTCATATCGTGGATTCCTGTATTCCTATTTGCATGGATTTTTGTTGTTTGCTGCTTTCGTGGATCTGGATTATTCCACAGCATCAATCAGTGCTTTCAGCTCCTGCGCTGCCGCAATCAGCTCCTGCATCTGGTCCGACATTGCTTTGCGGTCCTCTGCCGTATAACTGCGGATCTTAGCTTCAATATTTTTTGCCGCTGCAATTTTACGCAGTTTGCGGGCCGTGGTAGGCAGCTTGGCCGAAATAAAGTTGTGGTCTTTATCTACTGCCGCCGCCTTGTTTTCCTGCGTCTTGGCCTGACCGATTGCATCCTGTGCATTTTGCAACGCTGCTGCAAATACGCTCTCGCGCTCCTGCATGCTGCGGCGTTCCACTGCTACATCCAACATGGCGGTGGTCAATGCGTCCTTAATGGCGCGGCGCTCATGGCTGCGTGGGTCAAGGGCTGCGATTTTCAAAAACACTGCGGCTGCACGGGCCTGTTCTTCCAGGGTCAAGCGGAGATAGGTTTCGCACTCGGCTCGGTTCAGGAATTCCTCATCCAGCAAGCGGCGCAGATCAGGGTTGAGATCATTCTGAATCGAAAGCGCCTTATCAATCGTGCGGGAATTCAGCGGGCTGACCTCTTTCAGCGCTTTTTTCGCTTCCGCTGCGCTCAGGTTATACGGTGCTTTCTGCAGGTTTTCCACAAAACGCGCCGCCGCCTGGCGCATCACACGTTCATTGCTGATGCCGCCGCGCACTTGCAGGTTTGCGCTGTCAATATACACAACTTTTTCGTTTTCCGTCAAGTTGCGCACCACTTTGCACTGCACTTTCTGCCATTCACTCATGCGGTTGGGCAGCTGCTTTTCTTCCTGCTCGCGTTTATCCTGCTCCACCAACAGGCGCAGCGCACGCAGGCGGCGCTCGCCGGAAAGCAGCACATATTTTCCGCCAACACCGGTCTTAGGGAACACAACCAGGTTGTGCAGCAGCCCCGCGCGGCGGATATCATCGGCCAGCAGCGCAATATCTTCCTCGGTATCCAGCTCACGGTAAAGGGCATTATCCGGGTTTTCTTCAATATCATTGATATTGATCTCGCTGTATTCACCGCCCGGCTCCTGGTCGCCGCGCGCGATCTTACTTAACGCTGCTTCGTTTACTTTAAAGCCTTTCTTCTGCAGTCGGTCCAGTTTGCTTGCCATCACTCTGCCTCCTGTTCAACGCGCGTTTTCAGCTCGGCATACACCTTTGCATAATCCTTTGCCGGGTTACTGCTGCGTGCACATAGCACAACCGGCGCACCAAGGCGGGTGCTATCCTTTACAGCCTGTCCCTTACGGATTTCGGCAGCAAACAGCTTGCTGCCCAGCTGGCTTTCCCGCAGTTCATTGCGGATCACTTCGGTCAGGGCAGTTTTTTCCACCATAGTCAGGATAATGCCCAAAACATCAATTTTTTCGCCCTCATCGTGCTCCAACTGCTGGCACATGGCCACAGTGCGGTACACACTGTCACGGCTGTAGTCATCGCACACGCAGGGGATCAGCACAAAGTCACTGGCCATCAGGGCGTTGGTCACCATTACATCGCGGGACGGCGGGGTATCGATCAAAATAAAGTCGTATTCGCCGGCAACCTGTGCCAGGCACATGGCCAAAAACATATTGATACTGGTGCTTTCGGACTGTTCCAGGATTTGCAGCTGCTTGGCCGCCATTGGGGTGTTGCCATTTGCCGGAATTATATCAATATTATCAAACTGCGTGCGGGAAATATAGTTCTGCGTGCCGCTGATGCCATAGGCACGGAACATATCATACACGCCAGCGCGGTCAAAAGTATTATCGGTTACACGGGCGCCCGTCAGGGTATAGGTACAGTTACCCTGGGCATCCATATCCACAACAAGCACCCGCTTGCCGTCCTGCGCCATCAGCGCCGCCAGGTTGCAGACGGTAACGGTTTTTCCCACGCCACCTTTTTCAATGCAGACTGAGATACAATATCCCATTGTTTTCCTCCTTGCGAGCGCCTTTGTGTAGGCATCTCTTCGTTGCTGTCGGTTAATTTTTGGCTTTTGTTCGGTTCTTTTTGCGGTACCGCACGCCGGTATCTTAATCTAAGGCAATACTACGGGTTGCAAAAACGGCCACCCCATGCCGTGCGGCATCTCTTCGTTGCTGTTATAGTTTCTATTATATCATATGCTTCGCGTGTGTCAACGGATATTTTGGCGAATATTATGCAGGCATCTCTTCGTTGCTGTTCACGCATTTTTTCTGCCGTTTTTCCTTTCCATCCTTCTTCACTTCATCCAGGCATTCCTGCTCACCTACCTTCATTCTCACCCATTATCCCAAGGTCTATCTGAAAGCAAAAAACGCCGGATATTTCCATTTCTCAGCTGCACCCCCAACAAAAAAGCAGCGGCCAGCAAACTGCCAGCCGCTGCTTACCTTATTATAATAGCGCTCCCGGATTATCCGCTCCGCTTCATCTCAATTACTCTTCGCTGTCATCCGGGATATCTTCCTCAAAAGCATCCATCCAGCTTTCGTTGTGCCACTTATCTTTTTCACCTTTTTCCTTGGCGGCAACCTTCTGCCGTTGTGCCTGGTCGTTCATTATGGTGCCGATCGGGTTCAGCGCGCGTTCTTCAATAATGTGGTAAAACAGCCCCATCGGGTTATTCACGTTGGGATCCTTGGCGGCCTTTGCCCAGAACACATCAAAGTCCAGTTCATGCGCCATAGCTTCCATCAATGGGGTCAGGCTGCCATACTTTTCAATCACTTCATTCATGCAGCCCAGGTAATGCAGCCGCATTTCGTCTTTCAGCCCATTGCGCAGGCTGGAAGGCGATGGCACGCACCGCGCTGCCAGGTGGCGGTAAATTTCGTGGTAAGCGCCGCGCTGGCCGCTCGTCAACGTCTTTTCCAGGTATCCATCATCCACAAACTTTGCAAACTCTTTTCGCATATCCTGCCGTTTTACAATCGTTTCGGGAATCAGCTCTACCTTGGGCGGCTCCGGCTCCGGCAGCGTTTGCTGCACCGGCTCGTCCATCACATGGTACTCCGCTTCCAACAGCTCCTCTTTGGGTTCTGCTGCCGGCTTTGCCTTGCGGAAAATATAAATGCGGTAGTTATCCATATCCTCGCGCAGCACCTTGTTCAGGTACCGCGCCGGGCTGCGCATCGTCTGCGACCGGGGAATGATCTCCTGTGCATAGCGGGGTGCCACACCGGCCAGCCAACTGGTCAACCCGCCGCAATCCAGGATGATGGCATTCATCTTTCCAAACACCGTTTTGTTGCCGCCGTCCTGCTCGCCATCGCCTGCCTGGATGGTGCAGCAGGCATCTGCCAACACATCAATGATCACTTCCACCGCGTGCAGCTCTTCGGGCGTAATCTCCGCGCGCAGCTGATCCATGCGCGCTTTCACAACAATTTCCTCCCGCAGCTCGGTGCGGTGGCGTCCAAAGGAATAGGGGATCGTTGTTTCCGGTGCCGAAACATAATCAAAGGTGATCACGCTGGGGTCATCCAGCAGCGAATCCTCAATCGCCACGGTGGGGCGGCCCTTCTTTTTGCTCTTTTTGCGCACTGTGCTGTTGATGCTGTCCAGGTTGGCCTGTGCGGCGGCATCATCCACTGGGTCAATCGTTACCACCAGCGAAAGAACCTTCTGCCCTTTTTTTTCGTACACATCGTAATTAAAAATAATATCCGTCTTTTCGTTAATTTCCGCCTTTGCCTTTTCCAGTGCCAGGCGGCGGAAATCCGACCATCGGTTGGCCGTATACGAAAGCTGTTCATACAGCATGCTCAGGTTCCATACCAGCGGTTCCCCGGCCGCTTTCTTTTTCAGGTACAGGCTCTGGTAGCTCTTGCACAGCTCGTAAATGCGGATGGAATAGGTGGACCGCATCAGCATGGTGTAGGTCACATCCATGGTGGTATACAGGGTTTTCAGCTGCACCAGGTGCGGTTTCAGCACCGGATCCAGCGTGATGGTCATGCGCGCGCGGCCCTCGTCAATGCGCACTTTATCGATCCAGCGGAATGTTTCCACCGTGGAAGTTCCGTTATTCTTGATCCACTGGATGGGCGCGTTGGCCAGCTCCTCAATATTTTTGCGCACCTGCTTGTACAGCGCCCCGCTGTGCGGGTCCATGCCGGTCATCTTGATAAAATCATAAATGCTCAGCTCATAAGAGGGCAGGTCCGTATCCTCCGGCTTAATCATCGAAAAAATATGCAGCATCAGGCGCTGCTGGCTCAGCGTCAGGTTGTTGCGCGTCATCTGTACAAGGTCATTGGATTTGCGAACGATGGTCTGGTCCCCGCGTTCTTCAAACGTAACGACAAACGGATCATCTTTTTTCTGTTTACTTGCCGCCATAAGCAGGGGCCTCCTGTATCGGTTGCTGTATCCCGGGTGGTCACGCACATCATGTTAGATATTATAGCACATCCTGTTTTCCAGCGCAAGAATTGCAAATTTACACAGGGTTTCACCGCCATTACCCTGTGCAAAATGCAACACCCGCGTTGTGGTTTGCCATATATCCTGTGGGGGCTGCAGCCCGGGTGCAGGTTACACAGGGTTTTATTTTGCTTTTCTGTCCTGCTGTTTCAGGGTTCTGTAACCTGATGGAATGGCAACACCACTTTTTTCCCGTTCTCCCCCATCTCCCGGCTTACCTCTGGTTGTTATTATGGCTTAGATGTTTAGTTTTATATTAGTAATAGGTAGAGCCTGTGTAATTTAACAACGCAAACCTGTGTGTTCAACCAATTGCAGCCTGTGCATTCCACCACCACTTTCCTGTGCGGAAAGCAACCTGCGTAAAGTTGCAAATAAGCCAAAAACAGCCAAACCTGTGTAAATTGCAACACGGGGAGCGGGCCTATCCTGTGTGGTTTTCCAACAGGTGCGCGGGTCACGGCGGGGCAGGGGAGCGGGAATACCCTGTGTAAAATTGCAACTGTTCCGGGGGTAACCTGTGCGTTTTTCCAACGGTAAGCGGTATAGGGAAACAAGGCAATCCTGTGCGTTTTTCCAACACGTTTCGGGAATGTCCGGCACAGAATGCGGGCAATACCCTGTGCAAAATTGCAACAGCTTGCAGCTGCTTCAAATAGATCAGTTGCAAATTTACACAGGGCAGCACCCCCTTATTATAAGGTAAGTGCCGCACAGAATGGCGCGTGAGGGGTTGCAGTTTACACAGGATAGATTGAAAGCTGGGAGCCGGGATCTATCTGAAACGTCAAAAAGCTCGTCTGTTTCAGGGCAATACCGCATAATTCTAAGTGCCGCAGCCGCCGGAGCGGTGCTTAAGCCGCAAGGCGGGAATTGTGCGGTGTTGCCTCAGTAAACGCAGCCGGATTTTGTGCTTGCGAAAGATCCGCTGTTTTCGTTGCTCTCAGATGCACCTCAGGAGCTGGCGCAAATAGAAATCGGCAAGGGGGAACCGGGAATCAGGGGCGGGGCAGGGGGGACAAAAAAGCGAATGGCATATCTGCAGCAAACCCGCACCCCGTTGGAAAGGGAGAACGGCGTCCCGTTGGCGGGCGTGCAATCCACCAAACACACACCCGCCGCCGCAAACCTGCCATCCCTCCCACAAGGCGCCCAACCAGCCGCCAGGCCCCGCCGCAAACAGGCGCATGCGAAACAAATAATTGCGCAAAAACAGGGAAATGCAACAAAAAAGGCGAATTTTGCCGCAAAGTTGCGCTCTGTGTGCGCAGAGGATCATAAACGCGCGGTCAAAGTATATAAAAGGGACCGCTGCCAAAAAGAAAATCAGGAATAAATTATACAAAGGCTTTGAATACATTGTATAATTGGAGGAAAACGCAATCAGTAAAAGTGCCGAAAAACAGGAATTTACGTGGATTGTATTGCCTTTCTGGTATAAAGGTGCTATACTTTAACACTGAAAAGTAAATGCGCAATGAGAAGATTCGATGCGTAATTTTTTTGAAAACAACATGGCAACGGTTGCGCAAGTAAAAGAAGCTGGCTTCTTTTATTGTTCCACAGGGATCCCCTGTGGAACAATGTGCTTTCATTAAACCAGCGCGAAAGGCGAGTGAGCAGATTGAATAGAACAGGGAAAAACACAACAGGTTGGGCGCGCCGGCTGACAGCGCTGCTTGTCACCGCTTGCCTGGTTATGGCAATGGCCCTGCCTGTATACGCCGAGGTGGATTTTCTGCCCGACGCACCTGACGAAGTAGAGCTGCTGGAGGATGAGCAGGGAACGGCCTCCGGGGAGGATACCGTTCCGCCGGAGCAGAACGCCGCCACCCCGGAACCGGAACAAAGCGCCGAGCCGGAGCAGCCCGCCCCGACCGAAACGCCGGAGCCCACGGCAGAACCCGCCCTGACCCCGGAACCGGCAGCCACCGCAACGGCCACCCCTGTGCCGACCGTGACCCCCACCGCTACCCCGGAACCGACCGAACAGCCGCAGAAGATGTACGCCGCAGAAAGCGTGGATAACGTGCAGGCAGTTAGTGTGGGAGCGCCGGAGACTTACACGCTCTATTTTGCAGTGCCTGATGGTTGGAAAGATTATAAAAAGGTAAAAATATATGCCATTGTTGGACAAAGTGAAACAAATGATAGAAAATATTATCTTGATATGCATGAAGCTGACGAAACGGTGGACGGAAGAAAAATTTATTCTGCAGTCCTGAAAAAGGCCGAACACTATCCACATGGAGGGTTGGGTGGACTTGAATTTCGCGGATATAAGGAAGATGCACTTACAGACGATAAACCTACAGACACAGTAACAATTGTTCGAGTAGATAATTATAATAATCGACCGTGGGATCAGTGGATATCGTTCGATCCAAGTGATGAAGCGCGTTATATCAAAGGCAACTACTATGACGGAAATGAGAGGGGTGGCTTGGATCGAACGAAGTGGACGACCTATACGGTTAGCCATAAGCATTTCGCTAACCAAAAGATGGCCTTTGAAAATAAAACCAGTGCAACACTAACGGACGTCAAAGCCTGGTTTTATGAACCGGATGAAAAAACAGGAAAACTTGATCAGGTCGGTGCCCAAATATCCTTAAATAGTATTGATCCTAATTCCACAGCAAACTTTAATATTCCTGACGGTTTTTGCTCTTTTGTTCGCTTTACCGCGGGCGATAGTGATACAGAAATAAGTGAATACTACAATTTTTATAATGAGAAAGTAACAGGAGAAAATCAGAAACGCTTCCAGTATTCCGAACAATGCTATTGCTACATGTACAATGGTCCTAAGGATGCAACATGGGGGCGTCCCGGTGCCATCCGCATCTATTACGATGCTACTTTCTCAAAGCTGCCAACAACAGGAGCGAATGATACTGGCGGCGACTATTCAATCCCCAAAGCCAATAGTAAAGAGACCATTTATTTTCGGATAAAAGGAGACGGCGTAGAATCCGAAAGTGGCACGCTGGTAAAAGATGGTACAAACGAAAATCTTTATTATATTGACATTTCCCAAGGATATAGTTCAATCATCTTTTCCGGTGAAAAAATTGACGGTGACGAGGAGACAAAAAGACATGGACTAAGTACAGAGTGGCTGCCGATTCCCACAGATGACAAAAATTGCTTCTATGCGGATACGAATGACGATGCAGTATATAAAGATATCACTCGTGGCGGCTACTGGGCTCCAAAAGGTACCCTGCGTGATGCCGAAACGTGGAAGAATCGTGATGCCGAAACGGGGAAAAAAACTCCAATAGTAGATATTGCATCCGCTCCTTTTACGGAAGAACAAAACACAAAATATGTTACCAGTACGCTGTATGACTATTATACAGATTACGAACTGAATGGCAAGAACCGTGATACATACGATTACGATGGATATAGGGATTTAAGTCACCGCAACTGGGTAACCTTCCGTGAATTTGATCAGGCGCTGAGCGATTATTATGAGAAAGCAAAAGCCCCATACCCGATTTATACCGGACATTTTCAGCCTACGGGCGGCCCTGAATTTAGCCAGATTGCTAGTACATTAAAATTGTTTGGGTACGACACAAACGGTCGGCGTTTTATGGCAATCAATAACTCTCAGTATAATGAAGATCCGCAAAACAATGAAAATAATCATACATACTATGCCTATCAAGGCTTGGTTGCGGATAAAACATCCACCGGTAACGCAGATGGAGCACCGTTGTTAAACAGAACAGAAAAAGCAACAGTAGAGCCGCACTTTAACAAAGACTTCCTCTTAGGAGAGAATAGTAAAAATGCAAAGCTTGGTGAAGTGTATGAGAATGTAAAGTTCCCATTTACTAAAAAGGAGGGCCTTTTTGACGACGATACCGGCGTTGATTATTGGTACTTTGACAGCAAGGATACAACCTTGTATCTAAAACAAGATTCGGGACATAATTCGGATTCAGAATATTTTCTCCAAAAAAGTACCGAGGATAAAAAGGGTAATTCTGTGAATGTGAATGTGTCATCGACCCCGCAAGGCCAAAATGGCTACTTCCCGTTCAATGAAACAGCAAAACCTGGTGTGGCTTCTACCTACAATTACGGCTTTGGCACCAAGCTGCAGATGGATTTTACCCTGACGGATAACGGTATGGTGGAAACCGAAAAAAAGGATAACAACGGGAACCCCATTTCCACCAACATCAAGTTCTTCTTCTCCGGTGACGATGACGTTTGGGTATTCATTGATGGCCAGCTGGCGCTTGACGTTGGCGGCGCCCATGGTGAGGTTTCCGGCCTGCTGGAATTTGGCGAGACAGGCGATAAAAAGAGTAATAGTGTAACAGCCTATGTCAGTAGGGTCAAAAAAGGCGGAACGTCAGGTAGTGATCAAGGTGGAAATTCTGTCAAGCGCGTGAAATATAATAAAGAGGACATTGATTTCTACGCGCAAGGCACTACTCTTACATTCGGCAAAGGCCAAAAGCACACCCTTACCATGTACTACATGGAACGCGGTATGTGGGGGTCCAACATGGCGGTGGCGTTCAACTTCCCGGATAATAACGAGCTGCAGGTTCAAAAAAAGGTCGATCTGAGCAACGTTACTGATCAGAAATTCAAAGAATGCTTTGAAAAACAGAAAATCTTCAACTTCACCATCCAGAACCAGGCAACCCATTATGGAGAAAAAGAGGCCGCTAAACCGAATCCAAGCGATACCGAAGTGGTGGATTTGACTGAGAAAGGTGGTAACACGTTTAAACCCGCAACCCCAGATAAGGAAGAGGACTACATTTTCAGGTTGGAACCAAACCAATGGCCAGATTCCAATCCAGATACCGGGCAAAATCCCGGGCAAAATACCGAACAGGTCCTTCACTGGTACGCACGCTATACGGATACGCAAAGTGTAGCGCGTGAGAAACGTCGTGGCATCCTGACGCTGGGAAACCCCATCAATATCGAAAACATGCGCTTCCTTACGTTCCAGGTTTACGTTGGTTCAAATGATGGTGGTGGAGGTGACCTTTCCCTCAACAACCTGTATCTGGAACTGCTGGATGATCAGAACCCCGCCGTCCAAAAAGGCAGCCTTGACACATCAGGCATTAACGGCGCAACGTATGGCTCGGTCGAAGTGAAGCCAGACCAATGGGTCACCGTAAAGCTGGACCTGCACAAGATGAAAGAGAAGGGCAAATTTAGCGGCAATGTTACAACCATCCGCGTGGGCGATAACTATAGCCGCAACATCTATTTCAGGAACTTTACCTTCATTCCCAAAGCGGTGCCAAGTAAGATGACCGGCTTTACAACCGATCAGGAGAAAATCCCGGATTACGGCTCCGCCAAAAGCGGTAATTTGGAAAACGCCAAATACGCACAGTACACCTCCACCGAGGACACAGACACCCAGTTGGTGGACGAGGACGGACGCTTTGTTCTGGAAGCTGGAGAAACCGTTATCTTCAGCGACCAGTTCCGCCGCGGCAGCTACATTTCGCTCAATGAGGAACTGAACAAAAACCTGTACGACACCACATGGACCGTGTACGAGAACGGGCAGAAGGTTACTTCGATGAGCGGAGGTGACAGCGTAACTCTTCCTAGTACAATACCTTCGTTAGACGGGCAGACGGGAAGCGGCCCCAATGATGGCCGAACGGAAAAAAGGGGAGCAGAAGAGCAGAACAAGTATGACGGAAACAAACCCTCCGCCAACACCATCGTCTTCCGCTCCTATAAGGACCCGGACGAAAATAGCTCCACGCTGACAAAGCTAAAGGTAGAATACGTCAACACCGTCAAAACCGGCGGGCTGACAATCAAAAAGCAGGCCGCAGAGGGCGAAAAATTGACCGGAACCTACACCTTCAAAGTTACCTTTAATGATGTTGGCGGTGCTGGTCTGGAAGAAAAGCCCATCGAAAAAACCGTTACGATTAATGGCGAAAACACCGGAACCATCACCGGCATCCCCGTTGGCACCCGCTATACCATCCAGGAAATCGGAAGCACCGATGGTGCCAAACTGCAAAGCGTAACCGTTCCGGATGGTCAATACGCCCATGTGATCGACAACACCATGGTGGAAGGCGAGATTAAGGAGGCAGGCACCTCCCCAATTACCGCAATCTTTACCAACACCCAGCGCACACTGATCAACATTGAGTTCAACAAGCTCTGGGAAGGTACGGAAAATCTTAGCACTGCGAACCGGCCGGAACAAATCTACATCCAGCTCCAGCGCCGCTTGGCAACCAGCATAAACGATAAAGACTGGAAACCGGTAAACTACCCGACCGCGGAAAGCCTAAACTATGTTACCATTATCCCCAAAGATTACGGCTGGAAGTATACCTTTAGTGGTTTGGATCAGTACCAGGTTGGCGAAACCAACACGAACTACCAATACCGCATTGTGGAAGGTACGGTGGACGATGAAGACAACTTTACCGCGGCAGACGGAACCATTACGATTAAAGGCAATACGTATGTTGTAACGGTAACGGCTGAAGCAACACCAAACAGCGAAACGGACAGCGCGGACAGCTCAACAGGCAATACAGCCACAGCCACCGATGGAACCATCACCGGCGGCAGCGGCAAGATTGAGCTGACCAACACGCTGCAGAACCCGAAGTTTGCACTGGATATCATCAAGAAGGACGCGGAAAAAGGCGAAAATAGCAATGACGTGCTCTTGAGTGGTGTTGAGTTCAAGCTGGAAAAGCTGGTCGAAACAACAACCGAAGGAAAAACGCAGTGGGTAGTAGATGAAAACTACCCATTCGATAGCACAAACAAAGGTTCCATTACCGGTACAACCGGAACGGACGGCAAGATAATCTCGAACCCGTTCACAAATCTGAAACCCGGTACATACCGCCTGACGGAAACCAAGGCACATCCGGGGTACAACCTGTTGGCACAGCCAATTGTGATCAAATTTACCCAAGGCGGCAAGTGTTATATTGATGGGCAGATAATTCCGGTCGGAGACAAGTTTACGCAGTCCGACAACACCTACACCATGCACCTTACCGTTCTGAACCGTAAAACGCCTGAGCTGCCCCACACGGGTGCAGACGCGCCAAGCCTGTGGCTGCTGATCGGCATGCCGCTGGCGGTGGCAGGGCTGTTGATATTCACATTCCGCTACAACAGGAAAGGGGGCCGGCGACATTAACCATCCCCCGGAAACCCAGCAACCCCCAGGGTACAGGGCCTGCCCGCCCGTGCGCGCCCGTTTACGGCAGGCGCAGCCATAAGCCGGGGTGTGTAACTGAAAAGCGGAAAATATCGCCTGTTTCTATAAGCGCAGCCGGATTTTGTGTTAAGAAGCCTTGGAATCCGGAAAGGATTCCGGCGGCTCTTTGCCTTACATCCTGCTTGTGGCTGCGAAATATCCGTTATTTCCTTTGGTTTCAGATGCACCTTAAGCCAAGTGGGCAAGCGGCCCAGTTTTTCCTCCTTTTTTCTTCACGGCACAGTGCGGGCGGCGCGGCAGCGTTTCACCGCTGCAGCGCCCCGCACTGCACGCCGTGCTGATGCAGAACCCTTAAGCCGGGCGGCCCCGCCGCCCATCCGATGATGATTTTTTTAAGAGAAGAGGTACTGAAATGAAAAAAGCAAAACGTTTTCTCACAGGCCTGTTGAGCGCCGCCCTGGCCCTCAGCCTGTGCGCCATGCCAGCAATGGCAGCGGGTACAGGTGAAACTACACCCACAACTCCCCTGGCTAGCGCTATTGATAAAGATGCAAAGGGTACCATCACGATTCATAAGTATGAATATAATGGTAACGAGGATAAAGCCGGCACAGGTGTAGCAGGAGACGAGAACAATGTGCCCACAGATGCAAAAGACTTGGAAGGTGCAACCTTTACCTATTATCAGGTAATGACTGCGGATGAACTGGTCGAGTACTATAATGGTAAAAGCACAGAGAAGGTAGGCATCAACACTTATGTTGATAAGAATGGTCAGATTCTTTCTGCTTATGCTAATAAGCCAAATGGCTCTGGTAAGACGGGCAAGAATGGCATTGTAAAGTTTGGCGATGGCGAGACGGGCCTGCCGGTTGGCTTGTATGTTATTATCGAAACTGAAACCCCCGCTAAGGTAACGACCCCGGTTGAACCGTTCCTGGTATCGCTTCCTATGGCAAATCCAACCAATAAGGCAGAGTGGATGTACGATGTGTATGTATTCCCTAAAAATGCAACGACCTACGGCAAAGTGACCTTGGAGAAAAAAGGCCGCGTGGGCGGTGGAACTCCAGAGAATCTGAATGGCGTTACATACAAGCTTGAAAAGAAGGTAAAAGATGATCCCGAAACATGGGAAGAAGTAACCAAAAATGAGCAAACGGATGAAGATCTTGGAACGTTAAAGACGACTGATGGCAAGATTACTGTAAGCGGTCTGTCTCAGGGTACCTACCGTTTTATCGAACAGAGCTATGATCCAGATACTGGTTATATTCTTGATCAGACTCCGATTGTGTTTGTAGTTGACAGCGAGGGCAAGATTACGTATGGTAGCAAAACGGAATCAAATGTTACCATTGAAGTTATCAATGAAAAGCCGGATTTGGAAAAGAAAGTAATTGATAAAGACAATACCGAAACAGAAGATACAGATTACAGCGTAGGCGACCATGTTCCGTATACGATTACAGTAAGTGTTCCTAATAACATTACGAAGCTTAGTACCTTTGAAGTAACGGATACGCCTAACAACTTGAAGTATGATGGGAATGCTACATTGACCTGCGAAGGCATTGCTGTGGATGAAGCGGTATATAGGATTACTACCAAGGGTGAAGATGTTCCTGCAAATGGCTTTAAGATTACATTTACCCCTGCTGCTATGGAAAATTATGCAGGGAAGAATATTGTGATTTCTTATACTGCCGAAATGACGGCTGCTGCTAGCACGCCGAAAGATGGTAATCACAATACTGCAAAGTTGAAGTATACCAATAAGATTAATGTCGATGGTCAGCCGGATGACGGCTCTAACAGCGAGATTCATGACGATACCGTTGTTTATAGCTATACAATCAATGTGCATAAAGACGGTGATGATAAAAAGAATCTAGTCGGTGTAAAGTTTGACTTGTACAAGCAGGTTCCGGAGCAGGAAGCCGGAGATAAGGCTTTGACAGCGGATGAAGTGAAAGCATATGGTCTGCCTACTGCAGAAGCTGGAAAAGTGTGGGTTAAAGTAAACACAGATACGTTGGTAACAGATAGCGAAGGTAATATTCATCAGGATGGCTTAGCAAATGGTGATTACTACTTGGTTGAGAAAGAGACTCTTGATAGTTATAATTTGCTGAACGGTCCTGTCAAGGTTACGCTGAACATTAGCGAAGAGACGTCTTGGAATGAAAACTTTGAGTACAAAGATGGCGTTTTGACAAAGCATGATTGGGATCAGAAAACAACGAAGTTTACCGATGATAAGGGAAAAGACGTTACTGACACTGCTACAATCACGGTTACTGTCATCAACCGCAAGGGCTTCGACCTGCCCACCACCGGTGGTTTCGGCACCCTGCTGTTCAGCGGCATTGGTGTGCTGCTGGTTGTGGCCGGTGTTGGCGTGCTGCTGAGCCTGAAAAAGAAGAACCGCGCCTGATGCGCCCGCCGCAAGGCAAAACAATGTTACAATTCACCAATAGGGTATAGAGGGATAATCCATCATACACAGGGGGAGGGCCGGATTTGGCCCTCCCCCTATGGTGGGTTATTGGGGAATAAATTTTTTGGGTGTACATGGCCGTTGTTCGGTTGATTTTTAGGCCCTGCGTGGGGAACCACCCCATGGGCGTCAGGTTTGCGGCGAGGAACCACCCCTCAGGCCGCTCCGCGTCCAGCTCCCCTCAAGGGGAGCCACCGCAAACATAAGGTGAGATATTGGCGCCCCTTGAGGGGTGACTCCCCGCCCCGCGGGGAGATGTCGCGAAGCGACAGAGGGGACGGGGCGCTGTTTGCGCTGGACGCGGAGCGGCCTGAGGGGTGGTTCCCCGTGCAGAACCTAAAAATAAATAGGGCAAGGCCCGCCAACGGGCCGATGGCGAGCATCGGCCCCTACAAATGATTTGCAACGTTTGCGGCGCGGGGTGGATGGGCGGCAATTATTAGGCCCGTCAAACGGGGCGTCGGGGACGCCGCCCCCTACATGCAGGGCGAGGTTTATTACAATTTTGTGGTGTGCAACGCCGTAAGGCCCTACAGATTATTTTATTGTTATTCACTACCCTAAAAACCACCCCCAACCCAATATCTCCTGAGCGGCGCAATGCGCCGCGGTCCACCACAATTATTCATTATTCTTTATTATTTATTCTTTTGCCTACTTCCAATTCCTAATTTCTAATTTCTAATTGCATCAGCTCCCAACTTCAACCCTCTCACGGAAAGGTTCGCGGTGACGCTATGGATACCACAACAAAACTAAAAGTCGGCTTTGCGGCCTTGATGATCCTGTCCGGCATTGGGGTGGCATCGTACCCGGTTATCAGCAACGCGGTGGCGCAGCGCCACGCCAGCGAAGCAATCCAAAATTACGATGATACCGTAAAAAGCATGGATACCGAAAAACTGGACGCCGCCAAGGAGGCCGCCCGCCGCTATAACCAGCAGCTGGACAACGCCGTGGAGCGCGATGCCGCAGGCGAAGCGGAGGATACCGGCACCAGCTATGTGGACCTTGTGGATGTGGGCGAAAGCCTGGGGTATATCACCATCCCGAAAATTGACGTCAACCTGCCTATTTACGAAGGCACCAGCGATGATGTGCTGCAAAGGGGCGTTGGCCATCTGGAAGGCTCCAGCTACCCCCTTGGCGGCGAAAGCACCCACAGCGTGCTGACCGGCCACCGCGGCCTGCCCGAAGCCGTGCTGTTCACCGACCTGGACAAGCTGGAAGAGGGCGACTGTTTCTACCTGCATATTCTGGATGAAACGCTGGCGTACCAGGTGGATCAAATCAAAGTGGTGGAACCGGAGCACACCGAGGATCTGGACATCACCGCGGGGCAGGATTACTGCACCCTTGTTACCTGCACGCCGTATGCCATCAACACCCACCGCATGCTTGTGCGCGGCACCCGCATCCCTTATAATGGAGAGGAAGAAACCAACACCCCGCAGGCCGTGCAGTATCAGGCGCTGCGCACCGGAACGGTGGTCAAGCGCGTGGTGGATGCCTGGCCGTGGATCGCGGTAACGGGCAGCATTGTGATCGGCGGCGAAGCGCTGCTGCTGCTTTTGCTGCTGCACCGCTGCAAAAAGCGCGAGGAGGATGACTAAATGGGACGGCTGATTGCTAAAATTCTGGCCTGGCTGGCCATTTTGCTGGGGCTGGCGCTGTTGATACAGCCCACCGCTGCCCAGTGGTGGACCAGCACCCGCAACGCCAAAACCGCTGCGCAGTTTGCGGCCCGCGCCGAAGCCCAGCCCACCGCCCCCGCGGCGGAGGAAACCACAGCCGAACCCCCGGAGCCGGAACGCGCCTACCCTGAACTGTACGCCGCGATGCAGGACTATAACGCGGAAATTTACGCCGGGGGCCAAAGCGGCCTGACCGACCCGTTCGCCTACGAGGAAGCCCCGCTGGACCTTGCTGCCTATGGCTATGACGATGATGTGCTGGCTGTGCTGTGGATCCCGCGCCTGAACCTGGAGCTGCCCGTTTACCTGGGCGCCAGCCGCGAAAACCTGGCCAAAGGCGCGGCGCTGCTGGGCCAGACCTCGATGCCGCTGGGCGGCGAAAACACCAACACCGTGATTGCCGCCCACCGCGGCTATTATGGCGCGGAAATGCTGCGCAACGTGCAGCAGATCC
>ERZ773190.1941-NODE-1941-length-17809-cov-8.322744_pt1 | contig 17809 bp, 16 predicted proteins | sample MGYA00511111_ERZ773190 | MGnify/ENA primary metagenome ERZ773190 (study PRJEB29015, sample SAMEA2737777) | human gut metagenome | biome: human gut; feature: human-associated habitat; material: faeces | place: China | collected 2012 ... | reverse complement strand
TCGTTAAAAAAGCCGCCTTCGGTGATCCGATGCGCCGTGTAGACCGCACGGATATTCTCGCAGCGGTCGATCTGATGACGGCGGCAAGCGTGTTTGCGCTGGTGCTGTGCTGTGTAATCCGCCTGATCGTAAAAAGTTAGGATGCTATGCGGGAGAGAAAACTCGCATTTGAAAGGATGAAAAAATGCTTAATTATGTCCACGGCGGCGACATCCAAACCTACATCGACCGCCACGGCTTCGCGCCGCTTGACCTGTCCGCGAACATCAATCCGTTCGGCATACCGGACGCGGTACGCGCGGCCATGCACAGGGCTGTGGATAACTGCACGCAGTATCCCGACCCGTTTTGCCGCGCCGCGCGGCAGGCGATTGGTGCGAGAGAAGGCGTCAATCCGGATTTTCTGTACTGCGGCAACGGTGCGGCGGATTTGATCTACCGCCTGGCACTGGCCCTGCGCCCACGGCGCGCATTGCTGCCCGCGCCGACCTTTGCCGAGTACGCTGCTGCGCTGGAAACGGTGGATTGTGACGTACAGCGGTTTCTTTTGCGGGAGGAAAACGACTTTGCCGTGACGGACGGCTTTGTAGACGCCATCGACGACAGCACCGATGCAGTGTTCCTCTGCCAGCCCAACAACCCCACCGGGCAGGTCGCGCCGCTCGTTGTGGTGCAAAAATTGCGGCGCCGCTGTGCCGACTGCGGCGCGGTGCTGGTCGTGGATGAGTGCTTCCTCGACTTCCTCGCCGCGCGGGATGCCCTGACAGCTAAGACAATTTTGCGCGATGCACCGAACCTTATAATCTTAAAGGCATTCACCAAGCTCTACGCCATGGCCGGGGTGCGGCTGGGCTATGCGCTGTGCAGTGACACGGCGCTGCTGGACAAAATGCGCGCGGCGGGCCAGCCGTGGGCCGTGTCCGGCCTGGCACAGGCCGCAGGGCTGGCCGCACTGGAGGAGACCGCCTATGCCGACAGCGTGCGCACACTCATTGCCGACCAGCGCCCAAGGCTGGCCGCGGGACTGCGGGCACTGGGGCTGCGGGTCGTGGACGGACAGGCCAACTACCTGCTGTTCCGCGCACCGGCGGACTTTGGGGCAAAGCTGCGCCGTCACGGTGCGGTGGTGCGCGGCTGCGGCAACTATCCAGGGCTGGACGAGACGTGGTACCGCACCGCTGTGCGCACCCAAAAAGAAAACGAACAGCTGTTGAAAATTATGCGGGAGGTGCTGGCATGAGCCGGGCAAAGTGCATCATGGTGCAGGGCACGATGAGCGGCGCGGGCAAAAGCCTGCTGTGCGCGGCGCTCTGCCGCATTTTTGCGCAGGTCGGCTACAAAACCGCGCCGTTCAAAAGCCAGAATATGGCGCTGAACAGCTTTGTGACCCGGGACGGCCTCGAAATGGGCCGCGCACAGGTCGTGCAGGCGCAGGCCGCGGGCGTCGAACCCGATGTGCGGATGAACCCGATCCTGCTCAAGCCGAGCAGCGATGTGGGCAGCCAGGTCATCGTGAACGGCGAGGTCCGCGGCGATATGCCCGCAAAGGAATATTTCCGCCGCAAAAAGTCGCTGATTCCCGATATTCTGCGTGCCTACGACAGCCTTGCCGATGAATTTGACATCATCGTCATCGAGGGCGCGGGCAGTCCCGCCGAGATCAACCTGAAGGCGGACGACATTGTCAACATGGGGCTGGCAAAGCTCGTGGACGCGCCGGTTCTGCTGGCGGGCGACATTGACCGCGGCGGCGTCTTTGCGCAGCTGTACGGCACGGTGGCGCTGCTGGAGCCGGACGAGCGCGCGCGTATATGCGGGCTAATCATCAATAAATTCCGCGGCGACGTAGAAATTTTGCGCCCCGGGCTGGCAATGCTGGAGGAAAAAACACAGCTGCCGGTGTTGGGCGTCGTGCCGTACCTGCGGGTGGACATCGAGGACGAGGACTCGCTTGCGCCGCGGCTGCAAAGCAAAAGCGCGGTCAAGCCGCTGGACGCAGTTGTTTTGAGATTGCCGCATATTTCCAATTTTACCGATTTTATGCCGCTGGAACAGCACCCGCTTTTGGGTGTGCGGTACGTGCAGTCCGTGCGGGAGCTGGGCGCGCCGGACTTGGTCATTCTGCCCGGCACCAAAAACACGGTGAACGACCTGCTGTGGCTGCGCCAGTCCGGGCTGGAGGCCGCTGTGCTCAAGCTGGCAGCAGGCGGCACGCCGGTGCTGGGCGTCTGCGGCGGCTATCAGCTGCTGGGCGAGACGCTCGACGACAGTCAGGGCACCGAGAGCGGCCATCCGCAGACGCTGCGCGGGCTGGGTCTGCTGCCGACGCGGACGGTCTTTACCGCCGAAAAGCGCCGCGCACAGGTCACGGCCACGGTTGCCGCGCCCTTTGCCGGGGCGGCGCTGACCGGATATGAAATTCACACGGGCCGCACCGCGGTGAACGGCGCACCGTTCTGCCGCTATGCCGACGGCACACCGGAGGGCTGCGTGCAAAACGCCGTGTTCGGCACCTACCTGCACGGCCTGTTTGACAGCGGCGAATTGACGGAGCAGCTGGCCGCGTACCTCTGCCGCCGCAAGGGAATCGCGCCGGAGACCGCCGCGCCGCTTGCGATGGCCGACTACCGCACACAGCAGCTGGACCTGCTGGCCGACGGTGTGCGCAGTGCGCTGGACATGGACGCCGTCTACGCGGCCATGGGTCTGCACAACCCCAGAGGAGGGAAAAAATGACACCGCAGCATCATCTGCCCGCCGATATTGAGCGCACGAGCATGGGCATTATCACGGCGGAGCTGGCCGCGCGCGGGCTTGCTATTCCGCCCGAAAACGCCGTCGTGGTCAAGCGCGTTATTCACACGACAGCGGATTTTGACTACGCCGAGAACCTGCGCTTCACACCCGGCGCGGCGGCGGCGGGCGTCGCGGCCATGCGTGCCGGGGCAGTGGTCATCACCGACACCAACATGGCGCTGGCGGGCATCACAAAGCCCGGTCTGGCCAAATTGGGCGGGCAGGCACTCTGCTTTATGGCCGACCCTGCTGTCGCCGCTGCTGCGAAGGCGGCGGGCTCGACCCGGGCCGTCGCCGCCATGCACAGGGCCGCGCGGGAGTACCCCGGCGCGGTGCTGGCCGTCGGCAACGCCCCCACGGCGCTGCTGACGATTGCGGACGAGATCGAAAGCGGTCTGCGCCCTGCGCTGGTCATCGCCGTGCCCGTCGGCTTTGTGAACGTGGTGGAAAGCAAGGAGCGGCTGTTTGCGGTTTGCACGCAGTACGGCGTGCCCGCCATCGCCGCCATGGGCCGCAAGGGCGGCAGCAACGTGGCTGCCGCCATCTGCAACGCGCTGGTGTATTCCGCCGCCGAGATGCTCGACCCTGCGGCAAGAGGATGGCAGTAATACACTTTCTACCCCCGGTGTTTCCCTACAACCGAAAATTTTGGCGCGGAGGAGGCGTTTTGCCTCCTCCGCTTTTTGTTTGTAAAGAGCTTGCACTTTGTAAAATAGAATTACGGAAATATCAGGTCAGATCAGGGCCCAAGCGCCCATCAGAATGGCCAGAAACTCTACATTGGAAATAGTAAACATCGCAAAATAGTGCCCTTTTTCAGCAGGTACTTCATTTGCAATCTGTCGATAAGAAATCAGGCTTGCCATGGATGCAATTAATGTGCCAAGGCCACCAAGGTTTGTGCCAATAATCAGCGCACGGAAATTATCGGTAAATCCAGAAAGCAGGATGGCAGCAGGCACATTACTGGTCACTTGAGAGGCCAGAACTGATACTAAAACCTCATGGCCGGCCAGAATATTCTGCAACCATCCAGAGAACGCTTCAATCCGACCTAAGTTCCCGATGAAAATGAACAGTGCTACAAAGGTAAGAATCAGAGAATAGTCTACGCGGCCAAGAGCGGGGCGGTCGGCAAAGAAGGTGCACACCAAGATAGCGGCGAATGCAACACCGTATGGGAGAACACGCAATACAACCAATAAACAGGCGACAAACAGAATACCGTACAACGCAATGAGTTTCTTGTCTGGTTCTGAGTTTACCGCAGAATGAGTTACAACAATGTCGGAACCTTCACGGCATAGCCATACTGCCCATATAGCAATAAGCACTAATGATATGATGGAATAGGGGAGCATCAACAGAACAAAAGAGCTCATATCCATCCCGCTCTTGCCATACAAATACAGGTTTTGGGGATTGCCCAGTGGTGTAAGCATACTGCCAAGGTTGGCAGCTATCGTCTGCATACAGACGATAGGGAGGAGCAGTTTTCTGCGAACAGATGCGTTCAAACTATTCAGAACGACAAACGTAAATGGCACGAATGTTAGCAGCGATACATCGTTTGTTATCAGCATACTGCTGAAGAAGCATAGGCCAACGAGAACAACTGTTAGCTGCAAAGTGGTGCGGGTATGAGATAGGAGGGCATGGCCGAGTCTATCAAATACGCCTTGCCCCCTCAGTCCGGCCATGACTGTCATCAGCGAAAACAGGATTGCAAGAGTACGGAAATCGATATATCCGAGGTATTCTGCGTCCGGGGGGACAAAGAAAGCGGAAATGATCGCCAAACAAGTGGCAATGCTCAGGACAGGTTCTTTCTGAAAAATGTGCTTAATCATCATAAATAAGATCCTCTTCCCAATCTTTCGTTATCTCTTCCGGACGGCAAAACCAAAAGCTGTACCGCAAATACCACCGACAATGTGCATAAAGTTGGCTACATTATTTTGTATAAAGAAGATACTGTATACCTGCTGGCTTAAGTACAGCACGCCAACCAAGATGAAGGTGATAGGGATACCTCCATTCTTACTGCCGGCCAAACTGGAGAGCATGATGAGCATGAATACGATACCGGATGCACCAAGCAATGCAGAAGTGGGAAACAGCACACACTGCAATATGCCGGATACCAGCGCGGTCATAAGGATACCGCTTAGAAGTGTTCGGCTTCCGTATCGTTCTTCCAAAGGTGGAGCGACAACAAGGAAGAGGAGCATATTGTTTATAAAGTGATTCCAACCGCCGTGGCCAAGGACATGACCGAACAACCGGACATAGAATAGCGGATCCGTCATCGACGAGCGATACACGCTAAACAGGTGCGAGGTTGTCCAGTTGTTTGTTAAGCAGCCCAATACCAGAGAGGCGAGGGACAAAAAGAAAAAGGTCAGTGTGACGGGGGCATTGTATTGGAGTCGGATGCTGCGTTTCATAGAAGTTCCTCCATCATTATCGGATAGTATTAGTATAGCACATTAGAGCGAAATATGTTGCAAAATAGAAAATAATCTGGGAGAGTAAAAGAGAAAGTAAATAAAACCATTTAAAGGCGATTCGATATTTCACAGGGAAGATATGCAGCAGCGGTCAAATCGCAGTCAGCAAGGGCTGCCCCAGCAGGGGGATAATTTGTGTGCTTTCCTTTAATACCGGAAGATGAGAAAAACGGCGATTCGATTAGATAAATATTTTTACCTAATAATATTGACATTCGAAACGAACGTGGTATAATGACCTCATTGACAATTACGTCAATTTATTTAGTTAAATTATGTGAGGTACGTAGTATGAGCTTTGAAGAAGTAAAAGAAGTATTTGTTGACACCCTGAACTGCGATGCTGATAAGGTCACCATGGATGCCAGCCTGACCGACGACCTGCAGGCGGACAGCCTGGATGCGGTAGAGCTGAACATGGCGTTTGAGGACAAGTTCGGCGTTACGATTGCCGACGAGGACCTGGGGACGCTCAAAACCGTGGGCGACATCTTCAACTATCTGGCTGCGCGGGCAGCCTAAAGGGTATTGCAGGATGAGTGCCATTGAAAAGCTGTTCCCGACCAGCCCGCAGGAGCGCAGCTTTCAGATGAAAGCCCGCCGCGATGCCGGCACGGCTGCGCCCAACTGGGTGCCGCCGCAATTTGTCGAGTGCAAAAAATGCGGCCGCCGTGCCACGCGGCAGGTTTGGGTCAAGAGCCAGTATGTCTGCCCCAACTGCGGGGTGCATTTGGCAATCGGTGCCTATTATCGGCTCAGCACGGTTCTGGACCACGGAACTTTTAAAGAGCTGAACCCGGACATTGCGCCCAACGATGTGCTGCATTTTCCCGATTATCAGGAAAAGCTGGCCGCTGCTTCGGTCAAGACCGGCCTGAAAGAAGCCGCCGTTACAGCAATCGGCAGGATCGGCGGCGTGCAGGCGGTGGTCGCTGTGCTGGACAGCCGTTTTTTTATGGGCAGCATGAGCACCGCTGTTGGTGAAAAAATCACACGTGCGATTGAGTACGCTGCCGACAAGCACCTGCCGCTCATTATTTTTTCTGCCAGTGGCGGCGCACGGATGCAGGAGGGCATTTTCAGCCTGATGCAGATGGCAAAAACCAGCGCCGCGCTGGAACGGTTCAACCGCAGCGGCGGGTTGTACATCAGCGTGCTGACCCACCCCACCACAGGCGGAGTCACGGCCAGCTTTGCCAGTCTGGGTGATATTACGCTCGCCGAACCGGGGGCACTCATCGGCTTTGCCGGGCCGCGCGTCATTGAACAGACCATCGGTGAAAAACTGCCCGGCGGATTCCAGCGCAGCGAGTTCCAGCTGGAACACGGTTTTGTGGATCAGGTCGTACCGCGCACCGAGTTGAAAGAGGTCTTAACGCGGATCTTGCAGCTCCACACGCAGGGGAGGAAGCGCAGATGATCAAAGAAGTTTTGCAGCAGTTGGAACCGCTGGACGCGCAGATCGACGCGCTGTGCAGCCGTGCCGATGACGCCGAAATGGCGAGCACGACCACCCATGCGGCTGAACTGGCTGAGCTTTCCGCAGAGGAAAACACGCTTTTACAGCGCTGCACCTCGCTGACGCCGGAGGACCGCGTTTTTCTGGCCCGCCGCCCTGACCGCCCGCATATAACCGAAATGATCGACAACTTGTTTACCGACTTTTTTGAGCAGTGCGGTGACCGACAATGCAAAGAGGATGCGGCCATTTTATGCGGGATCGCACGGTTCCACGGGATGCCCGTTACCGTTTTGGGACACCGCAAAGGGACTACGCTGGAAGAAAACCTGCGCTGCAACTTTGGCATGCCGGGACCGGAGGGCTACCGCAAGGCCCTGCGCGTGATGAAACAGGCGGAAAAATTTCACCGTCCCATCATCACTTTTATTGACACTCCCGGTGCTTACCCCGGCAAGGATGCGGAAGAACGCGGCCAAGGGGAAGCCATTGCCCGCAACCTGATGGAGATGAGCGGCCTGACTGTCCCGGTGCTGGCCATTGTCACAGGCGAGGGGTCCAGCGGCGGTGCACTGGGTCTGGGCGTTGCCAACCACATTCTGATGCTGGAAAATGCCGTGTACTCAGTGCTCAGCCCCGAAGGGTTTGCCAGTATTTTGTGGAAAGATGCTTCCCGCAGCGGCGAGGCTTGCACCATGATGAAGCTGACGGCACAGGACCTGTACGCAGATGGCATTGTGGAAGAAATCATCCCCGAACCGCTGGGCGGCGCACAGCGTGGACGTCAGCTGCTTTTCAGCCGGTTGGACACTGCCATTGCGGTGCACCTTGCCGCTTTATGTAAGATGAGCGGCAAGGCGTTGGCAGACCAGCGCTACAAAAAATACCGCCGCATCGGAGAAATGAGGGGCGCATGAAAGGCTTACAGCTGCTGGCTACCGGCGGGGCATTGCCCAGCCGTGTAGTGACGAACGAGGACTTGCGCCGACAGGTGGACACCAGCGACGAATGGATCACGACCCGCACCGGCATCTGCCAGCGCTATTACTGCACCGAAAACGAGGATGCCGCCACGCTGGCTGTCACCGCCGCCCGTCAGGCCCTGACCCGCAGCGGTCTGGCGGCAAACGACATTGCCTGCTGTGTTGTGGCAACGCTCTCGGCCCCGACGGCTACCCCAAGCATTGCCTGCCGCGTACAGGCTGCCTTGGGTCTGCCGGAAAACCGGCCTGCCTTTGATGTGAATGCGGCCTGTTCTGGTTTTATTTATGCCGCCGCCGCGGCCCACGGGCTCCTGAGCACGCTGGGCGGGCGGTATGCGCTGGTCATTGGCTGCGAGGCACTCTCCCGCATGGTGGACCCGACTGACCGCACGACCTGTGTATTGTTTGGCGACGGCGCGGGTGCGGCTGTTTTTGAGCTGGCCGAAAATGCACCGTTCGCCGTAACGTTAGGCGCACGGGGCAGTGAAGCGATCCGCGCGGGCGGCCCTGCGGCCTGCGATACCGCGCCGATCACGATGGACGGCAGGGCGGTTTTCCGCTTTGCCGTGGAGGCTATGCCGCGCTGTCTGCAAGCCGTGCTGGACCGCAGCCAAAAGACATTGTCTGATCTGGACTGGGTAGTCTGCCACCAGGCCAACAGCCGCATAATTGACCATTGTGTCAAAAGTTTACACGCAGAACCGTCAAAGTTTTACAAAAACATAAGCCGTCACGGCAACACCAGTGCTGCCAGCATCCCGATTGCCCTGCACGAAATGGCGGAAAGTGATCTGCTGCGACCCGGCCAGACGCTGGCCTGCATCGGCTTTGGCGGCGGGCTGACATGGGGCGGGATGCTGCTGACGTATGAGGGTGGAAAATGAAGCTGCTCAATGAAATTTTAGGTACAAAATATCCCATTATACAGGGCGGCATGGCCAATATCGCCACGGGCGAGTTTGCCGCTGCCTGTTCCAACGCCGGGGCGCTGGGGCTGATCGGCTCCGGCGGCATGGACGCGGACACCCTGCGGGAAAACATCCGCCGCTGCCGCGCACTGACCGACAAGCCCTTTGGCGTGAACATCATGTTGATGCACCCGCAGGCGGATGAATTTGCCAAAATCGTGGTGGAGGAGGGCGTAAAGCTCGTCACCACCGGGGCGGGAAATCCGGGAAAGTACATGGCCGCGTGGAAAGCAGCCGGTATCACGGTCATCCCCGTGGTGGCGGCAGCCATTTTGGCCAAACATCTGGAACCGCTCGGCATTGACGCCGTTATTGCCGAAGGTACCGAGAGCGGCGGCCATGTGGGCGAGATGACCACGATGGCACTTGTCCCGCAGGTCGTCGATGCCGTCCATGTGCCTGTCATTGCTGCGGGCGGCATTGCCGATGGACGAGGGCTGGCTGCTGCGCTGGCATTGGGGGCGTGCGGTGTGCAGGTCGGTACCTGTCTGCTGGCGAGCACCGAGTGCCCCATCCATGAAAACTATAAAGCCGCCCTGTTAAAAGCCCGCGACAGTGATACCATCGTGACCGGGCGCATCGGCGGCACCCCTGTGCGTGTACTGAAAAACCGCATGAGCCGCGAGTATGTCCGCCAGGAAAAGGCCGGGGCTGATAAAATGGCGCTGGAACGCTTTACTTTAGGCAGCCTGCGCAAGGCTGTGTTTGACGGTGACACCGAGAATGGCAGCCTGATGGCCGGACAGGCCGCAGGGCTGCTGCACGAAGTCCGCCCGGTGGAAGAAATTTTTGCCGCGATGGTAAGCGAAGCCAAAGACTGCATCGCCGGGGTGTACAAGGAGATCACCTTATGAAACTAGCATTTTTATACGCCGGGCAGGGAAGCCAGCACGCCGGTATGGGCCGGGATCTTTACGAGACTTTCCCGGCTTTCCGCGCTGCTTTTGACGAAGCCGACGCGGCGGTGGATTTTGATTTGAAAGAAGTCTGCTTTACCGACGCAGCCGGTGTATTGAGCGAGACCCAATACACCCAGCCCTGCATGACGGCGTTTGCCGCTGGCCTTACTGCCGTACTGCGGGAGGCAGGTGTCACACCGGATTATGCGGCAGGGCTGTCGCTGGGGGAGTATTCCGCCCTGGCCTGTGCGGGGGTGTTCGATGTGCAGACCGCAGTCGCTTTAACCGCCTTCCGCGGTAAGGCAATGGCTGCGGCTGCGGCGGGGCGCACCTGCGGGATGACAGCCGTTTTGGGGCTGGACGAAGCCCCCTTGCAGGCATGCTGCAATGCAGCCGCCGACGAAGGTGTTGTGCAGATCTGCAACTACAACTGCCCCGGCCAGCTGGTCATTGGCGGCGACAAGGCCGCTGTCGATAAAGCTGCCGAGTTGGCGCTTGCTGCCGGGGCACGGCGCTGCCTGCCGCTGAATGTCAGCGGCCCGTTCCATACCTCATTGATGCACCCGGCAGGGGATGCACTGCGGGAAAAATGTAAGGCTGTCCGCTTTGCGCCGATGCAGTTCCCGGTGCTGTTCAACTGCCTGGGACACGAGATGGAGGAAACCGACACCATTGCCGCGCTGCTGGAAAAACAGGTGCAGTCCGGCGTGCGTTGGGAGGTGACCGTCCGCCGTCTGGCAGAATTGGGCGTGGACGCCGCCATTGAGATCGGTCCCGGCAGGGCGTTGACCGGGTTTGTCAAAAAGACTGTGGGAAGTGCTATCTCGTGCTATCCGGTGGAAACTGCCGCGCAGCTGCAACAGCTGCTGCGCACCATGAAAGGAGCCTGACCATGCCGCAAACCGAAAACTTGCGCCGTGCCGCTCTGGTTACGGGCGGGGCCAAAGGCATTGGCCGTGCCATTTGCCGGGCTTTGGCCGAAAACGGCATGAACATTGCCGTCAACTATGCCGGCAGCGCTGCCGCTGCCGAGGAAACAGCCGCAGCCTGCCGCGCCCTTGGCGTGCAGGCTGTCACGCTGCAGGCGGACGTGCGCAGCCCCGAAGCATGTCAGAAACTGGTAGAAGATACCGTTGCCGCTTTTGGGCGGATCGATGTGCTGGTCAACAACGCGGGCATTACCGCCGACAAATTGCTTCTGCGGATGACCGAGGCTGATTTTGACAATGTGCTTGCCACCAACCTGAAGGGGGCGTTTTTCTGCACCAAAGCGGCCTGCCGCTTTATGATGCACCAGCGATATGGGCGCATCATCAGCGTCAGCAGTGTTGTCGGTCTGCACGGCAACGCGGGTCAGGCCAACTACGCAGCCAGCAAGGCGGGGCTGATCGGCCTGACGAAAAGCGCTGCCAAAGAGTATGCTGCCCGCAATATCACCGCCAACGTTGTGGCTCCCGGTTTTATTGCAACAGATATGACCGCCGTGCTGTCAGAACCGGCCCGTGCCGCAGCGGAAGCGGCCATCCCGGCAGGCAAAATCGGCCATGCCGAGGATGTTGCGGCGGCGGTGGCTTTTCTGGCAGGGGAGCAGGCCGGGTATATTACCGGGCAGGTCCTTTGCGTTGACGGCGGAATGGGAATGTGAGGTGTGCAATGGACACAAAAAAGAAACGCCGGGTCGTTATTACCGGCCTTGGTACGGTAAATCCTACCGGCAATACGGTGGCAGAAAGCTGGGCGAACATTAAGGCTGGCCGCTGCGCAGTAGGACCGATCACGGCTTTTGATACGGCTGATTTTAAAGTAAAGCTGGCCGCAGAGGTCAAGGACTTTGACCCCGCCGCGCGCATCGACAAGCGCGAAGCCCGCAAAATGGCACGCTTTACCCAGTTTGCCGTGGCCGCCGCCGACGAAGCTGTCCGCGACAGCGGCCTTGCGCTGGAAGAAATCGACCATACGCGGTTTGGCGTGATCCTTTCCAGCGGCATCGGCGGCCTGCCCACCATCGAGGAAGAACACACCCGCGGCCAGCAGCGCGGCTTTGAAAAGGTCAGCCCCTATTTTGTCCCCATGTCCATTGGCAATATGGCGGCGGGGCAGATCGCCATCCGTTTTGGCTTGCAGGGCATGTGCAGCTGCCCCACCACCGCCTGTGCAGGCGGCACCAATGCAATCGGCGATGCGTTCCACCGTATCCGCGATGGATACGAGGACCGCATGCTCTGCGGCGGCAGCGAAAGCTGCATCAGCCCGCTGGGCGTGGGCGGCTTTGCCAGCATGAAAGCCCTTTGCACGGCGGACGACCCGGGCCGGGCCTCGATCCCTTTTGATGCCCGCCGCAGCGGCTTTGTGATGGGCGAGGGCAGCGGCGTACTGCTGCTGGAAGAACTCGAGGCCGCCAAAGCGCGCGGTGCCAAAATTTATGCCGAGGTTGTGGGCTATGGCGCTAACTGCGACGCCTACCACTTTACCGCCCCGGCACCGGGCGGTGCAGGCGGTGCGGCCTGTATGCGGCTGGCGCTGGCCGACGGCGGGGTAGTGCCTGAACAGGTCGGCTACATCAACGCCCACGGGACGTCCACCCACCTGAATGACAGCTGCGAGACAACTGCCATCAAAACGGTGTTCGGCGGCCATGCGTACAAGCTGGCCGTGTCTTCTACCAAGTCGATGACCGGCCATCTGCTGGGCGGTGCAGGCGGGGTAGAGGGCGTATTTACCGCGTTGGCTCTGCACGATGCCTTTTTGCCCGCCACCGTCAATTTGCAGGAGCCGGACCCGGAACTGGATCTGGACTATATCCCCAACCATGGGCGCGCGGCGCAGGTGGAGTATGCCATGAGCGATAGTCTGGGCTTTGGCGGCCATAACGCCTGCGTGGTATTCAAACGCTGGGAGGGATGAGGATGAACTATACGCCAAATGAGCCGCCCCGAGCCATGAGCGCGGCAGAGATCGAAAAGATCCTGCCGCACCGTTACCCGTTTGCTTTGGTGGATAAGATCCTGGACTACACCCCCGGCCAATGGGCGCGGGGCGTCAAATGCGTGACCCGCACGGAACCGTTTTTTGAGGGGCACTTTCCGGGACACCCCGTTATGCCCGGTGTGCTGATTCTGGAAGCGCTGGCCCAGACCGGGGCGGTAGCCGCGTTAAGCCTGCCGGAAAACCGCGGAAAGCTCGCCCTGTTCGGCGGTGTAAAAAACGCCCGTTTCCGCCGGCAGGTCATACCCGGCGATGTGCTGATATTGGAATGTGAGCTGATAGAACAGCATGGCCCGGTAGGCATCGGCAAGGCCACCGCATGGGTGGACGGCGTGCGCGCGGCCAACGCCGAGCTGACGTTTGTTCTCACGGATGCCTGAGGGCTGGTTTTACATGGCGGAATGTGCTATAATAAATCCACTAAGCTACAGGGGGATTCTCGCTATGCTGGACCAGACATTCGGACGGGTATATACCAAATTCAAACTGCACTTCTATAAGCAGATCTTCAGTCGATTCGAGGATCGCGAGGCCACGCTGACGACGGTAGAATCTTTCTGCATGGAAGTCATCATGGCATTGGGCGAACCTACGATTGCGCAGTTCAGCCACATGATGAATCTTTCTACCCCCAACGCCGCGTATAAGATCAACTCACTGGTCAAAAAAGGCTATGTAGAGCGCATCCAATCCACCATCGACAAGCGGGAATACCGCCTGCGCCCGACCCAAAAGTACATTGATTACTATAACATCAGTTATTCCTACTTGCACCTTGTCATGGAGCGCGCTAAACAGCGCTTCGGTCCCGATGACTTGGCTAAATTGGAGGAAATGCTGCAAGTCGTTTCCGATGAGCTGATGCCGGAGATTCAACTGCCTGAATAATTATACCGATTCTAAAATCGTCTGCGATGACGACCTAAGGCAATACCGCATAATTCCCGCGAATTATGCGGTATTGCCTTATATTTACTTACGCTGCCCAGCGAAAAAATCTTGAAACGATTTCGCGACAATGCTATAATACATACTGTATACGTTGGCATATACTGTTCAAGAAGGCTGCTGACAACCCGATGCGACGGAGGCTGCCATGACCTTCCTGAAATCGGCGGTACGGAAATGAAATCAAAATGCAGCCGCCTGGGGCGGAGAAAGATGGGAAAGAATGAAAAACTCCGGAACGCGCAAAGCCATGCAGACCCCGATATGGAGAAGCATCTGTGCGATGCTGTGCCTGCTGCTGTTGCTGCCGGCTCTGTTTCCTGTGAAGGCTGCCGCAGAAACCGTCCCTGCAAAGGTCGTCCGCGTCGGCTCGTTTGAGGACACCTTCAACTATGTCAACGAGAAGGGCATAAGAAAGGGCTACGGCTACGAATTGCTGCAGACCTTATCCGGCTATACAGGCTGGCAGCTCGAGTATGTGACCTGCGACTGGTCCGACTGCTTTGAAAAACTCAAAAACGGCGAAATCGACATTATGGGCGATATTTCCTATACGGAGGACCGCGCTGAGGAAATGCTGTTTTCGGACGAACCGATGGGGGAGGAAAAATATTACCTCTATGCCGATCTCTCGCGCGAGGACATCACCGCTTCCGACTTCAAAACGCTGAACGGCAAAAAGATCGGCGTTCTGATGGGAACGGAACCGGAGGTCATGCTGACCGAATGGGAAGAAAAATACGACCTGAAAACGCAGCACGTCAACATCTCCAACAATGAGGATGTGAAGCAAAAGCTGGCAAACCATGAGATCGACTGCTTTGTTTCGCTGGAAGAATCCTTCTGGGCAGACCTTGGCATCTCGACCATAACCTGCGTGGGAAGCTCCGACATCTACTATGCAATCAACAAAGACCGTGCGGATATCAAGGAAGAACTGGACAATGCGATGCGCGCGTTGGAGGACGCCGATCCTTTTTATACGGCGGATCTCTATAAAAGGTATTTCTCGCTGGATTATACCCCGATCCTTACGGGAGAGGAAAAGGCGTGGCTCAAAGAGCACGGTGCGATCAGGATGGGCTTTCTGACGGGTGACAGCGGCGTCAGCACCTATGACCCTGCCACCGGGGAGATTACCGGGACAATCACGGACTATATTCAGTTTGCCAGAGATTGTCTGGGAAATCAGGAACTGGTATTCCAGATGGTCGGTTATGACAGCCAAAAAGCGGAACTCGATGCGCTGAAATCAGGCGAGATCGACATGGTATTCCATTTCGACCAGAGCCCCAATCTGGCGGAAGACTATCGCGTTGCCTGTACCAACACAACGTGGACCTCCAACATGATGGCGGTCACGAACAAACAGCACTTTAACGAAAACCAAGCGAACCGCGTTGCCGTTCCGCAAAACAAGATTTCCCTAACAAGGTACATTGCGGTTTATTATCCGCAGTGGGAGATCGTGGACTGCGCTGCACAGGAGGATGCGGCAAGGCTGGTCAAGGACGGACAGGCGGACTGCTTTGTCACAAGGGGTCAGCAGCCAGGAAAACTACAGCAAGAAATACGACTTTTACAGCGTTCCGCTTCCAAACCCTGCCAAATCCTGCTTTGCGGTCAATAGCGGAAACCGCCATCTGCTGTCCATACTGAACAAAACGATCAAGGCCATGCCGACCAATATGCTCACCGGCTCTCTGGCAATGTATAAGAGCTCCTCGCGGAAGGTTACCCTGAGTGAGTTTATAAGGGATAACTTCTTCATGGTCCTGCTGGTCAGCAGCATTTTTGTTGCAGTCATTCTGCTCGCGATCCTGAAGCTGCTCCGGAAGGCACGCAAAGCCGAAGCTGCCGCAAGAAAAGCCGCGAACGATACGCAGGAGCTGAATGCAAAATTGCAGATTGCCGTAGAAAACGCCGAGAGTGCGAACCACGCCAAATCCACCTTCCTGTTCAATATGTCGCATGATATCCGCACGCCCATGAACGCCATTATCGGCTACGCAGACCTTGCCTCCCGGCATTCGGACGACCCTGCAAAGCTGAAAAAATATATGGAGAACATCCAGGTGTGCGGACAAAACCTGCTGATGCTGCTGAACAATGTTCTGGATCTTGCCCGGATCGAGAACGATAAGACGGAAATAGAGTATTCTGTTTCGGATATCGAGAAGGATTTCCGTAATTGCCTTGCCATGTTCCGGAATCAGGCAGACAGCAAGGGCCAGACGCTTACGGTGACAACACAGCTGCCGTATCCGTATATCTATGCGGATATTCCGCACCTGACGGAGGTCTGTACAAACCTCGTCAGCAACGCTGTCAAATACACGGGAGCCGGCGGTACGATCCGCTGTGGCGTTACGCAGAAGCCCGGCGAAAAAGAGGGCTGGTGCGATACGGTGGTGACGGTTGCCGACAACGGCATCGGTATGTCGCAGGAGTTCCAGAAGCATATCTTTGAACCGTTTGAACGGGAACGCACGTCCACCGTCAGCAAGGTGGAAGGCAGCGGCATCGGGATGGGCATCGTGAAAAAGCTGGTCGGGCTGATGGGCGGCACCGTGGAGGTGGAGAGCAAAATCGGTGTCGGCTCCAAGTTTACTGTGACCATTCCCTGCCGCATTGCGTCCGAGGAGGAAACACAGGCGAAACGAGAAACAAACCCTTCGGACCAAAAGTGCCTGTGCGGTACTAGGATCCTGCTGACCGAGGACAACGACCTCAACGCGGAGATCGCCACCGAGCTATTGCAGGAAGAAGGCTGTACGGTAGACCGCGCAAAAGACGGCGTGGAATGTGTGGATATGCTGGAAAAAGCTGCGAACGGAACGTATCAGATCATCCTTATGGATGTCCAGATGCCGGTGATGAACGGCTACGATGCGGCAAAAAAGATACGGCGGATGGACGATGCCCATAAGGCGAATATCCCCATCATCGCCATGACGGCAAATGCCTTTTCCGAAGATAAACAGGTGGCGCTGGACGCCGGAATGAACGACCATATCGCAAAGCCAATCGATATGAGCGTTCTTGTGCCGACCCTGCGGAAATACCTTTGATGCGGACAGAAAGTCATCGTATATAAGAATGCCCCCTAAGGCAATACCGCCGGGGAGCCTTCCCGTTTTTGGGAAGGCTCCCCGGCGGATTTTTGTTTATATCGCGGCGATTTTGGTTTACAAGGCAACAGACACCGCAGCCGATACCGAACGGCACGAGGAACGGCACACCGCAATGTGTGGTTTTCTTTATGGCGTTCTGCGGCTCTGCCTTAGTTGGGCGCGGTACTCGGCGGGGGTGATGCCGTACAGTGCGCGGAAACTCTTTAAAAAGCTGCTGTAATTTGCAAAACCGCTGGCGGTGCAGGCGTCCAGCACACCGGTGCCGTCGGCGAGCTCGTTGCGGCAGTGCTGCATACGCAGGTTGGTCAGATACCCGTGTATACTTTCCAGCGTGTACTCTTTGAACACGCGGGACAGGTGCTCCCGGCTGGTGTAGGTGTACTTTGCCAGCTGGGCCACGGTCAGATGCGGGTCGGTGTAGTTGGCCTGAAGGTAAGCAACCGCCTTGGCGACGAGCAGACTGGTGGCCGAGGGCGGCGGGGCATTGTGCCGCCGGGTCACAACTTGGCTGATAAGCAAAATCAGCTCGGTGACCTCGCAGCATTGTACGGTATCGCGTATTTTTTTATCGAGATACACGGTCTGGGCCATCCGCTCCAGCAAACCGCGGAAGTCCCACTGCGTGACGGCGTCAGTGTCCAGAATGACAGGATCCCCCGACCAGACATGCCGCGGCAGGCCGCTTTGCGCCCAGGCACGCTCCCAGATGCCGGGAGCTATCTGCACGACGAGCCGCTCCGAGGTCGTGTCCGTGATGTTGAACTTGCCGGAGTGGTACATCTCGCCCGGAAACAGTATCAGCTCCCCCAGGTGCAAATCGTAGACACTGCCGTCGACGGAGTAGCGCACGCTGCTGCCCGCCACCGGCAGTATCATCTCATAATACGGGTGGGAGTGAACCACCGACTGGACATTCTCCCGGTTTGTATACAGGCCCACGACAACCTGACCGTCCTGCAGGGCGGCACTGGCATCCTCCTGCGTCAGAATGGAATCCACGTAATGCGGCATTTTTTGCAGGATCATGAGCGACTCCTCCTGTCAAGGCAACACCGCACAATTCCCGCCTAATGGCTTAAGCACCGCTCCGGCGGATCTCCGCGCCAAGAGCCGCCGCAAGCGGCGGT
>ERZ773190.1935-NODE-1935-length-17850-cov-3.636190_pt1 | contig 17850 bp, 14 predicted proteins | sample MGYA00511111_ERZ773190 | MGnify/ENA primary metagenome ERZ773190 (study PRJEB29015, sample SAMEA2737777) | human gut metagenome | biome: human gut; feature: human-associated habitat; material: faeces | place: China | collected 2012 ... | reverse complement strand
TGACAGGAAAAAGAAGAAAAAGGGACCGAACTCAGCAGTAACTATCGTTGCACTTCTTGCAGGCGCAGTTGTCCTGGTGGGGGCAATTTTTGTGATCGGCAAGGCTGCCGGCATCATCGGAAGTGATGGGGCAGAAACCACACCGCAGACAGAACAGGCAGCAGATACAGCAGACGAAGATGGAATGGTTACTGTTCCGGTTCTGGTAGGCAAGACAGAGGAAGAGGCTTCTGCTCTTCTGGAAGAAGAAAAGCTTGGCAAGCAGATGATGGGAGAAGAGAACTCCACGCAGGAAAAGGGACGAATTTCTTCTCAGGATATTCCGGCAGGAACCAAAGTTGAACAGTATACAACTCTGAAATATTATATCAGTAAAGGTCAGCAGGAAATCACAGTACCAGATGTTTCCGGCCAGACAGGAGTAGATGCGCAGCAGACACTGGAAGATCTTGGACTTACTGTAACTGTACAGAAAGAATACAGTGAAGCAGATGACAGTGGATGGCCGCTTACAGAACCAGGATATGTTATGGCCGTATCACCGGAAACTGGCACAAGCATGACAGCAGGCGGATCAGTAACCCTGACAGTCAGCCGTGGTCTGGATTATGGTGATACTGCACAGATTCCGGATGTATTAGGAATGACTAAGAATGAAGCGATCACTGCACTTGGTAAATGGGCAGACATTCAGATTACAGAACAGCAGAGCAGTGAAGTGCCGGCAGGACAGGTCATCTCACAGGATCCATCTGCAACTTCAGAGGATGGGGACACCGCATACGGCAATCCGGATGAAACGATCTCTATCGTAGTAAGCAGCGGCAATCAGGCTCCGGCAGATACAACAACTACAACAGATACAACAACAGACAGTGCTTCCACAGCAGATACGGCGCAGCAGAGCACAGCTGCTGCAAACGGCGAAGTATGGAAATGTACGCAGACACTGAATACTCCAAATGGATATCAGGGTGGTGCAATTCGTCTGGAACTGATCCAGGAAGTAAACGGAGAAACAACTTCTACTAAAGTGGTTGACGGAGAGGCGATTACATTCCCGTATACGTTGGATATTACAGGTGCGTCAGGAGTCAGCGAAGGAACATTGTATGTATCAGAGCTGATTGACGGAAACTTCCAGCAGCTTGGTTCTTATCCACTGACTTTCAAGAAAGCAGAGTAATTCATGCAGGGTAAAATTATCAAAGGAATTGCCGGGTTTTATTATGTTTACGGAGAGAACGAAGTGCTTTATGAATGTAAAGCCAAGGGTATTTTCCGAAAGGATAATCAGAAACCGCTGGTTGGTGATAATGTAGAGATTACAGTATTGAATGAACAGGAACGGGAGGGGAACCTGACCAGGATCCTCCCCCGCAAAAATTCCCTGATCCGCCCGGCAGTTGCCAATGTAGATCAGGCATTTGTGATTTTTGCAATGGACAATCCAAAGCCGAATTTCATGCTGCTGGACCGTTTCCTGATCATGATGGAACAGGCAGACATTCCGGCAGTCATATGCTTTAACAAAAAAGATCTTGCAACAGAAAAGGAAACACAGGAGCTTTATCAGACCTACCAAAGCTGTGGATATCAGGTTCTTCTCACCAGCGCACTGGAGGAGGAGGGTATTGACGAGATTCACAGAATCCTCAAAGGTAAAACAACGGTCGTGGCAGGACCTTCCGGCGTTGGCAAGTCATCTCTGACGAATCTTCTCCAGGCAGAAGTTCAGATGGAGACAGGTGAGATCAGCCGGAAACTCAAACGAGGAAAGCATACGACCAGACATTCACAGGTTATCCCGGTAGGAGAGAATACATTTCTTATGGATACGCCGGGATTTTCTTCCCTGTATCTTATGGATATGGAAGAACAGGAACTCAAGGACTATTTTCCGGAGTTTCGCAAGTATGATGACCAGTGCCGTTTTCAGGGCTGTCGTCATATCCACGAACCGGGATGCAGAGTAAAGGAAGCTCTTGAACAGGGCGAGATCAGCAGGATCCGGTACGAAGATTATCTTAATTTATATGAAGAATTGAAAGAGAAAAGGAGATATTAAATGGAATATCAGTTGTGCCCGTCTATTTTATCAGCGGATTTTAACCGTCTGGGCGAACAGATTCAGACATTGGAGAAACAGGGAGTGAAATGGCTTCATATTGATGTTATGGACGGAGATTTTGTACCGAGTATTTCTTTTGGAATGCCGGTGATCCGCTCTATCCGCAAAGAATCAAAGATGTTTTTTGATGTACACCTTATGGTAAGCGCACCGGAACGTTATATTCAGGATTTTGTAGACTGCGGCGCGGATTCTATTACCATTCATGCAGAGGCGTGCGAGGATCTGGAACGTGCGATCGAACTGATTCGTGATGCAGGTGTCAAAGTTGGTATTTCCATCAAACCGGCGACCCCGATCAATGACATCAGCCATCTCCTGGAAGATGTGGATATGGTACTTGTCATGACGGTTCAGCCTGGATTTGGCGGACAGAAGTATATTCCGGAATGTACAGAAAAGGTTCAGGAACTCAAAGAGATCATAGACAGAGAAGAACTGAATGTAGACATTCAGGTAGATGGAGGAATCAATGATTCTACTATGGAAACCGCAATGCGTGCAGGTGCAAACTTTCTTGTTGCAGGTTCTTACGTGTTTAATGGTGATCTTGAATCAAATGTACAGAGAATCCAGCAGAAGATGCAGGATATCAGCGAAAAGTTAAATTGAGGCATAATATGAAAGATACGATCATCGTAAGCGGGGGCAATATCCATAAAGATTTTGCCCTCGATTTTTTGAAAAAAAACAAAACAGAGAATACCTGTCTGATCGCAGCAGACCGTGGCGTGGAATTCTTTATGGGAACAGATCTGGAACCGGATGTGGCAGTGGGAGACTTTGACAGTCTTTCTGCGGAGGGCGCGAAATATATGGAAACTCTCAAACATACGGAAATTCGCAGACTGAAGCCAGAGAAGGACGATTCCGACACACAGTCAGCAGCAAATTATGCGATCGAACAGGGAACAGAACGTATTATGATCCTGGGGGCGACAGGAAACCGCATCGATCATCTGATGGCAAATTTCGGTCTTCTGATGCTTGGAAAAATAAAACAGGTACAGATCGTTCTTGTTGACGCATACAACTATATGAGTCTGATCGAGAGCGGAATGATCCTTAAGAAAGAAGAGCAGTTCGGGAAATATGTCTCTTTCTTCCCGATCGAAGGAGAGGTTACAGGACTAACTCTGAAAGGCTTCAAATATCCTCTGAACAGCTATACTCTCAAAGTTGAGGACAGCGGTCTGACTGTCAGCAATGAGATCTCAGATCCTGAAGCAGAAGTCACCTTTGAAACAGGAAAACTTCTCATGATCATGTCAAGAGACTAAATGATAGACTTTTTATGACACGTGTGCTAAAATTAAGCAGAAAAATACAATCAAATAAATAACGGAATGGAGAAATAGAGCAATGAAACTTGGTATCGTTGGATTACCGAACGTAGGTAAGAGTACATTATTTAACTCACTGACAAAAGCAGGTGCAGAATCAGCAAACTATCCTTTCTGTACCATCGACCCGAATGTGGGCGTTGTTACTGTACCGGATGAGAGACTGAAACTTCTGGGAGATTTTTATCACTCCAAGAAAGTAACTCCGGCAGTCATTGAATTCGTTGATATCGCAGGTCTTGTAAAGGGCGCATCCAAAGGTGAGGGACTTGGAAACCAGTTCCTTGCAAACATCCGTGAAGTAGATGCGATCGTTCACGTAGTACGCTGCTTTGAGGATCCGAACGTCATCCACGTAGATGGAAGCATCGATCCGCTCAGAGATATCGAGACCATCAACCTTGAGCTGATCTTCTCTGATATCGAGATCCTTGAGAGAAGAATTGCCAAAGTCACCAAGACAGCACGTATGGACAAAGAAGCTGCCAAAGAACTTGATTTCCTCCAGAAAGTCAAAGCACATCTTGAGGATGGACAGATGGCAATCACAATGGAACTGGAATCTGAGGATGAGGAAGCATGGATGGGAACTTATAATCTCCTCACCTGGAAACCGGTGATCTACGCTGCAAACGTAAGTGAGGATGATCTTGCGGATGATGGAGCATCTAACGAGCATGTACAGGCTGTACGTAAATATGCAGCCGAGCAGAAGAGCGAAGTATTCGTGATCTGTGCAGAGATCGAAGAAGAAATCTCCGAGCTCGATGACGATGAGAAAAAAATGTTCCTCGAGGATCTGGGACTTAAGGAATCTGGTCTTGAGAAACTGGTAAGAGCAAGTTACAGCCTCCTGGGACTTATGAGTTTCCTTACATCAGGAGAGGATGAGACACGTGCATGGACGATCAAGATCGGAACCAAGGCTCCACAGGCAGCAGGTAAGATCCACACAGACTTTGAGCGTGGATTTATCAAGGCAGAGGTTGTTAATTACAAAGATCTTCTCGACTGCGGTTCTTATGCAGGTGCAAGAGAAAAGGGACTTGTCCGCATGGAAGGAAAAGAATATATTGTTCAGGATGGAGATGTAATTCTGTTCAGATTTAACGTATAATGAAGGTGTTTTATGAATATGTCGATTCGTTTTCCACATCTGGGCATTGACCTTGGATATGTGGGTAAAACTGTTTCGGTTTTTGGATTTGAGCTCACGATATATGGAATCCTTGTGATGGCAGGAATGCTTCTTGGACTTACTGTCGTTGTATTACAGGCAAAACGACAGAATCAGGATCAGAATCTTTATCTGGAAGCACTGATTCCAGGAGTAGTGTTCGGCGTAATCTGTGCCAGAGCATGCTATATAGCACTGAACTGGAAACTTTTTGCAGATGAACCGACACGTGCTCTCTGGGATCTGCGTACAGGTGGATTATCCTTTTATGGCGGATTTGCAGGCGGGGTGATTGCTCTGGCTGTTTTCTGCAAAATCAGGAAACTGTCATTTGGAAGGATGGCAGATACGCTCAGTATCGGCCTGGTATCCAGTCAGATGATCGGAACCTGGGGGAATTTTTTCAGCAGAGAATTTATCGGAACATCTACGGACAGCATTTTTGCGATGCAGATTCCGGTAGAGACAGTCGGGAGCATGGAACTGACATCAGAGATGCAGAAACATCTGGTCAAAGCCGGAGATGTTTCCTGGGTTCAGGTACATCCTCTCTGGTTTTATGAGAGCCTGTGGTGTCTGCTTCTTCTGGTTATTCTTCTTGCCTATACGAAGCGCAAGAAATTTCAGGGTGAGATTTTCATGAGATATCTGGCAGGGTATGCTCTGGGAAATGCGGGAATTGAATGGCTTCGGTCGGGCAGACCATATATCCCAGGTACGCATCTCCCTGTTCTTATTCCGATTTTACTTGGCATTTTTGTGATTTTCAGTATTGTTGCAACAGTTCGCCGTATTCTTTCAAAGAAACGTGAGAAGTTTCAGAAACGCAGGATGGAGGAACGGTATGCATCCGAAGAAAAGTCGTCACGCGGTTATCAGAATATGCAGAGTTTTGAGGATGTCAGTGATGAATTTCGGGGGATTTTTTCAGAAACAGGAGAGTCAACGTCTGAAACAGAGCCAGATATTACAGAAAAATCAGACGAATTACCGAAACCGATTTCAGATTCCGGACAAACAGAAGACGAGATAAAATAACAGAATTTAAAGGGAAGATTTTTCTACGGGAAGTGGGAAAATCTTCCCTTTTTTCAGGGCAGAAAAGAGCCTTATCTGCACCAAAAAAACTCAGATTCCCACTTGTAATTTAACAGTAAATGGGTTAGAATAATTTCATAAGTGGTAGAAAGTGGTGAATAGTGGTGGGGAATGGAGGGAATGTGGCAGACCTGACAGCTCCACCTGAAATGCACGAAGGGGAGAATCGTGTATTTTGAGAGCAGGTGAGTTTTATGTTCATGGGAGAATACAATCATATAATAGACGCGAAGGGGCGCCTGATTATTCCCGCCAGGTTCAGAGAACTCCTGGGAGAAGAGTTCATCCTGACAAAAGGTTTGGATGGTTGTCTTTCAATTTACCCTATGGATGCATGGGAAGCATTTGAAACAAAACTCAGAGCCTTACCACTTACAAATAAAAATGCGCGAACCTTCACACGTTTCTTTGTAGCAGGTGCCACAAACTGTGAACTGGACAGGCAGGGGAGAATTCTTGTACCTCAGACACTGAGGGAGTTTGCCGGTCTGGAGAAAGAAGTGGTACTCACAGGAAACCTGGACCGGATCGAGATCTGGAGCAAAGAAAAGTGGAGCGAGAACTGCAATTATGATGATATGGATAGTATTGCAGAAAGTATGCAGGATATGGGTATCATCATTTGAGCATTCGCCGGAAAGAAATCCAACAGGAGACGGATATGGAATTTAAACACAAATCTGTATTACTGGAAGAAACCATTGACGGCTTGAATATTAAGCCAGAAGGAATCTACGTGGATGGAACGCTGGGAGGAGCAGGGCATGCAAGTGAAGTATGCCGCAGACTTTCTGCCAAGGGGAGATTTATTGGCATAGATCAGGACCAAGATGCAATAGTTGCTGCGAGTGAAAGGCTGGCTGCCTATGAGGACAGAGTGACGATCATTCGCAGCAATTATTGTTACATGGCTAATGAAGTGCATAACCTGGGAATTCAGAAAGTCAATGGAATTGTTCTTGACCTGGGAGTTTCATCTTATCAGCTGGATAATGAGGAACGGGGCTTTACCTACAGGGTAGATGCACCTCTGGATATGAGAATGGATCAGAGACAGAGCCGTACCGCCGCTGATATTGTCAATGGTTACGAAGAGAGAGAATTGTACCGTATCATTCGTGATTACGGTGAAGATAAATTTGCAAAGAATATAGCGAAACACATTGTGGCTGCCAGACAGCAGGCACCGCTCCGCACGACCGGAGAACTGACCGAGATCATTCGCCAGTCTATCCCGATGAAGATTCAGGCAACCGGAGGACATCCGGCGAAGCGGACTTTTCAGGCAATCCGGATCGAACTGAACAGAGAACTGGATGTTCTGCGGGAGTCACTGGATGGAATGATCGACCTTCTCGATGACGGAGGCAGAATCTGTATTATCACATTCCATTCTCTGGAGGATCGTATTGTCAAGACGATCTTCCGCAAAAATGAAAATCCATGTACATGTCCGTCCGATTTCCCGGTATGTGTATGCGGCAAAAAATCCAAAGGAAAAGTTATCACCAGAAAGCCGATTCTTCCAGGTACAGCCGAGCAGGAAGAAAACCCCAGATCAAAAAGTGCAAAACTAAGGATTTTTGAGCGAAGATTTTCAGACTGAAACCAATACAGGGAGTTGAACAGGCGTAAATGGAGAGGACAAACAGGGCAGTTACAAACCGAAAAAGCAAGGTAAATGCAAGAAATGCCCGAGGAATGTATGTAGATGGAAATACAGTGAGGAGACTGCAGGAAGTACCGGCACGCAGATCGGCGGCTTCCCGTAAGCCTTCTCAGGGAAATAACAGAATTGAGACACGGACAGTGTCAGCTGGCAAGCCAAAGGTAAATCCACAGCGTCAGCGTACCAGAGAGAGGGCTGCGATGAGTATGGGGCGCGGATTTGTTGCATTTCTGGCAGTCATGAGTGTGGCAGTACTGTTCTGCTGTGTCAATTATCTTCAGCTTAAGGCTGAACTGACAGGCAAGATTAAGAATGTTGCAAGTCTCGAAACAGAATGGTCACAGCTCAAGGAAGAAAACGATGCTTATGAGAGTCAGGTGACTTCAGAGACAGATCTGAACCAGATTAAGAAGATTGCCATTGGGCGTTTGGGAATGACTTATCCTTCTGACACGCAGAAAAGAACCTACAGTGTACCAAGCAGCAGTTATGTGAGACAGTATCAGGATGTTCCTGAAAGCAAGAGGTGAGAATTTGAGCAATACCAGACCGAGGAAAACCAGAAAACCTCAAAGAAAAATTTATCATACGATGGAATTGAAGCTAGTAGGACTATTTGCAGTAGTAATACTAGCTTTAGTTTGTTTGTTAGGCAGAGTTACCTATATTAATGCCACCAGCGGAACCAAGTACAAAAAGCGGGTGCTTCTGCAGGCACAGCAGACATATCAGAGCAGTGTGCTTCCGGCAAAGAGAGGCGATATTTACGATCGAAACGGAAATATCCTTGCCACAAGCCAGAAGGTTTATACAGTGATCATGGACTGCAAAGAAGTCAATGATGAGGATCATGATTACGTAGATGCAACCGTGAATGCACTGGTAGAAGTTCTGGGACTTGACGAGGATGATATCCGCAAGAGACTTACGGATCCTGCTACAAGCTCCAGTCAGTACCAGGTCCTCAAAAAAGAAGTAACCATGGACGAAAAGAAGGCGTTCGAGGAATATGCAGATCCAGATGAGGACAGCGGCCTTTCAGAAAAAGAACTGGAAGAGCGTTCCAATGTACAGGGAATCTGGTTTGAGGAGGATTATCTGAGAGTTTATCCTTTTAATGCCCTTGCCTGTGATACGATTGGATTTACGCTTTCAAGAGAAACAGCCGATGTCGGCCTGGAGGGATATTATAACAGTACCCTGATGGGAACAGATGGGCGTAAATACGGATATATCAACAATGATTCAGATGCTGAACAGACGATCATGGAGCCTGTTTCCGGTGAAAGTATCGAAACTTCTCTGGATGTAGGCGCACAGCAGATCGTAGAGAAATATGTCAATGGTTTCAAGTCAAGCATGGGAGCCAAGAACATCGGTGTAATTGCGATGAAACCATCAACGGGAGAGATCATTGCCATGGATGGCGGTGACAGATATGATCTGAACAATCCGAGGGATATGTCTCAGGTATATTCTGAAGAAGAAATTGCCGAGCTAAAAAAGAGCGATAAGAAGACAGTAGAAGCTCTCAATGCCATGTGGAGCAATTTCTGTGTAACAGATGCATTTGAACCGGGATCAGTTGTAAAGCCGATTGTAATGTCGGGAGCCCTTGAGAAAGGCAAGATCACAGTAAATGATACGTTCAACTGCGACGGTGGAGAGACATTTGGTGCAAATGGTGATACCTACATTAAATGTGCGGTGTGGCCGGATGCACATGGAACAGAAACGCTCCGTGAAGTTATAGCGAACTCCTGTAATGATGCCATGATGCAGATTGCAGCGCGAATGGGAACAGAATCTTTCCTTAAGGCCCAGGCACTGTTTAATTTCGGTTCACGAACAGGAGTCGATCTTCCGAATGAGGGTTCCGGTGTTATCCATACAACTGATACCATGGGAGAGACAGAGCTTGCCTGCTCCGCATTCGGACAGGGATTTACCTGTACGATGCTTCAGGAGATCAGTGCGATGTGTTCTGTTATCAATGGTGGATGTTATTATCAGCCGCATCTTGTGACTGCAATCAAGGACAGCAGCGGTGGAACGGTCAGAACAATTGACCCTGTGCTTCTCAAGCAGACGATCTCTTCTGATATTTCGGCAAATATCAGATCCTACATGCAGGCCAGTGTACAGGAAGGTACCAGCCGTACATCGAAGGTGCAGGGATACAGCTCAGGCGGTAAGACCGGTACAGCGGAGAAACTTCCACGAGGAAACAAGAAGTATATCGTTTCTTTTATTACTTTTGCACCGGTTGATGATCCGCAGGTGCTTCTGTATGTAGTTGTCGATGAGCCGAATGCAGAGGAACAGGCAGACAGTAAATATCCTCAGTACATTGCACAGGGAATTCTGTCAGAACTTCTTCCGTATCTGAATGTTACACCGGATGAATCCGAGGACGGTACTATTCCGAAGACAGAACTCTGGGAGGGATTCAAAGGAAATCTTGTGGACGTATCCGGAAGCAGCGTGGATGCAAGTGGAAATCTCACAGATGGAAATGGAAACCTTGTAGATCTGGATGGCAACAGGATCGATGAGAGTGGTTATCTCCTTCAGGACAACGGAGAATATGTTACAGATGAGAACGGACAGTATGTGAAGTCACAGAATCTGGGAACTACTACTATTGCGAGCAGTTCTGAACAGACGGATAATACTCTCAAGGAAGCAATTTCCGATGAGAATGTTCCGGGACCGCCGGAAGACAATGAGGAAGATACCATGCAGGACAACGACATGGAGAGCGAAGGACTTACCAACGAAGAAGCAGGACTGGATTAAAGCGCAGTGATTCCCTTCGGGGGCTGGACATATAATGATATGACAGCCTCCGGAGGGATTTTTTTATGAAAAAAAACAGGACTTTTCATAAACGCAAAGTCTGGACCGTTTTTCTTTTATGTGCAGCAATGATGCTTGGGCTGGCAGGACGGCTTGTGTATCTGATGGGGTTTCGGTCGGATTATTATTACCAGAAAGCACAGGATCTCCATGAGAGAGAACGTTCCATCAAGGCGGCAAGGGGAAAAATCCTGGACGCCAGAGGAAAAGTTCTTGCCTCGAATAAAACGGTCTGTACGGTATCTGTTATCCATAGCCAGATAAAAGAACCGGAGAAAATCATTTCTTTGTTGTCGCAGAAACTGGAACTGTCAGAAGAAAGCATCCGAAAAAAAGTAGAAAAAGTATCTTCTATAGAAAGAATAAAGACAAATGTCGACAAAGCTGTGGGAGATGAGATCCGAAAGACAGGACTTTCCGGTGTGAAAGTGGATGAAGACTACAAAAGATATTATCCATATCACTCACTTGCTTCCAAAGTTCTGGGATTCACAGGGGCAGACAACCAGGGTATCATCGGACTTGAGGTTCAATATGAAGAGATTTTGAGCGGTGAAGCAGGAAAAATTCTCACAACGACGGATGCCAGAGGAATCGAACTGGATGGAATCGGAGAAAGCCGGGAAGAACCAGAAGCAGGCAACACACTTCGCACTAGCCTGGATATCAGCATTCAGGAATATGTCCAGCAGGCGGCAAAGAAAGTTATGGAAGAGAAAGAAGCGGAGAGAGTGTCCATTCTTCTTATGAATCCCCAAAATGGAGAAATCTATGCCTGTGTGAATGTACCGGAATTCGACCTGAACCAGCCGTTTACCCTGAATACAGAAGTGGATACCTCAGGGTTAAGTTCTGAGAAGAAGCAGGAACTTCTGAATCAGATGTGGAGAAATCCCTGTCTGAATGATACTTATGAACCGGGGTCAACTTTCAAGATCATAACGATGGCGGCGGGACTTGAAGAGGGAGTTGTGAGTATGGAAGACCGTTTTTACTGTCCGGGCTACAAACTGGTAGATGACAGGAGAATTCACTGTGCAAACAGAAGAGGACATGGCTCCCAGAATTTTGTTGAAGGAGCGCAGAATTCCTGTAATCCGGTATTTATTGAAGTAGGGTTGCGGCTCGGCGTGGAAAAATATTATAAATATTTCCGAAAATTTGGACTTCTGGAAAAAACGGGTATTGACCTTCCGGGAGAGGCAGGTACGATCATGCATCAGGCAAAAAATATGGGAAATGTAGAACTGGCAACTGTTTCGTTCGGGCAGTCTTTTCAGATCACACCGATCCAGCTTGCAACGACAGTAAGTTCCCTGATAAACGGTGGGAGAAGAATTACGCCGCATTTTGGAGTAGCGGTGGAAGATGAAAACGGAGAAGTCATTCAGGAACTGGAATATCCGGTAAAGACAGGGGTCCTTTCGGAAGAAACTTCCGAGAAAATCCGTTATATTCTGGAAAAAGTTGTCTCGCAGGGATCTGGCAAAAATGCTGCGATCGAAGGTTATACGATCGGGGGAAAGACAGCGACTTCACAGACACTTCCGAGAAGTGCAAACCGTTATATCTCCTCTTTTCTTGGATTTGCACCTGCTGAGAATCCCCAGGTACTGGCACTGTGTATTATCCACGACCCCAAAGGCATTTACTATGGCGGAACGATCGCAGCGCCGGTCGTGCGGACGATCTTTGAAAACGTTCTTCCATATATGGGGATAAATGGAAGGAATCAGGAAGAGTGAAGCGTAACATAGGGTTGCGAAATACGCCAAAAAGCCTTATAATCAAACATGACAAAAAACAAAAGAATGATAAGAGGTGTGAGGATGAATTATCAAGTTGTAATCCCTGTACTGATCTCCTTTGTGATCAGTGTGATCTTGGGACCGATCATCATCCCGTTTCTGAGAAAACTCAAGATGGGACAGACAGAACGTGTGGAAGGTGTGCAGTCGCACCTGAAGAAAGCGGGTACCCCTACCATGGGAGGTATCATTTTTCTGATAGCTACTGTTGTAACATCCCTGTTCTACGTAAAAGATTACCCGAAGGTGATCCCGGTAGTGTTTCTGACACTGGGATTTGGTATCATCGGATTTCTGGATGACTACCTCAAGGTAGTTCTGAGACGTTCTGACGGTCTTCTTCCATGGCAGAAATTTTCTCTGCAGGTGGTCGTAACCGCAGTGTTTACTTATTACCTTGTAAACTATACAGACGTAAACCTGTCAATGCGTATTCCGTTCTGGACCGATCATTATCTGAATATCGGATGGCTGGCGATCCCGGTACTTTTCTTTGCCGTGATCGGAACGGTAAACGGTGTAAACTTTACCGACGGTCTGGACGGACTGGCATCCAGCGTGACACTGATCGTTGCAGTATTCTTTACTGTTGTTTCTATCGGAACAAAGAGTGGAATTGAGCCGATCACCTGTGCAGTTGTGGGTGGACTGATGGGATTTTTACTGTTCAATGTATATCCGGCGAAGGTGTTCATGGGAGACACGGGTTCCCTGGCCCTCGGCGGTTTCGTGGCATCCAGCGCGTTCATGATGCAGATGCCGATCTTTATCGCCGTCGTTGGCCTGATCTACCTGGTGGAGGTCCTCTCCGTCATCATTCAGGTCACATACTTTAAAAAGACTGGCGGGAAGAGAATCTTCAAGATGGCTCCGATCCACCACCATTTCGAGCTTTGCGGATGGTCCGAGACGAGAGTTGTCGCAGTATTTTCGATCGTTACGGCGATCCTTTGCCTGGTTGCCTACATGGGATTATAATTAGGGTAAATGTTCAGACATGCGCAGGAAAATAGCAGGCTGAGCGGTCATTCATTACGAGTATATAGGAGGAGAAACCATGTCACAGAAAGTATTAGTTGCAGGAACAGGGATCAGCGGTATTTCCGCAGCAAAACTTCTGCTTGCCCAGGGCGGCGAAGTGGTTCTTTATGATGGAAATGAGAAGCTTTCCGAAGAGAAGCTGAAAGCAAAATTTGATGAGGGCGCGAAGGTGACGATCGTTCTCGGTGAACTGAAGAAGACAGACCTTATGGGTGTGGAGTTATGCGTCATCAGCCCTGGTATTCCGCTTGAGTCACCGTTCGTTGCGGTGATCGATGAGGCGAAGATCCCGATCTGGAGTGAGATCGAGCTTGCTTACCACTGCTCAAAGGGAAAACTTGCGGCTATCACAGGTACAAACGGAAAGACAACAACGACAGCCCTCACAGGCGAGATCATGAGAAAGTTCTATAAGAGCGTATTCGTAGTAGGAAACATCGGTGATCCGTACACCGCTCACGCTCTTGAAACCACAGACGAGTCCGTTACCGTCGCGGAGGTTTCCAGCTTCCAGCTTGAGACCATCATGGATTTCCATCCGAATGTGTCCGCGATCACAAACATCACTCCGGACCATCTGGACCGCCATAAGACCATGGACTGCTACATCCAGGTAAAGGAGGGGATCGCCAGAAATCAGACAGAGGAAGATACCTGCGTATTAAACTACGAGGATCCGGTCCTCAGAGAGTTCGGAAAGACCTTAAAGTGCAAGGTCCTCTACTTCAGCAGCAAGGAGAAGCTCGACGAGGGCATCTTCATGGACGGAGATTTCATCGTTTACCGTCATGATGGAAAGAACGAGAAGGTCCTCGATGTCAACGAGTTAAACATCATCGGAAGACATAACCACGAGAACGTGATGACAGCCGTTGCCATCGCGATCCATTTAGGCGTCCCGATGGATATGATCCGCGAGGCGTGCAAGGAATTTAAGGCAGTCGAGCACAGGATCGAGTATGTAAGAGAGCGTTTCGGCGTTACTTATTATAATGACTCCAAGGGAACAAACCCGGATGCGGCGATCCAGGCCATCAAGGCGATGCCGGGACCGACACTTTTAATCGCAGGCGGATATGACAAGCATTCCGAGTATGACGAGTGGATCGAGAATTTTGACGGAAAAGTCCGCTATCTCGTCCTCATTGGCCAGACAAGAGACAAGATCGCTGAGTGCGCAAAGAAACATGGTATCACGGATATCATGTACGCGGAAGACATGCAGGAGGCCGTTCAGGTATGCGCTTCTTACGCGAATGCAGGCGATTATGTGCTGCTCTCTCCGGCATGCGCAAGCTGGGGAATGTTCAAGAACTTTGAGGAGCGCGGGCGGATCTTTAAGGAATGCGTCAACGCGCTGTAATGGAGGCTTAGCGTGGCTCGAAAGAAAGTTCGAAAAGCCGGCGGCAGGGCACAGGCGCAGAGACAGCAGGTACATCGTCAGCAGATGCAGAGACAGCAGATGCAGAGACAGCAGATGCAGAGACAGCAGATGTCCGGAGAACAGTTGGAGCGTCAGCAGATTGAAAGAGAGCGGGCGAAACGCCAGCAGGAGGGACAGCGAAGAGAGCAGCTTCTGATGCAGCAGCGCCGTGAGATGCAGCAGAGACAGGAAATGCTGCGGCAGCGGCAGATGTACGGGGCTCCTGTACAGGAAGAGGGAAAACGGAAAAAGAAAGCACGCCGTTTTTACGACTATGACCTCTTAGTGGTCATTATCTTCCTTACGGTATTCGGACTGATCATGATCTACAGTTCCAGCGCCTACAATGCCCAGGTGAGCAGGCAGCCGTCCAACTACTACATGGTGCGTCAGGGACAGATCGCCGTGGCTGGATTCATCCTGATGCTGATCATTTCAAAGATCGACTATCACTTCTTGGCGAAGTTTACTGTTCCGGCAGTAGTGGTATCCTATATCTGCGAGATCCTTGTAACATTTACACCACTGGGAATCGCGGTTAACGGCAAGAAAAGATGGCTGGGAACAAGATCCCTGCGTTTCCAGCCTGCAGAGCTTGTAAAGATCGTGGTGATCCTGCTTCTGGCCGTGCTCATCACGAGACTTGGAAAGCAGATCAATGAATGGCGGGTGTGGGGAATGATCGCGGTCCTCATCGGACCTCTGGCACTTCTCGTCACCATGAACAACTTAAGCTCCGGTATCATCATCTGCGGAATCGCTTTCGTCATGATGTTTATCGCGTGCAAGAGAAAATGGCCATTTATTGCGACGGTGGCGCTTGGAATCACTGTCATCGTCTTCGCGCCGCCTGTGGCCATCGCCCTCGAGAAGGCGGGAATCCTCCATTCCTACCAGCTGAGCCGAATCCTGGTGTGGAAAAACCCGGAGGCGTATCCGAAGTCCGGTGGATATCAGGTCCTTCAGGGACTGTACGTCATCGGTTCCGGCGGCCTTCTCGGAAAGGGACTGGGACAGAGTATCCAGAAGTTAAGCTTCCTTCCGGAGCCGCAGAACGATATGATCTTCGCGGTGATCTGTGAGGAGCTGGGACTTTTCGGCGCGGTAGCCGTGATATTCATGTTCCTGTTCATGCTGTACAGATTTTTAGTCATCGCCGGAAATGCGCCGGATCTATTTGGTGCAATGCTGGTGACAGGTGTTCTGGCACATATCGCGATCCAGGTCGTCTTGAACATTGCCGTTGTTACGAATGTGATTCCTAACACGGGAATCACGCTTCCGTTTATCAGTTACGGGGGTACGTCGGTGCTGTTTTTGATGATTGAGATGGGAATGGTACTAAGTGTGTCCAACCAGATCAGGCTGGAACAGCAGTAACATAATTGATACTCTTGCATATACTGTTTTATAGCGGCATATGCGGGGGAATCGGTTTGCAGGTGTTTAAAGTTCAGGGGCTTAAGCCTCTGCATGGAAAAATAAAAGTCCAGGGTGCAAAAAACGCGGTGCTGCCCATGATGGCGGTGAGTCTTTTGACAGAGGGAAGAACCGAGATACGGAATGTTCCGAGAATTTCGGACGTGTTCCTCATGGCGGAGATCTTAAGGGACCTTGGGTGTCAGGTGATGTTTCAGGACGATGTCCTGGAGATCGATGCCTCCGGGCTTTCTGGAACGGTGATCTCCGAGAAGACGGTGGGGAAGATGCGGTCTTCCAGCCTGCTTTTGGGACCGCTGTTATCCAGGGCCGGGGAGGTGACGACCTGGTATCCGGGCGGCTGTGTGATCGGAAAACGTCCGATCGATTTTCACCTGGATGTGCTCCGGGCAATGGGAGCAGAGATACTTGATGATGGCGGAATGCTGATTGCAAAAGCGAAAAAGCTTTGTGGAACAACATTCCGTTTTCCATATCCCAGTGTCGGGGCGACGGAGAACGCGTTGATGGCTGCCGCTCTGGCATCCGGCACGACAAAGCTCCTAAACTGTGCCAGGGAGCCGGAGATCGTGGAACTCTGCAGCTTCCTGCGTTCTATGGGAGCAAAGATATCCGGGGAGCGCACCGGGACTATCACGGTGGATGGGGTGGAAAAGCTCTTTCCGACGGATCATGTGACGGCAGGAGACAGAATCTGTGCGGGGACATACCTGGCGGCGGCAGCGGCAGCCGGCGGGGAGATCGAGATCACCGGTGTGGATCCGGGGGTTCTGGTAGAACCGCTAAAGGCACTCCGAAAAATGGGAGCCGGGATCCGGATATCCGGGGCGACCGGACCGAAAGCCAGGATCGGTATGGTGATGGAACGGCGTCCGGCCGGGGTCGAGATCGACACCGGGCCATACCCGGGATTTCCGACGGATCTTCAGTCTGTCTTTCTCGCCGTGGAGGCAGCGGGAAGCGGGGAGAGCCGGTTTAAAGAGACCGTGTATGAGGCACGGTTTGAGGCGGCGATGCGGCTTGCAGCCTTTGGGGCCGACGTATCGCTCCATAAAGATACAGCCATAATAAGAGGAAGATATCCTCTTGTTCCGGGGATTGCGGAGACGCCGGATCTTCGCGGCGGGGCGGCGCTTCTAGTGGCGGCCCTGGCGGCGGACGGACTCAGTGTGATCTCGGACAGTGGACATTTAAAGCGCGGGTACGAGGATATCGGAAGAGATTTGAGAAAGCTTGGGGCAGACATAGAGGAAGATGAGCTGTGATGATCGTGGCAATGGATTTTTTGCTCCAGACCAGAGTCTTCCGGTGATCAGTGTGTCGGGTGCGCGGGTCCCAATGATGTTACGTGAGAACAAGTGATCAGATAACAGGTGAAGAGAAAATGTTATTTAGAAGAAGAGGTCTTGGATTTGGAAGACGCGGCTTCAATTTCCATTTCGGGAGAAGAAGCAGCAACGGATTTGGAATGTACAACAGGAGAGGAGGAAGAAAGACGGGGATCATCATTGGAGTGATCATGGCGATTCTCGTCATTCTTCTCGTTCTTGTCTTTTCGATACGGATCAAGGATGTGGAAGTGAGCGGAAATAAGCAGTATACGAAGGAACAGATCGAGTCGCTCTTATTTGACGGCAAGTGGTCCAGAAATTCCGCGTTCTGCTATTATCAGAACCGGTTTAAGGAGCACAAGTCCATTCCGTTTATCGAGGAATATAAGATCAATTTCAAGAGCCCCACAAAGGTGGAGGTCGTTGTGTTTGAGAAGAGCGTTGTGGGCTGCGTCTCCTACATGAGCAGCTACATGTACTTCGATAAGGATGGAATCATTGTGGAGAGCTCTTCCGAGCAGCTTCCGGGC